>Ga0075152_10000504_pt1 | contig 29159 bp, 19 predicted proteins | sample JI61114C2DNA_FD_70964 | JGI IMG/M metagenome (GOLD analysis project Ga0075152, IMG submission 70964) | Wastewater effluent complex algal communities from Wisconsin, to seasonally profile nutrient transformation and Carbon sequestration -... | ecosystem: Engineered > WWTP > Effluent > Algae...
TCTCGGTGACGAAGAAGGCGGGTGTGACATCGCCAGTGGGCTGGAAGACATCGTAGCCGAGTGGCTTCTGATGACCGCCACCGCGTGAGTTCCAGTGCATGGCAGCATCCATGAAAGCCCCGCGCCAGACGACGGCGAGGTTCATGCTCTCCGCGCTCCAGGCGAGGTTGATGCCGCCTGGATAACCAACACCAATGCCGCGATTGCCGGCACCGGCGATGAAGTTGCGATACAGCACGGGCTCTTCCTTCACGATGAGCGGGATGGGGTCGAAGTCCTTCTTCTGCTTCGCCTTCGCGCCCTTCTCCCAGCCCTTCGGCTGCCATTTGGAGAGCGGTGTCACATCGAAGTTCGCGCCTTTCCAGGCCGCGAAGACGAAGATCTCACCGCCGCCCTGGAAGTATTCGTAGCGCAGTTCGTGGTCGCCGGCTTCGAGCTGGACACTGCCTTCCTTGATGTCGCCTGCGGGATGGATGCCGTCGTATTCGACGACGGTCTTGCCATCGATCTTGAGACGCACTCCATCGTCACCGGAGATGTAGAAGCGGTAGCTGCCTTTGCGCGGGGCGGTGATCTTGCCGGTGAAGACCACTCCGAACTCGTTCTTGTAGTCGTCGAGCTTGATGTCGATGAGGTTGTCCGCAATGACGCCTTCACGATGGGGCTTGAGGCTGGCGAAGTTTGGCAGCTTGTCCCAGTTGCCGAGATGGAGGGCGAACTTCAGATCCTTCAATCCTTCACCCATGGGCAGGACTTTCATCTTGCCATTCATGGTTAGCGCATGGCCGGGGAAGGTGCAGACGAAAGGGTAGTCGCCGGGCTTCTCCGGCGCGGTGAAGGTGATGTCTTCCTTCTCGTGGGGATTCAGCATCTTCGAGTGGGCGAAGATGCGCGTGTCGTCGGGCAACCAGTTGCGTTTCAGCGCTTCTTCGGGCTTCTCCATCTGCTTCATCGCCATCGCCGCCATGTCCGTGCCGGGCTGGCAGAAGACGATGTTGTGAGGGAGGTCGTCGCCATTTTCAAAACTGACCTTCACAGCCTCTCCCGGACGCACGGTGAACTCGTTCTCATCATACTTCATCTGCGCCGTCATGGTCTTGATCTTGATGACATGGGCTGGCTTCGCAGGTGCGGCACTTGCGGCAGGCGGCTTCGTGCCTTTGGCATCAGAATCAACGCGCAGCGGGCGCAGCCAGATGTTGCGGTAGCGCACGGGATTGTTGTGATCCTGCAGGGCGATGCCCCCCTCCTGCACCGTGCTGTCAAACTCACGCAGGTAATGCACGACGACACCATTGTGGATGACCGTGAGCCGCGCCTTGCCACCCTTTGGCGCACGCTCGAAGAGGATGTCATAGGTCTGCCATTCGCCGGGCTTGCGGCTGGCGTTCACCATGGGTGGATAGTTGCTGTAGAGCCCGGCGGCCTGGCCGTCTGGGTAAGTATCATTTTCATACGAGTCGAGCACCTGGATCTCCGGGAAGCCGCCAATGAACACGCCGCTATTGCCACGGCCCTGACTTGCGCCGACCACGACATCGGGCGTGCGCCACTCGATGTGGAGCTGGTGGTCGCCTTTGAAGCTTTCCCGCGTGCGGATGCCACCGCCTTTGGGCGTGATCTCCATGTAGCCACCCTCGACTTTCCAGCGCGGCTTGTCATCGCCGGGAGGCGTGTCTTTGCGCGGGTCACACTTCCACTTGGAGAGGTCTTTCCCGTCAAAAAGCACGATGGCGTCCGAAGACGCAGCCCCGGCTTTGTCCTGCGTGCTGAAACCGGGCGGCGTGATCACCGGTGGTCGCGGGCGCTGCATGTCGTGGGCGCGATAGACGCCGCCGGGAGTCATCGGGGGCTCTTTTTTATCAGCAGCATGGACCACGAAGCTGGCGGCGAGGATGAAAGGCAGGAGGAGACGCATGGGGAAAGGGGCCGCAGGCAACGGGCTGGACTTGCGCCGTCTATCGAGCCTGCGCACGCGAATGAAAGTTCCTGTTGGCAGAAGCCCCGGATTTCGTTAAGTCATCACAGCCGCAGTGCATCTGGAGAGGTGGTCGAGTGGTTTATGGCTTCAGTCTTGAAAACTGACGTGGTCGAAAGGTCACCGTGGGTTCGAATCCCACCCTCTCCGCTCAGCGCTGCTTATAGCGACGCTCTCAGCAGCGCCGCGAGCTGGACAGAGGCCTGCTTTCCCACCGCCACGACCTCGCTGTGATCCAGCGTCTGCGGCTTTAAGCCAGCGGCCCAGTTCGTGAGCATGGAGACTCCGACCACTTCCATGCCCAGGGCACGAGCCTGGATGGCCTCGGGCACGGTGGACATGCCGACGGCATCCGCGCCAAGGGTGCGCAGCATGCGGATCTCCGCCGGGGTCTCGTATTGGGGGCCGGGCAGGGCGGCGTACACGCCCTGATGCAGCGGCATTTGGAGCTGAGCAGCAGCGGCGATGAATCGGGCGCGCCACGCGGCGGAGTACACCTCGCTCATGTCATGAAAATGCGGGCCGCCGAGCAGGGGGGTGGCGCCCTGGAGATTCAGATGATCGGTGATGAGCATCAGCTCACCGACGGCCATGGAGTCTTTGATCGCGCCCGCGGCATTCGTGAGCACCACTCGCTTCACGCCGAGTTCGTGCATGAAGCGGATGCTCGCGGTGACTTCGTGGGCACCAAGGCCTTCATACAAATGCCGCCGTCCTTGCGCGATGAGCACCAGTTTGCCTGAAATGCGGCAGAGCACGAAGCGTCCGGCATGTCCGGGCACCGTGGAGGCACTGAGGCCGGGTGCATCGGCAAAGGCAACCTCCGCCTCGACACCGAAGTCATCCACCACACTCCCGAGCCCAGAGCCAAGCACGATGGCGGTTTCGGGACGGGCGAATTGAATCAAAGCGAGGCTCATGCGCCGATTCAACGAGCGGAGACGAGGGCTTTCAACTGCTGATCCGCAGCTTAGTTCCCGGAGTGGGAGCAGGTGCGGAGGAAGCGGCTGAGGCGGCGCGAAATTTGCGACGGGAAAAGCTACGTCGGCCACACCTTATATTTACATAGCTCATCCCCGGGAAAAAGGACGTCAGGCTCCGCCATGGCGCGAACTGCCATCGGACTTTCGTCGGATAGCAGGTTTTTTGGAGAGATGGCAGACTGAAGGCACTCACCCAGAAACGGGGTCGATCATCTCCATGCATTCCATTCTAAACATACTCATTCAATTCGCACTCATCGCCGTGCCCATCATGCTGCTGTTGTTCGTCAAGGCTCGCGTTTCCTCTGTCATTTTGCGATTTGCCTGCGCCATCGCTGTGGCGCTCGCTGTAGGCGCGTCTGGTCGTTACCTGGCTGCAGAGTGCGGCTGGCAGCCGGTACTCCGCTCCGGCAGAAGCCTGTCTCCGATGGAGCCAGAGGCTTTGTTCTGGATTCTCTCAGGCACGGTCTTCATCCTGCTATTGATTGTCATCTTCTCACGCGGCCACGCACACCAGGACGCGCGCGCCATTCAAGATGGGCCGACACTGTGCAGGTCGAACGAGGCTCTTGCCGCGACTCAGGCGCCAGAACCTGAAGACCCCCTGAATGGTCGTAAGACGGTGTTCTGGATAATGACAACGATCTATGGCCTCGCTCTTCTGGCCTGGCCTTTCGTGGCATTCATTGGCCTGTTCATCTTTGGGGACAAACGCGGCCATCAGGTGTTCAACACAGTCATGGCTGTGTCCATCTGGATCTATCCACTCCTGTTCATCATCGGCTGTCGTTGGGGTCACTACCGTAGAAACCGGACTTCCCTTGGAGTTTTCCTGAAGACCAGCGTGTCTCTACTGAGTGCCCTTTGGTATTTCCTGTTGCCTGGTGGTGTCAGTCTTGCCTGGCAGCTTCTGACCGAGGAAAAAGTGAACATCGCTGAACTCGAAAGTCAGAGGAACACCCTGAAGGAGAAACTGGATCCTCTTTATCAAACCAAGATCGACTCCATCAAAGGGCGAAACCCTGAGCAGGATGCCAGGCTGGCGATCCGGCAGGGAAACCCCGCCTTCCTGCCCTCCACACCTGGTGGGGATTTCTTTCCAGGACTGGAGAACTCAGCCGAACAACGAAGGACGGCGGCAGAAAACGGCCGGCTGATCATCAAGAGCGCGTTCTTGTCCGAACTCGAAAAGCAGCTCGGGGACGACCCATCTCACAGCATCAAAGCAGACCCGTACTTCTCGCCGACCTACAAGCAGTACTTGAGCGCTAAGTTTGCTTACATGGAGAAATACAACCGTGCCATCCTGCTTCACCTGAATCGCGCGAAGAAGTGAATCAGGCTCAAGGAGTGAATGACTTTGGGTATCCGACTAAAGTCCTAGAACCTACGTCGGATACCCGGCCTTGGAGTTCTGCATCACACTGATGAGGTTCATTTAAACCACAACATCATGAAAACACTGCACATCCTCACTCTCATCACCACCATGAGCATCACCGCCCTTGCCGACACCGCTCTTAAACCCGCCAAGGAGTCCACCCAGGCCACCATGCTGCTGGCACGCGCAGGCCAGCCAGTCGAACTCCGCCTCAAGTCAGGCGAAAAGATCAGCGGCAAGGTCGAGTCCGTCGGCGAGCATCTCGTCCATCTCACCACACTGACAGGCATGGAGATGTATGAGGCGACCATCTCTCTCCAGGACATCAGCGCCGTCGTCGTGCGCAGCCCTGCAAAATAAGGCTTCGAATTCGTCATAGGCCGCCCGCACACCAGGTGCCGCCTCTATGACCGGCAGACCCGAGGAGCCGTTATTCCCACAAGGTGCCGGAAGCAACTGCGTGGTGCTTGATTCTCAGACTCCGCATTCCATCCCGAACCATCTTCACCAAACCATGAAACCATCGGTTTTTATACCCATCCTGGCCCTTGCCTGTGTCCTGTACAATGCCGACGCACAGCCCAGGCAAACCCATGAAACAGAAGCTCTCACCGATCAGCGAGCCGCCATCCTGGCTGCCGCCACCGCCTTCTGCACCGAGTTGCATCGCGAACCCATCAGTGGTCTGCCGTCCGATGCGCAGTTGCAACGTTTGTCCCCGCTCTTCACCCCGGAAATTGTCGCCCTCATCAAACGTGCCCACACATTACAACAAGAGCAGATCCGCAAACATCCAGGCGAAAAGCCGTACTGGGTCGAAGGAGATCTTTTCAGCAGTTGTTTTGAGGGGGTGACCTCATGGAAACTTGGCGAAGTGTTCAGTGCGCCTACCGTGGATACGACGGTGAAGGTCACCCTGAGCTACAGCGGCCAAGATCAAAAACCAGTGACCTGGACAGACATTCTTGTCTTTAAGCAGCGCGACCAACACTGGCAGCTAGACGACATCCGCATGGGGGGCGAATGGGCGTTTAAGTCGGGCTCCTCTCTCCGCAGCATCCTTCCAGGCGGCGGCAAAGAACACGAGGACCATTCATCCCTCGATGAACGTTGGCTCGTCAAATTTACCCGCAGTGGAGATGAAGTCTCTCGGATAACCATCGAGCCTGCGGACAAATCAAACAAGCCGACGTCAATCTTTGGTCATGAAAATGATGAGAGCTGTCCCATGCCGACATGGATCGTGTGGGGTCCGAACTGTGACATGATCGCCCTCCGCCTCGGCGAAGGTCCACGCTTTACACGCACACTGATCTATCGCCTGAATGGCAAAGAATGGCAGCAGGTGACGATGCCTGATTTTTACCCTCAGGAAAAGAAGACCATGATCAGCAATGGCTTCAAAGAGCGTGACCGACTGATCGACGCCGAGCACTGGCAGGATTCGCGCACGCTCGTCGTGAAATATTTCGGCAGTTACGAAAAGGGAGATGAAGGCGATGGCTACCACAAGTTCGTCAGCGTCCGCATCGACGCTGATGGCAAAGGCAAGGTCATCGGTGCTGTCGATGTGCCGGCCGAGGAATAATCAAACACACCGTTCATGCATTCAGCATACTTCCATCACTTGTTCACGCCCGAAGGAGTGACCGTTGTTATCATCCCCCTGATCCTCCACTTCAACCCGCCATGAACGCACTCCGGCAGCCGAGGTTCCGTGGAGCACGGAGTTTCGGTGGCGTCATTCCGCCCAAGCTTCGGCGTTGTTGCAGGCTCGTTTTGCCACGATCTCAGCTTGGATGAGAGGTCACTGGCACCGCCAGTGACGTTGAAGTCGTGGTGGCGGCAGACCCCATGTCACGAAAGCGGCTAAGTTGGGTTGGGCAATCGCCAGATGGTGTGTCGAAAATAATTCCTTCGCTTTGTGAAAAAGTGCGTCTGGATTGGCGTTGGTTACGCCGAACACGCCATGCGCACACTCTCCCTACTCCCCCTCCTAGCTCTTGCGTTCACGGCTCACGCCGCACCCAGCCCGCAGGATGCAGCTCAAAAAATCGACTCCATCCTCCAGGCAGACTGGAAGAAGGCCAATCTCCAAGGCAACCCTGCTGCGGATGACAACACCTTCGTCCGCCGCATCTACCTGGATGTCATCGGGCGCATCCCCACCTCGCGCGAGGCGGAGGCATTCATCACTTCCAAAGACGCCGACAAGCGCGCGAAGCTGATCGACAAGCTGCTCGGCTCCGAGGCCTATGTGCAGCACATGTACAATTACTGGGCCGACGTGCTCCGCCTGACCTCGAATGGCAACCAGACCGGCCAGATCACCGGAGCGGCCTACATGAACTTCGTGAAAGACAGCCTGCGCGTGAACAAGCCGTATGACCAGTTCGTCCGCGACATGGTCGCCGCACAGGGTAAGGCCTGGGAAAATGGTGCCATCGGCTACTACATGCGTGACCGCGGCATGCCGCTGGACAACATGGCGAACACCGTCCGCGTCTTCCTCGGCACCCGTATCGAGTGCGCCCAGTGCCATAACCATCCTTTCGACAAATGGAGCCAGATGCAGTTCTTCAAGATGGCTGCCTTCACTTATGGCGTCGAGACTCAGGACTACAATGGCGGCACTATCGGCGAAGTGCGTGACCTTCTCCGTGAACAGGAGCAGGCAGCCATGAAGACCGTCGCCGAGCCCAAGCGCCCGCAACGCCCGAATAAGCCACAGATTAATGGCAAGATGAGCAAGGAAGAGCAGCAGAAGCTCTCGAAAGAGTTTGCCGACAAGATGCAGCATTATGCTGAGGAGGAAAAAGCCTATCAGGTGGCACTGAAAGACATGCGCAAGCAGCAGGAAGAAGTGCGCTCGAAGATCCGCAAAGAGCAGCGGAACTTCCAGGAACCCATGAACGACATCCGCGACACCATGCGCTACACCAGCGTCGGCGAACGTGATCGCAAGGTCACCCTGCCTCACGATTATCAATACAATGACGCCAAGCCCAGGTCCGTCGTCACCGCAGGCACCATGATGGGCCATGAATGTGTCACCCTTCCCGGTGAGACGCCGCTCCAGGCATACGCACGCTGGATGACCTCCAAAGACAATCCACGCTTCACCAGCGTCATCGCCAGCCGCCTTTGGAAGAAGGCATTCGGTCTCGCCCTCATCGAACCGCTCGACGAGCTCCTTGATGGCACCATCCCCATGATTCCAGAGTTGCAGACGCACCTCGAAGGCCTCGTGAAGGAGCTGAACTATGACATGAAGGCCTACCTGCGCGTGCTCTACAACACCAGCACCTATCAGCGTCAGGTCACCCGCGAGGAAGTGGCTCCCGGCATCGTCTATCACTTCACCGGCCCAGTGCTTCGCCGCATGAGCGCTGAGCAGATGTGGGACAGCTTTGTCACTCTCATCAATCCAAACCCAGACATGATCAACGCCTCTGCCCGCGAGCAGATGGAGCAGCGCATCCTTCAGGCCAAGAAAAACGCTGATGGCATTGAGTCCCTCTCTGTCGATGAAGCCTATGCAGGTCTCAAAAAGGCAGCCGAAGTCTATGGAAAAAACAAAGAGCGCACGGACGCTGCCCAGAAACTCTACCTGGATGCCCGCACGGCCCAGAAAGAGCTTCAGGACAAACTCGATGCCATGAAGCCAGGCCCCGAGCGCGAGGCCATGGAAAAGCAGGTCGCAGAGGCACAGAAGAAGGTTCAATCCTACCGCTCCGAGGTGAATACCATTCAGGGCGAAGGTCGCCGAGTGACCGCTGCTGAAGTCATCGTCCCTGGTCACAAGAAGCTCTATGAGAAAGTCAGTGGCAAGCCTTACCAAAATGTTGCTCTCGCCAAGAACAGCGCCCCCGGTTCTGCTGAGATTCCCTCCATGATGGCGGGTGAAAGCATGATGATGATGTCCAATGGCATCCGTGCCGAGCGTGTCAGCGTCCCTGGATATGACCGCAAGGAACTCACCCCTGAACAGCGCAAGGCTGACGAGGCCAAACGCCAGGAAGCCTACAAGGAAGAGGCCGAGTACTATGGCATCCCTGAAAAGCAGCAGCGCGACTACTTCCGCGCCCGCTCCCAGCAGGCTCGCGATTACCTGCGTGCTGCTGAACTCGACAGCCCTGCGCCTCGTGGACATCCGCTGCGTGACTTCGGCCAGAGCGACCGCGAGACCATCGAGAACGCCAACTACGACGCCAGCGTGCCCCAGAGCCTCTTCATGATGAATGGCAACCTCATGCCAAACATCCTCAGCAAATACAGCCAACTCATGCTTGCCATCAGCAAGGCCCAGTATCCTGACGACAAGCTCGAAGCCGCCTATATGTCCATCCTCGCTCGCAAGCCTACCGCGAAGGAAAAAGAAACCTGGCTCAAGGCCCAGGATTCCGGCCTGAGCGCCACGGAAGACCTCATCTACGCCCTGCTGAACACCCAGCAGTTCATCTTCATCCAGTGATCAGCATCCAAGCCGCCCAAAGATCGTCAAAGAACTCAAAGTCAGAACTCAAAGCATCAAACTAGCAACCCAATGAAACAAGAACTCGCCTCCAAACTCCTCCGCTCCGGTGAGATCACTCGCCGTGACTTTGCCGCCAAGACCGCTTCATCGCTGCTCGGCGTCGGCCTCCTCGGCCAGTCCATGACCAGCAAATCTTTTGCCGCCTTTGAGAACTCCTCCAAGCTCAAGCAGATCCCCACGGCGAAGAATGTCATCTATTTGTACATGAGCGGTGGCCAGACCCATCTTGATACTTGGGATCCAAAGCCCGGCACTGCCACCGGCGGCCCCACGAAGGCCATCAAGACCAGTGCGGACGGCGTACAGCTCGCTGAAAACCTGCCGCTCACCGCGCAGCAGATGCACCACGGCACGGTCATTCGCTCCCTCTCCTCCACCCAGGGCGCGCATGAGCAGGGGAACTACATGATGCACACCAGCTATGAGATGCGCGGCACCATCCGCCATCCAGCCATGGGCGCCTGGCTCAATGTCTTCCAGGGCGGTGGCAACAGCACTCTCCCGAACTACGTCTATGTCGGCAATGACAGCCGCCATCCTGGCGCAGGCTTCTTCCCCGCCGCGCAGGCTCCTCTCTTCGTGAACAACCCTGAGAGCGGCCTCAAGAACGTGAAGCTCCAGCCCGGCCTCACCGAAGACAAGTTCAACGCCCGCCTCAAGCTGGCTGATGAACTCGACTCCGACTTCCGCACCACCTTCAAACAGCGCAATGTGAAGGCTTATGCTGACATGTATGACGACGCCATCGCCATGATGCGCTCGGAAGACCTCAAGGCCTTCGATCTCGCTGATGAAGCCCCTGATCTCCGCGCTGCCTATGGCCGTGAGGCTTTCGGTCAGGGCTGCTTGCTCGCACGTCGCCTCGTCGAGCGTGGTGTCCGCTTCGTCGAAGTCTCTCTCGGTGGCTGGGACACCCACAATGCCAACTTCGTCGCTGTGCCTGAGCGCTGCGAAACTCTGGACAAGGGTCTTTCCACCCTGCTGAGCGACCTGCACAACCGTGGTCTCCTCAAGGACACTCTCGTCGTTCTCACCACTGAGTTTGGCCGCACGCCTGACATCAATCAGAACGTCGGTCGTGACCATTACCCGAAAGCCTTCTCCGCGGCGATGTGGGGCGGTGGCATCAAGGGTGGTCACGTCCACGGAGCCACCGATGCCGAAGGCCGCGAAGTCGTCGCCGACAAGGTCAAGATCGAGGACATGAACGCCACGATTGCCTACGCCCTCGGACTGCCTCTCGATCAGGTCATCTACAGCCCAAGCAAGCGCCCCTTCACCATTGCTGACAAAGGCCAGCCGCTCACCAGCGTCTTCGCCTGATCCCTTTGAATTGATGTGGAATCAAGAAGCCGCCCCGGGTGAAAGTCCGGGGCGGTTTTTTTATGGAGTGAGTCCATCCCTGCCTCGCTTCAAGATCACTTCGATTGCAGCACAAGCATCAGCGCATCCAGCCGCAGGCGGGCACCACCAAGCGCTTCTTCCAGCGCGGTGATCTGGGCTTTGAGAGCCTCGATCTCTTCCGGGCGCACATGATCGTTGTGAAGACGCAGCGCTTCGAGCCGGTCGATCTCCGACTGGATCTTTTCCTTCATGGTGGCGATGGCTTCGGCGACGAGTTTCTTCATCTCCGCATCGGCGATCTTGCGCGAGGCGCTGAGCATGTCGGGGAAGAGCTTCTTGCGCACGGGCGGCTTTTCCAGCAGGCGCGTGGGGTTGCTCTTGTCGAGCTTGGCGTGCAGGTAGGCCGTGTCAGTGCGGCGATCTTTGCCCGCGTGATCCACGACCACACGCACAGGAACAGGCGCGAGGAAGCGGTCGGCATTCAGGGCGGAAGGTGCCACGCATTCGACGACGAAGTGTGTCTCCAGCATGAGTCCCTCGACACCTGCACCACGCCAGGCGGCGAAGCTGGAATTACCGCCTTCACCGCCGAGCAGCAGGTCCAGTGCACCACGCACGATGGGGTGATCCGGTGTGAGCAAAGCGATGTTTTCCCGCGTGATGGCACGCTGGCGATCAAAGGTGACAGTCAATCCTTCCTCGGGCAGTGCGGGGAAGGCATCGGTGATGAGGTCGCCGCGTTTGAAGACGTAGCTGCGGTTCTCCATCTCCTCCACTTCGAGGCCGAAGTGATCCACGAGGCGGATGAAGAACTCCTCAAATTCATCGTCGGCATCCAGCTTGCGGATGACATCGATCACCGCATCAGCCTGCTCCGGTTTGCAGGAGTTCAGCTCCAGCAGCCGGTCATGGCCGCGCTCCAGCTTCTTCGTCACCTGACTTCGCAGCGTCTTGGTTTCTTTGAGGAAAGCGGTGAGCGCCTTGGCATCAAAGTCTTCCAGCAGCGGGTTCAGCGAGTCCTGCAAGCCCTGCGCAATCTCGGTGGCACCGTGGAGGTTCTTTTCAAAGGCATCCAGCCCCTCGTCATACCAGCGGGCCAGCACCTCTTCGGCGCTTTCCTTGATGTAGGGCACATGGATGTGGATCGTGCTCGTCTGGCCGATGCGGTCCAGTCGCCCGATGCGCTGCTCGACCAACTCAGGGTCAGGCGGCAGGTCAAAAAGCACCAGATGATGCGCGAACTGGAAGTTGCGTCCCTCGCTGCCGATCTCTGAACAGAGCAGGATGCGGGCACCGGCTTCCTCTTCGGCAAAGAAGGCCGCCTGACGGTCGCGCTGCATCAGCGTCAGACCTTCGTGGAAGAGTGCCGCAGTCACATTCACCTCGCGCAGCAGGCGCTCGTTGATCTCCTCGGCCAGCTTTCTGGTTCGGCAGATGAGCAGCACCTTTTGTTCGCCCAGCTTCTTCAGCAAGGCGGCCAGCCACTTCACCTTCGCCTCCAGCGGATCATCACCACCGTCGATGGCAGCAAGCTTTGCCTTGCGCTCCGGGAAGCCGCTCAGCGCTGCACGCGTGTTGCGGAACATCACACGGCCCGTGCCGAACTCATCCAGCAGCGCCGCCACCAGCTTCTCGCGTGCGCCTTCGGTGCCGTCCTTCGTCTCCTGCGCCAGAGACTGCACATGCGGGGACTTTTTGGCAAAGAGCTTCTGGTCCGCCGCGCTGAGGTTCTTGCCCTCCAGCAGACGATCCACCGCACTGGCCACCTCTTCGTAGTGCTTCGACTCTTCGAGGAACTGCTCCAGATCGGCGTAGCGGTTTGCATCCAGCAGGCGCAGCCGGGCAAAGTGGCCCTCGGGTCCGAGCTGTTGCGGCGTCGCGGTCAGCAGCAGCAGTCCGGGGATCTTCGCCGTCAGTGCCTCCACCATCGCGTAGCTCGCGCTCGCACCCTGCGTGCTCCATTCCAGATGATGCGCCTCATCCACGATCAGCAGATCCCAGCCCGCCTCCAGCGCCTGCGCGGCGCGGTTCGGTGACTTCGCCAGGAAGGTCGTGCTGCAAATGACGAGCTGGCTTTCCAGGAAAGGATTCGCAGTCTCCTCTTCCGTCTCCACTTCGTCGCAGCGGTTCTCGTCGTAGATGGAGAAGCAGAGATGAAAGCGGCGATACAGTTCGACGAACCATTGATGCACCAACGCATCCGGCACCAGGATCAGCACACGATCCGCGCGGCCCGTGAGATGCAGCCGATGCAGGATCAGCGCCGCCTCGATGGTCTTGCCCAGGCCCACCTCATCCGCCAGCAGCACTCGCGGCACGAGACGGTTGCCCACCTCATTCGAGATGAAGATCTGATGCGGCAGCAGATCCACACGCCCGCCACAAAGCCCACGCACCGTGGACTGGCGGATCTGCGCGCGACGCTGCAGCGCCTCCACACGAAGGTCAAAGGTGATCAGATCATCGATCTGGCTCGCCATCAGGCGGTCCTGCGGCTTGCTGAAGCTGATCGTGTCCGCCAGCTCCGCCTCGCTGATCTCCACATCCTTGCCCTTGTAAAAGAGCATCCCATTCCGTTCCTCCGTGCTATCCACCTCGATCTGCCTGCCCTCGTGGGTCTTGATCGTGTCTCCGGGTTGGAAGCGCACCCGCCGCAGCGGTGCTCCCGTGAGTGAGTATTGGCGCAGCTCGCCAGCGGCCGGAAAGAAAAGTTCGATGCGCCCAAACTGGGCCTTCATGACTACACCGAGTCCCAGCTCGGGCTCATTGTTACTGACCCAGCGTTGTCCGGGAAGAGGTTGTTCCATGTCTGTGTGAAAAAAGGGCGGCGATGGTAGGAGTGCAAGTCCCTTCTGCAAGCCCGATTCCGGGCGGATCAATGCATGAACCACATGCCGCAAGGCAGGCCCCCGCCATGAAAGGCCTTGCCAAAGCCCCGCTCTTTCCCGCAATCTCGGGCTGCATGAAGACGCACCCTTCCGATAGCCTGCCGGACGATACCTCAGCGGATGCTTTCCATGCCTGGGCCACCGATCCCTGCCGCACGCTGGAGGAGCGCTACGGCATCCTCCAGCTCCTCGAGTTCGTTTATGCACGCCACTACCGCGGCGAAGACAAACCCAGCTACAACTTCGAGGCCGACCAGCTCCGCCGCGAGGCACGCCGCTTCAATCCCGCCTATCAGCCCGTCCTCGATCCCCAGCGCGTCCGTCTCGTCGCCTCGCTGCTTCATCAGGTGCAGTCGGTCGAGTTCAATCACTACAGCAACGACCGACCCATCCGCGATCTCAGCTTCCTGCGCTTCCTGCCCGGGCTCCAGGCGCTCAATGTCCAAGGCATCGAGCTCCCCCGGCTCGATGTCCTCCGCCACCTCCCCGCCCTCCGAACCCTCCATGTCTGGAGCAACGAAGTCGAAGACTACTCCGACATCGCCCACTGCCGCGAGCTGCAGCGACTCACCATCTACACCGAGCACCCCTGGCCCATCCTCACCGGTCTCGAGTCCCTCCCCCACCTCACCCACCTGGACTGGCACAGCAACGGTCGCGCCCTCATCGGCCTTCCCCCGCTCCCCGCCCTCACTCACTTTCACCTCAGCGGCGGCTACTCCGCCCTCAGCCTCGCCGGCTGCCTGCGCGACTTCCATCAGCTCCCCGCCATGCCACAGCTCGTCCACTTCTGGGGCGGCACCTTTTACCGGCTCGATGGCATCGAGCGCTACCCGCTCCTCCGCATCGCCCTCATCAAAGGCTTCTTCACCTCCCTCGCCCCCCTCACCGCCCTCCGCCACCTCACCCACCTCCGCGTCAGCAGCCCTCGTTTGGAGGAAGTCGCCAGCGTCGTCCCCATCCCCAGCCTCTTCCACTTCGCCGCAGAAAGCACCCGCCCGCAGGACTGGACACCCCTCATGGACTCCCCCAGCCTCCGTGAAGTCCACGGCGCAGGCTGCGGCACCGCCCAGCCAGACCTCGGCACCGTCCGCATGTTGCTGCCCTCCGCAGACGACCACTTCACCACCGCCACCCCCCGCTCCCTCCAGCCCCTGCGCCTCTTCGCCTACAGCTCCCATGCCGAGGGTGCCGACAAGGCATTCGGCGCCCAGATCGAAGCCGCCCGCCACGCCCCCATCACCGATCCCCCACCCACCTGGCACGACTGCCCCGCCATGCACGAGTCCGAGCAGCGCTGGATCGTCAGCCGCCTGGAAGACTGCCTCACCCACGCCGGCCTCAGCGACATCCCCGGCATCCGCGTCGCCTATCGTAGCCGCCGCCGAAAGCGTGAAGACGACACCCACCTCTTCCTCTCCGAGCCCGGCCCCAGCATCCACCGCAGAGTCGGCATCGACCTCCTCAAAGTCCACGCCATCAGCCGCCTCAGCGATGTCGTCACCGCCATCCGCCCCCTCCTCGCCAGCACCCGCCTCCCCTGGCATGTCTTCTTCATCTGCAACGCCGAGCCAGACGCCGACGAATGGGACGCCGACTGGCGTGATGATGACACCCCCGAGCAGCGCATCATCGACGAGCTCATGGAAGACCAGCACCGCGAGCAGGAGCGCCGCCGCCAGCAGCTTTTCCTCGCCGACGAGCACCGCCTCCGCCTCCTCCGCGAGCAGGGGCATGATCCCGCCCCCGGCGAGTTCCAGACCACCCCGCTGCCCCCGCCGAAACCCCTGCCCGACATCAAAATCACCGCCCCCGGCTCCCCGCCCGCCGCCGCCGAGCCCGACCCGGACGAAGACTACCCCTTCGACAACGACGACAGCGGCGGCATCGCCGAAGCCGAGCCCGGTCAGGAAGACGTGGACGAGCACTGGCTCCCCCCGCCGCCGCAGCTCGATCCCAACTTCAACTGGAGCACCCAAAGCCTCTACTTCAGCCTCTACGAAAACACCGTCGAAATCATGAACCGCCCCAAAGACGCCGAAGCCCTCAGCTACCTCCTCGGCCTCCCGGTCATCTACTCTCCGTAGAACGAGTTTTCCAACTCGTTCTGCCCGTTGCGGAGTCTCTTTCGCTGCCAAGGGTCGCTGCGGGGAGAGGGGTTTCCTGCGGCAGCCCAGCGCCCACCCTTTAAAGCCTAACCAACCCCTTCGTTTCAAATAAATCTTGCCTGGAGGGCAGGCGCTGTGGTGGAATGGGGGATCATGAAAAGGGTGACTCGCTCCGGCGGTCCACGGGGCTGCCTTGGGCAGGCTCGCGTGGCGGGGAGGGGCGTTGGCAGCCAGCATCGGGATGGTCGAAAATGCTGCAACTAACTCTCCCTCAAGCACTTGCCGAGCCTCTGAGGGGGACCCCTGGGGGTGGGTATGGACCACCCCTTGGGGTGGTGGGTCGGAGCCCTCGGGCACCTTCTTCGGAGCCTTGGGGGTGGTCGTTCGGAGCCTTCGGGCACCCGATGACCACCTTTGGGGCATCGGCGTCGATGCCTGGGGGCACCCGCGAGGCTGCCCAGGAGCTGCCGATGACCTGCCCTGAGGCCTCGGCGTGAGTGCCCGACAGCTCCGACTCGCCTGCTCTTGGGCTCCGCTGAACCACCTCTCAGGCTGCGGCGAGGGTGCTTTAGGGCTGCGACGAGCCCCCTTCAGGGCTCCGGACAGCCACCCCCAGAGCATCGGCTCAGCACCCCGGAAGCTTCGGCTCTGGAGCGCGGAATTCATTCCGCAGCATTCCGAACGCGGGCGAAAGGGGGGAAGCGCCGATCTCAGCTCCTTCGCATCTCGCGTCTTGGGCTTGAAGGCATCGGAGGGGAAGGGGCAGCCGCGAAACCCAGCGACCTGCTGCGGATTAAAATCCGCGCTCCGGACTCACAACCCGGGCGGATGACGGGCGACGTAACCTTTGATGGGGCGTGAGCGGGTGGACCATTTGGGGCCTTCGTTTTCGCCGTTGTAGCCGGTATCGAGCCTCAAGCCGGCGATGACGATGAAGGTGTGGCCGCTTTTGGCATAGACGGTGACATGCTTGCCGACGCCGCGGCTGCCGTAGCTGCGGAAGCTGCTGGAGGTGCCGGGGCTGTCGATGAGGCCGGCGCCATGCAGGGCGTAGGAGACGGTGCCGGAGCAGTCGTAGCCGCTGTCATGGAAGCTGCGGTGGCCGCCGCCGTATTTGTAGGGCTTGCCGGCGATCTGGTTGCCGGCGCTGATGATTTGCATGACCTGCTTTGGCAGTCCGGCGGGTGGGACGGCGCGTCCGGCGACGATGACGGCGGTCTTTCCGCGTGTGTAGCCATACTCCCAGCGGCTGGGTTTGGAGCCGCAACTGCTGAGCAGGGCGGCGGCGGCGAGCGCGAGGGTGAGGACAAGGCTGGAGCGGGATGGCATGGCGGGATGCTATGGGGAACGCGGGGGCGAATTCAAGCCAGCAGTGTCTGCAAAAAGGCGCTGTCGGAGAAGGCGGCGTTGCTGCCCTGGCGGACGATGACGAGGTGGCGTGAGGGGATGGCGTAGAGCCGCTGGTAGCCGCTGCCGATGCAGGCGATGAGGTCGGGCGGGGCGGCTTTGGCGAGGCAGGCGCGGCTCCAGGACTGCTTGTCCCAGTCGATCTCGAGCTGGTCTTCGATGTCGATCTCGCGGGGGGCTGTTTTGGCGGCGGCGCGGTTGTTCCAGAAGCCGAAGCTGTAGGCGGCATTGGCGGCGGAGCCTTCGATGAGGCTGCGGAAGCTGGCGGGCTTCAAGATGGGGTCGCCTTCTTTGAGCAGGCATTCGCCAAGGCGTGCCCACTGGCTGGCGCTCATCATGAAACCGGCGGCGAGGAGGGGATTGCCGGCGGCGTCGGGGAGGTAGCGCTGGGGGCCGAGGCCGAGCGGCTTGAGCACGCGGCGCTCGAGGTAGCGGGTGGGGGATTCTTTGCGGCGTGTTTTGGCGAGCTTGCGCTTCAGGAGCTCGTGGAAGACTTGTAATTGGCTAGGCCCGTAGATGAAGCGCGCGCCGGGTGTGGCGAGACCGGGGCGCTTGATGGCCATCTGATTGCGGTCCTTGAGCCCGTCTTCATGGATGGCGAGTCCGCGCTCGAGCCCGCCGGTGAAGTCGAGCAGGTGCTCGAGGGTGACTTTGGCTTTGCGGGAGTCGTCGCGCCATTCGGGGAGTGTGTCGGCGGCGAGCTCATCGAGCCTGATCAGCCCATCCTCCACGGCGGCCATGGCGGCGAGTCCCCAGAAGCCTTTGGTGCCGCTGTAGATGCGGTGGGCCTGCCCGCGCCTGCCGCCGTTGGCGTTGCTTTCATGGATGACCCTGCCGTGCTGCCTGACGAGGAGTGAATAGCTTTTTCGTTCGGCGCAGTATTTGGCGGCGGCTTGTAAAGCGGTGCTGCTGATGGCGGCGGGCTCGGCTTTGGCCGCCCAGGTGGGCAGGACGAGATGGGTGCCGGCGAGGCTGAGCCAGGCGAGCAGATGGCGGCGGGTCTTGAGCTTGTCGATGTGGCCGCGCATGTCGCGCTCGGCGTCGTCGCACATCCTTTTGAGCATGTCCGGGCTGAGCCAGTCAGCCCCGAAGGCGGTGACGGTATCCCGCACGAGCCCATCGGCAGAGGCGACCCGCATGGGGCGGTCTGTGGCGTATTTGGCAGCGAGCTTTTCGATCAGGTCGTCGGCGGTGTGCCCGGCATCGGCATAGATGACCTGGAGCCCCGCCTGCTCGCGCTCTTCGGTGATCTTTGCCGTGGTGCCATCGAAGACGACGACGATCTGCATGCCGCTCATGTCCTGCAGATGGCGCAGGCGCTGGAGCAGCTCCGCGCGTGCCAGGTGCCGCCTGCTGGCCACCCGCAGATGCCGCGCCAGCTCCGGCCATGCATGCATGACATTGTGTCCGTCCACGAGGAGATAGGTGGGGGTGAAGGGCATGGGCCAGTACATTCATCGGAGCTGCAAACGCCAGCCAGATTGTGCCTTTCCGCTTCCGCACCAGGCGGCGCATCTCTACAGCTCAATCTTCATCCGCGGTGGCGGCTGGAGCTTGATCACAGGCTGCTCGACAGGAGCACCGCCTTCATCAGGGCCGATGGGGATGGCGCGGCGGATGGGAGTGCCGTCGTCATTCACGGGCTTGGCGCGCAGCACGGGCTGCTCAGAGTTGTAGGGATCGGCTCCGACGATGATCTTGTCCTGGATGCGCACGGCTTCGATGTGGGCGTATTTGGTGAGGTCTGCCGGGGCGATGGTCTCACCCGGGGTGGTCATGCTGCGATGGAAGGCGACGAGGTCCGCCGAGATGCCGTCGCCCGTGTGGACGTTGCAACTGGCATTGAAGGCGGTGCCGGGGCGCAAATACTCGGAGTAAGTATTGCGCACGGACTTCGAGGTGCCGTCGGCGGCTTTGATCTTCTCGTAGCAGTAGTCGGTGGCACGCAGGCCACTGGCACGGCAGATCTCGACTTTCTCGGCGGAGTCGGGGGGATTAAATTCCTGAGCGGTGTGGCCTTTGGTGGAGGCATTGATGATGTCCGTCCAGATGGGCAGGGCGAGTTTGTTGGAGAAGGCTTCGGGGAAGATGGTCTTCTGCTTATCAAAGCCGACCCACACGCCGCAGGTGACGGCGGAGGTGTAGCCCATGAACCAGAGGTCTTTGTATTCGTGATGGGTGCCGGTCTTGCCGCCAGCGGGGAATTCGCCGAGGCCATATTCTTTGGAGATAGCACCGGTGCCACGATGCAGGGCTTCATCGAGACAGGTATGCGTCTGCCAGGCGGCAATCTCATCCATGGAGCGCACGGGCTGGAGGCTGGCTTCATCGAGCTGGAAGACGGTCTTGTCGGCAGCGTCGGTGATGCGCTGGATGATGTGCAGCTTCGCCGGACGTGTGCCACCAGTAGCAAAGCAGGAATAGGCGAGACAAAGTTCATTGAGCTTGGCTTCACTGGCTCCAAGGCATGAGGAGGCGGCATCACGCATGGGAGAGGTAACGCCGGCATTTTTGACGAAGTCTTTGAAGCCGGGGCGCAGGAGGCCGCGATCCAGGACCACCTGCTCGCCAAGGCGGACAGTGACTGAGTTGTTCGAGTTCACGAAGGCTTCGCGGAGACTCATAGGCTGGCGTGTCCACTTGGGGTTGGATGTTTCCATGCCGTACTCGCCAAGGATGCCCTTGAATCCGCCGATCATGACACGGTCATTGCCGAGCGGTTCATCCATGAGCTGCGTCATGGGAAAGACGTTGGTCTGTGTGAAGCCGTAGGCATAAACAAAGGGGATGAAGGCGGTGCCCACGGGGCGCAAGCTGTCGATGGCTCGATTGTACTGGCTGTCCACAAAGTCACGTCCGCCGACCATGGCGAGGATGGAACCGTCATGATTGTCAATCACAAGTGCGGCACCCTGGAGATACTCGGGCTTGGGTCGCGGGGCGGGGACGGCATCTGCTTTCGCGGAGGTGGCCTGGGTGCGCCAGTCTTTAAAGATGGCGCGGAACTGCTCGAAGGTCTGGTGCTCGTAGCCCTGGCGTTTTTCGATCTCGGCCAGACGCGCTTTCACCGACTCTTCTGCCTTCGTTTGGAGCTCTTTGTCGATGCTGGTGTAGATCTTGAAGCCACCGAGCAGGGCTTTGTCTTCGCCGATCATCGCCACCACTTCCTGTCGCACGGCATCGTAGGAGTAGTTGAGCTGCGCGTTCGCGGTCTGCGGTGCCGTGATCACGGGTTTCATCTTCGCATACTCGGCATCCTCACGCTTGAGGTGCTTTTCGATGACCATGCGCTCGAGCACATAATCGCGCTCCTTCTTGGCACGCTCGGGATGCCTGATGGGCTCGATGTTGTTCGGACTTTTGATCAAACCTGCGAGCGTTGCCGCCTCGGGCAGAGTCAGCTCCTTCGCGTCCTTGCCGAAGTAGCCGAGCGATGCCGCCTGGATGCCATAGAAGTTTTTGCCAAAGAAAATGCGGTTCAGATACAGCTCCAGGATCTCGGTCTTCGAATACTGCTTCTCGATGCGCTGGGCCACGAAGGCCTCCATGAGCTTGCGTTTGTAGCTGCGCTCCATGAGGCCGTAGGTCTGCCGGGCGAGCTGCTGCGTGATCGTACTCGCGCCCTGGGTGACCTCACCCGCCTTCAAGTTCAGATACACGGCACGCACGAGGCCGATGTAATCCACGCCATTGTGCTGGAAGAAGCGGCTGTCCTCCTGGGAGGTGAGCGCATCAATGAAGTGCTGCGGGATGTCTTTGATCGTCACGGGCGTGCGATTGAGCACATAGATGCGGCTCAACTCGTCGCCATTGCGGTCATAGATGATGCTCGCGGCTTCCAGCTTTTTCACTTCATCGAGATCATAGGTCTCCGCCTTTTCGCGCAGCGGAGCCACGATGATGGCATACATGCCGAGAAGAGCCACCCCGGCGAGCAGTACGAGCGCCACGAGGGCGCTGAACCAGGCACGACGATAAAACGGCGGCTTCAACCCGGAAGGGCCGCGCCAGGAAGAGGAGGATGAGGGGAGCTGTGCTTCGTCGATGCCGAACATGAACTGGAAGAATGGTGGCCCGTGTGGAAAGGGCCGCTAGTCTAGCGTCTCTCCCCTGCCCCGCCACCGACTTCTTTGCCCGCCGTGTCGTCAATTCACCAACTCCTGCTCCAGCGTCTCGCCGTGACTCCACGTCTGAGTTTTGCGGCTGTCATGGAGCTGGCGCTTTATCATGCCGAGCACGGCTACTATGGCCCCGGCCCACGCCGCATTGGCAGAAAGGGTGACTTCTACACCGCCGTGTCCATCGGCCCGCTCTACGGTCGTCTGCTGGCAGATCTGGCCCGCCAGACTCATGCGGAGCTGGGCAAACCCGCAAATTTTTGCGTGATCGAGCAGGCTGCTCATGACGGCCAACTGGCGGAGGACATCCTCACGTCCTGCGACTTTGATTACCTCATCGTGGAGCCAAACCCGCGCTATGAGGCCGTTCAGCGCGAACGATTGGCCGCTTTCGGAAACCGCGTTTCGTGGGTGCCATCGCTGGCGGAGGTGCCCGCCCGGCCCGCGCTTTTCGTCTGCAATGAACTCCCCGATGCCATGCCCGTGCATCTCGTGCGCTGGGATGGGGAGAAGTGGGCGGAGTTGTTTGTCGTGGCTCCGGCAGTTTTCAGTTCTCAGTTTTCAGTTCTCAGTTTTCAGTCGGGGCCACCTTCCAGCTCATTGGTAGATGAGATCGCCCGCCTGCCGCGTGATCTCCCTCCTGGCTACACCACGGAGATCGGCCTCGCCGCGCTGGAATGGATGCGTGATCTCGCTACGTCGCCCTTTCATGGAGTCATCTACCTCGCCGATTACGGTCTGGATCATGACGAGCTCTACTCTCCAGAGCGTACCACCGGCACCCTGCGCCGCTATCGCCAGCATCAAACCGACGATCATGTGCTCGAAGACCTGGGCGAGTGCGACCTCACCACGCATGTGAATTTCACCCGCCTGATCGAAGTGGCCGAGGGTGTCGGCTTGAAACTCCGCAGTTACGAGCATCAGGGCCGTTACCTCGGCAAACTCGGTCTCCCCTGGCTAGCCACGCTGGAGGGTAAGCGACCCGATGCCGCCACCCAGGCCTCTTTGCGGCAGTTCCACTCCCTCACTCATCCAGCGATGATGGGGCGGTCTTTTCGAGTAGTCGTGCTGGAGAAGTAGTCAGGTCAAAAACGGATTCTCCGCCCGCTCGCGCCCGATCGTCGTGTCATCGCCGTGGCCTGGATAGACCACCGTCGCGTCGGGCAGCGGCCAGAGATCTCTCTCGATGCCCGCCGCAAGCTGCTGAAACGACCCGCCAGGGAAGTCCGTGCGCCCCACGCCATCCAGGAAAAGCACATCCCCACCAAATAGCAGACCCTGCTCCGGTAGATAGTAGCACACACTGTCCGGTGAGTGACCCGGCACATGGAAAAGCTTAACGACATGAGTGAATAGGTCCATCTCCGCCCGCCCCTCCAGCACCTCATCCACCGTGAACTCTGGCACTGAATACGCCGTGCCTGTCACCGCACCGAAGAGCCTCTCCAGCGTCAGATCCTTTGACAACGGAGCCCAAGCCAGCACTGGGCACCCGTGGTCCGCCACCACCTCCGCAGCCCCCAGCACATGATCAAAGTGCTGATGGGTCAGGAGCAGCGCGTCCACCTTTGCTCCCCGCCTTTTCAGCCAGCCTGCTACACCCTCAGGCGCATCCACCAGCAGCGTGCCGCCGGGTAGTTTTACAAGGTAGCCATTGGTCTGGGCGATCCCGCCCGTGAACATCGAAATATCCGTCATATCTCTCTCAGAGAGGAAACAGGTGGACAATTCAAGCGGCAACCCGCAAAATCTGCCGTCATATTCCAGGCCCGCCCGCGTATTACAGCAGCCCCCCAATCGTCATGATTCGCAAACCCTTGTCCCTTGTGGTCGCCTCAATGGCCGCCATCACCCTGGCAGTTCCGTCACGCGCCGAGACCAATTTTGGTCAGGTCGCCATGCATGTGGCCTACATGCTGCAGAGCCAGCATTACTCTCACCGGGACTTCGATGACGAGCTGTCTGCCAAGCTTCTGGAGAACTATCTGAACCTCCTCGACTTCCGCCACATCTTCTTCACTCAGGAAGATGTTGATGGCCTGAAGTCCAAATACGACACCACGCTCGATGACCATGTGCTCATGCGCAACGTCAGCCCCGCCATCGAGATCTATGACATCTACAAGCAGCGCGTGCAGGAGCGTCTCGACTTTGTCAAAAAGACCCTCACCAGCCACAAGTTCACCTTTGACTCCAGCCGCACCATTGAACTGAAGCGCGACAAAGCGCCTTATCCGAAGACTGTCGCTGATCAGGACAAGCTCTGGCTCGACATCCTCGAAGAAAACATGCTTCAGGAAAAACTGGCTGACGAAGCCAAGATCGAAGACGCCAAGAAGAAGGCTGACAAAGCCGCGAAGAAAGCTGCTGAAAAGCCCGCTGACGATAGCGCCGCCAAGAAGTCCGAAGACAAGCCTGCTGCTGATAAAAAGGAAGTCGCCGCCGCCGACAAGCCCAAAGATGAAGACCTAACGCCTGCTCAGCGTGTGCAGAAAGACTACGACCGCCTGCTCGAAAGCATCAACGAGAACGACCAGGAGGACATCGTCGATTTCTTCCTCTCCAGCCTCTCCATGGCCTATGACCCGCACACCGAGTACATGAGCCCCGCTGAGACGGACAGCTTTAACATCCAGATGAAGCACAAGCTCGTCGGCATCGGCGCACTGCTCGGCCTGATCGATGACGTGGCCCAGATCCAGGGCATCGTCGTCGGCGGTCCTGCGGACAAGCAGGGCGGCCTCAGCCTGAATGACAAGATCATTGGCGTGGCCCAGGGCGAGGCTGAATTCGTGGACACCAAGTACATGAAGCTGAACAAGATCGTCGATATGATCCGTGGCAAAGACGGCAGCACCGTCCGCCTCCGCATCAATCCTGCTGACGATCCCGCCGCGACCAAGATCATCACCATCGTCCGCGGTGAAGTGGAACTGAAAGAGAAGCTCGCTAATGCCGAACTCCTGCTCACCCCTGGCGAAGAAGGCAAGAAGCCCCTCAAGCTCGGCTGGATCAATCTTTCCTCCTTCTACGCCGACATGGAGGAAGGCACCGTCTCCACCACCGACGACGTCCAGAAGCTCCTCGCCCGCCTCATGAAAGAGAAGATCGACGGTCTCGTGCTCGACCTCCGTGGCAATGGCGGCGGCTCCCTGGAGGAAGCCATCCGCCTCACCGGCCTCTTTGTTCCCGCTGGTCCCGTCGTTCAGGCCAAAGACTGGCAGGGCCGCATCTCCTTCCGCGAGTGCGAGAACGAAAAAGCCTTCTACGACGGCCCGATGATCGTGCTCACGGATAAGACCAGCGCCTCTGCCTCCGAGATTCTCGCTGCCGCCCTCCAGGACTACCGCCGCGCGCTCATCGTGGGTGACAAATCCACCTTCGGCAAAGGCACCGTGCAGACCATCCTGCCCGTCGAGCGCTTCATGCCCTTCTTTGCCAAAAAAGACCGTGCTGGAAACCTCAAAGTCACCATCCAGAAGTTCTACCGTATCGCCGGTGGCTCCACGCAGCTCAAAGGTGTCGAAACCGATCTCACCCTGCCCTCCATTCGCGACGTGCTCGACATTGGTGAAGGCTCCGCTGACAACGCCCTACCCTACGACACCATTCCCGCGCGTAAGTACAATCTCGTGAACGAGAAGCCCTTCCCGCTCGCCGAACTCAGCAAGCGCATGAACGAGCGAATCGCCGCGAATCCCGAGTTCCAGATCATCTCCGAGGAGTCGAAGCGCCTCAAAGAACGCATCGACAAAAACACCACCAGCCTCAACCTAGCCGAACGCGAAAAAGAAACCGCCGAGACCAAGGCCCGCCGTGAAAAACAGGACTCCGAACGTGCCGAGCGCGTGAAAGAGATCGCTGCCAAGACCAAGGATGGTGGCTTCAAGGCCTACCACCTCACCCTCGACAACGTGAACAGCCCCGAACTCGTGCTCGAGTCCGACTTCACTCGCGAGCAAAGCACCGGCATGAGGATGGCCAAGCGTGACGACGACGAAGACGCCGAGCCAGCCACCTCCAAATTCCCCCACGGCCTTGAGCCCATGAAACTGGAAGCCGTGAACATCATGCGTGACTTCCTGGAACTCACCACCAAGCAGCCCACCACGGCCAAGGCAGACGCACCCGCAGCTCCGGCAAAGTAAGCTGAATCAGCTGCCTTCAATCAAAGAACCCAGAACGTGAAGTTCTGGGTTTTTTATTGGGATGCCAACACCCCTCAGACCCAGGGTGAGATTCGGCTGTCGAGCTGGAAGACCTGCCCGCTGACATTCTTCATCGAATGAAGAAACGCGATGAAGCGCGCAGCATCTGCTGCGGTGTTCAGCCGATCCAAAGTGTGGGCTGAGAGCACGCTCTCGCGCTTCTTTTCATCCGCCAGCAAATGACGTGTCATCTTCGTGTCGAGAAAGCCAGGCAGCACGCAATTTGCCCGAATGCCACGTGCGCCATACTCTGCAGCAATCGATTGGGTAAGCGCGATCACACCTGCCTTTGCCGCCCCATAGTTTGCCTGCCCAGATGGACCACTCAGCGCACTGAAGGAACTGATGTGAATGATGTGCCCGGCACGCTGTTTCACCATCAGTTTCAAAGCTGCCTGCGAGGTGAGAAACGCGCCTTTAAGATGCACGGCCAGCACTTCACTGAACTCCGCCTCAGTCATCTTCAGCAGCAGGGCATCTCGCGTGATGCCAGCATTGTGGATGAGCAGATCCAGACGACCAAGTTTGTCCATCACACCCCGCACCTGAACCTTGTCCGTTACATCCATCTCTGCCCGAGAGGGCGTATGGACCAGCCAGCCGCTGCTCTCCAACTGTGAACGAATGACCTGAGCGAGCTCTCCCGCTCCGCCGGTGATCAGGGCGACTGGCTGCTCGCTCGACATGAAGGTTTCAAGATGACTTCGCGGGGGCTTTGATGCCCAGCCCAAGGAAGAAGACGATGCAGGCGGCGAGGGTCATTGAGGCGGCGAGGAAGTAGAACCCATTGGCATACGAGCCCGTGGTGTCCTTGATCCAGCCGATCATCCAGGGACCTGTCGCCCCACCCAGATTCCCCACGGAGTTGATCAGGCCGATACTGCCGGCGGCGGCAGATTCCGCCAGGAAGAGGCTCGGCAGTGACCAGAAGGCGGGCATGTAAGTCTTAAAACCTGCGAAGGCGACCATGAGGCAGACCATGGTCAACGCGAGATTTCCCTTCGTCAGCGGAGCGCAGAGCATGGCCAGCGCACCGATGGCGATGGGCACGCAGGCATGAAGCCGCCGCTCCTGAAAACGATCCGAACTCCACCCGCCAAAGAGCTGCCCGCAGAGTGCCAGCAGCGGCGGCAACACGATGAGCCAGGTGAACTGGTCACGGCTGAGCGCATACCAATCCTTGATCACGCTCGGCATGAAAAGCTCCATGCTGTGACTGCATGTGGTGATGAAAAAGTAGGCCGCGCAGAGCAACAACACCTTGGGGTGGGCAAAGGCCTCCAGCACCGTCATCCGTTTGCCACGAGTCTTGATCTGACGCTCGCGCTCTAGTTCGGCTTCCAGAGCCTCACTTTCCTCAGTGGTGAGCCATTTAGCCTGACGCGGCCGGTCTGTCAGCAGCCAAAGCACGCCCACGCCCAGCACGATGGCAGGGATGGCCCAGAAGATATACACCCACTGCCAGCCCACGAGCCCGAGCAGAGGCGGATGCACGATCGTCTCACCCGTTTTCAGCACCTCCGTGGTGCCAAATTTCAGCAGCCAGTTCGAGATCGGGCTGAGCATCTGGGCAAAGGGCGTGGCGATGAGGAAATAGGACAGCGCCTTCGCCCGGTCTCGCGCAGTGAACCAATGCGTGAGATAAATGATCACTCCGGGAAAAAATCCCGCCTCGGCCAGACCGAGCAGGAAACGCACGGCGTAGAACTCCTTCGGCGTTGTCACAAAGGCGGTCAGCGCCGCCATGAGGCCCCAGCTCACCATGATGCGGCAGATCCATTTCCGCGCGCTCCAGCGCTCCACCATGAGCGAACCCGGAATCTCCAAGAGGAAGTAGCCGATGAAAAAAAGCGTGCTGCCAAAACCAATGACCGCCTCGGTAAACGCAGGCATGTCCTTCACCATCGTCAGCTTCGCCACAGCCACATTCACCCGGTCCACATAGGCGATCATGTAGCTCACGAAGAGCACAGGCAGCAGGCGGATAAAGGCTTTGCGCCGGGCGCGGTCGAGCGGAGAGGGAATGTCGGCTGGCATGATAAAGTCGGCGATGCTAGCGCCCTTCATCTCGAACACCAGACAAAAGCCATGGTCGAAAAAGCTGTGCAGAGATGCACCAGACGATGTAGTTCCAAATCAATCCCAACACTCATCATGCCCGCCCCCGCTGACTCATCCTCACTGACCGGCAGCCTACTTCTGGCCGTGCCTTCCATGCGCGACCCGAATTTCTCCCGTGCAGTCATCTTCATGGCGGCGCATACGGAAAAGGAAGGTGCTTTTGGCTATGTGCTGAATCGGCCGCTGGAGCAGCGTGTGGCGGATCTGCTGCCGGATCAGAGCCTCGGAGCGCTCGGTCAGGTGAACGTCTATGTCGGCGGCCCCGTGGCCACGGACAAACTCGCCTTTGCCTCCCTGCACTGGAACCGGAAACAAGGCACCCTGCGCTGCCAGACCCATCTTTCCGTGACAGATGCTCTGCACGAATTGAGCATGGGGCACGATGTTCGCGGCTTCGTTGGCTACTCCGGCTGGGCCAAAGGGCAGGTCGAGGAAGAGATCAAACGCCGCTCCTGGATCGTCACCCCCTCCCGCAAAACCATCCTCACCACCAAGCCCGCCACCAAAATGTGGACCGCTGTGATGAAAGAAATGGGCCCTGTTTACCAGCTCATGGCCCACACGCCGGACAAGGTGGAACTGAATTGAATACTCGAGGCTCCTTCTGTGGGGGCAGCCCTCCCCCTCAATGGAGGACTTCCCTGTCACAAAAAAAAGCCAGACGTTTGCACAAGTTTCTGCTACTGAGCGGCTTATATCCGCCCCATGACCGATACCACCGCACGCCCACTACCCGCCATTTCCGAATGGAAAGAGATCGTCGCCAAATTTCAGACCCCGTCCCTGCCGCGCGCTATCTGGCAGATGGTGAATACCCTGGTGCCCTATTTTGCCCTCTGGTATCTCATGTGGCTGAGCCTCGCGGTGTCTTACTGGCTCACGCTCGCTCTGGCGGTGTTGGCTGGTCTCTTCATTGTGCGGGCCTTCATCATCTTTCACGACTGCTGCCACGGCTCTTTTTTCAAATCCAAGCGCGCCAATGACGTCCTTGGCTACATCACCGGGATGCTCACCTTCACCCCTTACGGACACTGGCGCTGGCAGCATTCCGTCCATCACGCCACCTCGGGCGACCTCGACCGCCGGGGCGAGGGCGATATCTGGACGCTCACGGTTCAGGAGTATCTGGAGGCCTCACGCTGGAAAAAGTTCGCCTACCGCCTCGCGCGCAATCCCATCGTTCTCTTCGTCATCGCGCCGCTCGGCATGCTCCTCATCTACCAGCGCTTCCCCTCATCGGGTGCCAAAGGAAAGGACCGCAAGTCTGTCATCTGGATGAACATTGGCCTCGCCATCCTCGTGGCTTTCATGTGCTGGCTCATCGGTTGGCAAGCCTATCTCATGATCCAACTCCCCATCACCCTGGTGGCTGGCGCAGCAGGCATCTGGATGTTTTATGTGCAGCACCAGTATGAGGACGTTTACTGGGAGAAAAACGACGATTGGAACTACACCGCCGCTGCGCTCCACGGCAGTTCCTTTTACAAGCTGCCGAAGGTACTTCAGTGGTTCACCGGCAACATCGGTTACCACCACATCCATCACCTCAGCTCGAAGATCCCAAACTACAATCTGGAGCGCTGCCACAACTCTCACCCGCTCTTCCAGGCCGTCCCGCCGCTGACCTTTTGGGCCAGTCTGAAGTGCATGAGCCTCCGCCTCTGGGATGAAGAATCCCGCCGCCTCGTCGGCTACAGTCATCTCAAAAAGATGCGGCAGGCTTAGTTGAGGCCGGTTAGCTGATTTACTTCGTGCTGAAGAAGGCGTGCTTCGGATCACCCTTGCTCAGCAGGTAGGCGAGCAGATCGAGGATGTCGTCCTCCTTCAGCATGTTCACCAGACCGGGTGGCATCATGCTGATCTTGCTCGGGTTGATGCTCTCGATGTCGGCACGCTTGAGACTCTGGATGGCGTTCGGGTCGAGCATGTTGATGTTCACCATCAGCGTGTCTTCCTTCAGGTTCATGATGCGCCCCACGACGAGGCTGCCGTCCTTCATCTTGAAGTCCATGCTGCCGTATTGATCGCTGATCTCCTTGCTCGGCTCGATGATGGATTCGAGCAGGTCTTTGGGACCAAATTT
>Ga0075152_10000506_pt1 | contig 29103 bp, 24 predicted proteins | sample JI61114C2DNA_FD_70964 | JGI IMG/M metagenome (GOLD analysis project Ga0075152, IMG submission 70964) | Wastewater effluent complex algal communities from Wisconsin, to seasonally profile nutrient transformation and Carbon sequestration -... | ecosystem: Engineered > WWTP > Effluent > Algae...
GTGGGCCTTGTCCTCAACAACAGGGCAGGTCCGCGAATGGAGTGGAAGATGAATCGACGCGAACTCATGGTGGGCGCAGGGGCGCTCGCACTGGCGGGCTGCGGCCCGGCGTCCCCCGCAGGCGAGGGCCTCCCGGTCGCGGCAGCGGGCGATGATGTCTTCTCGGGCGCACGCCTGATGGCGGATGTCGAAACCTATGTCGGCTTCGGCACCCATCGCACCGGCAGCCCAGGAGATCTTGCAACGTCGGACTGGTTCGCAAACCACTGGCGCGAGCTTGGCTATGAGATCGAACAGACCGAGGTTGAGGCGCCCAACGCCGACACCACCGTCGCGCGGCTGACCGCAGGCGGAGCAGTGTTCGATGGCTTCGCCCAGCCGCCGCTGTCATTCACGCCGGAATCCGGCCTCGCGGGCAAGCTTGTGCGCTGGAATCCAGCATCGCCGGCAGACGTCTCCGGGCGCATCGCCTATGTCTACGTCGCCAGAGAGCCGGGGGCCGTTTCACCCGGGGCCGCCTATCGCCAGGCTTTTCAGGCATGCGCAGAGGCCGGCGCAATAGGTGTGGTGGCGGCAATGTCTGGCCCATCCGGCGAAGTGGTCGCCATCAACACTCCGGTGACCATGACGCTCACCATCCCGGTCCTGCAGCTTGGTGAGAAGCTGAAGTCGCAACTAGACGGCATTGTCGACGTCGGCAGCGACGTGACGCTGACGATCACGGGGCCGGGCGGCGCCCGCAAGGGGAAGAACACCATCGCCCGCTATGGCGCCGAGGGCCCCTGGGTGATCATTTCGACGCCACAGAGCGGCTGGTTCACGTGCGGCGGCGAGCGCGGGCCGGGGATTGCGATGTCACGCGCGCTGGCGGTCTGGGCGATCAAGCAGGACCTGCCGGTTCGCTGGCTGTTCGTGGCGACGAGCGGCCATGAGTGGACGGATCACGGCGCAGACCTCTTCCATCAGAACAACGCCCCGGAGCCGGCCGAGACAGCGCTATGGTGGCACCTGGGAGCCAGCTACGGTGCACGTGCGCATGACGAAACACCTGAAGGGCTCGTCGCAAAGGATACACCCAATCCGGTTCGCGCTCTGATGGCGACGCCTGACCTCGTGCCACTGATCGAGAAGGCGTTCTCTGGCCAGGCGGTGATCGAGACTCCGATGCCTGCGGATGTGTCGAAGGCGCTAGGCGAGTATCGCCTCGTGTTGGAGGAGGGCTATCCCTCAGGCGCTGGTTTCTGGGGCGGCAACGCGCACTTCCACACACCGATCGATGGCGCCGAGAACACCACGCCGGCGATCATGGAGCCGATCATGCGCGCCATCGCCGACGTGATCGGCGCAAAGCTGAAAGCGCTCTAGTACTTGCAGGGAACCCAGTTGTAGCTGAACGGCCGCGAGCCATCGAGCTTCGAGATCGAAGCCGCCAGGCCCGTCTCGGTGCGGTAGTAGCTGATGCGCTGCGGATAGTCGTGGTCGCCGTTCTCGAACGTGATCGTGGGCGGCGCGGGCGGCGCGCCCGCGGCAAGCGGCGGTTGCGGCGCCTCGACGAACATCACGGCGCGCTGGCCCTCCGGCGAGGCGATGTATGTCGCGCGCGGATTCCGGAGATCGATGCGCGAGTCTTCCCACGTCACCAGGTTTCCGTCCTTCATCGTGGTGGCGTAGCCGAACATCAGGCCGCTTTCCGACGGCGACCAGACTTCAAGGTTCAGGTTTTCGCCGGGCGCGACCGGCACGGGCGACGTCCAGCACCCGACCATGAAGGCGAGCCGGCCGAGGTCACGCGGCGGCGGGTTGCTGGCGCAGGCCGAAAGGGCGAGCACGAGAACAGCGGCTGGAACAAGCTTGAGCGACATGTATGCCCCCGGATGAGGAGAAGATCAGCGAGGCGTAGCGCATTCCGCGCCCGTCGGACAAGCGCCAGTCAGCGTGGCGCCAGTCACGGGCGTCGGTCTGCCCAGCTTCAGTTCGCCGTCGTTTCGCGCGTTTCGGCCGGCGCGGAGGCAGCGGTCGGCACCGAGGCATAGCCAGCGCCCGCCGGTTGGGCGGGTTTTGCAGCGGCAAGTTGCTGCTGCGCCAGTTCACCGTCGCGCAGCGCATCGATTCGCGCACGCTCGGCCTCGAACGCCGCCAGCTGGTCGCCTTCGAGCTTGCGGCCCGTAGGCAGTTTCAGCGTCATGGCGTTCACCGGCTTGCCGTGAACATAGACCTCGTAATGCAGGTGGGGGCCGGTGGATGCGCCGGTCGAGCCGACATAGCCGATGACCTGGCCCTGTTTCACATAGCTGCCGCGTTTGACGCCCTTGGCGTAGCGGCTCATGTGGGCGTAGGCGGTGGTGTAGCCGTTGGCGTGTTCGATCTTGGCGTAGTTGCCGTAGGTCGAGTACGGACCGTAGCTGACGATCTTGCCATTGCCGGCTGCGTAGATCGGGGTGCCCGTCGGCGCCGCGAAGTCGGTGCCCTTGTGAAGTTTGGTGTAGCCGAGGATCGGATGGCGGCGGTTGCCGAAGCCCGAAGACAGACGCGCGCCGTTGATCGGCGTCTTCATCAGGAACTTCTTGGCGCTCTGGCCGCTCTCGTCGAAATAGTCGACCACGCCATCGTCTGACGGTGTGAAGCGATAGAAGGTCTTGGTGAGGCCTGCACCATCCATCGCCGCCATCAGGACAACGCCGGTCTTCACAGGCTGGCCGCGCTCATCCTCGAACGTCTCGTACAGCATGCCGAAGCGGTCGCCGGTGTGGACCTCGCGCTGGAAGTCTATGTCGTAGCCGAAGATGTCGGCAAAATCGACAACCTGCTGGTCGCCGGCGCCGAGCGCCGTTGCGGTCTGGTAGATCGACTGGTCGACGTCAGCGGCGATGTAGTTGATGCCGGGCGTCAGCTTCGCCATCAGTTCATGTGAAGACCACGAACCATCCACCGCGCGCGATACAAGAATCTGACGGTCAGCAGCAGGACGCAGCGAAACGCCGACGAGGCGCATGTCGCCATCGTCTTCCGTTTCCATCCATGCAGTCACATCATCGCCCGGACGCATGCCGCGAAGATCGAGCAGCTGGCTTGCCGCATACACCGCGCCGTTGGCTTCTTCACGCGATGCGCCGATGCGATCAAGAACAGAAGATAGGGTTTCGTTGCGAAGCACGGAGACGCGCTTCATCTCGCTCGAATATGCGCTGGCATCCAGCGCGCTTGTATAGGAGGCGATCAGCTCGCGCGGATCAGGTTCATCGCTGATCGGCGATGCATCGACGGCGCGTGAATTCACGCCGACATAAACCAGTCCAGTCCCCACAAGCACAGCAGCAGCTGCACCCACCCCCCATTCAAACCAGGCGTTCTTCATGAGGGCTCCGAGCGTCCCCGCCGCCGCCGACGGGAACAATTGTCATTGTAGCCACGTACTTCGCTGACAAATTACGCAGCGTTCGGCAGCCCGGGACAGCAAATAAAAACGTTCAGGTGCTATTCTACAAGGACGAATGCATATTTTGCCCCGACATGACTGAAGAAAAACTTGAAATCCCGAAGAAATCAGCTTCGAAACGCCGCATAGCGGGCCTTTTTCTCGCCGCATTGGGACTTTCCGCGGTTGCGCTCTGGCTAATTCGCCAGCCGATCGCCGAGGCGATCGCGCGCAGCGTGTGCGAGGGACAGAAACTAACCTGCCAGCTGAGCGTCACCCGGCTCGATCTCGGCGGCATAACCTTAACGAATGTGGACGCGCGTTCTCCGGCGTCTGAAACGGCGGCGCTTGTCGCCAGCGAAGTCGTGGTCGATCTGACCTGGGACAGCCTGTTCTCGCCGCGTCCGACCTCCGTGAGCGGGAACGGAGTCGTGCTGCGCCTCGATCTCACAGGGCAGGGCCCGCTGCTCGGCGATCTCGACACCGCGATCACCACATTCACCAAACCGAGCGATACGCCGCCCGGCCCACTGCCGCGCTTTGATTTCAAGAACATCGCGATCATCGGCAAGACGCTTTCGGGAGACGTGAACGCAACAGCGGCGGTCACGTCGTCGGATGAATCGATTGTCGTGTCGGCGAATGCGCCAGCCTCATCCTTAGGGATGAACGGCGCAACGGTCAGTCTCGCCGGCGCAGACCTGCGCGCGGTGATCGTTGGCGAGCGCCTCTCTGCGTCCCTCAAGCTCGATCTCTCGCGCTTCGAAGCTGCGGATGCGAGTCTTGCCGATGTAAAGATCGACGCAACCATAGATCAGGACGCAGGCGTGCTGAAGGGCGTAGGTTCGGCCAGCCTTGGCGCGCTCGAGGCCGGCGGCGCACAGCTTCGCAATGCGACGGCAAGTGGAGCGATAGAAGGCGCCGCGATCGACAGCGCGATGTTCAGCCTCGGCCTGTGGCTGGCGCAGGTGCGTACGTTCGATCTCAATGCCAGCACTGGCGAAGGATCAGCCCCAGGCTTTGCCTGGAAGTCTGCAACCCTCTCCGCGAAAGTTCAGCCATTGCCGACGGGCGGCTCAGGCGGGGAGCTCACCTTCGGCGCCGATGACATCCGTACCGAGCAGGCGATTGCCGGCCGTTTCGAGCTGACGGGAGCCATTTCAGTCGCGAATGGCGTTCTCGGCCAAGCAACGGGTGTCACGCGCGCGCGTGCTGTCGCGCTCACTGGTCCGCAAAGGGCGGCGGTGGGAAAGGCTGTGTCCGGTCCGCTCGAGTCCGTACTGCCGACGTTCGCGGAAGCTGCGCGCCTCGCCATCGACCGTGCGGCGCAATCGTTTGAGGTGACTGCGCCGTGGTCGGCGACCGCCTCCAACGCCATCACCTTTGCGTGGACCGACCAACTCGAATTGAAATCGTCCAGCGGCCTGGTTGCGCGCATGACGCCGGTGGCCGGCGCATCGGACATCATGACGGCCTCAACGGCGGAGGGCGGCCTCTGGCGCGGCGCAGGAACACTCGCACTGTCGGGCGGCGGCGCGCCCACACTCCGGCTCGATGTGAAACAGGCGGCTGGAAAGGGAAAGAAGGTCGCCCTCGAAGGCTCGCTGTCGATGCCCACATGGAAGGTAGCTGCAGAAACGGCGGCAATCGAACTGTCGGGTCTGAAGTTCAACAGCGAAGGCCCGGATGGCGCCGCGTCCGGCGCCATGGCGGTGCAGATCGACGGCCGCGTCGGCGGCGGCATCTGGAAGGGCGTGAAGGCCAGCTCTCAAGTCAATGCGACGTGGACAGCAGACAAGTTCAGCGTGCGATCCCCCGGCGGCGCCAACGTTTCGTGGTCGGAAGCGGTCTATGGTGACACGCGCTTTGGCGCAGCGAGCGTCCGCTACATTCCGACGGGTGACCTCGCCGCGACAGCCGGAAATGGCCTCGCCGGTCGCGGCCGCGTTGGCGCTTTCGTCGTGCCGATTTCCGGCGGCGGATTTTCCGGCACAGCGCGGCTCGGCGCCGTGGATATCGACTGGCGCGCAGCAGACGCCGTCAAGGCGGCCTTCGCCATGCAGCCCAACACTGTCGAGCTGAAGCTCGATCAGGAAGAACTTTCAGTCGCGATTGAATCCATCAAGGGCGAGCTCAACCTGAGCGAAGGCTGGCGCATCACGGGCGCTGCTGCAGGCGGCGAGGTTCGTTCGAATGTCACCGTGCTTTCCGAGCTGACGGGGAAGTTCGATCTCTCTGGGCGCGGCGACCAGGTCTCCGGCTCTCTTACTGAGGTCACGACAAGCATTGCTGATCCGCTGGTGGATAGTGGCAAGCGCTACGAAGACGCACGCTTTGCAGGCGGCGCCACGCTGTCGTCGGGCGTCGTCGCCTTCAATGGCCGGGTGACGATGGCGCAGTCGGGCATCCAGATCGCGCAGATCACCGGCCGCCACAGCCTCGAAGAAAATGCCGGCTCGCTCACCTTCGACCGGACGCCGCTGATCTTCGCGCGGCGCACCTTCCAGCCCTATCACCTGTCGCCATTGCTGATTGGACCCGCTGCTGTGACGGGGCGTGTCGACGTTTCCGGCGCGGTGAGTTGGGCGAATGACAGCCTCAAGGCCAGTGCGAGTCTTGATCTCAGGAAGGTCGGCTTCGTGCTCGCTTCCGCCGGATCGTTCGAGGGCGTGTCCGGCCGCATCGAAGTGTCGGATCTGCTCAACTTGAAGTCCGAGCCGGGCCAGCGCCTGACCATCGACAAGATCACGCTTGGCCTGCCGATCGAGAAGGGGATAATCGACTTCCAGCTGATCGGCTTCGACGCAATCCGACTACAGCGCGCGGAGTGGCCGTTCGTCGGAGGCTTCATTCGCGTGAAGCCAACCGACTTCAACTTTGCCAGCACGGCCGAGAACCAGATCGAGGCGCAGGCTGTCGACTGGAACCTCGCCACGCTCGTCGAGCAGTTCAAGATTCCCGATCTCAAGCTGCAGGGGATCGTGAACGGGGAGTTCCCAGTGGCGTTCAGCGCGGGTTCAGCGGAGATCGACAATGCTGTCCTCGCATCAACTGGACCGGGCGTCATTCAGTACGCGGGGTCTGCCACTGATGCGGTCGCGGACAACGAGCCCACAACGGGCATGGTGATGGACGCGCTCAAGGACTTCAGGTTTGAGGTGTTGAAAATAGGACTCGACGGGAACCTGGCAGGCTCGATGGTGCTTTCACTTGATATGCTTGGCCGTAACCCCGCCGTGTTGAACGGAAAGGCCTTCCAGATGAACATCAGTATCGACAGCGAACTTGCGAAGCTGGTGAATTCACTCGGACAGGGCTCGAATGTTCGTGGTGCGATTGGGCAAACTGGCAGCGACGCGCCCTGAACAACACATTGACGCGGACAACCGTCCGGGCAAGGCTCGTACAATCCGGATTGGCAACGATCCAAGGCACGGACGAGGTAACGGAGACTGGAATGCCGAATCCGATGAAACGACAGGCTCTAGCAGCAGGAGCATTTCTGCTCGCCGCCGGCGGCGCTGTCGCGTGCACGCCGACGCTGCAGATCCAGGCGCCTGACAAGCCGATCACGATCAATCTGAATGTGAAGATCGATCAGGAGATCCGCTACAAGATCGACAAGGATCTTGAAGACGCGATCGCCGCCAACCCCGACCTGTTCTGAGGCAGGAAAAAAGGAGCCTGTCACCATGAGCATGCTGAAGAAGATCACCACATGGTTCGCCGCAATCTTTGCGGCCACCACACTGATGGCCGCGTGGGCCGCCGATCCGGTTGTCGACCAGGCCAAGGCCATGGGCGTAATCGGAGAGAAGTACGATGGCTATATCGGCGTCGTTGACCCCTCGCGTATTACGCCGGACCTGCAGCGCCGTGTCGATCAGATCAACAATGGCCGCCTGGCGGAATACAAGTCGATCGCCGACAAGACCGGCGTCGCCCTTGCGGATGTCGGCATCGGAATGGGCGAGAAGCTCTTCACCCGCGCCAAGTCTGGCGAGATGCTGAAGCCGGGGCCGAGTGACCCCTGGGCTGAGAAGCCGTAGGCGTGGCCTGACCTGCGTTAACGAATACGCCGCCCCGGATGAACTCCGGGGCGGTTGTCGTTTCGGCGGCGCTCCTGGCGTGTGTCGAACAGATCGGGAATGAACAGGACTCGGATGGGGCCTAAATCCCGCTTGGGCGCCCGAGTCCAAATCAGCTAGTTTCCGATTCTCACGGGGCCCATTCCGGGCGGGAGTGCTGCTGCAATGATGGAATCCTCCAGGCTTGCGTCCTATGTCGCGTCGCGGATCTGCCACGATGTTGCATCACCGCTGACCTCGATGCTGCAAAGCATGGAGCTCCTGTTCGACGATAGCATGGGTCCGGCGATGAAGGCGGAAGGCGAGAAAGCCCTGCGCACGGGCCTCGCCACGCTGGAAGCCAAGCTGCGCTTTACCCGCTTCGCGCTGGGCAGTCAGATCGTCTCGATTTACGACAATCTCACGAGCATCAGCGAGGCGAAGGACCTCTTCGTGAAGCTGTTCGCCACCAACTCCCGCACCGAACTGGTGTGGGAAGTCGAAACCCAGCGGATCACGAACCGTCAGATCCGGCTGCTCATGAACATGACGCTGATCATGATCGATCCTGCCGCGCGAGGGAAATGCCGTGTCATGGCAAGGGAGGAGGGCGACAAGCTCGTCCTAGACGTCGAGGCGCTGGGGCAGTTCTCGAAACTCAAGGAAGAGGTGCTCGACGCCCTGTCCGGCAAGGAGCCGGGCGGCGGCTGGGGCGGTGGGGCGGTGCAGCCCTACTTCACCAGCGTGCTGGCGCAGGAAGCAGGCTTCTCGCTTGAGCCGCGCATCGTGCCGCAGGCTGCCGGACTGACCGCCATTGGCCCACTGACATCGCCCTGATTTGACGGCCCGGACTTCGGCCCAACCCTGAGAAAAACGTGCCTGCTCAGCACTTCCTTAACTCTGAAAGCATTTATTTGCCTAAAGCACATATTCTTCGTGCCGCGGGAAATGCTCCATGGACGACCTGCTCAGTGAATTCCTGACCGAGACCGCCGAAAGCCTGGACGTTGTCGATATCGAACTCGTGCGTTTCGAGAGCGATCCCAGCGACAAGGCTACGCTGAACAACATTTTCAGGCTGGTCCACACCATCAAAGGCACGTGCGGCTTCATCGGCCTGCCCAGGCTTGAGTCGATAGCTCACGCGGGCGAGACGCTGCTGGGCAAGTTCCGCGACGGCGCGCTGCCTGTGACGACGGCCTCGGTGTCGCTGGTGCTGGCCTCGATCGACCGCATCAAGATGGTGTTGGCGCATCTTGCCGATACTCAGGTCGAACCGGTTGGCGATGATCGCGACCTTATCGCGCAGCTTGAACGCGCGGCCGAAGGCGGTGGCGCAATCGCTGCGCCGGCGCCCCCGCCGAAGCCGGAACCCGTCATCGTCCCTGTTGCTTCTGCGCCTGAACATCCTGCCGAAGGGGAGGGCAAGTGGGACGTCGATCAGGGCCGCTTCCTGCGTCCGGGCGAAGTGTCGCTTGCTGATCTTGAAGCAGCCTTCATGAGCGCTGAAGGGCCTGAAGTGCGCGAGGCAAAGCCCGGGCCTGTCGTGACCATCGAACATGACGAGGAGAAGAAGGCCGGCATCGGCGTCAACACGATCCGCGTCAACGTCACGGTGCTCGAGAGCCTGATGACGATGGTTTCCGAGCTGGTCCTGACGCGGAACCAGCTGATGCAGATGCTGCGGACTTCAAACGACAGCGAGTTCAAGGCGCCCTTGCAGCGCCTGTCTGGCATCACCGCGGAGCTGCAGGACGCCGTGATGAAGACGCGCATGCAGCCGATCGGCTCTGCGTGGAAGAAGCTCCCACGGATCGTGCGGGACGCCAGCCAGGACCTCGGCAAGAAGATCGACCTCGTCATGGAAGGCGAGGGGACCGAGCTTGACCGGCAGGTGCTCGAGTTGATCAAGGATCCGCTCACCCACATGATCCGCAACTCCTGCGACCATGGCGTCGAGCGGCCCGCAGATCGCGCAGCAGCGGGCAAGTCCGACAACGGCACCATCTCCCTTCGCGCCTATCACGAGGGCGGCCACATCATCGTTGAAGTCAGCGACGACGGCGCGGGCCTCAGCACGGAACGCATCCGCCGGAAGGCTATTGAGAAGGGCGTCATCGATGGCGTCGAAGCCATGGCGATGACCGATGCGCAGGTCCATCGCCTCATCTTCGCGCCGGGTTTCTCCACGGCGGAAAAAGTCACAAGCATATCGGGCCGCGGCGTCGGCATGGATGTCGTCAAGACCAATGTCGAACAGATCGGCGGCACGATCGACCTGAAATCGCGTCAGGGCTCGGGCACGACCTTTGTCATCAAGATCCCGCTCACGCTGGCCATCATCTCTGCCCTAATCGTCGGCGTCGGCGAACAGCGGTTCGCATTGCCGCAGCTGTCGGTTCTGGAGCTTGTTCGCGCCGGCAAGCGTTGCGAACACAAGATCGAAGTCATCAATTCCTCGCGCGTGCTCAGGCTACGCGACCGATTGTTGCCGCTCGTATCTCTGGCCGAGGTGTTGAACCTCATTGTCGAGCCCTTCAACGAAAACCAGCTCGCCAGCGTGGTCGTGATGCAGGTCGGCGAAACGCGCTTCGGCCTCATCGTCGATGAAGTCTTCGATACCGAGGAGATTGTCGTGAAGCCCCTGGCGAAACGCCTGGGTGCGTTGTCCGAATTCTCCGGCGCGACCATCCTTGGCGATGGCGCTGTGATCATGATCCTCGACCCGAACGGCATATCGAAGTCGGTCGCCAGCATGGAGCGTTCGGTGGATCGCCTTCTTGAGGAGCAGGCGTCCGCATCGGCCGCGGCAGGAGCGGCAGCCTCGGCTGCTGCACGCACCAGCATGCTTCTGTTCTCGGCCGGCGGCGACTTGCCGCGTGCATGCTCGCTGTCGCTTGTCACACGCCTTGAGGATCTCGACGCGTCCCGGTTCGAGCCGACCGCGCGCGGCCTTGTCGTGCAATATCGCGGCAGGCTGATGCCACTGGCGTCGGCCGGCGGCGAGATCAAGCGCTCGGGCAGGCAGCCCGTTCTCGTCTTCAGCCAGGGCGAAAGCGTCATCGGCCTTGCCGTCGACCGCATTCTCGACATCGTCGAAGACGTGCTCGACATCCAGCTCAACGATGCATCGTCCGGCGTCCTCGGCACAGCGGTACTGAAGGGCGCTTCAACAGAGATCATCGATCTTGGCTGGTTCCTCGCGAAGGCGGACCCGGAATGGGCCGCAGCAGCAGCCCAGATCGAGAAACAGCGCGGCCGCAAGCGCGTGCTCCTGATTGAGTCGCATCCCTTCTTCCGGAACCTGCTGGCGCCAGTCGTCACGGCCGCGGGCTACGACGTCACGATCGCCGCCAATGCGGAGGAGGCGAAGGCCTCGCTCGCCGCTGGCCAGGCCTTTGACGTTGTCCTTGCCGATGCCGACGCGCCCCAGACGGATCCGGTCGCCGGGCCCAACGTCATCTCGATGTCCAGCCGGACGGATACCGAGGCGGTGCCCAAATCTGACCGCCACGCCCTGCTGGACGCCATCGCCCGCACCGTGCGCCAGCAGGAGATGGAAGTGGGAGAAGCCGCATGAGCACCCGCGAATTCGTTACCTTCCGGATCGGCGACCAGATGTTTGGCGTCAGCGTTTCGGAGATCCACGACGTCTTCCGGCCGGCCGGCGTGACGCCGGTCCCCCTTTCCGGGTCAGAAATCGCGGGTGTCCTTAATCTTCGTGGACGCATCGTAACCGCCATCGACGCCCGGTCACGGCTCGGGCTAAAAAAAGAAGATAAAACAGGGCAAAGCCAGGCTTTGGCCATCGGCGTCGAGCGCGGGGGCGAGAGTTTCGGGCTGATAATCGACGAGATCGGAGAGGTCGTCCGGATCGATGAAAGCGCGCTGGAGCAAAACCCCGTTAACCTTGACGCGACATGGTCATGGGTATCGCGGGGAGTTTGCCGCCTCGAAGACCGGCTTCTGGTCATAATGGATATTGACCGGATGCTGGCTGGCGCGAGCGCTGAAGAACCTGCCGCGGCCTAGGTGGAGACGAGCATGAAACGCTGCCTGATCGTGGACGATAGTCGCGTTGTCCGGAAAGTTGCGCGACGCATCGTCGAGGACCTGCGCTTCGAAGCCGATGAGGCTGCCGATGGACAGCAGGCGCTGGAAACATGCCGCAAGGCGATGCCCGATGCGGTCCTGCTCGACTGGAACATGCCTGTGATGAACGGCATCGACTTCCTGCGCGCCCTCCGCCGGGAGCCGGGCGGGGATCGTCCCGTCGTCGTGTTCTGCACGACCGAGAACGATATGAGCCACATCGCCGAGGCAATGCGTTCAGGCGCCAACGAATACATCATGAAGCCGTTCGACTCCGAGATCATCGAATCCAAGTTCTCCGAAGTCGGCCTCGTCTGAAAAATATGCTGTGAGCGCCGCCGTCCGCCAACCTGCATCTTCCCGTCGCGTCCGCGCCATGCTCGTGGACGACAGCGCGATCATACGCGGGTTTATGCGGCGTTGGATCGAAGAAGACGGACGCGTCGACCTGGTGAAGGTGTGCGCCGACGGCGCGCAAGCCGTGGCCGAAGCGGCGGCCTGCAAGCCTGACGTGATCATCCTCGACATCGAGATGCCGAACATGGACGGGCTGACGGCCCTGCCGCAGCTTCGCCGCCTCGTCCCCGACGCGCGCATCGTGATGGCGTCCACGCTGACATCGGCTGGCGCTGCGCAGACGGTCAAGGCGCTCGCGCTGGGCGCCGCCGATTACATCGCCAAGCCGCAGACCAGCCAGATCGGCGGCGTCGATTCCTATCGCAAGGACCTCCTCGACAAGATCGTCGCGCTGGGCGAGCGGTCGTCCGGGGCGCTGCGTCCGCGCGCCGAATACCGTTTGCATCCGCGCCCCACCATCGCGCGACGCCCCGCGGCCCTGGTTGTTGCGGCGTCCACTGGCGGGCCCGCCGCGCTCCCTGCGCTTCTGGGGCCCATCGGGCGCAACATCTCCCAGCCAATCCTTATCGTGCAGCACATGCCCGCCACCTTCACGCCCCTTCTGGCCGAGAAGCTGGAGCAGTCCATCGGCAAGCCGTGCCGCGAAGCTGTTGACGGTGAAGGCATCGCCGCCGGCGCCGTCCTCGTGGCACCAGGCGACCAGCATATGCGCGTCGCCAAGGGCGCTGCGGGGCCAATCATTCGGCTGGACCGCAGCGAGCCCGTCAATTCGTGCCGCCCCGCGGCCGATCCGCTCTTCGAAACTGCTGCTGCTGCGTTCGGCGGCCGCGTGCTCGGCATTGTTCTCACTGGCATGGGGCATGACGGCCGCGCCGGAGCTGGCAGTGTCGTCGCCGCTGGCGGACGTGTGATCGTACAGGATGAAGCTTCCAGCGTCGTCTGGGGCATGCCGGGCGCTGTCGCTCAGGCAGGCCATGCGGAGGCCGTACTACCGCTCCGCGAACTGGGTCAGATGGCAGTGCGCCTGATGAATGGAGAAGCTGCTTGAACAGCCAGGATTTCGATTTCGTCTCGCAACTGCTGCGCAAACGCGCGGGCATCGTGCTCACGGGCGACAAGATGTACCTGCTGGAAAGCCGGCTGGCCCCGCTTGCGCGCAAGGAGGGGCTTCCGTCCATCGACGACCTCATTCACGTCGTCCGCGCCCGTCGCGAAGAGCGCCTGATCACGCAGGTGGTCGATGTGATGACAACCAACGAAACCTTCTTCTTCCGCGACAAGACGCCGTTCGATCACCTGAAGGAAGCCATCTTCCCGGTGCTCGCCCAGGCGCGCCGCGGCAGCCGCATCCGCATCTGGTGCGCCGCCTGCTCGACAGGGCAGGAGCCCTATTCGATTGCGATGATGCTCGACCAGAACCCGGCGCTGACCGGCGGCGTGCCCGTCGAAATCGTCGCCACCGACATCTCGGACCGCTGTCTCGATCGCGGACGTCAGGGACTGTTCACTCAGTTCGAAGTGCAGCGTGGCCTGCCGGTCCAGATGCTGATGCATTACTTCACGCAACAGGACGATCACTGGCGTATCTCGGAACGCCTGCGCCAGATGGTGAGCTTCAGAAAGCTCAACCTGATGGATGCGGCCTACAATCTCGGCCGCTTCGACATCGTATTCTGCCGCAACGTGCTGATCTATTTTGATGGTCCGACAAAGGGCGAGGTGATGGATCGGATCGCCGGCACGATGAACCCCGGCGGATTTCTCCTGCTGGGCGCGGCCGAATCCGTGGTCGGTCTCTCGCAGTCGTTCGAAGCGACGCAGGATCGCCGTGGTCTCTACAAGCTGGCCTCGCGCGCATCCAAGGTTGCCTGAGACTCAGACGGGCGATTGGGCCGGCGCAAGCGCTGGAGCGATGGCCTGAACAAGTTCACGCACATTGATCGGCTTACCGGCGACGCCAGCGAAGCCTCCTGCAATGTAGGTCGCTACATCCTCGTTCGACAGCTTCGCCGTCAATGCGATGGCCGGCGTCACGCGGTTCAGCCCCTGAGGGTCGGCGCGCAGGCCACGGAGGGTCTCTAGCCCGTCCATGTCCGGCATGACGATGTCCATCAGGATGACGTCGAAGGCCTGCAGTCCGCAGACATCCAGCGCTTCAGCGCCTGACGCGCACAGCGTGATGTCCATCCCAAACTTGCCGAGCAGCAGTTCAACGATGCGGCGGTTCTTCTCGTTGTCGTCGACGCAAAGCACCTGGCGTCCCACCCACACCGGATCTGCGGCCGGATCGCTTGCCATCTCGCCCTCGCGAGCGGGCACGTCAGCGGTGAGTGACAGCCGGAAGTGAGCGCCGTCGCGGCGGGCCGGCTCGAGTGTGAGGTCGCCGCCCATCATTCGCGCAAGCCTGCGCGAGATGAAAAGGCCGAGGCCAGTTCCGCCGCGGCTGGCATTGCCCGGCGATTGTTCGAATGGTGCGAAGATGCTTTCCGCAACCGCATCGGGCACGCCGGAGCCGCTGTCGATGACGCTGAGCGCGATCTCGGTGCGGCCGTCGGTCTGGTCGTGTGTGGACAGGATCACGCGCACGACGCCAGCGTCGGTAAACTTGATTGCGTTCGACAGCAGGTTCCCGAGGATCTGCCGGATTCGCCCGCCATCGACCATCAGCATGTGGGCGTCGGCGCCGCTGCAATCGACTTCCAGCGTAAGCCCCTTGTCCTGCGCCTGCGGCCGCCAGACATCCACGGTGCGGTTGACCAGCGTGCGCATGTCGGTCGGGCCCGCCAGGATTTCCAGCTTTCCCGCGTCAATCTTGGAGACATCAAGAAGGTCGCTGACGATGGCGAGGAGCCCGCGCCCCGCATCGTCGATCAGGTTCACCAGTTCCGTCGCCTCGCGCTCAGGCGCACCACGCTTCAACACCTCGACGGCTCCCATAATCGCGTTCAGCGGCGTGCGCACTTCGTGGCTCATCATGGCGATGAAGTCTGACTTCGCCTTGTCCGCGGCGCGGGCGTGGTCCCGGCCCTGGCGCAGCGCGTCTTCGGCGACCTTGATGAAGTTGATGTCCTGCAGCGACCCGGAAATGCGGACCGAGCCATCAGGGTTGGTGATGTAGCGCGCGCGCCGAGAACCAGCGATAGCCACGGGTGCGCGTGTTCAGGCGGAAGTCCACGCGCAGACGGGTCATCCGCGTGCGGGCCACCGCGAAGGCCTCGCGCAATGCCGCGATGTCATCTGGATGCACGAAATCGCCGATGCCCCGCCAGATCGCGTCGAACTCCTCGGCAGAATAGCCGGTGACCGTCTGGAAGCTCTCCGAAACATGGAAGCGCTGGGCCTCGAGGTTCGGCACATCCCACAGCCCGACCCGCGCCGCCTCAAGCGCAACGCGGCTGCGCGCGGCGTTCTCGAGGATCACATCATTAGCGGTGCGAAGGTGGGTGACGGCAAAGTCGCGTGACATGTTGGCGATCCAGGCCATCCCGGCAAGCGCTATGGTCGAAAGCATCAGGATGATGAAGGTGACGACAGTGCTGCCTACGCTCGTGTAGGTCGTCGGGATCCCGACCAGGCCGACGGCGCAGACCATGCTGAAGCCGAAAACCCCCAGCCCCAGGACCAATGTGGCCCAACGCATCCGGCCACGCTGGAACATGATCGATGCCCCCGCGATGATCGGCAGGATGGCGACGATGGGCGCAAGGATTCCAGAGTGCCGGAACGAGAGTATGCCGATGGCCAGCAGGTGGATGAGCAACAGCGCGTCCACGATCCTCTGGACACTTCGCCGAACCCTCATCTGGACGAAGCCGAAATAGCAGACCGCGGCGATCAGTATCGCGATGACATGAGACTCGATATGCGCCGGGTTCGCGATCAGCACGATGACCGAGCTGACCAGCCACCCAACAAATGCGAAGAGGCACAGATACCCGCAGGCTACGTGCCAAGTCGCGTCGACGTGGCTGCCAGGCTTTCCGGCGTCAGCGTAAAATCTGCTTCTCAGCCGCCCCGCAAGAAAGGCCGAGATAACCTGCCACGCGCTGCTCAACGGCGCGCCGCTCAGCTCTGCCGGTCGAGACTTGGCGATGGAGGCTGACTGATCGATGGTTGTGACCCCAAGGTCGAAGGTTGCAGACTGCAACCCAAGCCTTAACTTTCCCTTGGCCCGCTATTGGCGACCTTCGTTGCCGTGCGACCGGCGCAGAGCATCCCCGCCTGCGGCGTCAGTCCATGTAGCTCCGCGCAATGGCGTCGGCGAGTTCCTTGCCGCGCGCGGCGATTCGGGCTTCGGCGTTGGAGGATGAGTCGTTGCAGCTGGGCGTCTCGCGCCGCTGGCCTTGATAGCCACGGTTGAACGCCCCGGTCAGCGCGGCCCGCCGGGAGCCGCCACCCTCGTAAGACATCATGGTCAGCATGTAGTTGCGCCAGTATCCGTCCTGGTCGCCATTGCACAGCGTACGCACGGCATGCGCCCGGCCCAGCGTTTCAGCCAGTTCGCTGACCATGTGCAGGGGCGCTTCGCGCGGCGGCGCGGGTTCTTCTTCCGGTTCCTGCGCAAAGGCGGGAAGGGCAAGCAGGAGCGCGCTGGCGCAGGCAAGGGCGAAGCGAGTCATGTGAGCACCCTAACGCGCCGCAGCGCGGCTGGCAAAACGACATGTCAGGCTTGCCTTTTTGCGCCTTATGGGCGTGAACATGCGGCGCACGCGGGCGTGGCGGAACTGGTAGACGCACCAGACTTAAAATCTGTTGGGCCGCAAGGCCCGTGCCGGTTCGACCCCGGCCGCCCGTACCAGCAATCGGCTTCAGCGCAGGGGAATGTATTCGACCAGCGCCCCGGCGCCGACGCCCGGCGCGTTGACTGGCCGCCTGATCAGAGCGTTGGCTGACAGGAACGGGGAGAGGAGCGAGGAATCCTGATCCTCCGCTGCGCGGATTGAGGCTGCGCCATCTTCGCCGATCGACAGGACGGCGCGGAGATACTCCTCGCGGTTGCCGGTGGCTGGAAGGGCTGTCGCTGTCGCGGCGCGGGAGATCGGTCCAGCCTCAGGTGCGCCACCCGTAAGCGCATCGATCAGAGGCTTCAGGAAAAGCTGCGCCGTCACCATCGCCGCCGCTGGGTTGCCGGGCAGACCAAGCGCCAGCGCTGATTTGGCTGACGAGAACCATGTCGGCTTGCCCGGCTTGACGGCGATCTTCTCGAACACCGGCGCAAATTCTTCGGCTGCAAACGCAGTGCGCACGATATCATAATCGCCCACCGATGCGCCGCCGATCGACACTATGACATCGCACGGTGCGCGAATGCGCGCGCGAACGTCTTCCTCGGTATCGCGCGACAGGCCGAGGTCGAGCGCCACCGCACCCCAGCGACGGATCAGGGCCAGCAGGGCTGGCTGGATCGAATTGACGATCTGGCCGAGCGCGAGGTCATCGCCCGCCGCGACAAGTTCATCGCCATTGGCCAGCACGCCGATCCGTGGCGCCTTGGCCACGATCAGGCGGGGATTGTTCCCGGCAGCTGCCAGCGAGATCGCGCCCTCGCTCACCATCAGGCCGGACGGGACAAGCGTGTCGCCCGCGGAAAAGTCGCGTCCCGCGCGCCTGATGTTGGCGGCCTGCGGCTGTTCGAACGTGACGGCGACCGCGTTCCCCTCGCGCCGGGCGTCTTCCTGGATCAGCACGTGGTCCGCACCCGGTGGCACATGAGCGCCGGTGAAGATGCGAACAGCCTCGCCGCTCGCGACCTGGCCGCCAAACGGAGTGCCCGCGCGGGATTCGCCGACCACACGCAGGCTTGCGCCCAGCTTCATATCGGCGAAGCGGACCGCATATCCATCCATGGCGGACACGGCGGCCGGCGGCTGCGATACGCGCGCCAGCACCGGCTCAGCCAGCCTGCGGCCAAGCGCTGCGGCGAGCGGGACGGACTCAAGTCCTGTCACCCGGCGCGCGCCATGCTCGGCAATCAGGCCAAGCGCCTGCTCGACGGATGCCATGCGGATCATGCTGCGTCCTTTTTCGGGTAGTTTTCCCGTTGTTCGCGGGGCAGAATAGCGCCCTCATCGCGGAAGGCCATGCGAGGATGACCATGTCAGACAAGTTGACCCATATCGACGCCGACGGACGGGCCCGGATGGTCGACGTCTCTGGCAAGGCGTCGACCAAGCGGATCGCCTCGGCGCGTGGCCGCGTTCTGATGTCGGCCGTGGCGCTGGAGCTGGCCCGCACGCAGGGCGGCAAGGGCGATGTGCGCGCGGCGGCCGAGATTGCCGGCGTCATGGCGGCCAAGCGCACCTCCGATCTCATTCCGATGTGCCATCCGCTCTCGCTATCGAGCGTGAAGGTGCGCGTCGATGAACTCGACGACGGCTCGGGCATGAGCGTCACGGCGGAAGTCGCGACGACTGGTCCGACGGGTGTGGAGATGGAGGCGCTCACGGCCGTGTCGGTTGCGTGCCTCACGGTCTACGACATGCTGAAGGCGGTTGATCGCGGCATGCGCATCGAAGGCGTGATGCTCACGGCGAAGTCCGGCGGCGCCAGCGGCGATTATCGCGCCGAATAGGCGCGTGTCTCGGCTATTGTTCGAGTTCGGGTGGCGCGTCTTCGGGAGGAGCGTCGCGCAGCGGCGGGGGCGGGCCGCTATCGGGACACCCGGCGGGTTCAACCACGGCTGCGACGAGAATCGACGGATCGCCATTCGAATAGTTGAATGCGAACCGGCGGGCGAGACGCACGCAACGGTCGGCCGCAACCGCATCCTTGATCAGCTTGTCCAACGCCTCGCGTCCCGGCTGTTCGCCGATATTGATCAGCCATGCCGGGCGGTTGTCTTCCGCGATTGGCGGAATCTCCGGCGTTGAATCGGGCGGCAGGATGATCTTGTTGCCCAGCTCGAACACCAGGCTGGGCTCCGCGAACGAAATCGCGCGGATGACCTTGGGCGCTCGGCCTTCGCAGCCGGAATCGCGCCAGGCTGAAGTTCCCTCGGGCAGGGCGCACACTTCCCTCAGCGCGGAAAGTGACGCGCCGGTGGACAGCATCCACGACTGGTTCGGCAGAACAACCGTGCGATAGCCGACACCGGCGACGAGTGAGCACGCCACGATGCCGGCGAGCAGGCCGACCGTGTGCTTCTTCACCAGCGCGTAGATCGTCCCGCCGGCCGCAAGCAGGATCAGCAGGCTGGGCCAGAGGCCGATGCCCGTCGCGTTCCAGGCGTTCTCCCATACACCAGCAACGCGCGTGGCGTATTCTCCGAACTCGCTGGCGGCGTCCGCGCGCACAGGCCCCAGCACCCATCCCGTCGGTGCAAGCGCCAGCAGCAGCGCGATCACTCCAAAAATCGCCGCCGAAATCCAGCGGCCGCGATCCCATACGTTGGTCGCAAACCAGCGGTCAGCCGCAGCGCCTGCCATCAACGCGAGCGCGGGATACATCGGCAGCGTGTAGTGAACGAGCTTGGTCGGCGCGATCTCGAAGACCAGCCAGGATGGCACCAGCCAGCAGAGCAGGAAGCGCCACGCACCCGCCTGCTGTTCCTCCCAGGCGCCGGCGCTTGCGGCGCGCGCGCCCTCCAGATTTCCATCCTGCGCCTTGCGGCGTCTGCCCAGAACTGACGAGACGGCCAACCATATGCCCGGAACAAGCAGGATCGTTCCTGGCCAGAACAGCAAGGGAAGGGCGACAGTATGGAGACCCGGCGGCCCATCATGGCCTTCAGCGCCGTCGACCAGCTTCTGGCCAAGGTCGACGCGCACAGCCTCCGACAGGAATTCGCCATCCGTCGCGATCTGGACGGCGATGTACCACGGCACGGTCATCACGATGAAAAGGCTGATGCCGCCCCAGTAAAGCAACGGGCGTGCCCACGCGTACTTGCGCTCCCAGATGAATAGCGCTGCGATGGTCGAGAACACGACCAGCGGCGCGATCGGGCCCTTGAGCAGCACACCGATCGACAGGCACGCCCAGAAAATGATGTTCAGTCGCTTCGACGTCGCACCCGCGCGGATGTGCGCCAGCGCCGCCATGCCCAGTGCAAGAAATCCGCACTGGGCCGCGTCCGTCTTGGCGATGTTGGCCTCGGTGGTGAGCAACAGAGTGGTGCCCAGCACGAGCGCGGCGACGAACGCGGCTCTTCGCGAGAACAGCGCCGTCCCGCCCCAGAAGGTCGCCAGCGCTGCCATGATCGCGCCGAGCATCGATGGGATGCGGTAATCCCAGATGTTGCGCTCGGCGGCGCCCGAGGTCAGTGAGACGGCCATCGACTGGAACCAGTGGATCGCCACAGGCTTCTTGTTCCGGAGTTCCTCGTGATAGCGGATCACGACGAAATCGCCGGTTTCCATCATCTCGGACGAGGCTTCGGTGAAGCGGCCCTCATCCCGGTCGAGCACGGGCAGGGCAAACAGGCCCGGCAGGGCCAGCAGGAACACCAGGCCTGCCAGCACGGCGTAGGCCCAGCGGCCTTCCGTCAGCCGGTCGAACTTGTCGTCGAACTTGCCCATCACGCCCGGCGCTACCCTCGGGAATACTGAATGTTCCGCCCGGCGATTCGCTCGCCCGAGGCCTGCAGAGGCCGGACCATAACGGCCTTTTTGGGGGGCGTCGCCCGCTTTGTTCGCGCGACGCGTGAACCCCTGATCCTATGACAGGAGGGCACTCGCAACCTGCGGCCGGGCCAGCTATAGGTTTCGCGATGGATGCCAGGGTCAAAACGGAAAGCATGATGGCAGGCTTGCACGGCCGCCCCGAGTTCAGCGTCGTTTCGCCCGTGCGGAACGAGGCCGAGAACGTTGAGTCCCTCGTTTTCGAGATATTCGATGCGCTCGACGGTCGAGCCTTCGAGATTATTTTCGTCGATGACTCATCGACCGATGACACCCGCGCCCGGCTTTTTGCGCTTAAGGGAAGGATACCCCAACTCCGCGTGCTGGGGCATCGCAGGAATGCGGGCCAGAGCAGGGCGGTCAGGACAGGCGTAATGGCGGCGCGCTCGAACATCATCATCACGCTGGACGGCGACGGTCAGAACGATCCGGCGGACCTTGCGGGGCTGCTGGGCCAGCTGACCCGCAGCGGCGCCCCGCCGGAACTTGCCCTTGTGCAGGGCCGGCGCGAGAAGCGCATTGATTCCGGCTGGAAGAAGTTCGGCTCACGCTTCGCCAACCGTGTCCGCCGGTCGATCCTTAAGGACGGGAACTCGGATTCCGGCTGCGGCGTCCGCGCTTTCCGCAGGGACGCCTACCTGCAGCTTCCCTATTTCGACCACATGCACCGCTACCTGCCGGCCCTGATGATGTCCGAGGGATTGACGGTCGAGGACAGGCCCGTCGGCCACCGGGCGCGCAAGCACGGCCGGTCAAACTACACCAATTTCGGGCGCCTCGCTGTGGCCTGGTCTGACATGCGCGGCGTCATGTGGCTGCGCAAGCGACGGAAGTCGCCGGGCGGGGTGGACGAGCTGTAATCCGCGTCAGCGGACCGGCTGGATGGGCGGAGGGCTTTCAATTGGACAACAAAATCGCTACCGGAATACGTGTTGACGCCATGGAAAAGCGCGGACGCCAGCGCGGCAAGACCGGACCACAGAGGGGATCACCAATGCGCATGATTTTCGGGATTTTCCCGCTGCTCGCTATTCCGATCGTCATTTACAACTTGATCGCGCTCACTGGCGCGGCGGGCGCGGATCCGACCTGCACGCTGGAGGCCATCAAATGCGCTTCCGCAATCTCGGTGAATTTGGCCGACCCAGCACAAGGAACATCCGTTTTCGGCGCATGGCGTGTCACCAGCGGCGATATCCTCGTGATTCTCTCGATGGTCTTTTTCTTCGTGGAGATCATCAAGTCGACGTCGACGGGGTCGTCCACCATCGCAAACCACGCCATCTCGATGCTGGTGTTCATCGTCTGCCTGATCGAGTTCCTGCTGCTGCCGAACTTCCAGACATCGGTGTTCTTCATCCTCACCCTCATGTGCCTGCTTGATGTGCTGGCGGGAGTGGTGGTCACCATCGTGTCGGCGCGGCGCGACTTCTCGGTTGGCGACGGCCACAACTAGGCCGCTCGAGACGCTTCGACTGTGGGACGGGTTATCCTGTGATCGGTTAGCGCCGGGAGCTTAGGCAATGGGCATTTTCTTCGACCAGGACTGGTTTGACGCCCGCCTCAAGGCGGCCGGCCTCACGCGTGGGTCCATGGCCCAGGCGGCGGGCATGACCATGGACGAGGTCGAGATGGTGTTCTCCGACCGACGGGAACTTGAGGCCGGCGAAGTTCGGGCGATTGCGCGCGTTCTGTCGGTCGATCCCCGCGAGATCGCCACGCGCTCTGGCCTTGCCGATCTGCAGGAGGAGGCCCCCTCCATGGGGCAAATGACGCCGCGCTTTGATCGCTCGGCGTCGCAGGCAGGCCCGGGCTACCAGGTCACCCGCGAAGTCATCGCTGGAATACACGAGCGGATGGACCGCCTCGAGCGCATGCTGGAGATGGTGCTGGCCAAACTGGACCGGCGCTAGCCCCTAGCGGTCCTGCGTTGGGATGTACGGGCTGATGAGGCCGAGCGGCGCGGCCGTCGTGCGCTTGGCGACGTTCACGATGATGCGGGACTGGATGTCCGACACCAGGCCCAACGCCAGGATCTTGTCGCGCAGGAAGTTGTCGTAGGCGTGCATATCGGTTGTGACGATACGCATCACATAGTCGACGGCGCCCGTCACGGTCATGCACTCGATGCACTCCGGCCATTTGCGAACGGCCTGTTCGAACTTCTCCAAGTTTTCGCGCGAAGGGAGTTGCAGCTTTACGTTGGCCACAACTTCGAAGTTCAATCCGAGCTTGTCGTAGTTGAGAAGCGTGACGCGACGGGCAATGATGCCTTGTTCTTCCATGCGCTTGATGCGGCGCCAGCAGGGGCTGGAAGACAGGCCGACCTTTTCGGCGATCTCGGCCACGGATAGGGCGGCGTCGCGCTGGATGAGGTCGAGGATTTTCGCGTCGATGGCGTCGAGCTCGGCGGCCATGTTTTGCTGTCCCTAGTCGAGTTTGTAGTCAAATATTGCCGTAGTGATGCCAGATCGCGCACCGAATGGCAAATACTTCCTGCGATATTGAGCAATATATTTGCCGTGGCCATATCTTCCATAACCGGAGGCGCACGACTTGAAGAACGGAAGCCCTGTATCGGGTGGAATTTCCCTCGATGACAAGTACCTGCTTGAGCAGGGCCGCGCGTTCATGACCGGCATCCAGGCGCTCGTGCGCCTGCCGCTGGATCGAAAAAGGCTGGACCGCAAATCAGGCTTGAATACGGCGGGGTTCATCTCCGGCTATCGCGGCTCGCCGCTAGGCGGCTACGACCAGCAGATCACGGCCGCGAAAAAACTGATGGACGCCCACGACGTGAAACTGTGGGAAGGCCTCAACGAAGACCTCGGCGCAACGGCCGTCTGGGGCAGTCAGCAGACGCACATCTTCCCGGGCGCGAAGTTCGATGGCGTCTTCGGCATCTGGTACGGCAAGGCGCCCGGCGTCGATCGCACGGGCGACGTTTTCAAGCACGCCAACATGGCGGGCACGGATCCAAAGGGCGGCGTGCTGGCGCTGTGCGGCGACGATCCCAACTCGAAATCCTCGACGCTCGCCTCGCAATCCGAATTCGCGATGATCGACGCGGAGATGCCGGTGCTGGCGCCGGCTTCGATCCAGGAAGTCCTCGACTACGGCATGATCGGCTGGGAGCTGTCGCGCTATTCCGGCCTCTGGGTCTCGATGATCTGCCTTGCCGACACAATGGACTCAGGCGCGGTCGTCGAAGTCGGCCTGCATCGCTACAAGACCGTGCGTCCGACTGACTTTGTCATACCCGAAGGCGGCCTCGGTCTCCGCATGGGCGACACGCCGCTCGGCAAGGAAGCGCGCCTCCGCACGCTCAAGATTCCTGCTGCCCATGCTTTCGTCCGCGCGAACGGGCTGGATCGCCCGCTCCTGACGGGCAAGCAGAAGAAGCTGGGCGTCATCGTCGCCGGTCAGGCGTCGCGTGACGTGTACGAAGCGCTGTCAGCCATGGGCCTCTCGCCCGAACAGGCCGCCGACCTTGGCGTCTCCATCTTCAAGGTCGCGATGCCGTGGCCGCTGGAGCCGACAGCCATCCGCAATTTCTGCCGCGGCTTCGAGCGCGTGCTGGTGATCGAGCACAAGCGCTCCCTGATCGAGCCGCAGCTGAAGGACATCCTCTACCACCTGCCGGACTCCGAGCGTCCGACCATCGAAGGCAAGAACGACCGCGACGGCGGCAGGCTACTGTCCGACATCGCCTCGCTCTCCACAGCGGACATCGCGCTCGCGCTCGTCGGCCGCCTGCCGGACGGGCCGCACCGCGCCAAGGCCGACGCCTACTTCGCCAAGGTTCGCGGCGCCCAGCAGGCCGTCGCCGGCATGAACCAGATCAACACACGCAAGCCTCACTTCTGCTCGGGCTGTCCGCACAACACCTCCACCACGTTGCCCGAAGGCTCGCGCGCGCTCGCCGGCATCGGCTGCCACTACATGGCGACCTTCACGCCCGAACGCCGCACCGACATGCACACGCAGATGGGCGGCGAGGGCACGCCGTGGATCGGCCAGTCGCCGTTCACTGACGAGAAGCATGTCTTCGTGAACCTCGGCGACGGCACCTACAGCCACTCTGGCTCGCTGGCGATCCGCGCCGCGATCTCGGGCAAGGTCAACGCCACCTACAAGATCCTCTACAACGACGCAGTCGCCATGACTGGCGGCCAGCAGGTCGAGTCCGGCCAGACGGTCCCGCAGATCGCGCGCCAGGTCGAAGCCGAGGGCGTCAAGACCATCGTGATCGTGGCGGACGACCCGACGCGCTACGCCAGCGTCAGCGATCTTCCCGAAGGCACCCGCATCTTCGACCGCAAGAAGCTGGAAGAAGTGCAGATCGAGCTGCGCGAGACGCCCGGCGTGTCCGTGCTGATCTACGACCAGGTCTGCGCCACCGAGAAGCGCCGCCGCATCAAGCGTGGCAAGATGGAAGCGCCGACCAAGCGCGTCTTCATCAACCAGTCCGTCTGCGAAGGCTGCGGCGACTGCTCGGTCAAATCGAACTGCCTATCGGTCGAGCCAGTGGAAACCGAGTTCGGCCGCAAGCGCCAGATCAACCAGTCGACCTGCAACACCGACTATTCCTGCATCGAAGGCTTCTGCCCGTCCTTCGTGACCGTCACAGGCGGCGACAGGAAATCTGATGCCGAACGCGGCGCGCCGAAGTTCGACCTGTCCACCCTCCCGCAGCCCACGCTGCCCCAACTGGGCCACGAAGCTTGGAATGTCGTGTTCACCGGCGTCGGCGGCACGGGCGTTACCACGGTGGCAGCCGTGCTGGCGATGGCCGCCCACGTCGATGGCAAGGCGTCCCAGACGCTCGACATGACTGGCCTCGCGCAAAAGGGCGGACCGGTGCTCAGCCACGTCCGCTTCGCGCTCGACCCGGATGACATCAAGGCCGGGAAGACGCCGCCAGCCTCCGCCGACGTGATCATCGCGTGCGACCTCGTCGTGGCATCGTCGGGCGACGCCCTCGTGATGTTCGACAAGGCCCGCACGGCCGTCGTCGCCAACCACGACGTAACGCCCACGAAAGAAATCATCGAAAACCGCAATGTCCGCTTCGATCCGGACCTGTTGACTGCCCGCGTCCGCAGCCGCGCGAAATCGTTCGCCGCGACCAATGCCGAGGCGCTGGCCGAGCATCATTTCGGCGATGCCATCTACACCAACATGATCATGCTCGGCATGGCCTGGCAGAATGGCTTGATCCCGATTTCGGATGCAGCGATCTACGAAGCCAACCGCCTCAACAAGGTGAAGGTGAAGGAGAATGCAGCCGCCTTCGACCTCGGCCGCATCGCCGCCGCCAATCCCGACCTCATCCAGGCAACCGCGCCCAAGCGCCCGGAGATCGAGCCCCTGAAGCTCGATGAGCTGATCGCGCGCCGCGCCGAGATGCTGAAGCAATACCAGAACGCCGCCTACGCCGACATGTACGAAGCTCGCATCGCGCGCATCCGCGCCGCCGAGAGCAATCTCGGCCTCGGCGAACAGCTGACAACCGCGGCGGCGACCTATCTCTCCAAGCTCATGGCCTACAAGGACGAGTACGAAGTCGCGCGCCTCTACACGCGCCCTGAGTACAAACAGGCCGTTGAAGACACGTTCGGGAAGGGCACGAAGCTGACCTTCCTCATGGCCCCGCCGATGATCGCGAAGAAGAACCACAAGGGCGAACTGATCAAGCAGCCCTTCGGCCCCTGGATGATGACAGGCTTCAAGGTTCTGAAGAGCCTGAAGGGCCTGCGCGGCGGCGCGTTCGACTTCTTCGGCAAGACCGACGAGCGCAAGATGGAACGCCGGCTTCGCGACGAATATCTCGCCCGCCTCGAAACACTGGCCTCAGGCCTCAAGCCCGAGAACCACGCGCTCGCGGTCGAGATCGCGTCGATCCCCGATGACATCCGCGGCTACGGCCATGTGAAGGAGAAGTCGGTCCACGCAGCCGAGGCGAAACTCGCCACGCTGATGGCCAAATGGAACTCACCTGCCGCGCCGCCCAGAATGCAGGCGGCCGAGTAGGCGCGGTCTATTGCTCTGATTTTCCGTCACCGTACTTCAACCGAAGCACGACGATGGTGATCGCCATTCCAAGGCAGACCAAATTGGACACAGCGATGGGCCATGAGGCCATGAGCACGCCGTAGACGGTCCACAGGACGAAGGCGGTGACGGTCACTGAAAACATCTTCAGTGACACGCCCTCCGCCGATTTTGTCTTCAATATCTTCCCGATCTGCGGCGCGAAACTCACCATCGAGCAGACCCCGGCGGCGACGCCGACGGTGTTGATGATGAGCTCCGGCGCCATGGATCGAGGTCAGGCTGCAGCATCGACAGGCTGCCCGACGTCAAGTTGTACGCCTCGCATGGAACGGGTCTGCGGAGTGGGGATGCCCGAAGCCTTGTACTGCTTCATGAGTTCCGCCTTGCGAGCCGCAAGTTGTCCGCCAAGTTCCATCATGTCGACACCAGCCTTCTTGGCCTGCGCGAAGATGCCATCGCGTTGTTCCTCTTCCTTGACGTGATGCTTGATTTCCTCGGAGAGGACCTTGACCTTGGCGTCGTAGAACTGGTCGTCGGGCGCGCCAGCCAGAAGCTCCCCAATCATCATCTTCGCGCCGTCGTGCTCAACATAGGCTTCGTCAAGCATGTCGTCTTCGACCTGGCCTTTGACGGCAGGGTAGAAGATCTCCTCCTCGATCGTGGCGTGGATGGTGAGTTCCATGCAGATCTGCTGGGCGAGCTTGGCCTTGACGGATGAGCTCTTCGATTTCTCGTAGCTTTCGAAGAGGTCCTCCACCTTGCGATGGTCGGCCTTGAGCAGGGCGATGGCGTCCATCGACTTGCCCTTGCCGTTTCCGTTGGTTGATCTGGATGAAGCTCCGTTCGATTTCTTCGCTGCGGCCATGATGTGTCTCCTCGATAGGGGCTCGGGCGCCTACGCAGGCGCGCAGGGTTCGCATCACAAGAACTCCTGAGCTTTAGATATGGACCCGGCCGGCAGCGAAAAAATGCAGCAGACGCCACTGGCTCTCATAGGCCAGCGCTACGGCGCGGTGCCGATCCAAGGTCCTGAGCTGTCTCCACCGCCTTGAGTGATGCGCGAACCGCGCTACGGTCTCGTCGAAATCGGGGAGGTCTTCATGCGAATGGTCGCGCTCGCGGCAGCGATGTTTGTTGCGGCGCCCGCGTTCGGGCAGGCGGCCCTCGACGGCAAGGCGACGCTTTCGGGCAAGGCGGCCGGGGCGCTGGGCAGCGGGATTTCCACCAAAGAGCAGGTGCGCGGCGTGATCATCGCCGCGGTCGGGGACGGAATGTCACCCGAGGAGTCGGACTTCTTCAAGGAAGTTGCAGCGGGAGGTGCTGTCGACACTCTTGCTGCGGGGAAAACCGTCCGCGTTGGTCCGCTGGCGGGCGAGGCGCTGGCGATCGCCAACCTTCTCGTTGCGCCGCCCAACCTCAAGACGCTCTGGAAATCGCCCGGCGAGCCGATCCTCCAGATGGTGGAAATGTCGCGCTGGGGTGATTTCGGGCGGAACCGCGTCACGGGGTTCATGGCGAACCAGCTCTATGCGGCGTGGGCGCGAAGCTCAGTCATGACCGCCTATCGCGACTGGGTCTCCGAATATGTCGGTGTCAGCAATGCGATCGATTCCATCACGGACCCGGCAGTGGAGACAGAGGCCAGGTTGCTGCTCAAGTCGGCGGTTGAGCAGGTGTTCGCAAAGTGCAATGCGGATCAGCGCGTGACGCCGCCGCTATTCCTGTACGATCTTCCCCTGCTGTCTGTCGGCGTACCCTCGCCGTGATGTCGTGTCGTTCGCGCGGGGACGTCTAGCGAGGCAGCCGCCATTCGTACCCTCCCGTCAGGCCGGAAAATGCTCGACGTGAGTATCGCCGGTACTGCCAAAAAAGACGGTGCGGCGGCCTGGCATCGAAACCATGCAGGCGCTGCACCCCGGCAGCTTTCCCCTTTTGCCGTAGGTCGCGATAGGTGTGCTGCCACGCCTGTGACTGGCGGACGCTCACGCCTTCGGCGTCCCAGCCAGCCATCAAGCCCGTGTGCACGGCTTTTGCCAGCGGAGTGTCAGCAACGCCTATCGGGGCAGTTGGCCGCCGGCCCACGATGCGTCACGATGCCCACATGGATCGGGAGGCTTGAATGCTCACGGGCGGATGTCACTGCGGCGCGATCCGGTACGAAGCGACCGTCGGGCCAAGCCGGCACGCGCTGTGCCACTGTTCCGATTGCCGGAAGTCTGCCGGCGCGCCCGTTGTTGCCTGGGCAATCTTCGGCATGAACGACGTCCGTGTGACAAAGGGCGCGCCCAAGGTTCGCGCTTCGTCCGAGCACGGCCGTCGGCACTTCTGCCCTGACTGCGGAGCTGGCGTTTTCTACACCAACGATGTGATCTTCGATGGTCTCATCGACGTGCAGACCGCCACACTCGATGACCCTGACGCAATCATCCCGCCCATGGCGCAGATCCAGGTCGCCGAACGCATTGGCTGGATGAAGGATGCGCACCTGCTGCCGCAT
>Ga0075152_10000512_pt1 | contig 28920 bp, 27 predicted proteins | sample JI61114C2DNA_FD_70964 | JGI IMG/M metagenome (GOLD analysis project Ga0075152, IMG submission 70964) | Wastewater effluent complex algal communities from Wisconsin, to seasonally profile nutrient transformation and Carbon sequestration -... | ecosystem: Engineered > WWTP > Effluent > Algae...
CCCAGCGCCATACCAACGCCCACCCAGGAGCGAAAGCGCGCGGCCACTGGGTCGCCAGAGCCCAGCGCCTGGCCAACCCGGGTGAGCAGTGCAATGCCCAGGCTCATGGGCACCATGAACACGAGTGATGCAAAGTTCAGTGCAATGTGGTGCGCCGCCACCTGTGTGGTGCCAAACCCGGCCACCAACAGGGCGATCAAGCTGAAGGCACTGGTTTCAGCAAAATAGGTGATGCCGATGGGCACGCCAATCTTGAGCAAGCCGCGAATGACGTGCCAGTTGGGGCGTTGAAAATCTGAAGGCTCCGCTAGGGCACGACCCAAGGCAAAAGGCCGGGTCTGTGCATATGCCGGGGAGCGGTGTATCCACCAGACGATGGCGATGAGGTCGAACCATACACACATGAGCGTCGCCCACGCACAACCCAGCCCACCGAGCCGGGGGAAACCTAGATTGCCGAAGACCAGCAACCAGTTGACCAGCGCGTTCAATCCCAATGCGATCAGGGCAATCACCATCATCGGTTTGGTCTGGTTCAAGCTGGCGCTGTAGCCATACAGCACGCGGTAGCAGCAAAAAGCGGGCAATGCGAAACTGATGACCAACACGAAGTCTTTGGCCAGTGCACGCACCACCGGTTCGATTTCCAGATGGTCAAAAACCAGTGCTGCACCATTGGCCACCAGCATGGCCAGCAGCCCCACACCGAGCGCTTTCCACAACGCCTGACGTACCACGTTGGCAATTGCGCCAAACTCTTTCGCCCCCACGTGCTGAGACACGATGGGGTTCACCGACATCAGCACCCCCATCAGTGTGACGATGACGATGTGCCAGATGGATACGCCCAACGACACGCCCGCCAGGTCTTGCGCTGACGCATGGCCGGCCATAGCCACATCCACCACCGACATGCCCACCGTTGCCACCTGCCCGATCAGGATGGGCCAGGCCAGCAACCACAGGGCAGAGGCTTCGGTTTTGACAGCAGGGGATCGAAGATGGCGCAGCGGCATGAAGGAGAGGTTCGACGGACAGCCGGTGATTGTGCCGCAGGCTCTCACGCCGCATACGGTGATTCCTTTTATGATGTCCACACGGATTTGCATCTACACCCAAGGAGAAGAAGTCATGCCAACGTACCACGTCGAAATGCTCGAAGGTCGCACCATCGAGCAAAAGCGAAAGCTCGTTCAGGAAATAACACGGGTCACTGTCGAGGTGCTGGGCGGCTCGCCCGATTCGGTTGACGTGCTGATCACCGACGTCAAACGCGAAAACTGGGCCACAGGCGGCAAGCTATGGACCGAGCCGCGCTCCTGAACCAACTCACTTGACACACCCCGCCACACTGCCCGAGCTGCAGGCGCATTACGGCGCGCGATACCGCTGGCTGCTTCTCCTGGCGGTGATGATCGGCACGATGGCGTCCATCATGTCGTCTACCATCATCAATGTGGCAGTGCCGGACATGAGCAGGCATTTCAGTCTGGGGCAGGAACGGGCGCAGTGGGTGGCGTCGGGCTTCATGGTAGCCATGACGGTTTCCATGCTCACCACGCCGTGGCTGCTGGGACGTTATGGATACCGCCGCACCTACGTGGGTTGCATGTTGATGCTGATGGCGGGTGGCATCGTGGGCGGTATTGCCACGAACTTCGGCCTGGTGCTGGCGGGCCGGGTGGCCGAGGGTCTGGCGGCCGGTGTGGTGCAGCCGATACCGGCCATCATCATCCTGCGTGCGTTCGAGCCCCATGAACAGGGGCGTGCCAGCGGCATTTTTGGCATGGGTGTGGTGCTGGCACCAGCCATTGGCCCCAGCATCGGCGGTGTGCTGGTGGACCTGTTTGGCTGGCGCTCCATCTTCTTCATGGTGGTGCCGTTTTGTCTGGTCTCGCTGTGGATGGCCTACCGCTTTGTGCCGGTGACCACACCCGCGGGCGTTGCCGCCAGCCGCGACGGCGCCGGGCTGGACTGGCGCAGCCTTCTGCTGGCCAGTACCGGCACGCTGTGTCTGCTGAACGGGCTGGTGCAACTGCACGGTGGCTTGACGCCGCAAGTCGTCGCGCTGCTGGCCGGAGCCACGGGCGCACTCATCTGGTTCGTGGTTCGGCAACGGCGTCTGGGTCATGCCGTGAAACAGGGCATTGGCAACGCACCCCTGATGGATCAGGCGCTGTTCACACATCGCCAGTTTGCCATGGGCAGCATAGTGGCATTCATCTATGGAATGGCGCTGTTTGGGTCTACCTATCTGCTTCCGGTTTACATGCAGCTGGGGTTGCAACTCTCACCATCTCACGTCGGCACGATCTTGCTGCCCGCCGGTGTGGTGCTGGCCGTCACGATCGCCATCGTGGGGCGACTGGCAGATCGCTATGCCACCCATTTGCTGGTTAGCGTGGGCTTGGCCTTGCTGGCGGCTTCGTTTGCGCTGATGGTGCTGGTTGGCCTAGGCACGGCGCTGGCAGTCGTAGTGGCGTTTGCAGTGCTCGGACGTATTGGCCTGGGTTTCATTTTGCCCTCGCTCAACCTGGGAGCTATGCGCGGACTGAACCAGGCGCTGATTCCACAAGGATCCAGCGCCATCAACTTCATACGCACGCTCGGTGGTGCTGCCGGAGTAAGCCTGTGCGGTATCGTGCTGGAGTGGCGCCTGGGTGTGCACGGCGACTCGCTGACCAACGCCGCCAGCAGTCCGGCGCGTCTGGCCGCTTTCGACGAATCGTTCCTGATGCTGGCGGGTCTGTGCCTGCTGGCACTGGTAGCGGCCTGGCAATTGCGAGAAAGCAAATAGAGAAAGTTGTGGGCAAACCACCAAACCGTGAATCCGGCACAGACAAGGCTTGAAACTTGCATCTCATTGCGGAATCAGAACCTGTACCCGACAGTAAACTACCACCATGTGCCAACTCCTCGGAATGAATAGCAGGCTTCCCGCCAGCCTGACCCTTAGTTTTACCGGCTTTTCACAGCGCGGGGGTTGCACCGACCACCACGCAGACGGCTGGGGCATCGCTTTTTTCGAGAGTGAGGGCGCAGCGCCGGGCAAAGGCATACGCTACTTTGTGGACAAGGAAAGCGCATCCACGTCGCCCATCGCCAAGATGCTGCGCACTTTCCCCATCAAGAGTCACAACGTGGTAGCCCACGTGCGCAAGGCAACGGTGGGCGCCGTGACGCTGGAGAACAGCCATCCGTTTGTGCGTGAGTTGTGGGGCCGCTATTGGGTGTTTGCCCACAACGGGGACCTGAAAGACTTTGCGCCCAACTTGCATGGCGCCTTCAAACCGGTGGGCGACACCGATAGCGAAGCCGCTTTTTGCTGGATCATGCAGGAGCTTTCCAAATCCCACGCGGGTGTGCCCAGCGTGGAAGAACTCACGTTGACGCTCGCAGATCTGGTGCCCAAAATTGCGAGGCACGGCACGTTCAATTTCCTGCTCAGCAACGGTCAAGCCCTGTGGACACATGCCAGCACCAAACTGTTTTACATCGTGCGCGAACACCCGTTCCCGCACGTGCAGCTCAAGGACGAAGACGTCCGGGTGAATCTGGCAGACCTGAATGGCCCCGAGGACCGGCTGGCAATTGTGGTGACCGAGCCGCTGACCACCAACGAGGCGTGGACGCCGCTGGTTTGCGGGCAGTTGATGACCTTTGTGAACGGCAGCCCGTTGCCGCCGGCCACGCTTGTCAAGGAGCCCACCAACGTGCCACTGGCGGCCCTGGCCGCTTAAGTTACCGCTTCATCAGCAGCACGTCGGAGTTCTCTCAGGGCTTGCAGCCCAGCATGCCTTTTTTGCTGTTCTCTGAATAGGTCAGGTTACCCGGGCAGACGGGTTTCTTCTCAGGCAATGCGGTTCCCGCTTTGGCCTTGCAGCCATAGGCGCCGGTTTTTTTGTTCACGCTCTTCGCATCCAGCTTCCAGCCTTCAGGACAGGTTGGGCCTGCTTTCATCGGCGCAGAAGCGCCCGCAACGGGTGCAGCAGCAACTGGTGCAGCTACTTTGTAGGCCACGGTGATGTTCTTGCCGCTGCATTTCAGGTGGCTGGTCACACGCTTGGGTTCAATCATGACCTGGTAATCACCACCCTTGGCATAAGCATGACTAGCCTGGTAAGGGATGGCGGCCTTGTCAGTCACCTTGATGTCCTGCGTCGTGCCGTCACCCCAATGCACCTTCAAGCCGCAGTTGGCGTTGTTTTCAACGTCCAGTGAGATGGCGGCAGTCACGTTTTGACCGGACGTGCCTTGGGCCGGATCCAGCTTGACTCCCGTGAGGGTCTGGGCAGACACACCGGCAGCTACCGCAGCAGCCAGTGAAAAAACAAGAAACGCAGCTTTCATGGGGTCCTCTTGGTTTAAGTAGGCCACCTTTATACCGCAGCCTCCAGTGCATCGACGAACGTTGCGGCTACGTCAAACCCTGACTGATTGTAAATTTCCTGAAAGCAGGTCGGGCTGGTGACATTGATTTCAGTGACGCAGTCGCCAATGACGTCCACACCCGCCAGCAACAGGCCGCGCGCCATCAAAATCGGGCCCAGCGCCTCGCCAATTTCACGGTCCCGCGTCGACAAAGGCTGCGCCACACCTTTGCCACCCGCCGCCAAGTTGCCGCGCACCTCACCGCCTTGCGGAATACGGGCCAGGCAAAACGGCACCGGTTTGCCGCCAATCACCAGCACCCGTTTGTCACCCAGTGCAATTTCGGGCAGAAATTTCTGCACCATCACCGACTCGGCGCCATTGCGGTTAAGCGTCTCGATGATGGAGCCCAGGTTCAACCCGTCTTCCTTCACCCGGAAAATACCGGTGCCGCCCATGCCGTCCAGCGGCTTCAGAATGATGTCCTTGTGCTCGGCTTGGAAGCGTTTGATGTCGCCTGCATCGCGCGTGACCAGGGTGGGGCCGATGAACTGTGGGAACTCCATGATCGCGAGTTTTTCGGGGTGATCTCGCAGCGCCCGCGGTTTGTTGAAGACCTTTGCACCCTCCCGTTCTGCCTGCTCCAGCAAATGGGTGGCGTAGAAATATTCGGAATCAAACGGCGGGTCCTTGCGCATGATCACGGCACCAAAGTCCCGCAACGCCTGCGCATGCCCCTGTGGATGCGCCGTTGAAACCCTGAACCAGTGCTCCGGCTCACCCGTCAACGTGATATCGCGCACCCGCGCTGTCACCACACCGCCGCGCTGCCACATCATGTCCTGCGGCTCGCAGGCAGCCAGCGTGTGCCCGCGGCGCTGCAGCTCGCGCATCATGGCGAAGGTGGTGTCTTTGTAGATCTTGAAAGATTCCAGCGGATCGGCAACAAAAAGAATATTCATATCAACGCGCACGCCCAAACTGTTGAATAACCAGCGCAGCAGCACCCGCTACTACACCCCAGAAAGCCGAACCCACCCCGGCAATTACCACGCCGCTGAGCGTCACCAGGAAAGTGATGAGCGCCGCCTCACGGTGTGATTCTTCCCGCACCGCGGATGCCAGGCCCGAGCCAATGGTGCCCAGCAAGGCCAGCCCGGCGATGGCCGCCACCAGTTCCTTGGGAAACGCCGTCAGCAAGCCCGTGATGGCAGCACCAAAGATACCAATGACCACATAAATCGCCCCGCACGACACGGCAGCCGTGTACCGCTTGTCACGGTCTTCATGGGCTTCGGGGCCCATGCAGATGGCCGCGGTGATGGCGCTTAAATTCAGCGCGAAAGCGCCAAACGGTGCCAGCACCAACGTCGCCAGACCGGTGAGCGTGATGATTTTTGAAATGGGGATGCCGTCTTTGCTACCCGCCTGGTTGCCGTAGCCCGCTGCCTGAATGGCTGCGACACCGGGCAGGTTTTGTGACGCCATGGTCACTACAAATAACGGAATGGCCAGACTGACAATGGCACCCCAATGGAACACCGGGACTGTAAACACCGGAATTGCAAGGCTAAATCCGATGCCAGCCGCTGTCAATTGTGCGCGAGTAGCTACGAAAATAATAGCGACAACCAGCGTGACGACCACCGCATAACGTGGCACCAGTCGCTTGCCCAGCAGATAGGCGCCCAGCATCAGCAGTACCAGCGGCAAAGCGGTTTGTGCTGCGGTAAAAGCCTGCAGGCCAAAACGTGCCAGCACTCCGGCCAGCAGGGCCGATGCGATGGCCACCGGAATGCGGTTCATGAGCTTTTCGAACCAGCCCGTCACCCCAAACAAAGTAATTAGAGCGGCGCTGGCCATAAATGCGCCCACGGCTTCAGCCATTGTGAAACCACCTGCCAGACCGGCCGTGGCCAGGACGGCCGCGCCGGGCGTACTCCAGGCCACCATCACCGGCTTGCGCAGCCAGAGTGACGGAATCAACGAGCACAAACCCATGCCCAGGCCCAGCGCCCACATCCAGGAGGCGATCTGTTCGGGGGTGGCATTAAACGCCAGCGCTGCCTGAAAAACAATGGCGACCGAACTGGTAAAGCCCACCAGTACAGCTACAAACCCGGCAGTTAACGCCGACAGCGAGACATCTTTAAAAAAGCGCATCGCAGGAGTCTAGCGCGCCGGACTCAAATTTCGATTTTGCTACCCAGTTCCACCACCGAGTTGTTGGGCAAGTTCAGGAAGTCTGCAGCGCCACTGGCGTTGTGGTGCATTTGTGCAAACAATTTTTCGCGCCATTGCGACATGCCGCCTCCGATGGTGGGGATCACGGTGTCCCGGGAAAGGAAATAACTGGTGGTCATGGGCTCCAGCTCGCAACCGCGGCCCTTGATCTGCTCCAGGGCCTTGGGAACATCAGGGTCGTTTTTAAAGCCATAGTGAATCACGACCTGCCAGCAGTGGTGGCCCAGGGACTCAATCTCTAGCCGCTTGTCCAGCCCGATCCAGGGGATCTCATGGTTGCGCACCGTCACAAACAGGTTGTGTTCATGCAAAACCTTGTTGTGCTTTAGGTTATGCAGCAAAGCATTGGGGACGGTGCCTGGCTCTGCTGTTAGGAACACGGCCGTGCCGTCCACCCGAGTGGGTGGGCTTACAAAAACCGCTTCGAGAAAACTAGGCAGGTCCAGCGCATCCTCGCGAAGTTTCTCATTAAGCAGCCTGCGGCCATCCTTCCAGGTAATCATCAACGCGAAGATCGCGCCGCCAATCACCAGTGGGAACCATCCACCTGCAAACAGCTTCATCAGGTTGGAGGCAAAAAAAGCAAAGTCCACAATGAAAAACACGCCCGTTGCAGCAACACACAGGGCCAGCGGGTAGTTCCAGCTATAGCGGATGACGTAAAAAGTGAGAATCGTCGTAATCAGCATATCGGTGCAAACCGCGATGCCGTAGGCCGCTGCGAGGTTACTCGACGAGCGGAACATGACGACCGCCAGCACGATGGTTACAAACAAGCCCCAATTGACAAGCGGGATATAGATCTGCCCGGTGTCGCGAACACTGGTGTGCTGAATGTTCAGGCGTGGCAGGTAACCCAGCTGGATCACCTGCTTGGTCACACTGAAAGCACCGGAAATCAACGCTTGTGAAGCAATCACGGTCGCCATGGTGGCCAGCAACACTAGGGGGATCAGCGCCCAATCCGGCGCCATCAGAAAGAACGGATTTTTGACGGCTTCCGGGTTCTTCAGCAGCAACGCACCCTGACCAAAATAGTTGAGCGTGAGAGCTGGCATGACCACGGCAAACCAGGCCAGGCGAATGGGCTTCTTGCCAAAATGCCCCAGATCGGCATAGAGCGCTTCAGCTCCCGTCACGCACAAAACCACAGCGCCCAAGATGATGAACGTGATGCCGGGGTTGTGAATCATGAAGCCCAATGCATAGTAGGGACTGATCGCCCACAAAATGGCAGGATTGGTGACGATGTGCGAAATGCCTAATACAGCAAGCACGATGAACCACAGCAATGTGATGGGCCCAAAGAACTTGCCGATACCCGCCGTGCCATGTTTTTGCACCGCGAACAGTCCGAACAGGATGACCAGCGTCAGCGGTATCACGTACTGCTTGAAAGCGGGTGAAACCACCTCCAGGCCCTCAACAGCAGAGAGAACCGAAATTGCCGGCGTAATCACGCCATCGCCATAAAAAAGTGACGTGCCAAAAATGCCGACGATCAGCAGTAAGCGGCGCAGCTCGGGCTTGTGTTTCACCGCCTGCGAGGCCAGCGCCAGCATAGCCACCAAGCCACCCTCGCCATTGTTGTCTGCGCGCAGCACCAGCACCACATACTTAATAGAGACGATGACCGTCAGGGTCCAGAAAAAGATGGAAAGGATGCCGTAGACGTTATCCGGAGTGAAAGGCACATGGCCTGACCCGAAAACTTCTTTGACCGCGTACAGGACGCTGGTTCCGATGTCACCGTAGACAACACCGATGGCACCCAGAGTGAGCGCCGTGAGAGAGGATTTGGAAGCTGACACAAAACCACCCCGCCATCACGTCTGGCAGGGTTCCGTTATCTGGAAGAAGGCTATTGTGCTCCAGCCGGATGGCTGGAAACTGCGGGCGGCAACTCTAAAACAACGCGATATCGGGAATATGTTGCAGCGCAGCAACTTCTTTTTAAAGCTTTCGAGGCTAGTCGTAGACCTCGGCATCCGGGTCGGTGGCTTCCAGCTCATAGCTGGCAGCCACCATGGCCAGGCGACCGATCACGCCATACATGTAGAAGCGGTTGGGCGCACTGGCACCAGGCTTCATGCCAGGCTGAGGTAAGTGCGTACTCTGCTCAAAGGCAAGCGGCACAAAGCTGGAGCCCGGTGCATTCAGGTTTTCGTCAGTGCCTCGGCTGGCGTGCACACGGTAAAAACCGCCCACAACGTAACGGTCCATCATGTACACCACGGGCTCGGCCACCGCATCGTTCATGCGTTCGTACGAATGTACACCTTCCTGGATGATCACTTCGCGGGCGCCAACTTCCGGGTTACCCGCCGCCATCAGGCTACGGGTTTTGTCGTCCAGAGTTTCAAGGTCTTTGACATCGCGCACGGTCATGATGCCCATCCCCTGGGAGCTGTTGTCTGCCTTCACCACAACAAACGGCTTTTCCTTGATGCCGTATTCCTTGTACTTGCGCCGGATTTTGGTGAGCAATGCATCCACATTGGTAGTCAGACAGTCCAGCCCGGACGGTTTCGTGAAGTCGAGCTCCCCACACTTGTTGAACATGGGGTTGATCAGCCAGGGATCGACGCCCAGCAACTTGCCAAACCGCTTGGACACTTCTTCGTAGCTATGGAAATGGTTGCTCTTGCGGCGCGTCGCCCAACCGGCATGCAATGGTGGCAGCAGATACTGCTCGTGGATGTCTTCCAGAATGCCCGGAATTCCCGCGCTGAGATCGTTGTTGATCAGGATGGTGCAAGGGTCAAAGTCTTTCACCCCCAGGCGACGCTTGCTGCGGATGACTGGCTCCAGCGTGATGCTGTCGCCGTTTGGCAGCTCCACCGTGGTGGTTTTCTTGATTTGCGGATCGATGGAACCAATACGCACATTCAGGCCGGCCATGTGAAAAATACGGCGCAACTGAGCCAGGTTAGACAGGTAAAAGGTGTTGCGGGTGCTGTTTTCGGGGATGATCAGCAGGTTGCGGGCCTCCGGGCAGATTTTCTCGATGGCGGCCATGGCGGCCTGCACCGCCAGTGGCAGCATTTCGGGCGTGAGGTTGTGCCAGCCGCCGGGATACAGGTTGGTGTCCACCGGCGCCAGCTTGAAGCCGGCGTTGCGCAAATCCACCGAACTGTAAAAAGGCGGGGTGTGCTCCATCCACTCCAGCCGGAACCAGCGCTCGATGGCGGGCATGGAGTCCAGCACGCGCTGTTCGAGTTCGTTGATGGGGCCGGTGAGCGCCGTGACAAGATGTGGAACCATGCAGCCTTCTTTGCGGTTTTTCGGTCAATCGACGGAGTTGAGGGCAATTCGCCCGGTTGCAAGGCGCACCCGCTTCAATCAGGTGCGGATTTCTCCGTTGCCCAACACCACGTACTTTAGGGACGTCAGCCCTTCAATGCCCACAGGGCCACGCGCATGAAACTTGTCGGTGCTGATGCCGATTTCAGCACCCAGACCAAATTCAAACCCGTCAGCGAAGCGGGTACTCGCATTCACCATCACACTGGCCGAATCAACCTCACGTAAAAACTTCTGTGCGTGCATGTGGTCGCGCGTGAGGATGGCGTCTGTGTGGTGTGATGAATACCGGTTGATGTGCGCAATGGCTTCGTCCACACCGGCCACCACCTTGATGCTGATGATGGGGGCGAGGTATTCCTCGTACCAGTCGCTCTCTTGCGCCGGCACCAGTTTGGCAGTCTCGCCAGTCGTTGCAGCGACAGTTGCTACTGAATTGATAGCTGCTTGCGCATAGTCCACAAAGACTAGAGAGCCTTTTCCTTGCAAAATAGCAAGGGATTCCGTGTCGCAGCGCATTTCCACGCCTTTGGTGGCATAGATGGCTCCAATCTTTGGCAGGAATTCAGCCGCCACACCCCGCGCCACCAGCAGGCCTTCACTGGCGTTGCACGGGCTGTATTTATTGGTTTTGGCGTTGTCAGCCACGTTCACGGCCATATCGATGTCGCAGGGGTCATCCACATAAACGTGGCAATTCCCATCCAGATGTTTGATGACGGGCACCTTGGCGTCGCGGCTGATGCGCTCGATCAGGCCCTTGCCACCGCGCGGAATGATCACGTCCACATACTGCGGCATGGTGATGAGCTGCCCGACCAGCTCGCGCTCCGTGCTTTGCACCAGTTGCACGCCGTCAGCAGGCAAGCCACTCTCCACCAGCGCCTGCTGCACCAACTTTGCCAGCGCCTTATTGGACTCGATCGCCTCCGAGCCGCCGCGCAGGATGCAGGCGTTTCCGCTCTTGATCGACAGGCTGGCCGCCTCAATCGTCACATTCGGGCGACTCTCGAAAATCATGCCGAACACGCCAATCGGCACGCGCATTTGCCCCACACGGATGCCGCTGGGCTGCTGCTTCATGCCGATGATTTCGCCAATCACGTCCGGCATGGCTGCCAGCTGTTCACAGCCCTGGGCGCAGGTTTCCAGCACCTTAGGCGTGAGCTTGAGCCGATCCACCATCGGCGCAGCCAGGCCAGCTGCCACGGCACGCTCAATATCCCGAGCATTGTCGACCTGCAGCGCCTGCACGTTCTCGCGTAGCAGGCTGGCCAAACGGCGTAGCGCTACATTTTTTAAGGCTGTTGACGCACTAGCCATAAGCGTTGAAGCCACTTTCGCCTGCAATCCAAGAGTCTGTGCGTATTCCGCGATATTGAGCGAATTCATGGACGTATTTTCCGCGAAATCAGCTGAAACGGCCAGACGGCGCGCCACCGATGGCAGTGCCCGCTCGCGCCGCGCGGGAATCGGGCAGCACTGCACACTGGTTACACAAATCCATGGCCAGGCGGTGCAGGGCCTGCCAGCCATTGGCGGGCCAATCGGGCTGTTTGAGGCCTTTGACGATGCCGTCCACCTGATGCGCCGCATGAAGCAGGTTGGCCACTGACGTTTCGCTCAGGCGCGGCAACACGCGCTCAAACAAACGCTCCTTGACGCCCCAAACCCGTTGCTCGCGCAAAGCCATGGGTAAGGGACGCCCCTGCGCCATGGCGTCTTTCACCCGTTTCAAGGCGCGAATGTCCTCAGCCAACGTGTAATGCACCAGCACCTCGGCCTCGCCTTCGGCCTGCAGGCCGTCGAGCATGCGCTGCACGCGCGCGGTCTGCCCGGCCAGCACCGCCTCGGAGAGCTTGAACACGTCGTACCGCGCCACATTCAGCACGGCACTCTCGACCTGGTCAAACGACAGCTCTCCTTCTGGAAACAGCAGTGCCAGTTTCTGGATTTCCTGATGTGCCGCCAGCAGGTTGCCTTCCACCCGGTCGGCAAAAAATTGCAGGGTGCGCTGGCCCTCTTCTCCCGCCATCACGCGCTGGCCTTGTGTGGACAGCCGCTGGGCAATCCACTGCGGCAAGGCGTTCCGCTCCACGGGCTCCACACCAATCGTGATGCCAAAACTCTCCAGCGCTGCAAACCAGGCGCCACTTTTGGTCATTTTGTCCAGACGCGGCAACATCACCAGCGTGAGCGTGGAGTCGTTGTCTTTTGACTGCTCGGCCAGTTGCTGTATGGCCGCGCTGCCGTCTTTACCCGGCTTGCCGGACGGGATGCGAATCTCGACTATCTGCTTGTCGGCAAACAGGCTGAGAGACCCACCAGCGGCCAGCACCTCGCTCCAGTCAAAATGAGCCCCCGCAACGGTGTGTGAGGTGCGCTCGGTGAAACCCTGTGCGCGGGCAAAGGCGCGGATCGAGTCACCGGCCTCCTGAACCAGCAGCGGCTCGTCGCCATGCAGCGTGTAGAGGCTTTTGAGCCCGCGCTGAAGGTGTTGCTGGAGTTGGCCGGCGGCAAGCTGCATGGGTTCGAAAGGCCTAGATCGACTTCACGGCCGCCAGCCGTCGCATCAGTTGCTGCACGATGTCAGTCTGCATGTCGCGGTACAGCAAGCCTTCTTCCGCTTCCTTAGCGAGCACAGCAGATTCGTTGAAACTGATATCGCGCTGCTGCAACAGTTCGGTGGCGGGAATCAACTCGGCGCCCTGAGGTGTGCTCAGACGGAAATTGACACGCACCCGCAACTGGAATTCGCGAACCTGGCCCGACGCGTTCACGCCGACCACGTTCTTCTCGCGGGTCTCGGACAAGACGTCGAGAATGGCTTGTGCCTTGGGCTTTTGGGTGACGTCAGTTATCACCTGCACGGCGCCCAGCGAGGCCAGGTTGCGCTTGAGTTCATTGCCCAGCGACGAGTTTTCTGCCACTGACACATACAGCGTCTGAAATGCAAGGTCCGGCGCCCCCCGCAACCGGAAACCGCAAGCGCCTAGCGCGAGCGCCGAAGACAGGGACAGCAGCAGGCGGCGGCGCATGCTCAGATCACCAAGTTGACCAGGCGCCCGGGCACCACGATCACCTTCTTCGGTTTGGCACCCTCAGCCAGCTTCACGAACACGTCGCTCGTAACGGCGGCCACTTCAATCGCGTGGCGGTCCGCGCCTGCGGGTACGCGAATGGCACCACGCAGCTTGCCGTTGATTTGCAGCACCAGTTCGATCTCGTCCTGCACCAGCGCGGTCTCATCAATTTTTGGCCACAGCGCATCCAGCAGGTCGCCCTGCTGCGCGGCAAAACCCAGCTCAGCCCACAGGGTGTGTGCGATATGAGGCGTAGCCGGATACATGCTGCGCAGCAACATGCCAAACCCTTCGCGCACCGCAATGTTGCTGCCCGCCGAGCCGTCGTTCTTGAAGTCTTCCAGCGCGTTGAGCATCTTCATGACGCCAGACACCACCGTGTTGTACTGCATGCGCTGGTAGTCGTAATCCACCTGCTTGAAGATGGTGTGGATTTCCAGTCGCAGCGCTTTGGCCTCCTTACAAAATTGGCCTTCAGCCTCCGCTGATATTGCCTGATCAGCTTCTGTTTTTATTGCAGACAACTTCACGCCAAAGTTCCAGACCCTGCGCAAAAAGCGGTAACTCCCCTCCACCGCTGCGTCGTTCCACTCCAGCGTGGCCTCGGGTGGGGCGGTAAACATGGTGTACAGGCGAGCCGTATCCGCACCGTATTTTTCGATCAGGTCCTGCGGGTCAACGCCATTGTTTTTGCTCTTGCTCATGGTGCCCACGCCTTCGTAGGTAATAAGCGTACCGGCAGGCAAATTGCCCTTGGCCTCTTTCAGTTTGGCACCGGTGACCTTGCCGGTGGCATCGTGCATGTCTTCCACTTCATGCGGCCAGAAGTACTCGATGCCGCCCTTCTCTCCTTTGCGAGAGTAGATATGGTTGAGCACCATGCCCTGCGTCAACAGCTTGGTAAAGGGTTCATCAATCTTCACCAGCCCGAGGTCACGCATCACCTTGGTCCAGAAACGTGCGTAGAGTAAATGCAGGATCGCGTGCTCAATACCGCCGATGTACTGGTCCATGCCGCTGCCACCGGTCGCAAGGTTTTGATCCCGCATCCAGTAGTCGGTGCCACCCGCCACCATGGCCTCTGTGTTCTTCGGGTCACAGTAGCGCATGAAATACCACGACGAATCCACAAAAGTGTCCATCGTGTCGGTCTCGCGTCGAGCGGGCTTGCCGCACACTGGGCACCTCACACCGGCATGGAAACCTTCGTGTTTGATCAAGGGGTTGCCAGAACCATCGGGCACGCAGTCTTGCGGCAACACGACTGGCAGGTCTTTTTCCGGCACAGGCACCGCGCCGTGCTCGGCACAGTGGATGATGGGGATCGGTGTGCCCCAGTAGCGCTGGCGGCTCACACCCCAATCACGCAAGCGCCACGTGGTCTTCTTACCCCCCAGGCCGGCCAACTGGAGCTTGTGGGCTACGCCGTCCACCGCCTGTTTGAAGGTCATGCCGCTGAAGCTGCCGGAGTTAATGACCACGCCGCGCTGTTTGTCGGCATACCAGTCATGCCAGTGGTCATAGTCGTAATGCAGGCCGTCCAGATGAACCACCTGGGTGATGGGTAAACCGTATTTTTTAGCAAAGGCAAAGTCACGCTCATCGTGGGCAGGTACACCCATCACGGCGCCGTCGCCATAACTCATCAGCACATAGTTGCCCACCCACAACTCGATTTTCAGGCTGGTCAACGGATGCGTCACAAACAGCCCCGTGCGCATGCCTTTCTTCTCTTGCGTGGCAAGCTCAGCCTCAGTCGTGCCACCCGCCTTGCAGGCTGCTATGAATTCAGCCAGTCCCGGGTTGTTCAATGCTGCGTGAACTGCCAGTGGATGCTCCGGTGCCACCGCACAAAAGGTCACGCCCTTGATGGTGTCGGCGCGAGTGGTGAAGACATACATGCGGCCATCACCAATCAGCGCACCTGATGCATCACGGATGTCGTGGCTAAAGGCGAAACGCACACCCTCGCTCTTGCCAATCCAGTTTTCCTGCATCAGCTTCACGCGCTCGGGCCAGCCTGGCAGGCCGGTCTGCACCTGATCCAAAAGCTCTTCGGCGTAATCGGTGATCTTCAGGTAGTAACCGGGAATTTCGCGTTTTTCCACCACAGCGCCAGTGCGCCAGCCCTTACCGTCAATCACCTGCTCGTTGGCCAGAACGGTCTGGTCCACCGGGTCCCAGTTCACGACCTGAGTCTTGCGGTAGGCAATGCCTTTTTCCAGCATCTTCAGGAATAGCCACTGGTTCCATTTGTAATACGTGGGGTCGCAGGTAGCGACTTCACGGCTCCAGTCGATGGCCAGCCCCATCGCCTGCATCTGCTTCTTCATGTACGCGATGTTCTCGTATGTCCATTTGGCCGGTGGCACGCCGTTTTTCAGCGCCGCGTTTTCAGCGGGCAAACCGAATGCGTCCCAGCCCATGGGCATGAGGACGTTGTAGCCGTTCATGCGCAGGTAGCGCGTGAGCATGTCGTTGATGGTGTAGTTGCGCACATGGCCCATGTGCAGCTTGCCGCTGGGGTAGGGCAGCATGGAACAGGCATAGAACTTCTTTTTGGAAGTGTCTTCCGTCACGCGGTAGGCGTCACGCGCGGTCCACCGCGTCTGGGCAGACTGTTCGACGTCGAGATGGTTGTATTTTTCTTGCATGGCAGGAGGTCAGGCGGCTGAAGTGCCGCAATAGTCGATTTTAGGCGCTCGGCGCCCCGGCAAGTGGTTTCCAGCGCGCTTGGCTGCAGGTCAAGCCGCTATTTGGGGGCTGCGACCGCGTCGGCTACGAAGCCGATGCGATTCAGACCGGCTTTTTGTGCAGCGCCCATGGCCTCGACCACACGGCCATAAGGCACCGCTTCATCGGCACGCAGTTGAACCTCGGTCTCGGGGCTCTGTCCGGCAATTTGCGCCAACTTGCGGGCCAATTCGTCGGGTTGAACAGCCTTGTCATCCAGATAGGTCTGACCAGCCTTGTCGATCACGACCATCACGAATTTCGGCGCATCGCCTGCTTTGGCGGCATCTGTTTTCGGCAAATCCAATTTGATGGAACTCGCCAGCAGCGGCGCGGTGATGATGAAAATCACCACCAAGACCAGCATGACGTCGATCAATGGTGTCATGTTGATCTCGCTCATTGGCTGTGGCCCCGAAGTGCGCTCAAGACGGCCGAAACTCATGACCTAGTCGTCCCGACTGGCGGCAGCGGGCTGGCCTGCCAGCAACTCACGCAAATCGCGTGCAAAACCTTCCAGATCCGCCTCGATCCGGCCAATCCTGCGGCCCAGCACGTTGTAAGCCAGCACGGCAGGAATGGCAACCGCCAGGCCCGCCGCCGTCATGATTAGCGCTTCGCCGACCGGGCCGGATATCTTGTCAATCGTGATCTGGCCTGCGTTGGAGATGCCAATCAGCGCATGGTAGATACCCCAAACTGTACCCAGCAAGCCTACAAACGGCGCCGTAGCCCCAACCGTTGCCAGTAAAACCTGACCAAACTGAAGCTTGTGCAATACAGCATGGAGGGCATCGCGCAACCGTCGCGTGAGTTGCTGGGAACGATCACCCGCAGCTGCCAGTGTTCCGGTTGCTTCCATTTTTGTAGCGACAATCAAAGGCACAACGAGGTCTTCACGGTCAAATGTCTCAACATTTTGGCGTGCTTCATCTACCGATGCAGCCTGCCAGAATGCCGCCGTGCTACGCGCCACATCACCGCTGGCCCGATGCAACAACCAGGATTTCCACAGTATCACCACCCAGCTGCTCACGGACATGGCCAGCAGCAACAGCGTCACCACCTTGCTGACACCATCACCCTGGGTGAAAAGCTGGAAGACGTTCATTTCAGGCTCAGCACGTCAAACATGTCAAACAAACCACTTTTACGGCTGGCCAGAAACCGGGTGGCTCGCAGGCTTCCCTGCGCATAGGTTGCCCGGCTCGACGATTTGTGGGTGATTTCGATGCGTTCGCCCGTGCCCGCAAACAGCACCGTGTGGTCACCCACGATGTCACCGCCACGAATGGTGGCAAACCCGATGGAGGAAGGGTCACGCTCGCCAGTAACTCCTTCACGGGCATAAACAGCGCAGTCTTTCAGATCACGGCCCAGAGCTCCAGCGATAACCTCGCCCATCTTCAATGCCGTGCCCGACGGAGCATCCACTTTGTGGCGGTGATGCGCCTCGATGATTTCGATGTCGTAACCGGTGGACAGCGCCTTGGCTGCCATTTCCAGCAGCTTGAGCGTGACATTGACGCCTACACTCATGTTGGGCGCCATCATGATGGCGATGTCCTTGGATGCGGCAGCAATCTCTTCCTTTTGGACGTCGGTGAACCCGGTCGTGCCGATAACGGCGTTCACACCCAGCTCGCGGCAAACTCTTAGATGCGCCAACGTGCCTTCAGGGCGAGTGAAATCGATCAATACGCCAGCGTTTTGCAGGCCTTTGGTCAATTCAGACTGGATCAGTACGCCACTGGCACGCCCCAAAAAGGCGGTTGCATCAACCCCGATTCCGGGACTGGTCGCTATATCCAGTGCTCCAGCCAACTGACAATCATCGGTAGCCAATACCGCTTCAATGAGCATCTGCCCCATGCGTCCGGATGCACCGGCAATGGCCACTTTGTAGCGAATGGTGGAAGACATCGCCACTCCTTTACCGCGTTGGCGATTCGAGCGGCGGATAGCTGGCGGGCAATGGCGGCAGCGGTTTTGGCGCAACCTCTTTGGCTACTGGGGCAGGCAGGGCCTTCAGCTCGTCTTCCGTGGCCTCCAGTACGGGCACTTTCCCGGTCTTACGGCCCGAGTCCAGACTCGCGACAAATTCTGCTTCCGTCGGCAAAGTGTCCGCCTCAAACCGCTCCAGCAAATCCTCCTTGAAGAAGACCGTAACGCGACGCGCCTGTGGCTCAACACCCTGACGTTTGAAAGTGAACACATAGTCCCAGCGATCAGCGTGAAAAATGCTGGTCAGCAACGGTGAGCCCAGAATGCCTCGAACCTGTCCGCGAGTCATGCCGGGCGTCAAGGCCGCCGCCTGCTCTTTCGACACAAAGTTGCCCTGAACGACATCAATTTTGTAGGGCGTCACCAAGCCGGCAATACTGCTGCTTGCACCATTGAAACTGCCGCAACCAGTCAGACTTGCGCAGGCCAAAATGAATAGGCTTAAGCGGGCGCGATGAAAGTCAAAATCGGGCATGGATTGGATTGAGGCGATATGATCGGCTCATTGTAGCGGCTGAGCTGATGGCGACCCACCGTGCGTGACTGGAAGAAAGACTCCCATGGCCAACATTGAAGAACTGAAAAATACCGGACTGAAGGCCACTCTGCCCCGGCTGAAGATACTGGAAATCTTTCAAAAAGGCACTCAGCGCCACATGACAGCCGAGGACGTTTTCCGGGTGTTGCTGGAAGAACGTTCAGACGTTGGGCTGGCCACCGTGTACCGCGTGCTGACCCAGTTTGAACAGGCCGCCATCCTTCTGCGCAGCCATTTCGAAAGTGGCAAGGCCGTCTACGAACTCAATGAAGGCCAGCATCATGATCATCTGGTTTGTCTGGATTGCGGCAAGGTGGAGGAGTTTTACGACGCCGAAATTGAGAAACGGCAAAAAGCCGTCGCCAAAGCGAAGGGCTTTACTATTGCAGATCACGCCTTGAGCCTTTATGCCAACTGCACCAAGGAAAAATGCCCCAACCGGGTTAGCCCGATGCGCGCCCACGAAAAACAGAGCGCATGAGCAGCGGGTGACGGTCAGGCGGGCTCCTGGCCCATCGCCTTGCGGTGCCGCTCGACAAACTCTTGATACGTGTCAATGCCACGCAACTGCAAAATGGTGTTACGCACGGCTGCCTCAACCAATACAGCAATGTTGCGGCCAGCAACGACCTGAATGATGACTTTGCGTACGGGTATACCCAGGACATCTTCCGTCAACGGCTCGTAGGGCAACCGCTCGTATTCACGCTCCAGTGTCTCCCGGCGAACCAGGTGCACGATCAATTTCAGGCGCATCTTGCGCCGGACAGCCGTCTCACCAAAAATCGCACGAATATCCAGCAGGCCAATACCGCGAACTTCCAGCAGGTTTTGCAGCAACTCCGGGCAACGTCCCTCAATTGTGGTCTGGTTGATGCGAAACAGATCGACCGCGTCGTCGGCCACAAGGCCGTTGCCCCGTGAAATCAGCTCAAGCCCCAGCTCACTCTTGCCCAAACCAGACTCACCGGTGATCAGCACACCCAAGCCCAAAATATCCATCAACACGCCATGCAGGGTTGCTCGGTCGGCAAAGTGCTTGGACAGATAGGCTCGCAGCACATCAATGACGTAGGCCGACGAGTCAGGTGTCGCAAACATCGGGATTTGCGCCTCTTCGCACATGGACAACAGGGCTTCGGGCGCCTTTTGTCCATCCGCCAGCACCAGCACGGGTGGCTCCAACGTCACGATGCGCGAAATCCGGCGCGCGCAATCTTCGGGTGTGGCATTGGTGATGTAGGCAACCTCGCGTTCACCCAAGATTTGCACTCGATAAGGGTGAATGTAGTTGAGATAACCCACCAGATCGGCAGCGGAGCGTGCCGCCCGAACGGCAACCTCGTCAAATCGCCGCTCAAACGCGCCAAGACCTGCTACCCACTCCCATTTCAGCAGTCCGGTGAACTCCTCGAAGAGGAGGTTGGCACTAATAACTGACGGTTTCACGTCCTTACCTTGATTGCGGCACGCCGTTCACGCCTGCGGTACAGGCTGCCAACCGGAAATCAATCCATGAAGTTCAACGGCGCTGGCGCAGGAGGCCAGCTTTTCACGCAACCCGGCATCGCTGAGCAACTCAGCAATTTCCGAAAGGATTTCCAAGTGTTTTTGCGTGGCGGCTTCAGGCACCAATAGGAAAATAAGTAAACTGACAGCCTGCTCATCTGGCGCGTCAAAACCAATCGGTTGAGCGAGTTGAAAAACAGCGGCCATGGGGGCTTTCAGCCCCTTGATTCGGCCATGTGGAATGGCAACGCCATGACCCAATCCAGTGGAGCCTAGCCGCTCACGGGAAAACAGACTGTCCGTAACCAGGGCACGACTCAGGCCGTGCAGGTTCTCGAAAAGCAGACCTGCCTCTTCAAATGCACGCTTTTTGCTTGTGGCGTCCACACGTACGAGGACGTGTTCCGCTGACAGGATGGACGCTAGTCGATTCATAGTATGTGTCAAGATTATGCACACAAAAAAAGCCGCCCGTTTGAACGGGCGGCTTTTGCGGAATTCGGTGTTGCCGGGCTACATCAGCCGTTTGGCCGCATCGTGATGGTGGTTCTGGAGGCGATCCTTGTGTCTAACGACCTGACGATCCAGCTTATCGACCAGTTCATCCACAGCCGCATACAGGTCCGCATGAGAACTTTCTGCAAACATATCGCTGCCTTTGACGTGGATATTGCACTCGGCACGCTGCCTTCGCTCCTTTTCCTTTTGTTTTTCCACCGTGAGAAGCACTTTGACATCGACAACCTGGTCAAAGTGGCGGGTAATTCGATCAAGCTTGGTCGTAACGTAACTGCGCAGGGCTGGGGTAACCTCAAGGTGATGACCGCTGATCGTCAAGTTCATAGATAGCCTCCTGGTGCTCTCGGGGTTGAAAAACCTGCTTGCGGGATACAAACAGGGAAACAAACCAAAAAATTCAGAAATTCATATGCTTGGAAATACTATGCGCCCGACCCGAGGGAAAAGCAATCCCCTTTTCGGTAACACGATGCAATAACGATGTAATACATTGCCCGATATCACAGTTTCTCCATGGCAAGCACCGCCTAGGCCCGGCCAGTCACTGGCACACCGCCAGACACAGGTGATGGCGGTTGGGCGATGCTGTGTAACCGAAGGCGCATAGCCGCAAAAATGGCCAGCAAGCTGGCACTCCCGCCCACCACAGCGGCCATCCAGTAGTTCTGCAACAGGCCCTGTGCATCGCGACTGATCAAACTGCCACCGATGAGCGCTGCCAGACCCATCGCCGCTGACTGAACAGCAGCATTGAGCGTCATGAACGTGCCCCGCAATGCGGGGTTGGCTGCTGAGGTGATGATGGCCATACCAGGAATCATCCGGCCACTCATGCACATGAAAAACAGTGTGGAAACGCACAGCACCATTAACACGGGCGCCCTTGGCATCAAAGTGGTCGCGAGCATGGGGAAAACCACAGCAATGGCAAACAATTTAAATGTCTCGACCTTGCCACGAAGATCCGTCAGACGGCCTATCCAGCGGGCAGTCAGTAGAGTGCCGATACCACCACACAGATAGATGTAAGGAATTTGATCAGGTCGCATGCCCACATTGGCCTGCATGTAGATAGTGATATAGGGGATCACCGTGAACCCGGCAAACATGATCAACGCCGAGAAAACAAACGCACGCTGGTGATTGCTATCGGCTAGTACGACGCGGATACGCTGCATGGCAGACGAGTCGGTCGATGCGCCCAAATGAGAATCCAGTTGGGGAAGGGTCCACGCAGCAAAACCCAGGAATAGTCCGCACATCACGGCAATGCCGAAAAAAGCCGAATGCCAACCCAGGTGCGTCGCCAGAAACAGGCCAGCCGGCACTCCCGCTACTGTCGCCACCGAGAAAGAAGTCATGACAACACTCATGGCACGCCCACGCCGCTCAAACGGAATCACATCGCCCACAATGGTCTGAGAGAGCGCCGCCAGCACGCCGCCGAACACGCCTGCAGCAATTCGCGCCATCATCAGCGTGACGTAGGTGGGCGCCAGGCCGCACGCGAGCGTGGCCAACCCAAACAGGGCGTAAAGCGTCAGCAGCAGACGCTTGCGCCCGAAACGATCAATGTAGGCCGAGGCCAGAAGACCGGAGACGCCGCCGGCCAGGGTGTAGGCAGATACCAGCATTCCGAACTGGGCATCGGTGATGGCAAACAACTGCGTGAACTGAGGCCCCAGTGGCATCATGATCATGAAGTCAAGGATATGGGTGAACTGGATGCCTGCGAGTGTGATCAGAAGCCACAACTCGCGCCGGGGCGTAAGTGCTTTGGACATATTTCCGTGGGAGTTGCTTTTCACTTTAACATCCCTGCACAATTCATGCATGAGCCTGGATACTGTCATCAATGCAAGCATGAGCCAGCGGAATCGGCCGGTTAATGCGCTGGTTCTGATGGGTGGTGGCGCCAGAACGGCGTATCAGGTTGGTGTGTTGCGGGCACTGGCATCCATGCTGGGACTGCAGACGAAAACGCCCAAAACCTTCCCGTTTCAAGTCCTCATCGGCACATCGGCAGGCGCTCTGAACGCCGCGTTTCTGGCTGGGTGCGCCATGCAGGGCCTTCAGGCTTTTGATCAACTGGCTGACTTCTGGGGTGCTATTCGCTCGGCTGACGTTTACCGTCTTCAGGTGCCATCATGGGTGCGGGTTAGCAAATTCGCCGCGGCCCTGAGCCTGTCTCAGCATGCGCGCAACAACGGCGCCATTCTGGACAACCTGCCGCTGGTGGATACGCTGCATCGCGCGGTGTCACTACCAGGCATCGAAAAAGCCCTGGCATCGCACACGCTGGAAGCGCTGGCAGTCACGGCTTCCAGCTACACCAGTGGTGTGCACTGGACCTTTTGCCAAACCGCACAAGATAGCCCGATGGACGCTTGGGCGCGCCCGGGCAGGCGCTCCGAGTTCCATCCCATCACGATTGAGCATTTGATGGCGTCCAGTGCCATTCCTTTCCTGTTTCCAGCAACGCCGCTGTGGGTAGAGGGTCATCAGGAGTTCTTTGGTGACGGCTCCATGCGTCAGGTCTCCCCTCTCTCGCCCGCCATGCATTTGGGCGCTAAAAAGGTATTGGTAGTAGGTGTGGGGCAACCCGAACGCTCCGGGCTGGGGGCCAGCAGTACCCAGCTTCCAACACGTGGGCCAACGTTGGGCAGCATTGCCGGGCACGCCATGGCCAGTGTGTTTCATGACACGCTGCAGGCAGATGTCGAGCAGGCACAACGGGTGACTCAAACCTTGAAGCGGCTACCGCGCGATGCAGCGTCTGCCCTGCCCTATCGCAGCGTGGAAATTCTGGCCATTCAGCCCAGCCGGTCGCTGGATGCGCTGGCCCAGATCCATGCACTGGAGCTGCCTACCGCTACGCGGAACGCACTGGGTGGGCTCGGCGTCCTCAAAGGTGGGGGCGGCGCGCTCGCCAGCTACTTGCTGTTTGAACCGGGTTTTGTTCAGTCTCTGATCGCGATGGGGGAAAGTGACGCCTTCGCGCGTAAAGCGGAACTACTGGCGTTTTTTGCCGATATTTGAACGCACGCAGTGCGATAATTTCAGCAGATCAACTTCGGAGTCATCTCCTTGAAAAACTGCCCTGGCAGGTAGCTTTCAAATTGAATTGGGGCCAGATTCCAATTGTTCGAAAGCTGCCGTGCGCGATAAACCGCCGTCCCGAATGATTGGAATCCGACCCCGATTGAATGATCTATGCTCAACATTTTTACGCTAGTCAATGGCCGACTCTTTCAGGAAGAGATCGAGTCTCTCGAAGAACTGTCCAAATTCCAGCCCATCTGGGTTGATCTGGAATCTCCCACACTGGAAGAAAAGCGGTGGGTCAAACAATACTTCGGTCTGTCTATCCCGGAAGACGCGATGGACGAAGACATTGAAGAATCCGCCCGCTTTTACGCCGAAGACAATGGCGAACTGCACATCCGCAGCGACTTCCTGATTGCTGATACCGCCGAGCCCCGCACGGTGCGTGTCGCGTTCATCCTGAATCAGGTGAATGCCGAGTTGCGAAGCAAGGGCGTGCTGTTCTCAATCCATGACGAAGACGTGCCGGTGTTTCGCCTGTTGCGCATGCGTGCCCGGCGTGCGCCGGGTCTGATTGAAGACGACAAGGAAGTGCTGCTCAAGCTGTTTGACGCGGATGCCGAATACTCTGCTGACACGCTGGAAGGCATCTATGACGAGCTGGAGAAGGTCAGTAACAAAGTGCTTGCCGGTGACGTGACGGATGCCATGGCTGGCGAGGTGCTGGGAGCGATTGCGCGCCACGAAGACATGAACGGCCGCATCCGGCGCAACGTCATGGACACGCGGCGCGCCGTGAGCTTCATGATGCGCAGCAAGATGCTCAACAGTGCGCAGTTTGAGGAAGCGAGGCAGATCCTTCGCGACATTGACTCGCTGGATTCGCACACCGCCTTCCTGTTCGACAAGATCAACTTCCTGATGGACGCCACGGTGGGTTTCATCAATATCAACCAGAACAAGATCATCAAGATATTCTCGGTAGCCAGCGTCGCGTTGCTGCCTCCCACGCTCATCGCCAGCCTGTACGGCATGAATTTCAAGTTCATGCCGGAGCTGGATTGGTCACTGGGCTACCCCTACGCACTGGCGCTGATGGCGGCCAGCGCCATCGTGCCGATGTGGTACTTCAGGAAACGGGGCTGGCTGAAATAGCAGTAAGCCTGGCAGCGATAGAAAATCGGCTTTTTATAAAGTTATTTTGGCTTCCAGCCTTCGTGCAATATGCGTGGATAGCGACAACTCTTATAGCAAACGAAACAAATTCGTCATGATGGATTGCGCGTAGCCACTGGCCACCTCTGCAACGAACTTCGGAAAATCCATGTGCGCCTGATCATCTGCCCGGTCTGAAATCGTGCGCACGGCGGCAAATGGCACACCAAAATCAAAGCAGACTTGGGCCACCGCCGCCCCCTCCATCTCAACGGCCAATACATCCAGCCCCGCTTCGCGCAGCGCGCGCTGAATGCCACGACTCTCGTCAGCGGCCGAAACAAACCGGTCACCACTGGCGATCAACCCGCGGTGAAGCCGCGCCTGTCCCTGCTCCGTTTCGGCCAGGGCCGTGCGGGACGCATCCAGCAGCATTTCCGTGAGTGCGGGATCGCAGGCAAAACAGGTTTTCCCATACAGGGGAACCTCAAACCGGGGAAAGATCGGAGAGGCATCCATATCGTGCTGGACGAATTCGGCGGCCACCACGACATCGCCTACGCTAACGCCAGCCGCGACACCGCCCGCCACGCCGGTAAACACAATGCGATTGACACCGAGACGGGTAATGAGTGTGGTGGCCGTTGTGGCAGCGGCAACTTTGCCGATCCGAGAAAGCCCCAACACCACGCGATGGCCATTCAACTCTCCAAGCCAGAAGTCTCTGCCTCCGTGCCTGACGCTTTGCGGCTTGTTCAGTTGCTCCAGCAAACCCTGCTGCTCCTCAGCGAGCGCGCTGAGTATGGCGGTAACCGTCATGACGCAGCCGCTGGGCAGGTCTACTTTTCGCGAAGTTCGCGGCGCAGGATTTTGCCGACGGGTGTTTTAGGCAGCTCGGCACGGAACTCGACCACTTTGGGCTGCTTGTAGCCGGTCAAATTCTCTTTGCAATAAGCACGCACCTGCGCTTCGGTCAAATCGGGATTTTTCTTGACGATGACCAGTTTGACACCCTCTCCGGTTTTAGCGTCTGGCACACCCACACAGGCACATTCCATCACGCCATCCAGCTGTGCGACCACGTCCTCCAGCTCCGTGGGAAACACGTTGAAGCCACTGACCAGAATCATGTCTTTCTTGCGGTCCACAATTTTGAAGAAGCCACGCTCATCCATGACGCCGATGTCCCCGGTCTTGAAGTAGCCGTCTGCTGTCATCACTTTGGCCGTTTCGTCAGGACGCTGCCAATAGCCCGCCATCACCTGCGGGCCCTTGATCGCAATCTCGCCAGATTGTCCGGCTGCGACCAAATTGCCGTCGTCGTCGAGCAGTTTCATGTACGTCCCAGGCAACGGCACACCGATAGTCCCGGTGTATTCCTTTGCCATGACCGAATTGCAGCTGGCCGATGGCGACGTTTCTGAAAGACCGTAACCCTCGCAGATCGGGCAGCCAGTCTTTTCAAACCAGAGTTTGGCAACCGAACTTTGAACTGCCGAACCGCCGCCGACTGAGACTTTCAGGTGACTCCAGTCCACCGTCTTAAAGTCAGGGTGGTTGGCCAGCGCATTGAACAGCGTATTGACTGCCGGGAAACTGTGAATCTTATGCTTGGACAACTCCTTGAGCACAGCTGCAAAGTCACGCGCATTGGGCAGCAAGATCAGTTTGCCACCGGTGCGCATGGAGAGCATCATGCCCACGGTAAAAGCGAAAATGTGGTAAAGCGGAATGGCACAAACGCTGGTTGGCTGCTCATTGGCCGGAACCAGTTTCATGACAGGTTGATTCCATGCCTCAGACTGAAGCACGTTGGCTACCACGTTGCGATGCAGCAGCACAGCGCCCTTGGACACACCCGTGGTACCGCCTGTGTATTGCAGCACCGCCACATCATCGGGCTTGATCTCAGCGCGCTTTACGGTGCCTTTGGTGCCCCTCGCAACGGCTTCATTGAATCGCACCGCACCAGGCAAGCTGAACGGGGGCACCATCTTCTTGACGTTGCGCACCATGTAGTTGACCAGCGATCCTTTGAGCAGGCCCAACTGATCGCCCAAGGCGCACAGAACAACGTGTTTGACTGGCGTCGCTGCAATGCACTTTTCCAGCGTGGTTGCAAAATTTTCCAGAATGATGATCGCCTTGGCTCCGGAGTCCTTCAGTTGGTGCTCCAGCTCACGGGGCGTATATAGAGGGTTGACATTCACCAGAATCAGCCCCGCCCGCAGGATAGCGGCCACCGCCACGGGATATTGCGGCACGTTGGGCATCATGACGGCAACGCGGTCACCCTTGGCCAATCCGAGGCCCTGCAGATAAGCGGCAAAGGCCTGACTCAAGCTGTCGGTCTGGGCATAGGTGATGTCCTTGCCCATAAAGCTGTACGCTGTCCGCTTGGCGTAACGCTTGAAGCTGTCTTCCATGAGGGCCACCAGCGACGGATACTGGGTAACGTCTATATCGGCTGGAACCCCCTCTGGGTAGCTGTTGAGCCAAATGCGGTCTGTCATGGACAAGTCTCCAAGCGAATTTTTTGCGGAACCGAGATTGTCAGGCGACAGTCGGGGCCGAATGACTGTGTTTTCCCTAGTACGCATAGGGAAGCGCCTCTAATTTTCCACCCGGGGCGGAGGTTCCGCCGCAGCCCCGGAGTTCAGTCGATGGCCTTGCCCATGTCTTCGACCACTTTCTTGGCATCGCCAAACACCATCATGGTCTTGTCCATGTAGAACAACTCGTTGTCCAGCCCGGCGTAACCCGCCGCCATCGAGCGCTTGTTCACGATGATGGTCTTGGCTTTGTAGGCCTCCAGAATCGGCATGCCGTAAATGGCACTACCTTTCACATGTGCGGCTGGGTTCACCACGTCATTGGCCCCCAGGATGATGGCCACGTCCACCTGGCCAAATTCGCCGTTGATGTCTTCCATCTCATGCACCTGGTCGTAAGGCACTTCGGCCTCGGCCAGCAACACGTTCATGTGGCCAGGCATGCGCCCGGCCACGGGGTGAATGGCGTACTTCACGGTGATGCCTTTTTCGGTGAGCTTGGCCGCCAGTTCCTTGACTGCATGCTGGGCACGAGCCACCGCCAGGCCGTAGCCGGGCACGATCACCACGGTCTCGGCGTTGGACAGCACGAATGCCGCATCGTCTGCACTGCCGCTCTTCACAGAACGCTGCACCGCCCCACCCGCTGCTGCGGCGGTGGCATCACCCCCAAAGCCGCCGCCAATCACGTTGAAGAACGAGCGGTTCATGGCCTTGCACATGATGTAGCTCAGGATGGCACCGGATGAGCCCACGAGTGAACCCGCCACGATAAGCATCGCGTTGTTCAGGCTGAAACCAATACCCGCTGCGGCCCAGCCGGAGTAGCTGTTGAGCATGGACACCACCACCGGCATATCAGCCCCGCCAATCGGAATGATCAGCAACACGCCCAGCAGGAAACCCAGCGCAATGATCAGGCCAAAGTCCATGGCGCTCTGCGAGTGCCAGAACCCGAAACAGAAGAACACTGCGGCCAGGCCCAGCACCAAATTCAGCTTGTGCTGGCCGGGAAACTGGACCGGAGCACCTTGAAACAGGCGGAACTTGTATTTGCCCGACAGCTTGCCAAACGCAATCACCGAGCCCGAGAACGTTACGGCGCCAATGAAGGCCCCCAGCGCCAGTTCAATGCGGTTACCACCGGGAATGCCTTCGCCCTTGGCAGAGATGCCGAACGCCCAGGGCTCGGCCACTGCGGCCACTGCGATGAATACGGCGGCCAGGCCGATCATGCTGTGCATGAAGGCCACCAGCTCAGGCATTTTGGTCATTTCAACGCGCTTGGCCATCACCGTGCCAACGGTGCCGCCGACGAGCAGGGCGCCGAAGACATAAACCATGCCAAAGGCAGATCCACTGGAGAGCTTGACGATGAGTGCGGCCGTTGTGATGACTGCCACAGCCATACCCACCATCCCAAACAGGTTGCCTCGAATCGAGGTCGTGGGATGGCTCAAGCCTTTAAGCGCCTGAATGAAGCAGACGCTGGCGAACAAATACAGAAGCGTGACGAGGTTCAGGCTCATTTGGCCGCTCCCTTGTCAGCCGCAGGCAGCTTCTTGTCTTTCTTCTTGAACATCTCCAGCATGCGACGGGTGACCATGAAGCCACCAAACACGTTGACCGCTGCCAGCGCCACTGCCAGCACGCCCATGGATTTGCCCAAAGTCGTCTCCGTCAACGCAGCCGCCAGCATGGCCCCCACGATGACGATAGCGGAGATGGCATTGGTCACTGCCATCAGAGGTGTGTGCAATGCCGGGGTGACGGTCCACACCACGTGGTAACCCACGTAGATGGCCAGTATGAAGATGATCAGGTTGGTGACCGTGGGAGAAACGATATCCATTTTTGACTTCCT
>Ga0075152_10000515_pt1 | contig 28740 bp, 22 predicted proteins | sample JI61114C2DNA_FD_70964 | JGI IMG/M metagenome (GOLD analysis project Ga0075152, IMG submission 70964) | Wastewater effluent complex algal communities from Wisconsin, to seasonally profile nutrient transformation and Carbon sequestration -... | ecosystem: Engineered > WWTP > Effluent > Algae...
GTCGAGTTCCTGTTCGAGGAGCACCCGGAGGGCCCGCGCTTCTACTTCCTCGAGATGAACACGCGCCTGCAGGTCGAGCATCCGGTGACCGAGGCCACCTGCGGCCGCGACCTGGTGTGGGATCAGATCCGCGTCGCCGCCGGCTTGCCCCTCGGTTACACGCAGGCCGAGGTCCCGCTCAACGGGCACGCGATCGAGTGCCGGCTCTACGCCGAGGACGCGCTGCGCTTCTTGCCGAGCCCCGGGGATATCCGCTGCCTGCGCTGGCCGGTCGGCGCCCACATCCGCATCGACAGCGCCGTCGCGTCCGGTAGCACCGTGTCGCGCCACTACGACCCGATGATCGCCAAGCTGACGGTCTGGGGTCCGGATCGGCCCACCGCGCTCCGGCGCATGCGCGAGGCGCTGCGAGAGACCGTCTGCCTCGGCATCGAGACCAACCTCGGATTCCACTTGCGGGTCCTGGGTGAGCCGGACTTCCTGCGCGGCGATTTCTCCACCCGCTACATCGACCAGCACCCGGATCTCACCGCTCCGCACGCGCTCACGGAGGCCGACAGCCAGGCGCTCGCGGCGGCCGCGGCGGTGCATGCCGCGACGCAACTCCTTCACGGACAGCCGTCCGTCGGCGAGGCCGCGGGCGTGTCCCCGTGGCGCCGCCTGGCCAACTGGCGCCGCGCGTGAGCCAGCCGCCGGTGGCGCAAGGGCGTCCGGCGTAGATCCGCGCGAGCGCTCGTGGCAAAACCCCGGTCCGTGGCAGTTGCGAACCGGGTCAAGCACACGAAATTCATCTTCGTCACGGGCGGCGTCGTGTCGTCGCTGGGCAAGGGGCTGTGCGCGGCGTCGATGGGCGCGCTGCTCGAGGCCCGCGGCCTCAACATCGGGCTGCAGAAGCTCGACCCCTACCTTAACGTCGACCCGGGGACGATGAACCCGACCCAGCACGGCGAGGTCTTCGTCACCGACGACGGCGCCGAGACGGACCTCGACCTCGGGCACTACGAGCGCTTCGTGTCGCATCGGATGTCGCGGCACAGCAACTACACCTCGGGGCAGATCTACGAGTCGGTGATCCGCAAGGAGCGGCGCGGCGAGTACCTCGGGCAGACGGTGCAGGTCATCCCGCACGTCACCAACGCGATCCGCGACTGCATCCTCGCCGCCTCGGAGGGCCTGGACCTGCTGATCGTCGAGATCGGCGGCACGGTCGGCGACATCGAGAGCTTGCCGTTCCTCGAGGCGATCCGGCAGCTGCGCCTGCAGCTCGACGCGCGCGACACCGTGTGCGTGCACCTGACCTTGCTGCCGTATATCAAGACCGCCGGCGAGATCAAGACCAAGCCGACCCAGCACTCGGTGATGAAGATGCGCGAGATCGGGATCCAGCCCGACATCCTGGTCTGCCGCACCGAGCAGGCGATCAGCCGCGCCACCCGCGACAAGCTGGCGATGTTCACCAACGTGCGCAGCGACAGCGTGATGTCGCTGCCCGACCAGGACACGATCTACAAGGTCCCGCTGGTGCTGCACGCCGAGGGCCTCGACGACAAGCTCTGCGAGCTGCTCAACATCTGGTCGCGCGAGCCGAAGCTGGAGGCCTGGGAGCGCATCGTCCACACCCTCGAGAACCCCAAGCATCGGGTCAGCATCGGCGTGGTCGGCAAGTACGTCGACCTGGCCGAGAGCTACAAGAGCCTGCACGAGGCGCTGATCCACGGCGGCCTCGCCTGCGACGTGGCGGTCGACATCGTCTACGTCGACGCCGAGCTGCTGCTCGACGACGCCAGCGCCGAGGCGCACCTCGGTCACCTCGGCGGCGTGCTGGTCCCCGGCGGCTTCGGCGAGCGCGGCAGCGAGGGCAAGATCGCGGCGATCCGCTTCGCCCGCGCCCACAAGATCCCGTTCCTCGGCATCTGTCTCGGCATGCAGATGGCGGTCTGCGAGTACGCGCGGACCTTCGCCGACGTCCCGAACGCCCACAGCAGCGAGTTCGACCCCGACCTCGAGGGCGCCGTGATCGCCCTGATGGCCGAGCAGGCGGACGTGAAGGACCTCGGCGGCACCATGCGGCTCGGGGCCTTCGACTGCGACCTCGCTCCCGGCAGCCTCGTCGCTCGCATCTACGGCAAGGGCCGGATCTCCGAGCGTCACCGCCACCGCTTCGAGTTCAACAACCGCTATCGCGAGCGGCTCGAGCGCGCCGGCCTGCGCCTGAGCGGTCTGTCCCCCGACGGGACCCTCGTCGAGATGATCGAGCTCGGCGCCGATGTGCACCCCTTCTTCGTCGGCTGTCAGTTCCACCCCGAGTTCAAGAGCCGACCGACGGCGCCACACCCCCTGTTCGCCGCCTACATCGCGGCATCCCTGCAGTACAAGCGCTCGCACAGCTGAGCGCGCTCGAGCCGCGGCGTCAGTCCGCAGCGGGCCCGAATCGGGCCACGACCGGGCGCGCGGGCGATCTCCGCGGAGGCCGTTGAAACCGGCAGGGAACGCCGTTCGACTGCCGCACGCGCGCCACTGAGCCTTGGTCTCGGCGGCGCCGCTCTGATAACGTCGAAGGTCAGCGAGGCAAACGACCCATGGCACTGCACATGCGCCAGGACATCCGGATGAGCCAGCAGCTCGTCATGACGCCGCAGTTGCAGCAGGCGATCAAGCTGCTGCAGCTGTCACGGGTCGAGCTCAGCGACCTCGTGCGCGACGAGCTGATGGAGAACCCGCTGCTCGAGGAGGCCCAGGAGATGGGCACCACCGTCGAGGAGCCGGTCTCCTCGGTCGAGCTGCAGGACGGCGTCGACCAGCCCAGCGAGATGGCGCCCGAGCCGGCCAGCGGTCCCGACACGCTCAAGGTCGACGAGGTCCCGCGCGACGGCGTCGACTGGGAGGCCTACGCCGACAGCACCCCGTTCCAGCCGGCGACCGGAGGCGGGCAGGGCGACGGCGAGGAGCTGCCCTCCTACGAGGCGACGCTGACGCGCGCGGAGACCCTGCCGGAGTATCTGCTGTGGCAGGTGCGGCTCTCGAACTACTCCGAGTCCGACGAGGAGATCGCGGAGTATCTGGTCCGCAACCTCTCGCCGGCGGGCTACCTGCAGGACGGCTCGACCGTCCAGGTCGCGCGCAAGCTCGGCTACTCGACCCTCAAGGTCGAGCGGGTGATCCGCAAGCTGCAGCAGCTCGACCCGTTTGCGATCCTCGCGCGCAACCTCGCCGAGTGCCTGTGGGTCCAGGCGCAGCACCCCGAGCACCCGATCGAGGACCCGCTGGTCCTCGGGATCATCGCCAAGCACCTGCACAACCTCGAGATCCGCAACTACCCGGCGATCGCCCGGGACACCGGCGAGGCGCTCGAGGAGGTCTACGAGGCCACCAAGGTGATCATGGCGATGGACCCGCGTCCCGCCCGCGCCTACAGCTCCGAGTCCGCGCAATACATCACCCCTGACGTCTACATCGTCAAGGTCGGCGAGGACTTCGTCGTCACCCTCAACGAGGAGGGCGTCCCGAAGCTGCGCATCAGCGCGATGTACCGCGAGGCCGCCGGCGGCAACCCCAAGGCCAAGGACTACATCCACGAGCGCATGCGTTCGGCGCAGTGGCTCATCCGCTCGATCCAGCAGCGCCAGCGGACCATCCTCAAGGTGACCCGCAGCATCCTCAAGTTCCAGCGCGACTTCTTCGAGCGCGGCGCCCAGCACCTGCGCCCGCTGATCCTCAAGGATGTCGCCGAGGACATCGAGATGCACGAATCCACGGTCTCGCGGGTGACCACCAACAAGTATCTCCACACTCCGCAGGGAATTTTTGAGCTCAAGTACTTCTTCAACGCCGGCATCAGCCGCACCACCGGCGACGACCTGGCCAGCGAGGCCGTGAAGACCCGCATCAAGAAGCTCATCGACGCCGAGGACACCGGCCATCCGTACAGCGACCAGAAGCTGGTCGAACTTTTGGAGCAGGAGGGTATTGACATCGCCCGTCGAACGGTTGCCAAGTACAGGGAACAGCTCGGCGTGCTCTCCAGCTCGAAGCGCCGTAAGCTGTTCTGACCCCTCGACCAAGAAGGTGCCGACGATGCAGACCCACTTCGTTTTTCGCCAGATGGAGTCCTCCAACGCGCTCCGCGGCTACGCTGAAGAGCGCCTGGAGAAGATCAAGCGCTACTTCGCCGACCCGCTGCGGATCAGCTGCACGTTCAGCGTCGACAAGATCATGCACAGCGCGAGCTTCGACGTCACGCTCCGCAACGGCCTCCAGCTCCACGCCTCGGAGGCGACCGAGAACATGTACTCCTCCGTCGACATGGCGCTGGCGAAGATGGAGCGGCAGGTCCGCCGCTACAAGGCGCGCATCAAGCACCACAAGGCCAACGAGGGGCGCACCGCGAAGGTCAAGCTCGGCGTCATCGCCGCTGCCAGCGTCTCCGACGCGCACGTCGAGGAGGACGAGGGCCAGGTCGCCTCGACCACCGCCGCCGCCGCCAATCAGGCCCCGGCGCAGCTTCCCGACCACCGCCCCAACATCATCCGGCAGACCGAGTTCCACGCCGAGCGCATGACCGTCGACGCCGCGATCATGCAGATGAACCTGCTGCACAAGCAGTTCTACGTGTTCACCAACGCCGGCAGCGGCGACATCAACGTCGTCTACCTGCTCGAGGACGGCAACTTCGGCCTGATCGAGCCGCAGGCCGGCGTCGGCTGACGGCCTGGTCCGAGGGACAGGCGCAGCGCGCCTGCCTCGGACCGGTATCCTCGGTAAGGTCTGGTATCATTCGTGCGCGGCCCGCCCGCGCTCGGATACGGCGCCCCGGCGCTGGCGCCGACCTGCTATGCTCGGGGCCATGCGCCGTGAAGCCTCCATCGAGGTCAGCAAGCTCCTGGAGGCCTCGTCCGAGGGGCTCCAGCTCACCCTGCTGTCGGACTGGGGCTCGCTCGACCGCAAGATCGCCCACATGCGGATCCAGAAGCCGGGTCTCGCGCTGTCGGGCTTCGTCAAGCACGTCTACCCCGACCGGATCCAGGTCCTCGGCCTCACCGAGATCGACTATCTGCTGTCGATGCCGCGCGAGACCGCCGAGGCCGGCCTCGCCGCCTATTGCCAGAAGCCGATCTGCGCCCTGGCGATCACCCGCGGCCTCGACCCGCCCGACTTCCTGATGGACGCCGCGCGCCGCCACGGCGTCCCGGTCCTGCGCACCGCGCTGATGAGCTCGGTGTTCATCTCGCGCCTGGTGCGACGGCTCGAGGAGCTGCTGTCCCCGCGCGCGACCCTGCACGGCGTGCTCGTCGACGTGCTCGGCGTCGGCCTGCTGCTGATCGGCCGCAGCGGCGTCGGCAAGAGCGAGGCGGCGCTCGACCTGATCCTGAAGGGCCATCGCCTGGTCGCCGACGACATCGTCGAGGTCACCGTGCGCCCGCCCGACACCGTGTGGGGCTCCGCGCTGGAGATGCACCAGCACCACATGGAGATCCGCGGGATGGGCATCCTCAACATCACCCACCTGTTCGGCGTCGCCGCCGTGCGCGACAACAAGAAGATCGAGGTCGTCGTCGAGCTCAGCGAGGTCCAGGAGGAGGACTACGACCGCCTCGGCACCGAGCAGCAGGTCTGGCCGATCCTCGGCGTCGACGTGCCGCTGGCCCGCATCCCGCTGCGACCGGGGCGCAACATCGCCTCGCTGATCGAGGTCGTCGCCCGCAACCAGCTGCTCAAGTACCGCGGCCACGACAGCGCCCGCGAGTTCCAGGAGAAGATCAACGCCCGCATCGCCGCCAGCGCCCGCGGGGTCAACATCCGCGGCACCGGCACCAGCACCGTGCCGCGCCCCGATGTGCCGGTCGCCGCGCCCCGCGCGGTCTCGCAGGCCATGCCGATCCCGGAGGTCGAGTAGAGTGGAGATCCTGGTCGTCACGGGCATGAGCGGCGCCGGCAAGTCGACCGCCCTCGCGGCGCTCGAGGACCTCGGCTTCTATTGCGCCGACAACGTCCCCGTGCCGCTGCTCCCCCAGCTGGCCCAGCTCCTCGTGGAGACCGACGTCGAGCGCCGCGCCGCCGTCGGGGTCGACGCCCGCGAGGACTCGCTGCTGCGCCACTTCCCCGGCGTCCACCAGCAGCTGGTCGCCGCCGGCCATCGCCTCGAGATCCTGTTCCTCGACGCCCCCGACGACGTGCTCCTGCGCCGCTACTCCGAGACCCGCCGCAAGCACCCCATGGGCGAGCTCCCGGTCGCCATCGCGCGCGAACGCGAGCTGATGACCCCGTTCAAGGCGCGCACCACCGCCACCATCGACACCGGCACCCTCCGCGCCCGCGAGCTCCGTCAGATGATCCGCGACCGCTACGGCACCGGCGGCGGCGTCCTCCACCTCGTCCTGATGTCCTTCGGCTTCAAGTCGGGCTTGCCCGCCGTCGCCGACATGGTCTTCGACCTCCGCTTCCTCGCCAATCCCTACGACGTCCCCGCGCTGCGCCACCGCTCCGGACTCGAGGCCGAGGTCGCCGACTACGTCCTGTCACAACCCGACGCCCAGACCCTGCTCACCCAGCTCGAGACCCTCCTGCGCTTCGTCGTGCCTCGCACCGTGCGCGAGGGGCGCTCGTACCTGACCGTTGCGCTCGGCTGCACCGGCGGGCAGCATCGTTCGGTGGCGATGCTCGAGGCCCTCCGCGTCCGCCTCCTCGACGGGGAGCCGCTGTCGCGCCCGCAGCCGCAGCTGGTCGCGCGTCACCGCGACCTCGCCGACCCCGTCCGTGAGGGGAGGCAGACCCATGCCTGAGTCCGTCGACACCGAGTCCGTCGGCGTCGGCGTCGTCCTCGTCGGCCACGGCCGCAGCGCCAGCGCGCTGCTCGGCGCGGCCGAGGGCATCGTCGGTCCTGCGGCCCTGCACGGCGTCCTCGCCGTCGACGCCGGCGCTGGCGAGACCGCCGAGCTGCGCGCGCGCATGTGCGACGCCGTCGTCGCCGCCGACCGCGGCCGCGGCGTGCTGATGATCGCCGACATGTTCGGCGCGAGCCCGTGCAGCTGCGGCATCCGCATGGCCTCCGGGCACCCGCTGAGCGTGGTCGCCGGCCTGAACCTCGCGATGTTGCTCAAGCTCGCCACCCTCGAGCGCGCCGCGCTGACGCCGGCCGAGCTCGCCGCCGCCTGCTGCGACTCCGGCCGCCGGGCGATCACCGTCTCGACCCCTAACACCTCCCCCACCGTGACCACCCCAGCGCCCACCCCAGCGCCTACCCCAGCGCCCACCCCGGCCGAAGGGCCAGCCCCGGTAAAGGAGCCCGCATGAGCAAGCCGCGGATGTCCGGCGAATTCGAGATCGTCAACCCGCTCGGGCTCCACGCCCGCGCGGCCAGCAAGTTCGCGTCGCTGGCCAACAAGTTCAAGGCCGACGTCTGGATCACCAAGGACGGCACCGAGGTCAACGCCAAGAGCATCCTCGGGGTCCTGATGCTCGCCTGCTCCCAGGGCAGCCTGATCGACCTGCGCTGCGAGGGCGTCGACGCCGACAAGGCCTTCGACGCGCTCGGCAAGCTCATCACCAGCGGGTTCGGCGAGCTGTGAGCGACGGGGCCGAGGGCGCGAGCTTCTCCGGCTTCTACAAGGCGGCCGCCCTGCGGCTGCGACGCGAGCTCGAGGGCGTGTCGGCGAGCCCCGGCGTCGGCATCGGCCCGGCCTACGTGGTCGATCGCCGGCGCGTGCACGTCCCGCGCACCAAGATCGAACGCGAGGCCGTCGAGCCGGAGATCCAGCGCTTCCACGAGGCGCTGCGCAGCTGTCGGCAGCAGCTCGAGCAGATCAAGGCCCGCCTGCCGCACGGCGAGCACCGCCAGATCCTCAAGGCCCAGCAGATGATGCTGCGCGACCCGGACCTGATCCTGCGCACCGAGACCCTGATCCGTGAGGAGCTCGCCAACGCCGAGTGGGCCCTCTCCGCGACCACCGACCTGATCATCGCCACCCTCGAGAGCGCCGACGACAAGTACTTCCGCGAGCGCGGCAGCGACATCGCCTTCCTCACCGAGAACGTGCTGCAGGCGCTGCTCGGCGACCACCCCGACGAGCTCGACCCGCCCGCCGGCGCCGTCGTCGTCGCCCACGACCTCAGCCCCGCCGACACCGCCCGCCTGCACCGCTGCCACGTCGTCGGCATCGTCACCGGCGTCGGCGGTCGCACCTCGCACAGCGCGATCATGGCGCGCTCGCTGCAGATCCCCGCCGTCGTCGGCATCGAGGACCTGCTCGACGGCATCGACTCCGGCGACCTCGTCATCGTCGACGGCGTGCGCGGCCACATCATCATCCACCCGGAGACCGACGAGGTCGTCCACCACGCCGCCCAGCGCGACCGCTACAACGCCTTCGAGCTGAAGGTCCGCAAGGAGCACGCCTTCCCGGCGATCTCCAGCGACGGCCTCCACGTCACCGTGCGCGCCAACCTGGCGATCACCGAGGAGCTCGACCTCGCCCTCCGCTACGGCGCCGAGGGCGTCGGCCTGTATCGCAGCGAGTACATGTTCATGAACCGCCCGGCGCTCCCGACCGAGGAGGAGCACTACCGCATGGCCAAGCTGGTCCTGCACCGCTGCGCCCCGTACCCGGTCGTGTTTCGCACCTTCGACCTCGGCTCCGACAAGTCCAGCGAGCTGCTCGACTTCGAGGAGGAGAACAACCCGGCGATGGGCATGCGCTCGCTGCGGCTCGCGCTCAAGGAGCGGCCGATGTTCCTCGAGCAGCTGCGCGGCTTCCTGCGCGCCGGCGTGCACGGACCGCTGGCGGTGATGCTGCCGCTGGTCGGCAGCATCGAGGAGCTCGAGGCCGGCCTCGCGGCGCTCGAGGAGGCGCGCGAGCAGCTCGCCAGCGCCGGCATGGCCCACGCCGAGGACATCGCGATCGGCATCATGATCGAGACCCCGGCGGCCGCGCTGATCGCCGACACCCTGGCCCGGCGCGTCGACTTCATCAGCATCGGCACCAACGACCTGATCCAGTACACCCTGGCGATCGACCGCGAGAACGAGGCCGTCTCCTACCTGTACCAGCCGCTGCACCCCGCGATCTTGCGCCTGATCAAGATCGTCGCCGACGCCGGCCTCGCCAACAAGGTCCCCGTCAGCCTGTGCGGCGAGATGGCCGCCGACCCGCGCTACACCTGGGTCCTGATCGGCCTCGGCATCACCGAGCTGTCGATGCACCCGAGCGCCATCCCCGTGATCAAGAACATCATCCGCGCCTCGAGCTCCGAGGAGATGAAGGCCCTCGCCGAGCGCGCGCTGCAGGCCCAATCCGGCAAGCAGGCCGAGGAGCTGGTGTTCACCGCGATGCACGCCCGCTTCCCCGAGCACCTCCTGCACGGCGGAGGGCAGGGCGTCGGCGGCGGAGACCCGGGCGCAGCATGATCACCCCCGGCTTCGCAGCGCCATCCCTCGACGCCTCTCGCCTGGTCTCGCTGTCCTTCGGCCGGGTCTTCCTCCACGATCACCACGGCGCCCCCCGCGTCGCGGAGCACCCGCAGCGCGGACAGGGCGCAGCGCTGCCGCTGCTGCTGCTCCACGGCCTGCTGGTCACCAGCCACGCCTTCGCCCGCCTGATCCCCGAGCTGGTCCCGCGCGGCCGCGTCCTCGCCCCGGACCTCCCCGGCTGCGGCGACAGCGACCGCCCGCCGCCGGTCCTCTGCGCCGACTACAGCCCGCGCTGGCAGGCCGCCGCGCTCGAGGAGCTGCTCGACACCATCGGCGTCGCCCAGGTCGACCTCGTCGGCCATTCCTGGGGCGGCGCCATCGCGGCCTGCCTCGCCGACGCCGCGCCGCAGCGCGTGCGTCGGCTCGTGCTCGTCGACCCGACCGTCTTCAGCATGCCCGTGCCGATCGAGGGTCGCCTCGCCCAGCTCCCGACCCTCGGGCCCTACCTGTTCAAGAACCTCTACCGCCGCAACGAGCTGCGCCGCTACCTCGCCCGCGCCTTCTCGAGCGAGGACATGCTCGACGAGGCCGACGTCGACCTCTACTGGGACCGCCTCGCCCGCGCCGGCGGTCGCGAGGCGGCGTACGCGATGCTCATGCAGCTGCTGCACAGCGAGACGATGGCGGCGATGCTCCCGCGGCTGCGCGCGATCGCTGCGCCGACGCTGGTGGTGTGGGGCGACCGCGACGCGATCGTCCCGCGTGAGCACGCCGAGCGGGTCAGGGCCGCGATCCCCGGCGCCCACCTGCGCTGGCTCGAGGGCTGCGGGCACACGCCCGCGGAGGAGCAGCCCGAGGTGCTCGCCGCCCTGATCGACGAGCACCTGGGGCGTTGAGCCGTCGCCCGCGCGGCTGCGCGCAAGCGACCCGCCGGCCCCGTGGGCGCCACCGCTCATCCCTGGTACGCTCCCTGGTGGTGCAGCTCCCTCGAGGCCTGCTGGCGCCGCTGCTGGCGCTGCTGTGTTGCCTGTCCTTGAGGACAGCCAACGCGAACAGCCGCGACCAGAAGTGGCGGACCCTGCAGACCCAGCACTTCCAGATCCACTACTACGCCGGCTCGGAGGCGGCCGCCGAGCGGGCCGCGCAGGTGCTCGAGCGGGCGCACGCGCGGCTGAGCGTCGGCTACGGCCACAGCCCCTATTTGCGGACCCACGTGGTGTTGACCGACGCCACCGACTCGGCGAACGGCAGCGCCACCGTGTTCCCGTTCCCGCAGATCGAGGCCAACGTCACCGCGCCCGACTCGCTGTCGGTGCTCGAGGCCTACGACAACTGGCTCGATGTCCTGCTCACCCACGAGTACACCCACATCATCCACAACGACACGGTCCACGGCATCCCGCGGGCCCTGAACACGATCCTCGGCTTCGGCGTGCTCGGCCGGGTGTGGCCGCCGAACAACCTGCAGCCGCGGTGGTTCATCGAGGGCCTCGCGACCTACGAGGAGTCGCGGCTGACCAGCCAGGGCCGCCGACGCTCGGCGCAGTTCGACATGATGCTGCGCATGGCGGTGCTCGAGCAGGGCTTCCCCGGGCTCGACCGGGTCTCCGCGCCGGCCACGATCTTCCCGCACGTCACCTCGGTGTACCTGTACGGCCTGCACCTCGTGCACTACATCGGCAGCCGCTACGGCCAAGACAAGCTGCGCGAGCTCAGCCACCGCTACGGCCGCAGCGCGATCCCCTACAGCATCAACCGCGCGGTCATGGAGGTGCTCGGCGTCGACTTCGAGCAGCTGTGGCGCGAGTTCCAGCTCGACACCACCCGCAAGGTCGCGGCCCAGGTGCGGGCGCTGCGGGCCCGGGGGATCCGCGAGGGCCGGCGCCTGACCTTCACGACCGCGAGCGAGGCGTCATCGTTCAGCCGCCACCCGCTCTGGTCCGCCGACGACCAGTACATTTATTACTACGGCGACGATGGCCACACCAACCCCGGCGTGCGCCGGATCCCCGCCCGCGGCGGCCGCATCCGCGAGGGCGTCGGCGTCGGCCGCCAGGGCATGACCCTCGACGTCGAGCCCGTGCTCGAGGTCCAGACCGCCGCCACGCCCAACTTCGTGCCCGGCTCGCGCGACATGATCTTCGACCAGTCGGTCGTGCACGACATGCGCTACGGCTGGACCGAGCTGTACCTGTGGCACCCCGGCGAGGCCGGGGTGCTCGGTGCGCGGCAGAACCCCTCCGAGGTCGAGGCCCTGACCGTCGGCATGCGCGCCCGCGATCCGCACGTCGCCCCCGACGGCCGCAGCGTCGCCTTCGTGCGCAACGACGTCGCCCAGTCGCGCCTGGCCTTCCTCGACCTGCACACCCGCGCGGTCACCGAGGTCGCGCCGGTCGAGCGCATGCAGCAGATCGCCAACCCCCGCGTCTCCCCCGACAGCCGCAGGGTCGCGTACTCGGCCTGGCGCGAGGGCGGCTATCGCGACATCTACGTCTACGAGCGCGACAGCGGCGCCACCCGCCGCATCACCGCCGACCGCTTCCTCGACCTCTCGCCGAGCTGGTCGCCCGACGGCCGCTACCTGCTGTTTTGCAGCGACCGCGACCAGGTCTTCAACGTCTACGCCCACGACCTCGAGACCGGCGCAGTGGCCCAGGTCACCAACGTCATCGGCGGCGCCTTCGACCCGCAGGTCAGCAACGACGGCACGCGCATGGTCTACGTCGGCTACTCCGCGACCGGCTACGACCTGTGGGTGATGAAGTTCGACCCGGCCGCGTTCTTCGCCCCGCTGCCGGTGCACGACGACCTCGCGCAGGCCGACGAGCCCGCGCCGAGCCTCGCCCAGGACCTCGGGCGGCCGACCCAGCTGCGGTCCCGCCGCTATCAGCCGATCCGCACGTTCTTCCCGCGGGTGCTGCTGCCGGGCTCGCTCGACATCGGCAGCAGCGGCCTCGGCACCGACCTCGGGCTCAGCGTCGCCGTCCGCGACATCGTCGGCCACCACGCCCTGAGCGCGAACTTTCGCCAGTACTTCCGCTTCAACGAGCCGACCGGCGCGGTCGACTACACCTTCAGTCAGCTGCTGCCGAGCTTCAGCGCCGGCTTCGTGCGCCGGCTCGTCGTCTACGACACCCAGGGCCAGCGCTTCAACTACAACAACGAGAGCCCCTCCGGTTCGCTCGAGAGCTACCTGCTGACCGGCTATCGCGAGCGCCAGACCAGCGGCTACGCCAGGATCTCGGTGCCGGTGATCCGCCACCCGATGCACACCGCCAACGCCGAGGCGACCTACGAGTTCACGCGCCTGCGCGACCTCGACGAGGACCGCGAGGCGATCGACCCCAACGCCCCCGTGTCGCTGCCGCCCGCCGTCGGCGACATCGGCAGCCTCAACTTCGCGCTCCGCTACAACGGCTTGCGCGGCACCCGGTACAGCTACCTCGAGGAGACCGGCCGCAGCGCCGCCGTGAACGTCTCGATCGTCGACCGGCACCTCGGCGGCAAGTACGGCGACATCAAGGTCCTGGCCAGCTACTCGGAGCGGCTGCGCATGCCGTGGCGCGGCCATCAGGTGCTGGCGCTGCGCATCGGCGCGGGCGCGTCGGCGGGCGGCCTCGGGCGCCTCGGCGCGTTTCGCGTCGGCGGGCCCGCGCAGCAGGAGGACGTGATCCAGGCCTTCCTGCGGCGCAGCGCCTTCGGCGAGGCCGGGGCGCTGCGCGGCTTCTCCCCCGGGGCCTTCCGCGGCACCTACTACCTCGTCCTCAACACCGAGTACCGAATCCCGCTCGCCGACATCGAGCGCGGCATGGGGGCGCTGCCAGGCTTCATGCGCCGCATCACCGCGGTCCCGTTCCTCGACTACGGCGGCGCCTGGAACGGCGCCATCAGCCGCACCAGGCTCAAGTTCGGCGCCGGCGCCTCGCTCGTCTTCTCGTTTCGCGTCGGCTACCGCGAGACCATCGACCTGTTCCTCACCTACGCCCACGGCTTCGACCCCAAGGTCGGCATCGACGCCCTCCGCGTCCTCATCGCTCGCAGCTTCTGAACCGGGGCCGTGCGCATGGGCATCCCCGGGCCGAGACCGCGGGCCAGCGCGCACTTCACGGACTCGGCAAATGGCCCACATGCGCCCGGCCCAGCCGGCGAGATCCCATGTCCGGTCGCTCGCCGGGGGCAAATTCGCACGGACCAGGGGATCCACCGACGGGGCCGCCCCTGTTAAGCTTGCGCCCCCGTGCTGGTCCCTCGCCTCGCCCTCGCGCCATCGGCTCATCGCCGGCCGGGGCTCCTCGGGCTCGCGCTGTTGTGGCTCGCCGCGCTGCTGCTCGCGCGTCCGGTCGCCGCGGGCTCCCGCGATCAGAAGTGGCGGACGCTGCAGACCGAGCACTTCTACATTCACTACTACAACGGCTCGGAGGCCGCGGCCGAGCGGGCCGCGCTGCTGCTCGAGCGGGCGCACGAGCGCCTGACGGTCGGCCTCGGTCACGAGCCGTGGCTGCGCACGCACGTGGTGATGACGGACGGCACCGACGAGGCCAACGGCGTCGCCAACGCGGTGCCCTTCCCGCGGATCACCGCCAACATCACCGCGCCGGGCTCGATGTCGGTGCTGGAGGCCTACGACGACTGGCTCGACATCCTGCTGACGCACGAGTACACGCACGTCGTGCACCTCGACACGGTGCACGGCCTGCCGCGCGTGGTGAACGCGATCGTCGGCTTCGGCGTGCTCGGCAAGGTGTGGTCGCCCAACATCGTCCAGCCGCGCTGGATGGTCGAGGGTCTGGCGCAGGTCGAGGAGTCGCGGCTGACCTCGCAGGGGCGCAACCGGTCGACGCAGTTCGACATGATGCTGCGCATGTCGGTGCTCGAGCACGGCTTCCTGTCGCTGGATCGGGTCTCCAGCGGCGCCAACATCTTCCCGCACGGGACCTCGGTGTACCTGTACGGCCTGCACTTCATGCAGTACATCGCCAGCCGCTACGGCCACGACAAGCTGCGCGACTTCAGCCACGTCTTCGGCGGTCAGACGATCCCCTTCGCGATCAACCGCGGGATCGAGAGGGTCCTCGGCGTCGGCTTCGAGCAGCTGTGGCGGGAGTTCGAGCTCGACACCACCCGCCGCTTCGCGGCCCAGGCCCGGCAGATCCGCGGTCGGGGGATCCGCGAGGGCCGGCGCCTGACCTACTCGACCGCCAGCGCGGCCTCGGGGCAGTTCACCCGCCACCCGTTCTGGTCGCCCGACGATCAGCACATCTACTTCTATGAGGACGACGGCAACTCCAACCCCGGCATCCGTAGGATCCGCAGCAGCGGCGGGCGCATCCGCGAGGGCGTCGGCGTCGGTCGGCAGGGCATGAACGTCGACATCGAGCGCGTCTTCGAGGTCCAGGACTCCGCCTCCGGGTCCTTCGTGCTCGGCACCGGCGACATGGTCTTCGAGCTCGCCAACACCCACGACTTTCGCTACCGCTGGAACGACCTGGTCCTGTGGCGCGGCCCCGACAAGAACAACCTCGAGCCCCTCACCGTCGGCGCCCGCGCCCGCGACCCCCACGTCTCGCCCGACGGCCGCACGGTCGTGTTCTCGCGCAACGACAACGCGCAGTCGCGCCTCGCCTTCGTCGACCTGCACACCCGCGTCGTCACCGAGGTCGCGCCCGGCGAGGATCGCCTCGGCCAGGTGTTCTCGCCGCGCTGGGCCCCGGACAGCCGCAGGGTCGCCTACTCGGGCTGGCGCGAGGGCGGCTACCGCGACATCTACGTGTATGACCGCGAGCGCGAGCAGACGACGCGCATCACCGCCGACCGCTTCCTCGACACCGAGCCGAGCTGGACGCCGGACGGCGCGTACATCCTGTTCTCGAGCGACCGCGACCACGTCTTCAACATTTACGCCTACGAGGTCGAGTCGGGCGCGCTGCGCCAGGTGACCAACGTGATCGGCGGGGCCTTCGAGCCGGTGGTCAGCAACGACGGCACGCGCGTGGCCTACATCGGCTTCTCGGCGCAGGGCTACGACCTGTGGGCGATGAAGCTCGACCCGGCCGAGTTCTTCGAGCCCTTGCCGGTGCAGGACGACCTGCCGCAGATCGACGACCCGACCCCGACGCGGGGCGAGGAGCGGCCCTTGCCGCCGCGAAGCCGCCGCTATCAGGCGATCCGCACGCTGTTCCCGCGGACGATCCTGCCGGCCGCGGTCGACATCGGCAGCTCGGTGTTCGGCACCGAGATCGGCGGGACCCTGCAGGTCACCGACATGCTCGGCTTTCACACGCTGACCGGCTCGGCGCGGTACATGACCGCCTTCGCCGAGCCGGCGGGATCGGTGGCGTATCGCTACACGCAGCTGCTGCCGACCTTCAGCTTCGGCTTCGGCCGCGCCTACGCGCAGCGCAGCTCCTATGAGCGCTTCAACTACGACAACCCGGGCCCGGCCGAGGGCGGCGCGTACCGGGCCACCGGCTACCGCGAGCGCATCACGCAGGTCACCGGCAAGATCGACGTGCCGGTGATCCGGCACCCGATCCACAGCGCCAACGCCAGCGCCTCGTACTCGTACACGCAGTACGACAACCTCGACGCCGGCAACGCGGTCGACCCGAACGCGCCCGCCACCCAGATCCCCGCGGTCGGCGGCCTCGGTCAGGTCGAGTTCGCGCTCAACTACAACAACTTTCGCGGCGTCAAGTTCGGCTACGCCGGCGAGACCGGCCGCGGCGCCGCGATGCGCGTGACCGTCATCGACCGCCACCTTGGGGGCCGCTTCGGCGACGTCCAGATCAGCGCCAACTACACCGAGCTGCTGCGCATGCCGTGGCGCGGCCATCAGGTGCTCGCGCTGCGGGTCGCCGGCGGGGCCTCGGCCGGCGGCCTGCGGGGCCGCGGCGCGTTCTTCGTCGGCGGCTACTCGCAGCAGGAGGACGTGATCCGCACGCTGCTCATGCGCAGCGCCATCGGCGAGGCCGGGGTGCTGCGCGGCTACCAGCCCGGCGCCTTCGGCGGCCGCTACTACACGGTGCTCAACGCCGAGTACCGGATCCCGATCGCCGACGTCGAGCGCGGCCTCGGCAGCCTCCCGCTGTTCATGCGCCGCGTGACGATGGTCCCCTTCACCGACCTCGGCGGCGCCTGGTCCCGCGACTTCACGCGGCAGGCGCTGCACTGGGGCGTCGGCGCCGCGCTCGTGCTCTCGTTCAAGCTCGGCTACCTCGACGCGGTCGACCTGTTCGTGCAATACGCCCGCGGCTTCGACGACAAGTTCGGCCTCGACACCTTCCGCGCCACCGTCGCATACAGCTTCTGAGGCGCCTGCGGGCCGCTCGCCGCGCGGACCGTTCGCGGCGGCGGGCCGGCGATCGTGGCGTGCAGCGGCGGGGCGAAGCGCGGCTGGTTGCCGACCTCGCGCGCTCACGCCACGGTTTGGATCTCCGGAGCAGGACCATGTTCAACAGCGCCACGATCCCGATGCCCGCCGCCGCCGACTTCATGACCGCCCACGTGGTGACCGTGGCCCCGGACAGCGACATCATCGAGGCCGCGGCGGTGCTGACGCGCGGGCGCTGCTCCGGCGCGCCGGTCGTCGACGCCGACGGCAGGGTGCTCGGCGTGCTGACCCATGAGTGCTGCATGCGCGCCATCTCCGGCTCGATCTTCAACGCCGAGGTCCCCGGCAAGGTCGACGACCACATGGTCCCCGACTTCGTCACGGTCGGACCCGAGGCCGACCTGTTTCGCGTGGTCTCGACCTTCGGCGAGCAGGACCGCCGCCTGCTGGTCGTCGACCACGGCCGCGTCGTCGGCATCATCACCCGCGGCGACGCCCTGCGCGCGCTGGCGGAGCTGCGCGCGCTCCGCGACGCGCCGACCGACAACATCGACATCGAGACGGTCGCGCTCGGCTGGTCGGCGCTGACCCAGCGCTGAGTCGGGCCTGTCCTTCAGGACAGGTCGACGAGGCCGGCGCGGCGCAGGGCGGCGGCGGCGAGGGCCGCGAGCACGTCCGGGTCCATGCCGATCGCGCCGGGGCCGAGCTGCAGGCGCAGGCCCGGGAACGCGGCCTGGGTCGCCGCGACCACCGCCGGCAGGTCGCGCTTGACGTGCCGTCCGCCGGGCGACAAAAAAAACGGGATCACCGCGACCTCGCAGGGCCCGGCCGCGGCGAGCTCGGCGGCGACGTCCTGCAGGCTGCGACCCTGCTCGAGGGTCGCCACGTGCACCCTGCAGCCCGGCGCCTGCGCCTGGATCAGCGCGGCGCAGCGCTCGACCGGGAGCATCCAGTCGGGGTCGGGGCTGCCGTGGGCGAGCAGCACGATCGCGTCGGGGCGGGGCGGCGGGGCGGCGCTCATACCGGCGCCGCCCGCAGCTCGACCGCGAGGATCGCCTCGTGCGCGCGCAGCCGCTCCAGCAGCGCCGGGCTCGGCTCCTGCTCGGAGGTGATCGTCGCGCAGCCGGCCTCGCCGCCGGCGAAGATGATGTTCTGCATGCCCTGCACGTTGACGTGCTCCTCGCGCAGCGCCTCGAGCACGCCGGCGAGCACGCCGACGCGGTCGAGGTGGCGCACGATCAGGCTGTAGCGCGCGCTGCGGTCGGCGAGGTTCACGCTGTGGTGGACCACGCCCTGCGCGACGTAGTCGTGGATGATGCGCAGGACCTCGTCGGAGATCGCCGACTCGGCCTGCTCGGTCGAGGCGCCGATGTGCGGCGTGGCGTAGATGTCGGGGTGCTCGGCCGCGAGGCCGCGGTGCTCGGCCTTGCTCTCCGCCGGCTCGCCCTCGAAGACGTCGAGCCCGGCGCGCAGCTTCCCGGCCTTGACCGCGGCCAGCAGCGCGGCGTCGTCGACCACCCCGCCGCGCGAGGTGTGCAGCAAGATGCTGTCCGGCCGCATCCACGCCAGCTGCTCGGCGCCGATCAGGTGCTTCGTCGCCTTGCTGAAGGGCACGTGCACGCTGACGACGTCGCTGGTCCGCAGCAGCGTCTCGATCGAGTCGACCGCGGTCACGCCGAGCTGCTCGCACAGCTCGGGGCTCGGCGCGTTGCGGTTGAAGCACTGCACCTTCATGCCGAAGGCGCGCGCGCGGATGGCGACCTCGTGGGCGATCGTGCCGAAGCCGAGCAGGCCGAGGGTCTGACCCTTGATGCCGCGCGCCTTGCCGAACTTGCCCTTGTTCCACACGCCCTGGCGCAGCTCGAGGGTCGCGTCGACGATGCGGCGGTCGAGGGCGAGCAGCAGGCCCATGGTCAGCTCGGCGACCGCGATCGCGTTCTTGCCCGGGCAGTTGGCGACGAAGATGCCGCGCTGGCTGGCGGTCTTCAGGTCGATGGTGTTGACGCCGGCGCCGGCGCGGATCACCAGCGAGAGGCGCGGCGAGGCCTGCAGCGCGGCGGCGTTGACGACCGTCGAGCGGACCACGAGGATGTCGGCCCCCGCCGCGGCGATCGCCGCCGGGAGGTCGCCCTCGCCGAGCTCGGGGCGGTAGACGACCTCGCCGGAGCGGGCCAGGATCTCCCGACCCTGGGCCGGGAACTTGTCAGCGATCAGCACCAGCATGCGCGCAGAGATATCACAGGCTCGCCACGGCCGGGCGCCGTCGGCGGTCCAGCCGTCCATCGCCGCCGCCGCGATCTGGCGGTCGCCGGCGGATCCCGCTATGTCTGGGGCCGTGACCCGTCCGGCGCCTCCTGCACGCCCTCGCGTGGCCTCGCTGGCGGGCCGCGCGGCGACGCTGTGTCTCGCCCTCGGCCTCGGCTGTGATCGGGCCCCGCCGAGCAGCCCGGCGCCGCCGCCCAGCGGCGCCGTGACCCCGCCCGTGGCGACCGCGGAGGATCCTCCCGCGGTCCCGACCGCGACCGCCGCGACCGTCGACGCGGCGCCGCTCGTCAGCCCTGCGGCCGGCCCTCCGCGGGCGCCGAGCCCCGCCGACGCGGGCGCCTGCCCGGAGCGCGATGACCCGGCCTTCGGGGTGTTGCTCGCGCCGCAGCGGCCGGTGGTCGGCCAGCCGCTGCGCATCCTCGCCGCGACGCTGGCGGGCGAGGCCCCGATCGCGCTGCGCATCGATCCCGGCCTCGCCCGCCAGCGGCCGCGCGAGGTCGAAGCACCTGTCCCTGCGGACATGAACGTTCGGCCAGGCGTGCCCTCGGCGGTGATCGCCACGCTGACCCCGACGGAGGCCGGCGAGCTGACGGTGGTGGTCGGTCGCGAGGGGGTCGGGCACGCCTGCCTGCGCGTCAAGATCCGGGCCCAGCCGGCGCGCGAGAGCCCGCCGGCTGCCCCTGGCAACCAGGCCTGGCCGAGCGTGCGGGCCTGGGACGCCGGCGAGGAGGCGCTGTACTCGGCGTGGCTGCGCGAGCTGTTCCACGCCGAGCTCGGCGCCGAGCTAGCGACCACCGCGCTCGACCAGATCACCGGCGACCCGGCCCGCAACCTGCTGCACGGCGCGCTCGGCTGGGACGAGGACGAGCGGCATCCGGCCGGCCTGGCGATGCGCCCCGACTGCGCCGACACGCCGTACTTCTTGCGGGCCTACTACGCGTGGAAGCGCGGGCTGCCCTTCGGCTTTCGCGGCTGCTCGCGCGGGGCGCCCGGCAAGGCGCCGCGCTGCGGGGAGATCACCGCCAACACCGCGGCGCAGGCGGGCACCGGCCCGCAGCCGGGGCAGCTCGGCGCGCTGCAGTATTTCATGCGCCGCACGCTCGCGTGGGGCGTGCACACCGGCAACGGTCGGGTCGCGCTCGGCGACGAGCGCAGCGACCTCTATCCGGTCCGCCTCGACCGCCGGGCGCTGCGTCCGGGCAGCGTCTACGCCGATCCTTACGGTCACATCCTGGTGCTGGTCGAGCTGTTCGAGGGGACAGGTGGTCGGCCCGGGGTGCTCTACGCGATCGACGGCCAGCCGGACGGCAGCATCACGCGCAAGCGGTTCTGGGAGGGCAACTTCCTGTGGAACCCGGACCCCGGCCTCGGCGGCTCGGGCTTCAAGAACTTCCGCCCGGTGGTGGTGCGCGACGGGGTCGCCGTGCAGCTCGGCGACGCGGAGCTGCTGCGCGACCCCGGCTACGGCGACGTCTCGCCGGCGCAGGGCGAGCTGTCCGGCCCGGCCTTCTACGACGCGATGGAGCGGCTGATCACCCCGGGCGTGCGCGACGCGGCGAGCGCCCAGGAGGAGGCCGTCGCCGCGCTGTTCGAGCAGGCCCGCGTGCGCGTCACCTCGGTCGCCAACGGCGACGAGTTCTTCAAGAAGAACCCGGGCGCGACGGTGGCGATGCCCGAGGGCTTCAAGGTCTTCGAGACCACCGGCGCCTGGGAGTCGTACTCGACCCCGGCGCGCGACCTCCGGCTGCTGATCGCCATGGACGTGGTCCGCGGCTTCTCCGACAAGGTCCGCCGCCAGCCCGCGGTGTTCGGCGCGCCCGAGGGCCCGGGGCAGGCGGAGGCGCTGGCCGGCCTGCTGGCGACGCTCGAGCAGGCCCGGGCCGCGCTGCTGCGCGAGGACCGGTTTCGCTTCCAGTACACCCGCAGCGACGGCAGCCCCTGGACCCTCACGCTCGCCGAGCTGCTCGATCGCGCCGACCAGCTCGAGGCCGCCTACAACCCCAACGACTGCCCCGAGCTGCGCTGGGGCGCCGCCGAGGGCAGCCCCGAGGCCAGCACCTGCCGCCGCCGCAGCCCCGCCGAGCAGCAGGCGAAGATGCAGCGCTATCGCGGCTGGTTCCACGACCGCAAGCGGCCCGCCCGCGGCACCTGACCTTCGGGACAGCTCGTATCAGCGCGCCGCGTTACCTGACCTTTGGGGCAGGCCATGCCGGCGCCGACCGTGGCGAACATGCGCTCCTGTCAGCGCGGGTCGATCGCCGGGCGAGCGGCGCGCTCGAGCGTGCCGAGGATCATGCCGGTCATCGCGGCCGCGAGGGCGGGGTCGCCGACGCGCTCGGGCTCGCGGCGCAGGGTCGTGCGGATCAGGCCGCCGAGCGCGCGGACCAGCAGCGTCGCCGTGAGGGCGGGGTCCGCGATCGCCAGCTCGACGCGGGCGGCGAGCGCCTGTTCGACGAGGACCTCGAGCTGCGACTCGAAGCGGTCGATGGCCTCGAGGCGGCCGCGGGCGAGCGACTGATGGAGCGCCTGATGCAGCCGCGGTGACACCTGGTGGGCCGCGATGATCGCCGCGACCAGCTGCTCGATCGCGGCCGGCAGGGGCCGGTCGCCGAGGCCGGCGAGCGCGAGGCCCAGCACGCGCTGCATCTTCGCGACGTGACGGCGCTCGAGCTCGACGATCAGCGCCTCGCGGTCGGCGAAGTACTGGTACACCGAGCCGATGCTGACGCCGGCGCGCGCGGCGATGGCGTTGGTGGTCGCCGCGTCGGCGCCGTGGCGCGCGAGGATCTGAGCGGCGGCCTCGAGGATCGCCTCGACGGTCACCTGGGCTCGGCCCTGAACGGGGCTGCGGCGGGGCTGCGGGCGGGTCTTGCGGGGGGGCGCGGGCATCGGGGAAACGCGAGTAGGCAATACATGAGCAAAGACTCATCTTTCCTGCAAGCCCTCAGACCGCGTCGGCCTAGGCGGTCCGCGGCAGGAGTCCATCATGCGCAAGATCCTCGGCCTGTTCCGCTTCGGCACCACCTACCTCCGCTTCGTCCGCGACCCCAACCGCCTCGACCTGGTCTTCAAGCTGGTCGACAGCCTCGACCACGACGCCCCGGCGCTGCACGCGATGCTCGCCCGGCCCGCGGTCGCCGGCTTCCTCGCCGGTCAGAGCCCGGCGCTGCGCTTCGAGGTCACGGCCCTGCGCGCCATGCCCGAGGGCAGCCTCGGCCGCGCCTTCGCGGTCTTCCTCGACCAGCGCGGCCTCGACCCGAGCGGCCTCTATCACAGCGACGACGCCGGCTCGTCCGACCTGGAGCGCTTCAAGCTGCACATGGAGCGCAGCCACGACCTGTGGCACACGGTCCTCGGCTTCGACACCGACGTCGCCGGCGAGCTCGGGCTCCAGGCCTTCACGATGGCGCAGCTGGGCTCCGGGCTCGGCTACGTGATCCTGTCAGCCGCGATGCTCAACACCCTGTTCATCGACCCCGAGGACGGCGACCGGCGCATGGAGGCGATCAGCCGCGGCTGGCAGCTCGGCCGGCGCCTGCGCCCGCTGTTCGGCGCTGACTGGGCGACGATGGTGACCTGGCCGATCGAGCAGGTCCGCGAGCACTTCGGCGTCGACGCGGCCGACGTGCGCAGCGCGGCGATGGCCGCTTGACAGGCGCGGGCGCGCGCGCGAGAACGCAGGTCCGTGCGCTCGCCTGTCCACGCCTGGCTCGCCTGGCCGCTGCTGGTCGCCCTCGCCTGGCCGCAGCCGCTGCGGGCCGCGGGGCCCGGCGGGCGCGCGGCCGCGGTCCCGCTCGGGGTCCCGGTGCCGGAGTCCGTGGCGCTGCCCGAGCCGGTCGAGCCTGACCCCGAGGACATGTCCGGAGGGACTGTTGGACATGGCGCTCGGGACATGTCCGAAGGCTCTGATACACCTGGCTTTCGGGACATGCCCGAAGGGCCAGCCGTCGAGGGGCCCGCGGCGCCGCCGACGGGCGCGGTCCCGGCCACGCCGCGGGTGCCGGCGCCGACCGCCCCGATCGTCGATGACGCGCCGCAGCAGATCACGGTGGCGATCGGCCTCGGACCGTCGGCCCCGGGGACGAAGCCGGAGCGGGCGCTCGTCGACGCCCTCGAGCGCGCGGCCCGGGCCGCGAGCGGGCCGGGCGCCCGGGTCCGCCGCCTGCGCGCGGGGGCCGGGGAGGGCAGGGCGGTCTGCCGCGAACATCGCGACGACCTCGTCATCCTCCTGGAGTACCTGCCGGACCGCGAGGACCCGGTGCTGCTCACCCGCGACTGCCGGCTCGACCGCGACCTCGGGGTCCGCGGCCAGGACGCGGCCCAGGAGTCCGGGCTGGTCCCGGCGCTGTGGGACGAGCACCTCGCGCTGGTCCGCGCCGGGGCCCGCGAGCGAAAGGTCCGCATCAGTCGCAAGGTGAAGACCGGTCTGATCGCCGGCGGGGCGATCGTGGCCGTCGGCCTGGCGATCGCCCTCGTGCTCGCCAGCTCCTTGCGCCGCGACACGGTCGTGATCAGTGTGGGGCCATGACTTTGGCGGCACGCCTCGGGCGCTGGTTCTCGTCGTCTCTCTTCGCCGCGCTCGTCGCCGCCATGCTGCTGGTCCTCTCGCCGGTGCGCGTCGCTCGCGCCGACGCCGGTCAACCTGCGGGCTGGGAGCTGTCCAGCGCGACGCAGCAGATCGCGATCGGTCGCGTCATCCTCAACTACGATCCCGACCTCGAGGACGAGGCCGTGCAGCTCGCGGCCTACATCCCCGCGTGGTGGTCGGAGATGGAGAAGGCGCTGGCCGGCGACCTCGACGACACGCTGACGATCAGCTACGTCGCGCACTCGGGCCGCATCGCCGAGGCCACCGGCATCCCGCGCTGGGCCGCTGGCGTCGCTCACCCGGAGAGCGGCGAGATCGTCATCGCCCAGCACGCGCCCGACGGCGCGCTCACCGACCTCGACTCGCTGCTGCGCCACGAGATGGCCCACGTCGCCCTCTATCGGGCCACCGGCGGGCAGACGCTGCCCAAGTGGTTCCACGAGGGCATCGCCGAGAGCTTCGGCAACGAGATCGACCTGATGCGCAGCCAGATCCTCGCCGGCGCGGTCTACGGCCCCGGCGTGCCGGCGCTCGGCGAGCTCGAGCACAACTTCCGCGGCCTCGACCCGATCGCCGCGACCGTCAGCTACGCCGCGGCTCGCGACTTCGTCAACTACATCCGCGGTCGCGACGGCGACGGCTCCGACCTGCGCCAGGTGCTGACCGAGCTGCGCCGCGGCGTCAGCTTCGAGGCCGCGTGGGTCAAGGCCTTCGACCGCAGCCTCGCCGAGCTCGACGGCGAGTGGCGTACCGGACTCAGCGGTCGCTTCGTGTGGTTCCCGGTGATCAGCGCCGGCGGCCTGCCGCTCGCCGCCCTGTCGCCGCTGATGGTGATCGCCGCGGTGCGCCGCCGTCGTCAGCTGCGCGAGGGCTGGCAGCGGCTGGCCCGCGAGGACGCGGCGGAGCGCGCCGAGATGGCGACCCTGCTGCGCCAGCCGGGCCTGATGCTCGCCGGTCGGGCCTGAGGCGCCGAGCTTAACAGCGCCGCTGCTCCGCGGCCGGCGATGACGCGTCCGTGCCGCTGATGAGGGGTGATGCGGCTTTACAGCGCCGCGCCGGTTGAGCTATCCCCGCGGGCATGCAGCGGGTCGGCGCGGGCAGTCTACGGGGGCGGGTGCTACGACCGCTGCCGGCCACGATCGCCGGCGTGCGACCGACGGGCTCGCGGGTGCGTGAGGCGATCTTCGACCGCCTGCACCTGACGCTGCCGGGTGCGACGGTGCTGGACCTGTTCGCGGGCAGCGGCGCCATGGCGATCGAGGCGCTCAGTCGCGGCGCCGCGCGAGCGACGCTCGTGGACCTTCAGGCGAACGTGGTCCGCTTCCTCCGCGAACAGATCCGTGAGCTTGCGCTCGCCCCGCGCGTGACGCTGTGGCAGGGCGAGGCCCGCGAGGCCCTGCGACGCGGTCCTGCGGCCCTCGGCGGCCCGTTCTCGCTGGTGCTGCTCGACCCGCCCTACGAGCAGACGGCGTCGCTGCTCCCGGCCCTGTTGTCGGGGCTCGTGGCCGGCTGGTTGCAGCCCGGGGCGATCGTGGTGTGCGAGCACGATCGCGGCGGACCGGGTTTCCCCGCAGGTCCCGAAGGACTGGTGCTCGAGGCCTCGCGCCGCTACGGGCAGGTGGCCGTCGATTTTCTCCGCTGGGACCCGGGCGCGAGCCGCTAAGCTGGAGCCCCACCGCGGAGGACCATGGCCACCATCGAACTTCCCACGAACGCGCGGGCCAGCATGCTCAGCATGTCGCCCACCCTGGCGATCTCCGCCCGCGCCGGCGAGCTGCGGGCCCAGGGCAAGGCGGTGCTCAACTTCAGCGCCGGCGAGCCCGACTTCCGTCCGCCGCCCGCGGTCACCGATGCCGTGACCCGATTCCTCGCCAGTCGGCCGGTCCTGTACTCGCCGGTCGCCGGTCTGCCCGACCTGCGCGACGCCGTCGCCCGCGAGTTCTCGGCTTATCACGGCCGACCGGTCGCGCGCGGCGAGGTGCTGGTCTCCTGCGGGGCCAAGCACAGCCTCGCCAACCTGTTCAGCGTCACGCTATCGCCCGGCGACGAGGTCGTGATCCCGGCGCCCTACTGGGTGTCCTACGTCGACATGGTCAAGCTCGGGGACGGCGCGCCGGTGATCGTCGACACCCGGCGCGAGGACGGCTGGCGGCTGCAGCCGGCGGACCTCGAGGCGGCGCTGACCCCGAAGACGCGCTTCGTCGTGCTCGGCAACCCGACCAACCCGACCGGCGCCGGCTACACGGCGGCGCAGATGCGGGCGCTGGGCGAGGTCATGACCCGGCGGGCGCCGCAGTGCTGGCTGCTGGTCGACGACATCTACCGGCGCCTGGTCTACGGCGGCTTCACGCACGCGAGCGCGTTCAAGGCGCTGGAGGGGGTGACCGAGCAGATCGTCGTGGTCGACGGCGTGTCGAAGAGCTACGCGATGACGGGCTACCGGATCGGCTACATGCTCGCGCCGGCGCGCATCGTCGCGGCCGCGAGCAAGCTGCAGGGCCACGTCACCTCGGGCGCGGCGACGCCCTCGCAGATCGCGGCCCTCGCCGCGCTGACCGACCCGAGCTGCGACGCCGTGGTCGCGGGCATGCACGCCGCCTTCACGCGGCGCCGCGAGATGATGCTCGCCGGCCTCGCGTTGTTGCCCGGTGTCGACACCTTCGTGCCCGACGGCGCCTTCTATCTCTTCGTCGATGTCTCGCGCCACCTCGGGCCCGGCACCGACTTCTCCGACGACCTCGCGCTGGCGACCTGGCTGCTCGAGCAGGAGCTGGTGGCGACCGTGCCGGGCACCGCGTTCGGGACCCCGGGCTTCCTGCGGATCTCCTACGCGACCGACGACGACAGCCTGCGCGAGGGGCTGGGGCGGCTGCAGCGGGCCTTCGCCGGCCTGCCGACCGGGCGCTGAGCGCCGCCGCTCAGGGCAGGGTCGGCGGCAGCGCGGCCGGATCGGTGAAGATCGTCCAGCGATCGGGCGGGACCTCGGCGAAGGCCGCGGCGTAGCGCGGGGCCTCGCGCGGCTCGCCGCTGACGTCGCGGATGTAGATCGCGGCGACCTGGGCCGGGAACTCGCGGAAGGTCGCGCCGTAGGCCTCGGGATCCATCTCGCCGGAGTCTCCGATCAGCACGAAGCGTCGGCCGGGGGAGCGGCTGATCAGGTCGCGGAGGATCGGGCGCTTGTAGGCCTGCGGGTCCTCGAAGAGCGAGAAGAAGCTGCGGTCCTTCCAGCGAAACGACTTCAGGTGCATGCTGCCGGCCGGATAATCGGCGGCCTCGACGAAGCCGCCGAGCGCGTCGAAGAGCTGCCACGGGCTCGCCGAGACGTAGTGAAACGCCGCGCCGGCGCCGGCCCAGCGGCGATAGGCGGCGGCCATGCCGGGCACGGCCTCGAACTCGCGCAGGAAGGTGCGGGCGAGCAGCAGCTTCTTGTTGCGCACCTCGCTGATCTTGATCGTGTCGTCGACGTCGGAGATCACCGAGGTGCCGGCGTCGGCGAGCAGCAGCGCGGCCCCGGCGAAGCGCCGCGGGTCGTCGGCGCGGGGGATCACGTCGATCGCGGTCCATCCGGCCGCGTCGGGGCGCAGGCCCGCGCCGTCGAGCTCGAGCTCGGTCTCGCTGTGGCCGTTGCTGCCGGTGCTCGTCAGCGTGCGCTCCTGGTCGCCGATGCGCACGACCAGCGCCTTGCCGGACTCGTTGTCGACCAGGAAGGGCCGGGCGCGCGCGCGGAAGATGTCGCTCTCGATCGCGTCGGCGGGCAGCTCGAGCGCCGCCCGCAGCGCCTCGATCGCGGCGCCGCGACTGACCGAGTCCTCCTCGGGCTCGTAGACCCAGGCGTGCACGCGCAGCCTCCAGCGCTCGCCGTCGCGGCGGGCGATCGCCGGGAAGATGCGGGCGTGCTCGTCGGACCTGAGGTTGGAGGTCTTGCCCGAGGGCGCGGGCGGAGTCACGGGTGGCGTCATGGAGGCCTCGGGCGTTGGTGGTGCGGCGGGCGTTGGTGGTGCGGCGGGCGTCGTTGGTGCGGCGGGCGTGGTCGCGGGCCGGACGATGGGCGCGGGCTTCAGGTCGCAGGCGATGAGGCCGAGGGCGGCGGTCCAGCACAGGCGGCGCATGATCGCAGGATAGTGGTTTTGTGCGCGGGCGGGTGGGCGCTTGCGCGCACCGTTCTCGGGGTATCAGGGGTGAGGGCGCTGGCGGATCGCGGCGACGCGGGCGAGGTGGCGACGGTGGTCTTCGCGGGCCCACATGGCGAGCGCGCCGGTCAGCAGCAGGGCGAGCAGCGGCCACAGCGGGGCGAGCGGGCCTTGTTTGGTCCGGCGCTCGGCCCAGGTGCCCGGCTGTCCCTTGGGCCAGGTGTAATGCAGGGAATCGGGCGGCGCGGGCGGGAGGCCGTGGCGTGCGCGCAGCTCGGGGTCCGGCTGGGCGAAGGGGGCGGTGGCGCAGTCGATGTTATCGACCGGCTCGACGCGGGACCCGGACCAGAAGATGGTGAGGGCGTCGCGGCTATCCTCGGGGTCGATCGGCGCTCTCACGCGCTCGAGGATCACCTTCTGTGGCAACTGGCCGGCGTGCCCCTGCGCCCACTGGCGGCAGAGGTGGCGGGCGTGCCAGGCGGCGAGCTGCGGGCGGGCGCCGACGATGCCCTCCGCGATCTTGCGCCCGCGATTCTGCACGAGGTAGGGGCGCTGCAGGTGCTCGGGGTGCTGAAGCTCGGTGCGCAGATCGTGGGTTGTGCCATCGGCGTCGACGATCTGCGTGCGCAGGGTTTGATTGCGGTTCGGGGCGTTGGGCGCGAACATCGACCACCACTGGCGGGTGAAGCTCAGCTCGAGCCACGGGTCGACGAGGGCGCGCGCGCTGGCACGATAGGGCAGGGCCGGCCAGGTCGGCAGCTGCCAGGCGAGCAGGGCGACGAGGTGGTAGCTGAGCAGGCCGCCGGCGGCGAGTCGTCCCGCGGGGCCGTGGGCCCAGGGCTCGCGCAGCGCCATGTCGCCGGTACTGCGCCGCGCCTGGCGGCGGCCGATCAATAGCAGACCTGTCCCTGCGGACAGCCAGGCGGCGTGCCACCATGCGAGGCCGGCTTTGGGCGCCTGCGCGAGCGCGATCGCGGCGCCGAGCAGGACCAGGGCGCCCGCGGCGGCGAGCGACCAGGCGGGC
>Ga0075152_10000518_pt1 | contig 28577 bp, 30 predicted proteins | sample JI61114C2DNA_FD_70964 | JGI IMG/M metagenome (GOLD analysis project Ga0075152, IMG submission 70964) | Wastewater effluent complex algal communities from Wisconsin, to seasonally profile nutrient transformation and Carbon sequestration -... | ecosystem: Engineered > WWTP > Effluent > Algae...
TTCGTATCATACTCGGTAAAAAAGGATCAGAAATCAATCCACGTCCAATCATCCAATGGTCAATGCTTGGGAAACGTTCCTGCATTTCGTGAAACTTTTTTACCGATGTAATGTCACCATTATAATATAATTTGTGTTTGGTGTTGTCAACACAAAGTTGAAATGCATCCAGATTGACGCCACCTTTGTACAATTGCTTTCCAATTCGGGCGTGAATGGCAATATTTTTAATAGGGTAGTTGTCTAAAATAGGCAAAACATCCAGAATTTCTTCGGTGGTGTCATAACCCAAACGCATTTTCATCGAAACTAGAATATCCGTTTCAGAATGTGCTCTATCTAAAATATGATTGATTTGTTCAGTGTTTTTTATCAAACCCGAACCCATTCCAGATTTGGTTACCATTGGATACGGACAACCCAAATTCCAATTTAATTCTTTGTAACCTAGTTCTCGAACATATTTGGCAACAAATAAAAATTCATCAGCATCGTTCGTAATCACTTGCGGAATTACCTCTAAATCCAAATTATTTTCAGGTAACAAATCTCTTTCATAAGATGCTTTTATTTCCAATTTACCGTTCAACCGAATGTAAGGCGAATAAAAAGTGTCTATGCCACCAAACAATTTGTTTTGGGCATTTCTAAAACGAAAATCGGTAAATCCTTGTAAAGGCGAAGAAAGAAGAGTGAAGCTCATAATAATTTGAAAAGAGGCAAAGATAAGGGATTAGTGAAATTTGTAACAACGAATGTTTTTTAAAATTTTTCTGAACAAGACCTAACAGGTTTTTAAAACCTGTTAGGTCTTTCATAAACCTCAACAATTAATTTGTGAAAATCTGTATGATCTGTGGCAAAAATTTCACTCCAAAATCAATTGCATAAAAACAGAATCCAACCAACGGTCAAATTTATAACCCGATTCCTTTATGATTCCCACCGTTTTAAAACCAAACTTTTCGTGAAATGTTACGCTGCTTTGATTCTCTGAATCGATAACGGCAATCATCGTGTGCAGTTTTTGCTTTCGTGCCAAATTAATCAATTCTTGAAGTAGTAATTTGCCAATGCCTTTACCATGAAAATCTTCGTTTACATAAACCGAATGTTCTACTGTAAATTTATAAGCTTCTCGAAATCGAAACTCGCTGTACATTCCAAAACCAACTACTTTACCATTCAATTCGGCAACAATAACCGGAAAGTTTTTGTTGATTTTTTCCTCTAAAATAGCTTGTTGCTGCTCATAAGTTCGAATATTGTAATCATACAAAGCAGTCGAATATAAAATATTATGATTGATGATCTCCAAAATAGGTTGAGTATCATCGGTTTTATAGGGCCTAATTTTGATTTCCATTACTAAAATTATTTCTTTTCAAAAGTATGAAAAACTTGTTCTAAATGGAGAAATTCGGTTGGCAAGTTTGTAACTTTGCAATGTCGAGGTTTTCAACAAATTTAAACTTTTAAACCTTAAACTTTTAAACCAAACTTTAATGATTTATCCTAAAATACCTTTGGCACAAAGCATCATTCAGATATGTCTTGCCAAGGGAATCAAAAATATAGTAATTTCTCCCGGTTCAAGAAACGCTCCTTTGACCATAGGTTTTGTAAATAATCCTGAATTCAACTGCTATAGTATTGCCGACGAGCGTTGTGCTGCTTTTTTTGCACTTGGAATTGCCCAACAAACCCAGAAACCTGTTGTTGTGGTTTGCACTTCGGGTTCTGCCTTATTGAATTATTATCCTGCTTTTGCCGAAGCGTTCTATAGCCAGATTCCTTTGATTGTAATTTCGGCCGATAGACCTCAAAGCAAAATTGACATTGGCGACGGTCAAACTATTCGTCAGGAAAAGGTTTTCAAGAATCATTCACTGTACAATGCCAATTTAACTGAGGAAGTATCTGTTGAAAATGATTTAAAAATCAATAAAGCGATTCAAAAGGCTTTTACAAAAAAAGGCCCAGTTCACATCAATGCACCGTTTGAAGAACCTTTGTACCAAACGGTTTCTAGATTGGATGTCGATGTGACGATTTCTGCTTTTAATAAAACACATCAAAAAATATCGATTGATACTATAGTCGAATTTACCAATATTTGGAACAAATCCAAAAAGAAATTAATTCTCGTGGGGGAAAACAAACCCAATGAATTAGAGAATGAAATTATAGAATTTTTTGCCAATGACAAATCGGTGGTGGTGATGACGGAAACTACTTCCAACTTGCATCATCCTTCGTTTTTGAATAATATCGACACCATAATTACGCCTTTTACAAAAAAAGAATTCAAAATTTTGCAACCAGATATTCTGATTACCTTTGGCGGAATGGTGGTTTCCAAAAGGATAAAAGCATTTTTAAGAGCATATAAACCAACCCATCATTGGCATATTGATACTTTGAGAGCCTATGATACTTACGGTGCTTTGACTCAACATTTCAAGCTCAATCCAAATCATTTTTTCAAACAATTTTTGCCGTTTACCATCCCGATTAAGAGCAATTATTTTTCGACTTTCAATGCTGTTGCAACTTTGAGAAAAAAGAAACATCAAGAATACTTGGACAAGATTCCTTTTTCGGATTTCAAGGCTTTCGAAAAAATTATTCCTTCCTTGCCCGAAAATAGTATGTTGCATTTAAGCAATAGTTCGGCTATTCGATACGCTCAATTGATTGCGATACATCCATCGATTCAAGTTTTTTGTAATCGCGGAACCAGTGGCATCGACGGCAGCACTTCTACGGCAATTGGTGCGGCTGTCGCCAATGAAAGACCCACGGTTTTGATTGCAGGAGACATCGGTTTCTTGTACGACAGCAACGCTTTGTGGAACGAATATACGCCCAAAAACTTCAAGATTATCCTCATCAACAATGGAGGAGGAGGGATTTTTAGGATTTTGCCCGGACATGAGGAAACCCCAGTTTTCAACAAATTTTTCGAAACTTCTCATTGCCTAACTGCCGAACAATTGGCCAAAATGTATGGTTTTGAATATAGCATTGCCAGCAATGAAGCTAATTTAGAAACAAGTTTGAAAGCTTTCTACGCTCAAAACGACAAACCTTGCATTCTTGAAATTTTCACGCCAACATTAGAAAACGATAAGATATTATTGCAGTATTTCCGGGAGTTAGTGTAGTATTTTTTAATTTTTAATTAGTAGTTATTTAACAAACGTTGTAATTTCATTCTGATTTTTGTTACCTAAATTTGATATATAATTTATTAGTATGGATGTTGAAATATTAGCTCGAATACAATTTGCATTTACCATTGCTTTCCATTACATCTATCCTCCATTGAGCATCGGGATTGGATTGATAATGGTTCTTTTTGAAGGACTTTACCTTAAAACAGGAAATAAGGATTACGAAATTCTAACTCGCTTTTGGATTAAAATATTCGCCCTGACTTTTGGAATTGGTGTTGCCACCGGAATTATAATGGAATTTGAATTTGGAACCAATTGGGCGGTGTATTCTCGCTATGTTGGTGATATTTTCGGAAGCGCATTGGCCGCCGAGGGTTTGTTTGCCTTTGGATTGGAAAGCACCTTTTTGGGAATATTACTTTTTGGATGGAATCGGGTAAAACCTTGGGTGCATTTTGTCTCCACTTTAGGCGTATTTTTAGGTTCAATGTTCTCCGCCGTTTGGATAGTGGTGGCCAATTCTTGGCAACAAACTCCAGCAGGCTATCATATTGTAGGAACCGATTTAAACGCTCGTGCCGAAGTAACCGATTTTTGGGCAATGGTTTTTAATCCTTCCAGCGTTGATAGAATTATACACACTTGGCAAGGCGCTATTTTGGCGGGAACCTTCTTGGTTTTGAGTGTACATGCTTATTATATTCGAAAAGGGCGTTACGTCGAGATATCCAAAAAAGCATTCAAAATCACTTTGGTCGTAGCTACTGTTTTTTCACTCACGCAACTACTTTCGGGGCACAGTTCCGCTGATGGAGTTGCGGTAAATCAACCGGCAAAATTGGCTGCAATGGAAGGGCATTTCAAGAAAAATTCCCCTGCTGATTTGTATCTCGTGGGTTGGGTCGATAAAGAAAAGCAAACCGTTACCGGATTAGGAATTCCGGGTGGATTATCGTTTTTGGTTCATCAAGATTTTCAAGCTCCCATAAAAGGGTTGAATGACTTTCCAGTCGAGGACAGGCCGAGTCAAATCAATGCTGTTTTCCAGTTCTATCATATTATGATTGCTATCGGAATGGCATTGATTGGATTGACGCTTTACGCCAGTTTTCTGTGGTGGCGCGGAAAATTATTTGAGACCAAATGGCTGATGTGGATTTTTTCCTTCTCGGTCATTTTACCTCAAATTGCCAATCAAGTGGGATGGTTTTCGGCCGAAATGGGAAGACAACCTTGGGTGGTTTATGGACTATTAAGGACGAATAAAGCTTTTTCTCAAGAAGTGAGCTCCAATCAAATTGTGTTTTCATTGGTCTTGTTTACAATAGTTTATTCGCTCTTGTTGGTGTTATTTTTATACTCGGTGAATAAAAAAATTAAACACGGTCCTTATGACGAAGAACCAATACCATCCAAAACTAAACACTTTTAATCAAGGCTTATGGAAACTTTTTTAGGAATAGATTATCCAACGTTGTGGTATTTAGTCATTGGATCCTTGTTTTCAGGTTACGCTATTTTAGAAGGCTTTGATTTTGGAGCAGGAGCTTGGCATTTATTTTTAAGGAAAGACCTCAGCCGTAGAATTGCCATCAATGCTATTGGTCCGATTTGGGATGCCAATCAGGTTTGGTTAGTGATTGGCGGAGGTGCATTATTTGCTGGATTTCCAGTCATGTATGCCACGATGTTGTCGGCAATGTACATTCCGTTTATGTTATTTTTGATGTTCAATGTGCTTCGGGCAGCAGCTATCAAGTTCAGAAGTGCCGAAGAAATGCCTTGGTGGAGAAATGGTTGGGATATTATTTACAGCGTTTCTTGTATTATGATAGCCTTTTTGTTGGGTGTTGTCTTAGGAAATATTTTGCAAGGTTTCGCTTTGGGACCCAATTTTACGTATGAAGGAGGCATCTTTTTTTCATTCTTGAATCCGTATGCTATAATGGTGGGTTTCACTACACTTTCTATTTTTATGACCCAAGGAGCGATTTTTCTTTTATTAAAAACCGAAGGAAGATTGCACGCTCGATTGACTTTTTTACTCAAAAACGGAATGATATTTTTCATCATTAGTTTCGGAATTACGACACTTTATACTTTAGTATTTATTCCTGAGGTAACGGCCAATTTCAGGGAAAACCCACTCTATTTTGTGGTTCCAGTATTGTCATTTTTGGCTGTGGCCAATGTGCCTCGTTTGGTTTCCAAAAAGCAATATATGTTGGCATTGGTGTTTTCCTCTTTAACAATGGCTTTTTTGCTGATTCTAGTAGCTTTGCAATTGTACCCAACATTATTAATTTCGACCATCGATCCCAAATACAGCGTGACGATTTACAATGCCGCTTCCTCCCAAAAATCATTGGGAATTATGTTGACCATTGTGGCCATCGGCGCACCTTTATTGGGAGCTTATTTTTTCTTTTTATACAGAACTTTTAACGGGAAAGTAGAATTGGACGATACGAGTTATTAGAGTAGTCACAATGTAATAATACAAATAGACTCGATTTTGTCATTCCGACGAAGGAGGAATCTCATTAGTTGCTCAAGAGTTATTCGGTTGGTTTAAAATAAAAAACAACCTCTAATTTTTTGAATCTAAAGAATACATTTTTCAATTGCCGTTGACTTTAGTCAACGGAATTTAGGTTTGATAGGTAATTGGCTTTAGCCAAAATTGTTATATACTTTTGGCTAAAGCCAATAAATGTGGTTTGGGGATTAAAAATTATTTCTATCAATTTTAAATTCAGACACCATTAATGTAACTGATAAAGATTGACCAAGGTTGTAATCAATACTCACAGTATTAATAATTCCAACATTAGATTTTACTTTTTCTTGAATAAAATCGTTGATTTTACCAATTTCATCTATATCAATTTTAATACTGTCTGAGGAGATAATCAGTAAAATTGTTTTGACATTTTCTACTATCCCACCATATAAATTAAGATTGGATAGTGCCAATTCAACGGCTTTTTTTGCCCTATTTCGACCCGAAGCAACTCCAAAACCAACAAATATTGGCTTCTTGTTACTAATTTTTGACGCTAACTCCTTGTTGTCTAAAAGCATTCCTTGTTTGGCAAATTCATTTATGTACGAAGAATTGATGTTTTTTAAATTACTTTCGGTAAAGGCTGCTGGAAAACTTTCCAGAACCATTGAGCTTGAAAACTGATTCTTAATTTTTTTAACGTTTTCATTCGTCTTGGTTTTTTTATAGAGCAAAGTAAATAGGTCATAGTTCCAAACTACCTCATTTCGTAAATACGTTTTACTTTTATTTACTTTTATATTTTTAAGTCTCAAAAAATCAAATAAGTTGGTGTCATCAGTTCTTGCCAATGACATAAAAAACAAAGCCATAGAATCGATGTGTTTTATAAACATATTTTCAAATTCAACCATTGTTTGAAATATTGTATCAAATGAAACAATATGAAAGTTTTCTTTTATTATTAAGGCTTGATATTCTTCCTTTTCAAAACCAGAAAATAAGACAACAGCAATACAAATTTCAGCATTGGAAATTTCAATGGAATAAGGTTTGGGAACAACAACAAGATTGTCGTGTTCCTTGAAATCAACCATATAGGCTAAAGTTTTTTTTACCACATCATTTTTTAAATTGTCCAGTAAAATGTGATGTTCTAATCTATAGTGTGCAAATTCCATAATAGTTAAATTTTAAATTTCTTCAAAATTAAAAGTAGGAACTGCCAGAATGTGACGCGGAGAAAGTTATTTCAATAAAAAACGACACTTTGGTAGGAGTGTCGTTTTGAAACTATTTGAATTATTGCTTTTCCCAAATATCATTTCTGTTGATAATGCTTTCGGAGATAAATTTGATAATATCTTCACTTCTTTCATTTATTCTGGAAACGAATTGTTGCGGATTTTCCCAAGTTTTTACTTGTTTAGCGGTTTCTACAAATCCACATTTTTCATAAGTATCAATGTGTTCATTTGGTAATCCATTAGAATCAGATGAATTATTACTTGCTGTAGATAAAGCAAGGTTCCCAATGCCGTTAATTACACCTAATATTTTATTCCATAAATAATCTCCTTGTTTTATTTCTTCCTCAGTTTCTCTTTTTAAACCTAAACTTTCCCAAGTTAATCCTCTAGCCACAATATGGTCAATTGAAACTTTATCATCTTTAAATATATCAGTTCTTATTTTTTCAACATTTGCTCCTTTTTGAATTTCATATTTGTATAAAAAATATCCAGCTCGAGTCCATCCATAAGTATTTGATAGCAATTTGTTTTTTCCTTCCTCAAATCTTTTTTTTGTGTTTTCTCCTAAATGTCCCCAACCTGAACCAAACCATTTATTATTTGTATAATATTCAAGTAATATTTTTTTACATTCTTCAAAACCTAATTTAGGCTTTAAACTCTTATAAATACTGTCAAAATCACCTCTGTTAGAATAATTAGAGTTGTAGAAAAAACCATTCCAATAAATTATATCATAACATAAAACAAAATTTTCCCAACGTTCTATAAGTTTATAATCAATAGGTTCATCATTTCTGAATGCTCGAAGTAAGAAAATAAGACTTTTACTTTTGTCTAAAAGCAAAATATTTCCTATTGAATAATTGTTTTCTTTTGTATCTGCATTTGGAATATCGATAGTGATAATTTCCATTGATCTGGCAAATTCTTTTGCAATATTTTTAGAGTAAATTACAATTTCATTCTTTTTCATTTTTGATAATGATTCTTTTATATATTCAAAAGAACCTCTATCTCCTTCAAACCATTGTGGAGAACCAAAATTTTCTGTTTTACTACCGTCTTCTACCGCGCGTAAATGATACATTAAAATAGTATCTAGAGGCATATCTCCTCGTAACCAAACTTGGTTTGCTTTCTCTTCTAACTCAAAAATTTTCGCAAAATTGGTTTGAATTTCTTTAATATCAGAATCTGGTGTTGTTGAATTGATATAAATACTCTTCATTAATAAAGCTTTTACTTTCTCGGTTTCTGTCAGTTTTACCCCTCTCGTATTATGCAATTCAAATATTTGTGAAGCAACAGATTTATCTTTAAAAATAGCAACCGAACAATACGATTTGTTTATAATTTGGATGTAATTAGCAATATCATCAACATTTAATAAGGCAACATTTTTTTTAGAACCAGAAAAAGCTTCTTTGAATAAAGAAATTGCTTCTATCATTCTTTTCAATGAAGATGTTTTTGAACTTTTCAGAAGTTTTTCAAGTTCATTATCAACGTCATTTCTATTTTTTAAAATTGTTTTGATAGTCTCTAAACCCTCTAAATCATATGAGACAGGACTAAAATAAAATTCATTTATGTAATTTTCCTCTTTTAAATATCCACAAACTAATAAAAACAAGTAAACGGTACTTATGCGTTGTTGTCCATCAACTATTTCAAATTTATCACTATTGTTTGAGTCTTCTAAAATATAATGACCAAGATAATAAGTTGTATCATCTGATGGATCATTGTTATCATCACAATGCTCTAAAATATCATTAATAAATGGATTTAGCTGTTTTTCTCCCCAAGAGTAAGCACGTTGATAGTCAGGTATAATGAAAGAATATTTCTTTATAAATTCCCCAAATGTTTGTTCTTTTTCCATAATTTATTTTTTAGTTTTTTTTAAATATTAAGATTATTTTTTTTCGATTATTTCTCCAACCTCCTCATCCACAACTCCCCACAAGCCCGAGCATCGCTTAACGCATCGTGATGATTCAGCGGAATGTTGTATTTTTCGCACAAGTTAGCTAAATTTGACCTATAAATCTTATAAGTGCAAAATTTAGTGTAATTTGGAATGGTTAAACCGTAATGCAAAAGTGTCTTATCCAAAACAGAAAAATCAAACCCAAAACCATTGTGTGCCACTACATTTTGGTTTTCGATATAAGGCGCAATATGTTGCCAAATTTGGTCGAAGGTAGGCAAGTTCAAAGTGTCTTTTGCGGCAATTCCGTGAATATCCGTAAAGCGATTCCAGTAATAATTATCGGGTGGCTGAACCAATATATTGATTTCTTGAGCAATGATTCCGTTTTTTATTTGCACCAATCCAACTTGGCAAATACTATTTCTATAACACGTTGCAGTTTCAAAATCTAAGGCAGTAAAAGAGTTCATAAATTTAATTGCTATTCATTACAATTTGTAATATTCATTCCTGAAATTTCTATCTTATAAAGCCTGCCATCAATTACTAATCGATTCAGAAAACCTAACGGAATAAATCCTGTTGTTCTATCATCTATCCCATCAGGGAATTTTTCCTTAAAAGTACGCTCTAGTTTATCAATCCGTTTTGAAAACAAGCGCACAAATTCTTCTTTTTCCATAATTATTTATAAAGATTATACATTTCCGAAATACTGTTTTTGATTTTATTTTGAAGCGAAATAGGAGTGAGCACTTTTACATCCGAACCGTATTTCAAGAGTTCCATTAAGATGTCATTGGTGGTATGAATATAAATTTCTAGAATAACAGTAGCCTCGGTTTCTTCCACGATGCGTTGGGATTCGTGCAATGGAAAGGTCTTGATGTAGTTGCCCTGTTGTTTGGGAAATTCCAAAATCACTTTTTCTGCAGCCTCATAAGTTTCAACCCCAAAAGCGTGTTGGAATTCTTTTTCTACGTTATAAGCAATAGGTTTGAACTTGGTGTCGGTAATTTTTAAGTTCGAAATCCGGTCCAATCCAAAAGTTTTTACAACATCATTTTTTTTATCCAAGGCAACCAAATACCATCTTTGTTGCGATTCCTTGATGGCAATGGGATAAACCTTGCGTTGGCTGCTAAAATCTTCCCAATGTTTTTGGTAGGTGAATTGCAAAACAGTGCCATTTTGTATGGCGTGAATAATGCCGTAAATATGCTCGGTTCCCAATGATTTTCGCTTCTCCAAAAATACGCTTGGCGATAATTTGTTTCCTTCTTGCAAGGCGTGATGAATCGAAAAAGCATCAATCATTCGAGTAACCGATTGGTCTTCTATTTCTGATTCATCAATAGAGTAGGTTTTGTCTTTGCGGTTGTAATGAATGTCAATGCCAAAAAGGGTCGAAATGTCTTTCTTGTCCCGCTCGAAAGTGCGAATAGCATATTCGAAAGCCGTATCAATATCATCGTTTTCCAATTTACGCATCACGTGTTCTTGCAAATGGTTGAAACTACAAGGTCGGCTTCGCAAGCGGTCGATGACGTACAAATACCTTTTAAAATAAATTAATTTTGACATAATGGTTGTGATTTATTTTTCAAAGATAATTTATTTGTCTGCCAATTAGTGACAGAGTAAACTAATTCGTGATAATCGTGGCAAAGTTTTTATTTTAAAAATTTGTAGCATTTTATAAGGATTAATCTTCCTCAAAATCTTCGTACCTTTGTACTTTAGAAAATTTGAATAAAATGATTGAAATAGGAAAATACAACACGCTCACCATATTACGCGATACCAAAGTAGGATTGTTTTTGGGAAATCCCGAAAAAGATCCCGAAGGAATTCACGATATCCTTTTGCCCAATAAATACGTTCCCAACGATTGGGAAATAGGCGAGAAGATTATCGTTTTTGTGTATTTAGACCACGAAGAACGCCCCGTTGCCACCACATTAGAACCTTATATTTTATTGAATGAATTTGCGCTTTTGCGTGTGAATTACGTCAATCAAGTGGGTGCTTTTATGGATTGGGGAATGGAAAAAGACATTCTGGTTCCATTCAAAGAGCAAGCTCGCCCGATGGAAAAAGGAAAACGCTATTTGGTTTATCTTTATATGGATGAAAAAACCAAACGTTTGGTAGCGTCTAGCAAAACCAATCAGTTCTTAAACAATAATCATTTAACAGTCGAAAAAGGGGAGGAAGTTGATTTAATTGTTTCTCATATCACCGAATTGGGAATCAACGTTATTATCAACGAGCAGCACAAAGGTTTGTTGTATAAAGATGAGGTTTATGATGATGCCATTCGAACTGGAGACAGAATGAGAGGATACATCAAAACCATTCGTCCAGACAATAAAATTGATGTTTCTCTCCAAATCCAAGGCTATCAAAACATCGAACCCAATGCTGATAAGATTTTAGATGAGTTACGTGCTAGTCGCGGTTTCTTGCGATTAACGGATAATTCCCATCCTGAAGACATCAAAACAGTATTGAAAATGAGCAAGAAAACCTTCAAAAAAGCCATTGGTGCTCTGTATAAAGAGAAACTTATCGAGATTAAAGAAGACGGAATTTATTTGGTTAAAGAGTAAATTCTAATCACTTGAATTTTCAATTTATAAGATAAATGGAAAAGTTAAACAAACTAGAAATTCAAGAAAGACTTCCAGAAATTGACGCTTGTTGGTTGGTAAAAGGAAAATTTCTTCATAGGGAATTCCATTTTAAAGATTTTGTAGAAGCGTTTTCGTTTATGACGGCTGTAGCATTATTAGCAGAAAAGTTAAATCATCATCCCAATTGGAAAAATGTCTATAATAAAGTAACTATAGCCCTCAATACCCACGATGTCGATGGAATATCCACAAAAGATTTTGACTTGGCTAAAGCAATAGACCAATTAATTTCAAAAAAACAACCTTAAAAGTGTATTTTACAATATTCCAATTGATTTTATCTAAATCAGTACCCTCTTTTAATCGTCTTCAATAGATGCAATGATTAAACATAATTATGTAACTTTTTCATAATGATGGTTTTTTTTTATTTTTTTTCCTTCTATTTGTTGTACTTAATCGTTTTAATTTAATGTTTTAACGATTTTAGCTAATATTATTCAGTATTTTTATAATTTTGATTACTTTAAATTATTATTGAAAACAGGTGCTATTATCAAATAAATTTATTTTAGTTCAAATAGTTTTGGTATAATGCCGATGTAATGTGTAAATAATACAATGCAATTTGACTACATTGTATATACAATCAGTAAAATCCTCGATATGCTTGAAAATTTGATAAATAAGTTAATTTAAAAACAGCAAGCCGAAAATTCTAAATAGAGTCAATAACAAAAAACAAAAAACATGAAAAAAATTACATTAGTAATACTAATCTTTTTTGCGATTTCAGCACAAGGACAAAACAAAGTGTTTTCTGGTATTTCCGAATACTATGATACGATGAGTAGTAGTTGGCAAAATTACAGTGGACTCAATTTTGATTACGATAGCAATAATAATTTAATTTCTGAGACAGGCTTTGAATGGTCTCAAGATGAATGGAAAAACTATAGCAAAACCACATTTACTTATAATGCCAATAATAAAATTACAGAGCGGCTTGATCAAAGTTGGAATGAAACTACTAATTCATACGAAAACTATGCTAAAGAGACTTATACTTATACAAGTGGAAAGCCAACAGAAATAGTATATTACGAATGGTCTAGTCCAAATTGGGTTCTTGTGGATAAAACAGTGATATCCTACAACGGAAATAATCTTCCTAGCGCTGCTTTATCTTACCTTTGGGATGGTATGCAGTGGGTTAACGATGGTCGGTTTACAACTACCTATAACGCTAACCAAAAATTAACTGAAGACTTAGGCGAAAAATGGATAAATTCAAATTGGGCTAACGATTATAAATCATTATACACTTATGATTCAAACAACAAATTGGTTACTGTAAGATTTGCTACATGGGACGACTTTAATAATAATTGGGATGAAACAGACAGAACCGATTATGAATTAGACGCTAACGGAAATAGAACAAAAACAACCTATAGTGGTTCTTTTGACAGCAAATTAGAATACAATTACGACACCTCAAGTCTGATGGCTAGTTTTGCAAACCCTTTTAATGACAAATCAGGAGTAGATTATTTTGCTGAAGATTTCCCCCATATAAATAAGGTATTAGGATATAATGAATTTGCATATAATACTCAAACAAGTAGTTTTGAACAAAATGGAAGAACCACCTATAATTATTCAAATTACATTACTTTGGCTACAGAGAAACGTGAAATTGCTAAAACTAATTTGACTGTTTTTCCAAATCCAACAACCTCTATTCTTAATTTTCAATATTCTGATAAGATAACTATGGACAAAATTAATATTATCGATATTGCTGGAAAAATTGTTATGAAGCAAAATCAGAATTTGAATACAATCAATGTTGAGAAACTTCCAAAAGGATTATATATTATAGAATCGTTTTCAGGGAAAGATAAGTTCCAAACTAAGTTTATTAAAAATTAAACCAAAAGCATAAAAGACCAACAGTGTAATTTTTTAAATCTAAAATCCCAAACATCAATTATAATAATCAGTGTTTGGGATTCAATTTTTAAAGGCTAGTCTTTATTTCAAAGAAGCCATATCAATTACAAAACGATACATCACATCACTTTTGAGCATCCTTTCGTAAGCTTCGTTGATGTCTTGCATTTTAATGATTTCAATTTCCGAAACAATATTGTGTTCACCACAAAAGTCGAGCATTTCTTGAGTTTCGGCTATTCCTCCAATGAGAGAACCCGCTATTGATTTTCGTCCTAAAATCATTGGAACAGTATTCAAAAAAGGTTCTAAACCTCCCAAATAACCCACCAAAACCAAAGTGCCACTAATATTTAGAGTAGCAACATACGGATTAACATCGTGAATATAAGGAACAGTATCAATTATCAAATCAAATTTTCCGCTTACCGATTTCATGTGACTTTCATCAGTCGAAATAATCACGGCATCAGCACCTAATGCCAAAGCGTCTTTTTCTTTGCCAGGACTTCTCGAAAAAAGAGTCACTTCGGCACCCAAACCTTTGGCCAATTTGATAGCCATGTGACCCAATCCGCCCAAACCAACAACGGCAACTTTACTCCCTTTGGTAACATTCCAATGACGAAGTGGCGACCAAGTGGTAATTCCGGCACAAAGTAGTGGCGCAACGGCAGCCAAATCTAAATTGGCAGGCACTTTCAATACAAAATGTTCATCAACGACAATTTTTTCAGAATAACCGCCAAGAGTAAAACCTCCCAAATGTTTATCGGCACTACCATAAGTTCCGGTGAATCCGGTCAGGCAATATTGCTCCAAATCTTTTTTACAGCTTTCGCAAGTTTGGCAGGAATCTACTAGACAACCGACACCTGCAATATCACCCACTTTTAATTTGGTTACTTCACTTCCCACTTTAGTTACTCTACCCACAATTTCGTGACCCGGAACCGAAGGATAAACCGTCCATCCCCAATCGTTTCTCGCAGTATGTAAATCCGAATGGCAAACGCCACAATACAAAATTTCGATTTCAATGTCTTTTGCAGTCACATCTCTACGATCAATCGTCATCTCATTCAAAGGCGCATCGGCTGCATTGGTGCCAAAGGCTTTTACATTTGTTGTTTTCATATTTTTTTTAATTTTTATTTTAAGGGTACTATTTCATTCAAACAATTAATGGCATTTAAAGTGCGTGGATAACCCACATAAGGCAATAGTTGTGTTATCAGGTTAACTAGAGTTTGGATTTCGTTGCCAACATTTATATTCCCTGCAATATGTCCTTTGATTTGGCTTTCGGTTCCGCCCATTGCGATAAGGAAAGAAAGCGTTACCATTTCACGCATTTTAATATTCAACCCATCTCGAGTATAATAATCACCAAAGCAATTCGCTGACAAATACTCCTGAATATGTAGCAAATCTTCTGTGGAATTTTTGTACATAGTGTCAATGATATCGCCAAAAATTTCCTTTTGCTTCCCCAATCCTTTTTCCATTCGGGTTTCGGGCGTAGTGGTTGATTGACTATCCAAAGGTAAGGAAATATTATGTTCAATAAATATTTCGTTAGTAGCATTAATAAAATCCATCACTTTTGAAATCCCTACATAAGGAACGGATTGATACAATATTTCTTTAATTTCAATGGGCGTGACACCTACATTCAAAGCGGCATTCACAAACATTTTATATTCGGTCAAAGCCTGACTACCAATAGTGGAAGCCATAATCAGCAAGACACGGGTTTTAGTTTCCATAGTATCGTGGTTGATCACTTCATCAAAAGCAAAATTATCAAATACCTGAATCAAATCGGGGTCTGTTTGTACGGCTTTTGAATTATAATTGGGCCACAAGGCTTCGTGGTTTTTGTGTGCATTTTCGCTAATGCTTAGTTGTTGATCCATTATTGAAACAGCTTTGTAACTGTTGTAATCGGTATTGCTGACTGCTTCTAACCATTCCGTTTTATCCTTGTCGTAATCAGGAACAAGGGCAATGTGTCGCATCGAACTGCCGGGAGAAGCGCCGTGCCAATGCACTACATTTTTAGGGATTTTAACCACATCGCCTTTTTGTATTAATTGAATGGGTTTGCCTTTTTCCTGATAATAACCAATACCTTCAATGACAAACAATATTTGCCCTGATTTATGGGTGTGCCAATGGGTTCTTGCTTTGGGTTCGAAGGTCACCGTTCCCATATTGATGTTGTAGCCTTCCTCGGGTTTTACATTCATATTGACCCAAACCGTTCCTGTGAAATAGTCCGAAGGAGCAGCAGTTCCTTTTTCTGTAAATGAAGTCATAGTATCGTTTTTATTGTTATTTTTCACTTGTGCTTTTGTAGTAATCCCACTCATTAACATGAATGAAATCAATAAACGAATAAGCTTTGCCTGTTGTATAACTTTCATTGGATTGTTTGAATTATTTCAAGGTTTTCATATCAATCACATAACGAAATTTTACTTTTCCGTCCAATACGTTTTGGTAAGCGTTTTCAATGGAAGTTGCCGTTGCAGGAATAATTTCCACTTCAGGATAAATGGTGTTGGCAATAGAGTAATCCACCATTTCTTGAGTTTCTCTAATCCCTCCAATTTGAGAACCAAATACTTTTCGATTGCCTTGCCAAATCAATTTATCAATAGGAATAATGGGCATTTTGGCAAAAGGAGGAAGTCCTACAATAGCCATTTGTCCATCAATTTTTAGCATTTTCAAATATAGGTTTGGGTCATAATTAGCCGGAATGGTGCTAATAATAAAATTTAGAGAATTGTCCAATCCTTTCAAATCTTCTGGATTGTTTACGTTCACGTATTTTACAGCACCCAAACGAAGGGCATCGGCACGTTTGTCTTCAGTAATATCAAAAACGGTCACTTCGGCTCCAATTTTTACGGCATATTGAACCGCCATATGTCCCAATCCTCCAAAACCAGCAACACCTACTTTATCGCCTTTTTTTACTTTGGCATAATGAATAGGTGAGTAGGTGGTAATTCCTGCACAAAGAAGTGGCGCCACCTTTTTTAAATCGGCATTGGCTGGAATTTTGATGGCAAAGTTTTCGGTCAAAACTATATTGTTCGAATAACCGCCTTGGGTGGTTTCGTTATTGTGAAACTGGTCTTTGTCATGATAGGTGAGTACTACTTCTTTGCAATATTGCTCTAAACCTGCTTTACAATAATCACAATGTCCGCAAGAATTGACCATACAGCCAACGCCTGCATAATCTCCCACTTTGAATTTAGTAACGTTCTTGCCTACTTTGGAAACACGTCCTGCAATTTCGTGACCAGGAACCATTGGATATTCTTCTTTGCCCCAATCTCCGTGAACGTGGTGTACATCGCTGTGGCAGATACTGGCGTATAAAATGTCTATTTGAATTTCATTGTCTCCAACGGCATGTCGTTGAAAATCATAAGGATGGAATTTGCCATCAGCGGCTACTACTGCAAAACCTTTGGCCGAAACGGTCTTGTTTTGTGCAATCACAGTGCTAAAAAGAGCTATAATTATTAGGACGGATAAGCTTGCTACTTTTTTCATAATTTATTTTTTAATTTGTTTATTGTTAATTGGGTTTACTGATACCCAAATTTTCGTTTTTGTGTAACTCAGGATTTTGGACAAGCGTTGCCACGAAAGCCGCAATACTTTTTCGGGATATTGCCGAACCTTTTTCTGGTGTACCCTTTTGGGTGATGGCATAATTCACTTCATTGGTATTGGTAAACCATTCAGGACGCAAAATAGTGTACTCCAATCCTGAGGCTTCAATCACATCCGCCAATTTTCGGTAAGGCACTAAAACCGATTTCATAGGTATTTCATAAATACCTATGGAACTGATGGCAATTATTCTTTTTACACCTGTTTCTTGCATTGCTTTGACAATGTTTTTAGACATTGCTTCCAGATTCCCTGCAAGGTTGACATACACGATATCTTGTCCTTCGATAGTATTTTTTAGTTTGGCATAATCCATTACATCAGCTTCTACAACGGTGCAGTGGGTGGTGTCATTTGCTATGCGGCTTTTGCTTCTTGCCAATAGTGTTAAATGGATATGTGGCACATTTTGTAAAGTGTCTATTACGTATTTCGCAAGACTTCCGCTCGCTCCAATTACGATTACTTTTTTCATTGTTTTGTTTTTATTTACTTGTCCGTTTATATTTATTGTTAAACACATTAGACTTAAAATGAGAAATATATTTTTCATATTAAATCACTCTTGTTTCGGAGCTAGTTCACCGTACCAATAAGCAGCCGTAACGCCACCGTCCATCAAGAAATCACTTCCTGTAATAAAAGCGCCGTCTCGCCCCATTAGTAAAGCTCCAATAACACCTACTTCATCTGGAGTTCCAGCTCTTCCGGCAGGTGAAATTTCAAGCATTCGACGGTAGCCGGCTCCACGTGGACCGTTCAATTCGTCATAAGCAAGCGGGGTCATAATAATTCCCGGACTAATAGTATTGATTCTAGCTCCTCGTTTTCCCCAACGAACTGCTTCGGCTTTCACTCGCAAAGAATTTCCTCTTTTTGACATTTGATAAGCGAATAACGAATTGTCCACTGCATCTGATTGCAAAAATGGAAGTGAAAGCAGTTCTTCAGTAGGTGTAGTTGCCAATGCTTTATCTTGTTCGGGAGTTAATGATGGCAAACGATGTCCAGATTGGGAAGCAATAACCACTCCCGAACCACCGCTTTCGATAACATTACCAAATTCTTCCAACACTAAAGCTGTTCCATATAAATCCACTTTGAATATGGTGGATGGCGATGCTTGCGAAGGAGAAACACCCGCAGCGTGAATAAGTCCTGTAACACCTCCAATTGCCGTGGCTGTGGCTACAAGTGCGTGAACCGATTCTCGTGAAGACACATCCACAATGGCAGTACTTACTTTGAAACCCGCATCACTGAGAACTTTTGCGGCGGCATCATTATTTTCCTGATTCAGATCAGCCAACAAAATATGACTTCCAACACCCACGCGTCGGGCGATGGCTTGTCCGATAGAACCAGCTCCGATGACTACTAATACATTTACTTTTTTCATATTCTTATTTTTTATTTCCCAACTCTTTGTTGCAAATGAGCTGGATAACGGTCTCCTTGAACATTGGTTTTAGCAAAGGCATCATCAATGGCTTGAATATCTCCAGCAGACAAAACTATGGAAGCTCCTCCAATATTTTCGGTCAATCGATGTGATTTTGTCGTTCCGGGAATAGGGGCAATCCAGGGTTTTTGTGCCAACAACCAACCTAATGCAATTTGTGCCGGAGTCGCATTTTTTTGTTGGGCAATAGCACCTAATAAGTCAACCAATTTTTGATTGGCTTTTCGGTTTTCTTCAGTAAATCGAGGCACAATATTTCTAAAATCGGTGGCATCAAATTTTGTGTTTTCAGTGATGGCACCTGTCAAAAATCCTTTCCCCAATGGACTAAAAGGCACAAAGCCAATTCCTAATTCTTCCAATGTTGGAATGATTTCCAATTCCGGTTCTCTCCACCAAATAGAATATTCACTTTGCAAAGCGGTTACAGGTTGCACGGCATGGGCTTTTCGTATCGATTCAGCTCCTGCTTCCGAAAGTCCAAAATGTTTTACTTTTCCTTCTGCTATTAAATCTTTTACCGTTCCAGCAACCTCCTCCATTGGTACATTAGGATCTACTCGGTGTTGGTAGAACAAATCTATCACCTCGGTTTTGAGTCGCCTCAAGGATTCTTCTGCGACAGCCCTAATGTGTTCCGGGCGACTGTCTTGTCCAAGTGTTGCATTACCATCTTTGAATCCAAATTTGGTGGCAATGACTACTTCCTTTCTAAACGGTGCCAAAGCTTCGCCCACTAATTTTTCATTGGCAATTCCATAAGCTTCTGCAGTGTCAAAGAAGGTAATTCCTTGTTCGTAAGCTTCTCTAATTAATTTTATGGCTGACTCTTTATCTGTTGCAGGACCATATCCAAAACTCAAACCCATACAGCCCATTCCAAGAGCAGAAACTTTTAATCCGCTGTTTCCTAATGTTCTCTTTTCCATTATTTTTATTTTTTAAAATGTAGTAGCTACTGATTTCAGGATAATCCATTTTCCGTTGCGTTTTTCAAGTTGCATCCTTTGTTGCAAACGCCAATTGTTTCGTGAACCCCAAATTCGTGCATCCAAAATGTTTTGACCCACAAATGTGGCTTTGTCTCCATCAATTTTCACGGAAGTTTTCACTTCTTTATACGAATAATATTTCATTCGCTCACTCTCGATCTCGGAGAACCATTCGGCTTTGGATTGTACATATCCTGTAATGTGGGTAAGCGTGAAATGTGCATCTACAATCTTGTTGATTGCTAGTGTATTTTTGTCAATCATCAACTCCGTAAGTTGGCGAGTTACCTCCAATATTTGTGATTCATTTTGGTCTGTTTCCATAGCTTCATTATTGGATTTTGTTTGCGAACAAGCCTCAGCTGTTGGAAAGAACAGAAGCAGTACAAAACATTTTAATAGATTCATTTGATTTTACTATTCAGACATCGAAAGCAATCCTTCGTCTAATCTTGCTCCTTGAATTTTGATTTCCGCCAATTGATCGTCAATATATTTAAGGTCTAAAACGGTAAGTTCAAGATCTACAGATTTTATATTGTCATCAATATACTCCACTTTGTCCATTCCCGGAATGGGTACAATCCACGGTTTTTGAGACAATAACCAACCTAATGCTATTTGCACAGGCGTTGCATTTTTTTCTTTTGCAATAGCACGGAGCATTGTTACTAATGGCATATTAGCTTTGATGGCTTCTTGGGTAAATCGTGGAAAACTCGCTCTTAAATCGGTAGTGCTGTCAAATTTGGTATTGGTGTCAATAGTTCCCGTTAAGAAACCAGTTCCAAGTGGACCCCAAGGCACAAAACCAATTCCTAATTCTTCGCAAACAGGCAACACTTCCAATTCTGGTTCTCTTGTCCAAATAGAATATTGATTTTGAACAGCAGCCACAGGATGAATGGCGTGCGCACGTCTAATAGTGGTTGCACCCGCTTCTGAAAGTCCGTAATGAAGAATTTTGCCTTCGTTAATTAAATCTTTCAGCGTTCCAACTACTTCTTCGATGGGTACATTTGGATCCACTCGGTGTTGATAGAACAAATCAATATAATCAGTTTTCAAACTTTTTAAAGAAGCTTCGGCAACTGCTCTGATATTCTCAGGACGACTGTCAACTCCTTTAATTGAACCGTTTTCTAATTTGAATCCAAATTTTGTGGCAACAACAACCTCTTTTCTGAAAGGAACCAAGGCTTCACCCAATAATTTTTCATTAACATATGGACCATACGCTTGCGCAGTGTCAAAAAAAGTGATGCCTCGTTCAGCAGCGCTTCTAATGACTTTTATGGCTTGACTTTCTTCAACGGCTATTCCTGTTCCAAAGCTCAAATTCATCACACCCATCCCTAAAGCAGAAACTTCCAATCCGCTATTTCCTAATTTTCTTGTTTTCATTTTGAATGACTTTTTAATGTTAATTTTTGATGGTACAAAGTTCCCCCAATAACTGTTTTGGTTTGGTATACGGATTACGGATGTTATTACCATTATTACTGATTTGGGGATTCAGGCTAACATCTTAACAATCTGCTCCCTATATTTGTACTATTAAATTTAAAGAACAAGATTATGGAACAAATAATTAAACTGGAAAAAATCTCTCAATACAATGTGCTAAAGGATATTGAAACCAAACATCCCTTGATAAGTGTTTTCGATAATTCAAAAACCAAAGCGCTTCCCAATCACTGTAAAATGCATTTTGGTTTTTATGCCGTTTTCTTGAAAGCGGGACATTGCGGCGAATTGAAATACGGTAGAAACTGCTATGATTACGATGAAGGAACGCTGGTTTTTGTCGCTCCAGGACAAGTAATCGAAGTCAACAATGAAGAAGATTACCTACCATCAGGTTTGGCACTTCTTTTTCATCCTGATTTAATAAAAGGAACAGCATTGGGAAAACAAATGAGCCAGTATTCGTTCTTTTCGTATGATTCGCACGAAGCGCTGCATTTGTCCTTGAAAGAGCAACAAATCGTAAAAGATTTATTTGGAAAACTGGAATACGAATTGAGTCAATCCATTGATAAACATACTAAAAGCATAATGGCCAACAATATCGAATTGTTGCTCAATTATTGCGTTCGTTTTTACGACAGACAGTTCATTACCCGCGAAAATAGCAATACCGATATCTTGTCCAAATTTGAAAACTTGTTGAACGATTATTTCCAATCGGAAACTACCCAGGATTTAGGATTACCTTCTGTGGGTTATTTTGCAGAACGTTTGCATCTTTCGCCCAATTATTTTGGCGATTTAATCAAAAAAGAAACAGGCAAATCAGCACAGGAATACATTCAATTGAAACTAATTGATGTTGCCAAAGAAAAAATCTTCGATACCGATAAATCAATCAGCCAAATCGCCTTCGAACTCGGTTTCAAATACCCCCAACATTTCAATCGAATGTTCAAAAAAAGTACGGGGTACACCCCCAATGAATATAGAAGTTTGAATTAAGAGACTTCAATAGAAATGGGCTTTAGCCCGTTTCATATTTGTAGAAAATGGAACACAGATAGAGCAGATGATCACTAATTTTTATTAAATTGAAATAATCTACAATCTAAAAGTTGAAACTCAACCTATTTATAATAGGTGTAAATCCACTCAATCCGTCTCATCCGCGTCCCAAGATACAATCACGATCAAACCACCGTCTCATCCACGCCACCAATATCATCCGGCTCGAAAGCGAATCAATAACCTTTGCGTTTTGCCAAATATTCCTATTGCATTTCAAAAGTAACAGTGACATTGCCAGAACCCAATGCCGATGCCAAACCACTGGCATCGTCAATGCTGCCCAACTTGGTGTAGCTATAAGAGGTAGAAAAAGTTTTATAGAATAATACCAATGTATTGGAACCATAAAGCATCAAATCACCGTTTTGTATCGTTCCAGGATTGGATGACTGGGTTGGAATGTTTTCGGCTAAGGTGTAATATTTTTCGTTTCCGTTCAATTCAGTCATTGAAATAGTCATTGGTAATTTTTCCTTGAAATTTTTAGCAGAATTGGTGTCTACTAAGCTGGCTATAAAAGTCTGTGAGTGAACGGTAATTTTTATTTTATTGCTCATAATAGGGGCGTTATTTGGTGGAGATTCATTTAGGATTAAGGGTTCATTCGCCACGGTATCGTTGTCACTTGTACTGCAAGACGAAGCAGTTCCAACCATTGAAACGAATAATACTAGCAGTACAATAAAAGGTTTCATATTTGTGTGGTATTATTTTAAATACTGTTTAAAGAATGCGTCCAACTTGTCGAAGGGAATTTTATCCATTTTATCATACAAATCACAATGACTTGTCCCAAGCACAATGACCAATTCTTTTAGCTTGTGCTGTAGAATTCATTTTGTTGGATTTTAGAATTCTTTAATTGCTATTTTTTTTCTATTTATTTAATGAATTGGAATTGACTTCAGCATATTCTTCGTCAGATACAGGTTCTAGCCATGTGACCTGAACATCCTCTTTGTAATTGGTAATGGCAATATGAACCATTTTATTTTTTGCCGATGCGCCGTGCCAATGTTCTACATTTTCTGGAATAGTCACCACATCGCCTTTTTTAATGGGTTGTGCTTTTTTGCCTTTTTCCTGATAAAAACCTTCTCCTTCCGTTACAATCAATACTTGCCCTTTGGGGTGGGTGTGCCAATGGGTTCTTGCATTAGGTTCAAAAGTGACACTGCCTGCCGAAAAATCATTGTTGTTGTCTTTGGCTACCAAGGGATGCAAAAAGGCATTTCCGGTAAACCACTCGTTGGGTAATTGCTGTCCTTTTGGGAATAGTGCTGTTGTTTCCATTTTGATTTCTTTTTTTAAATTGCAACTTGTAATGACTATTGTTGCTATTAGTAATGATATAATTTGTTTTTGGTTCATTGTTTAATTCTTTACATGGTATAACCTGGCTTTTTGTAGAGCTTTTCTTTTTGCCCCATTATATCAGGATGATATACTTGGTCTGCCCAATCTTTGGGTTCAATATCTTCAATGGCTACTGAATACGACTCTTCGCCATAACCTATTACAGAAATAGCGGTTTTGGTAAGTTCTTCAGCCAATTTTTTCTTTTGCTCTTCGGTTTTTCCTTTCCAAAGTTTAATGATTATATGTGGCATATTTTTTAGATTAAATGGTTGCCGCATTAATTACATATCGATAACGAGCTTCTTTATTGACTACTTTTTTCCAAGCATCATTGATTTCTTCCGCTTTAATGATTTCTATTTGGGGGTAGATTTTATGTTCGGCACAATAATCCATCACCTCTTGTGTTTCGGGAATACCACCAATTAATGAAGCATTGAAATTGACCCGATTAAAAATCATATTGAAATTATTAATCGTCAGTTCACCGTTAATGGGTTGACCTACTTGCGTGAAAAAGCCATAAGGTTTGACACAATCGATATAAGCGGACATTTCGTAAGCATAAGGAACGGTAGAAATCATAAAGTCCAATTTTCCTTTCCAAGGTTTTAAATCTTCTCCAGAATGAACAACAATCACTTCCTTCGCACCAAAACCTTTGATGTCATTCACTTTTGAAGGCGAAGTGGTAAAAGCATAGACTTCGGTACCTTTTGAAACGGCCAATTTTACCGCCATATGGCCTAATCCTCCAATGCCAACGACGCCAATTTTATCCCCTTTTTTCATTTTTATTTTCATTAAGGGCGAATAGGTGGTAATCCCGGCACAAAGCAAAGGAGCTGCAAATTTCAAGTCCATATTTTGAGGAATTTTAATGGCAAAATGTTCAGTAACTACAATATTATTCGAATAACCCCCTTGTGAAATTCCGGTTGGGGATGATTTTTCGGGCGAACCATAAGTACCTGTCATTCCTGTAGTTTCGCAATGGTGTTCTTCACCGTTTTTGCAACTGTCACATTGCATACAACTGTTTACCATACAACCCACGCCAGCTTTGTCGCCTAGTTTAAACTTAGCAACGTTTTTTCCAACTGCTGTTACGATGCCTGCAATTTCGTGTCCCGGAACCTGTGGATACTGTTGTTTGCCCCAATGTCCTTTGATGGTATGAATGTCGGAATGGCAAATGCCAGAGAACTTGATGTCTATTAATATGTCATTGTCACCAACAGCTCTGCGTTCAAAGTGCCATAAGGCTAGTTTTCCTTCTTCGTCTTTACCTGCGTAACCTTTTGATTTAATAGTGCTCATAATTTTTGTAGTATTGGTTTGTGAAAAAAGGGCAATGGGGTTGGCAAGCACTATACCTGCTCCTGCCATTGCGGTTTGTTGAATAAATTTTCTTCGAGAATTGTTGCTATTTTTGGACATATTTTTTTACTTTATTAAATTGATTTAATGAATTTTGCAGGAATACCACCAATAATAACATTGTCAGGAACATCTTTGGAAACAACTGCACCAGCCGCCACAATAGAATTTTCGCCAATAGTTACTCCAGGAAGTATAGTGGCACCGACACCAATCCAAGCACCTTTTTTTATTACAATAGGATTAGAAATTGTAGCGCGTCTTTCTGCAGGATTTATGGGATGATTGGTTGTAATCAGATTTACTTTTGGGCCAATAAGCACATTGTCTTCAAGAGTAATGCCACCTCTGTCCATAAAGGTGCAGGCGTGATTTATGAATACATTTTTCCCTATATTGATGTTCTCTCCAAAATCAGAATAGAAAGGAGGAATAATAAAAAAAGTATCATCAACTTTTTTGCCAATGAGTTCACTGAAAACAGAATTGATTTCCTGCATATCATCGGTGACAAGACTGTTTAACTTAGCAGTAGTGCGAATTGCCTTTTGAATAACCTTAAATAATAGGGGATATTCAGGGTCATTTAGCGGAATAGTTTCGCCTGATTGGTCTCTTGTAAAAATAGTGGTTGCTTCCATATGGCTTTGCATTAATTAATAATACAAAATTATAATGAAACAGGGTTCGGCTGTTAACAACAATCAAACCAATAGTTAAGAATTTCAAACCAATTCTAAACGGAAATTTTTAGGATTTGTCCCAGTATTCTTCTTGAAAAAGTTGTTGAAGTAGGTGGGATATTCAAAGCCAAGGGCATAAGCTATTTCAGAAATATTCCAATCGGTATGTTGCAAAAGCGCTTTGGCTTCGCTAATAATACGTTCAGAAATATGAGTAGTGGTCGATTTCCCGGTAACACTTTTTATAGCACGATTCAGATAATTAACGTGAAGAGATAGTGCATTTGAATAATCCTGTGCTGTTTTTAACTGTAGCGGGTTTTCATTAGATTCAATTGGAAATTGTCTTTCCAAAAGTTCCAGAAACACAGAAGTAACTCTCGACGATGCATTTTTGTGTTGGTCAAAATTTTGCAAAGGCTGTAGCTTCAAAGCCTCGTGAATTATTAAATTAATATAGTTGCGGATTAGCTCGTCTTTATAAACATAATCAGTTTGTTGTTCTTCCAGCATTTTCTGGAATAAGGTGTTCAAAAACTCTCGTTGCTGTTCGGTTATTTGCAAAATAGGCGTACCGTCAATCTTAAAGAAAGGGGAGTTTTGCAAACTTTCAGAACGATCTGATTTTAAAAAGGCTTCCGAAAACAAACAGGTATAACCCACATAACTCGTTGAGACGGTCTCCCAAGAATAAGGAATATGGGGGTTGCCAAAAAATAAAACGGTGCCCTCGGCATCAAAACTTTTGTCTGCATAATGGATGATGCTCTTTCCAGTAGTCAGGCAAATTTTATAAAAATCCTTTCTACTGTAAGTGCGTGTGGCATTACCGTCACTTTCGATTTGGAATACATTAAATCCCTTTAGCTTTAATTCCGTATTGAATTCTGAAACCGGACGTATTGTTTTATTTTCCATTTCGCAAAGTTATAAAAAACAATCTTTTTAACTGGGCATTTATTTTTTTTTCTCTCTGTAAATCGAAGATTTCACTACTCCAAAATCCTATAGATAATATTTTAGCAGGATCAAATTCCCTGTCATTGCGAGGAGGAACGAAGTGGCAATCGGTTAAACGCAAGGGATGAAATGTATTATAACCCCATTACAACCTTATACTTTCCCACTCCATAAGTTTTTTTTCAAACGACATACCCGCATTCGCAGGACTTGTCGAAGGTAAAGTTAGTAAGGTATACCGATCACCAACGCCAACATACTGTTTGAAATATTTCGCTGCTTTTTGTCCATTAAAGCAAATATATTTAATATTGGGATGCGCTTTCAGGAACGAATCAAAATCGTTGGGCACTTCCTGTTCGATAGCACTGTCCAGACTTCCTTCCCTCACACAGGCTTCCAACACATCCCACAACGCAATGCGATTTTCTAATAAAATGTTTTTGCGTTCCTCGTAATCTGTAGTAAAAGGAGTCTCCAAAACATTACAAATAATCTTCCAAAAAGCATTTCTCGGGTGACCATAATACTGTTGGAATGCCAAGGATTGTGCGCCCGGCATCGTCCCTAGAATAAGGACTGTGGCGGTAGGATGGGAGATCGGGGAGAAGGAATATTTTTTCATTATACAGTGGGGAATATTTTTTCAAAGATACCATTAAAAGGCTTGCAGATACACGACAACACCTAACCGATAACTGACAACCAGACAATGCCCTATTTGATTTTTATCCCCTTAGGACCTGGGAAATCTTTTCCTAAATGCTCGTAAAGTCGTCTTACTTTTGAACGCCAACTTATTTTTGCTTCAATCCAAGTTTTGCTTCCCTCGATGATTTGTATGGTATCGTTAGTATGCGCCGGAAACTTTGAATAATCGGAATTATCATCAAATTTTAATAGTAATTCTGGATTGTCAATTGGCGTGTTATTTTTGCTTAAATCAAATATGGTTCTATGTTCTTCTTTGTTGAATTTAAGCGTTTTAACTTTTAAGTCTTCATATAAATCGATTAAGGAAATTGTATCGGTTATGAAGTCTAAATCGTAAATATCTTTTTTGGTCGAACGGTTGGCTGTGCTCACTAATTTGAATAGACCAATGTCTTTTTTAGAAAGTAGATGTATTCCTTGATTGACTTCTAAATCGAACAAATTTTTCATATTTTGAAGCAACTCCACTTTTATGGTTACGCCATCTTCTAAATCAAGAAAAAAACGCAGGAAACAATATTGATCGTTGATATTACAAGGGTCGTCAAAGCTTTTTGCTTTATTACCAAAGTAGTTTTTGACTTCGTTTTCGATATTTTTAAAACCTTCTTTCCCAATTATTCCATTGTAAAAGAAATCGAGATCATCTGAAATTCTATGATTGAATTGTAGTGCTAGATTCGTACCTCCACCTAAAGTAAATTTGGATACTGTTGGTAATGTTTGTAATGCTATAATGGCTTTAATGATTGCTGGAGTAACTGCCTTCATAACTTAAAGTGAAAAGCGAAGAAATGGTTTTACATTGTATCTTTTTGCAACACTGATGCAAACTTTGTTACTGATATTCTCTGTTGTTAATTTTAAGTATTTAACAATGTCTTTAGCAGAATATAGCGCTTCTAATTTTAGAATGTCTGTTTCAAATGTTTCAGGAGTAGTGGCAAACAAAGCCCTTGGAATGATAATAGCCGCATCTCTAGAAAGATGAAGTTTACTAGGATCCATATCCCAAAATAAGTGTTTGGGAAAAATTGTTGCTATGTTTACTGATTCTTTCATTATACAAAATTAATGAATTTAACAATAAGTGGTGCACTACTATAAAAAGTTTAACTTCTTTGCTTTCAATGTCATTGCGAAGAGAAACGACCTGGCAAGCTGTTGAATTCACAGCAATAGTTTTTCAAATATACCATTAAATAGCGTACAGATACACCACAACCCCCAACCGATAACTGGCAACCGCTAACCCCTAACTCATAACCGATTAACCAATTAACCAGTTAACCTTTTCATCACATCCTACACAAACTCC
>Ga0075152_10000520_pt1 | contig 28484 bp, 23 predicted proteins | sample JI61114C2DNA_FD_70964 | JGI IMG/M metagenome (GOLD analysis project Ga0075152, IMG submission 70964) | Wastewater effluent complex algal communities from Wisconsin, to seasonally profile nutrient transformation and Carbon sequestration -... | ecosystem: Engineered > WWTP > Effluent > Algae...
ATCCTGTACTTCCCGGCTGATTCCACAAGTGGAAGCGCATAATTCAGCTGCATTTCCCATGGCTTTTCCGTCATACACATCCGTAAGACCGTCTTTTGCCAGGCCATCCACCAATGATACATTTCCATACTTATTTCCCCAACGCATTGTATCGCTGTAAAATGGAACATTACTCATGCTTTCCATGCCTCCTGCAATCACAATATCCGCATCCCCCAAAGCGATACTTTGGGCGGCCAGTGCAATTGATTTCATGCCACTGGCACAAACCTTATTGATGGTGGTACAATTTACTTCATTGGGTAACCCGGCAAATTTAGCCGCCTGTCTGGCCGGCGCCTGTCCTAAGTTGGCCTGAATCACACAGCCCATCAGTACATCATTCACCTGATCCGGCCGGATACCGGCTTTTTGCAATGCACCTTTGATAGCTATGGCGCCCAGCTGGGTTGCCGTAAGCGTTTTCAGACTTCCGCCAAAACTGCCCATAGGCGTACGGACTGCAGATATAATGACAACTTCTTTCATATGGTTTTTATTAAGTACCAAATATAACGATTGTTAGTATTTCAGTATTGGGGTTTCAGCTTTCTTTCTCCGCCGGTTTACGGAATTCCCTGATTTTATCACTGATATACATGATCATTTGTTCCGGATTTGTTTTGCGGCAAAAACTATATGACGGGCGATAGCGATACATAAATAAGTGGAGAGAATCCCCTTTTAACCCGGTAACCCGGCTGACCATTGTGGCGGAAAACTGATGATCGATATAATCTTCCTTTTCATATGCCGCCATTCGCTTTCTGAGTTGCCGGCGCTGTTTGGCTTCTTTTGAAAAATAGCTGACCGGACTGATACTGATGCCAAAGCCCTGTGGGGTGTTTCTTCCGGTTATACCGGCCTCTTTGCGATCATATAAATACTGATAATGTAAACGGCGGTTAAGAGAATCAGTCTGGTAACTGGTGGCTGTAACTGTAACAGATTTTAATAATACGGGCTTTATTCGCAGGGTTACATCTTTTGTAGTGAAAAACATATAATGTTCCACAATTACTGTATCTGAAAAATATCCTGTAGCGCTGAAAACAATCCGGTCCCCTTCAGCGGCGCGCATACTATACTGGCCCAGTTTATCTGAAAACACCACCACCCTGCCGGTCAGGTTTATTACATTGACACTACTCAGCACGGAGTCTGTTTCCTGATCATATATTTTTCCTTTGACCAGATCCTGGCCGTACATATTACCGCAGCATAGAAAGATAAACGTAAGCAGTTGGAAACGGAGCATGTATAAAAATAAAAATACGGATCATCAAACCTGCCCCGGCTGAGGCAATGTTTTGTTAAAGCAGTAATACGGCTTACCATCCTATACCATAATCTTCGCCGTGATTGCTGCTGCCTCCCCATAAACTGCCATGTTTCCAGTCAAAATAAATAGCATTGATCGGGCCGCTTGTACGGTCATCAAAACTGAGCGTATACCCCATCTGACGGAGTTCCTGGCGTATTTTCTCCGGAGTCTGGTCGGAGAGTAAGAGATGACCGGGTTTGGGTTTACGGTCATCCGTTTTGCTGCCACCCAGCGAAAGCCATAACTGATTTGAATTGATATTGGCCGCTTCAGTTGCCTGTTGTACAGTCATGCCAAATTCGGCCATATTGAGGAAAAACTGAAGCAGGTTCTGATCCTGCGTATCGCCACCCTGAACAGCGAATGACAAATAGGGTTTGCCGTCCTTTATGGCGAGTGCAGGTGTCAGGGTTACCCTGGGCCGCTTGCCCGGCGCAACCACATTAAACGGATTAATAGTGGAATCTAGTACAAAACTCTGCATACGCTGACTCATGCCAACACCCGTATTTCCGGCAATACAGGCCGGGATCCATCCACCACTGGGGGTGATGGAAACCACCCATCCCTCTTTATCGGCGGCTTCCACACTGGTGGTTCCCCGATGGAGCCGGTCAAGGTATTCCGGGTCCCCGTAAACGGTACCATTATTATCATGCGCAGGAACGAAATTCCGGTTAATGCTATCGGTACTGAATCCACGTATTTTTAACTGATTCAGCCATGGATTAAAACCGCCCTGAAACGGATAGGGATCACCCGGCCCGGTCAGGGGATCATTCCGGTCCGGTTTGATCAGCGCGGCTCTTTGTTTTGCATATTCCTTGCTGAGCAGTCCGCGGATGGGCTCTTCCGGCGGAAAATAAGGATCCCCGTAATAAAAATCACGGTCAGCAAAACAAAGATTCATGGCCTGGTATAAAGTATGTATATACTTTGTGCTGTTATATCCCATACTCTTCAGATCGGTGTTTTCCAGGATATTCAGGGCCTGCAACATTACCGGCCCCTGCGTCCAGGACTGAAGTTTATATACATCAATCCCTTTGTAATTCACCGACAAAGGTTCTTCTTCCAGCGGCTTCCAGCGTGCCAGGTCTTCCATAGTAATCAGTCCGCCCTGTTCTTTACACCCCCTGACAAATTCACGGGCAATATCTCCCTTATAAAAACGGTTATAAGCCGCCATGATAGCCTCTTTACGGGTCTTCTTCTGCCGGAGGGCGGTTTGTTCAGCTTCCACCATTTTTGTAAGAGTTTGCAACAGATCCTGCTGTACAAAAATTTCACCGGCTTCAGGTGCTTCTCTTTTTTCGCCGGCATGCGTAAGAAAAACCTTTTTACTATATGGCCATTCTTTTATTCTGTTTTTTCCTCTTTCTATACTATTTGCTGTCTGTGCCTCAATCGGATAACCCGCGGCCAGTTGCATGGCAGGAGCCAGTACCTCTTTCAGACTCATCGTTCCGTATTCCGAAAGCATATAACAGATGCCTCCCGGTGTGCCGGGTGTAGTGGCAGCCAGCGGGCCATACTCCGGGGGAAAATGATACCCCTTTTCTTTAAAAAATGCAGACGTGGCACCCGTAGGAGCCACTCCCATGGCATTAATCGCAATGACTTTTTTAGTTTTTGGATTATAAATCAGGGCTTGTGTCTCTCCGCCCCAGCTCAGTACATCCCACATGGTACAGGTAGCTGCCAGCATGGCGCAGGCTGCATCAACGGCATTTCCCCCTTTCTGAAATATCATTGAACCGGCTGTGGCCGCCAAAGGTTTGCCGGTAATGGCCATCCAGTTTTTCCCATGTAAAGGGGGCTTTTGTGTCTGTTGGGCCTGGCTCCCGGCACAGCAGAGCAGTACCGGAAAAAGGAGGTATGAAATACGCATAAATCGGTTTTTTTCTTGTTTAAAGATAAGCCTCTGTAGTTGTTCATTGTGCAACTGTTTCAAATCAGGAAACAGGGCGCCGGCGTATGATTTTTATCAAGAAGCTTCCCGGTTCGACAGGGATTGAGTAACTTCAAAATAAAAATATGGCCAGATCACATCACCGTAAGAAACACAAGGAACATGTACGGCAGTTCAGGCATAGCCATGATACTGATACTCCGCAGGGAAGAACCGGAAAAGCAGTTAATGTACTCATGATCGGCGGAGCCGTAGCCGGTTTGGCAATCGGATTTTTTGCTTCCGGTGGAACGCCCTTGTGGATGATGGCCGGATTGCTGGCCGGAGCCGCAGCCGGTTTCTTTGCCGGTAAAAAAATTGATGAAGGAAATTAACCCTTAGCCGGTTATAATTTGTGGAAATAAGGTGTTACAATACAAGTGTAAGTTGCTTACATTTGCTAAAATTTTATTAGATGAAACTTTTTGTTGCTGGTTTACCGTACGACATGGATGATGCGGAGCTGGAAGAATTTTTTGAAAAATTCGGAACTGTTACTTCCGTTAAAGTAGCCATGGACAGAGAAACCGGTAAAAGCAAAGGGTTTGCTTTTGTCGAAATGGCCAATGCCCAGGAAGCAAAGGAAGCGATTGAAGGATTAAATGACCTCCCCATTGGAAAAAAAGTACTGGTGGTGAAGGAAGCCGAAGAAAAGCCAGGTGGCGGCGGCGGATTCCGTCCTAACCGGGGTGGTGGTGACCGAGGCGGTTATGGTGGTGGAAGCGGCGGCGGCGGCGGATACCGGGGCGGTGGTGGCGGATATGGGAACAATTCCCGTCCTCCCCGTGACAGATACTAACCTGCATGAATAATAGCTGAGAACTGTACCGGTATTCCTGTACAGTTTTTTTATGCCTGCGAATTTATACTGAATCTCCACCTATAGACCCCTTAACCGATAAAGGCTGTCATTGTTGGTAAAGTACTGAACAACTGTAGGAAGCTATTTTCAGCTTATTGACTTCTTTTGAACCCGGGACATCTGATTGCGGATCAGCTATCACCCTGTTGTTTTCATGAATATATTTCTCCCACTTACCGGTCAATGGTATTTCAGCATCGGCCGGGGTTCCATTATAACAAACCATAATTTTCGACCATTCATCCCCGGCGGCCTTGCCATCAATTTCAAAAGCGATTGTACCCGGTATTGTTAAAGCTGAAAAACGGATAAAACGGGCAATCGCGTCTGCCGTTTGTAACCGGAATGCAGGATGCTTTTTCCGCATACTGATCAGCTCTTTGACGTATCCGTTCAAACCCGGATGTAGCGATTTCAGTGTCCAGTCGATGGCGTTTATGCTGTCCGGTGAGTTGTAGGAGTTCTCCACCCCCTTTTTGGAGCGCATAAATTCTGTACCGGCATGCAGGAAAGAAATTCCTTGTGAAGTGAGCACTATTGATAAAGCCAGCCGTTGCATCTGTTCCCTTTCAATGACAGTGGCCGTACTGGCCGAAATAGCCAGTTTATCGAAAAGCACATGATTATCGTGGCATTCACAATAGGAGACGGTATTCGCCGGAGAAGCCGCCCAGGGAGCTTTTGAATAGTTGATTTTTTTGTAGTCCACCTGCGGATGCGGACAGGATGCCACTACGCCGAACTTTATACTCTCTTCCATCGCCGGCTTTCCACTGGCAAATCCCCGGTCGGCATGTTCAAACACACTCCCCTTGATTCCGTCCCGTAAATCGTCACTGAAAACGGCTATCCGGTCCAGTTTTGCAGCATTGGCTTTTAACGCCCTGAGTGAATCCGGCAACGGAGATGCTCCGGCCGTCCACCCTTCTCCATATAAGAGTATGTCCGGTTTTATTTTATGCAGTTCCCGCGAAATCAGGTTCATGGTTTCAATATCATGAACACCCATCAGATCAAAACGGAATCCGTCAATATGATATTCATTTACCCAGTACAACAGGGACTCCAGCATAAATTTCCGGAACATGGGTCGTTCGCTGGCTGTTTCATTGCCACAGGCAGTGGCATTGGAAAATTTTCCGCCTTTATCCTGCCGGTAGTAATAGCCGGGTACCAGTTGATTGAAGTTTGACTTTTCCGTCAGTGCGGTATGATTATAGACCACATCCATGATTATACCTATCCCCTGCTGGTGAAAAGCCTGCACCAGCTGTTTGAATTCCAGTATACGAACCGTGGGCTCATACGGGTTGCTCGCATAAGAGCCTTCCGGTACATTATAATGCAGGGGGTCATACCCCCAGTTATATCCGGCTTCAGGATTACTTTCATCCACGGAATTATAATCATAAGAAGGCAGCAGGTGTACATGGGTAACACCTAAATCCTTTATATGATCCAGACCGGTAGACCGGTTGCCGTCAGGAGTCAGTGTGCCAGTTTCTGCAAGGCCGGAGAATTTCCCTTTATGTTTTATACCGGCAGAATTGTGTAGGCTGGCATCCCGTACATGCAATTCATAAATCACCGCATCCGCCGGGTTTTTTAATACAGGGGAACGGTCCTTCTCCCAGTTTAACGGGTTGGTATCCTTCATATCCACCACCGCGCCTCGCTTCCCATTCACCCCAACCGCTTTTACATACGGATCCGTAATTTCATCCGACCAGGTGCCGTTTATATTTACCCGGAAAGTATAGAACTTATTCTTCTGATCAGTAAACACCGTAGTGACCCATGTCCCGTTTTTTGATTTGACCATGGGCACTGTAACAGCCAGGTGCTGACCGGTACCTGAATGGTAAAGCCTTAATTCGGCCGCCCGTGCCGTGGGGGCCCAGATTTTAAAAACACTGCGTTGCGGCGTATACGATATGCCCAGGTCAGTACCGGTGTAAACCGGGTATTTACTAAAAGGGGACTTTTGCGCTTTACCGGAGAATAACTGAGTTAGTATAAGCATCAGGAGTACTATTCGCTTCATCGAAGAAAATTAAATTGCAACAAAGGTAGTAAATGACTTATCCGCAGACCGGGATAAAAATTTTCGGTTACCATTGGGCAAAACAGTAAATTGTTGCTTCATTCATTATTCTGATTTTTTGCAATATGGGAGACTTTCAGGTTAAGAAACAGCCAAAGAAATATGATGCAGTAATTGTAGGCTCCGGCGCCGGTGGCGGAATGGCCGCGTATATACTGGCACGTGCCGGACTTAAAGTATGCATTATAGAAGCGGGTTACATGTATGACCCGCAGAAAAATATCACCCAGCTTAAAAATCCATGGGATTCTCCCCGGCGTGGCGCCAGTACAAAACTGCGGCCCTTTGGTGATTTTGATGCCTGTTACGGGGGCTGGTCTGTCGAGGGAGAGCCCTTTACCAAGGAGGCCGGAACAGACTGGATGTGGTGGCGGGCCCGTATGCTCGGTGGCCGTACCAATCACTGGGGACGTATTTCCTTACGTTTCGGGCCAAAGGATTTTAAGCGGAAAAGTATTGACGGATTGGGAGATGACTGGCCAATCGGTTATGAAGATGTAAAACCCTTTTATGACCGGGTGGATAAACTGATCGGCATCTTTGGCACCAATGAAGGGCTGGAGAATGATCCGGATGGTTTCTTCCTTCCTCCTCCCCGTCCCCGACTGCATGAGCTTTTTATCAAGAATGCGGCCACACAGGCAGGTGTACGGGTTATCCCCTCCCGTTTATCCATTCTTACAAAACCCATAGAAAACGATGCCGGCCGGGGTGCCTGTTTCTTTTGTGCTCAATGCAGCCGCAATTGCAGTATGGCCAAAGCGGATTTCTCGTCACCCAATGTGCTGATATATCCGGCTATGAAGACCGGTAATATTGATGTGGTAGCCAATGCAATGGCCCGTGAAGTATTAACGAATAAGGAAGGACTGGCTACCGGTGTTTCGTATGTAAGTAAAGAAGATGGTATGGAATACCAGGTGGAAGGCCGGGTGGTGATTGTGGCAGCCAGTGCCTGTGAGAGTGCCCGATTGCTGCTGAATTCAAAATCAGACCGTCATCCAAACGGACTGGCTAATAGCAGCAATGTAGTTGGGAAATACCTGCATGATTCTACCGGGGCGGCCATGGGAGGCGTACTGCCCCAGCTGTTTGACCGCAAACGGTATAATGAAGACGGTGTGGGGGGTATGCATGTATATTCTCCCTGGTGGCTTGATAATAAAAAACTGGATTTCCCCCGTGGTTATCATATCGAGTATTGGGGAGGACAAAGTCAGCCTTCCTATGGATTCAGCTGGGGTATTGAAAACCTGAATGGTAAATACCTGGTCAAAGGAAAACAAAAGGAAGCGGGTGGATATGGGGCTTCACTCAAGGAAGATTACCGCTTTTTCTATGGAGCCAGTTTCGGCATGGCAGGCCGCGGGGAAGCCATTCCGCTGGAGTCCAACTATTGCGCCATTGATCCCAATGTGGTTGACAAATATGGCATACCTGTTTTAAAATTCAATGTAAAATGGAGTGAGCATGAAATTAATCAGGCCAAACACATGAAAGAAACCTTTAAGGAAATCATGCACAATATGGGTGCCGTGGTAACCTGGGGAGGTGAAGACAATGAAAGCAACAACTGGGGACTATCCAAGCCCGGAGAAATTATTCACGAAGCGGGTACTGTCCGTATGGGCAATGACCCGAAAAAATCGGCACTGAACAAATGGAGCCAGGCCCATGATTGTAAAAACCTGTTTTGTGTGGATGGGGGTCAGTTTGTCAGTCAGGCCGATAAGAATATAACCTGGACCATTCTGGCACTTTCGATGAGAGCCAGTGAATATATTATTGAAGAAATGAAAAAACAGCAGTTATAAATCAGGTAATAAACCATTTTTCATAGAGCCTGAATAGATCTAAAAAGCAAAAATCATGGACAGAAGAAAATCGTTGAAACTGATCGCCACCGGAGCCGTTGCCGTTCCTGCAGCGATAGCCGGGTGTGCCACCGATAATAAAAAAACACCGGCTACCACCACTGAACCGGTGTTTAATCTTGACCGGAATCCGGATGAATTGAAATACGAGAAGGAATTATTGGCCAGGGAAGATTTTTTTACCGGACACGAAATGGCCACGATTACCATATTGGCAGATATTATTATTCCCAAAGACGAAATCAGTGGCAGCGCCAGTGAAGCAGGTGTCCCCGCTTTTATTGCCTTTATAGTAAAAGATAAACCGGAACACCAGGTGCCGATGAAAGGAGGGTTAAGGTGGCTTGATTTGCAGAGTGTAAAACTGTTTGAGAAAGCATTTAAGGATTGTGCTCCCGCGCAACAGATTGAACTTGTCGACCAGATTGCCTACCCGGCCAAAGCCAGGCCTGAAATGAGCCAGGGTGTTCAGTTTTTTAAACTGATGCGTGACCTCACCGCCACCGGTTTTTATACTTCAGAAACAGGTATAAAGGATATTGGTTATATGGGAAATCAGCCAAATCAGTGGAATGGCGTTCCGCCGGAGGTGCTGGCACAGTATAAGCTGGCTTATACGGAAAAAGAACTAAAAGAGTGTGTCAGTTTTGATAATCCACAAACCTCGTAAAAGTCCGTGATCAGCCAGGAAAATTAAAATACCCCGGAAATATGGGCAGTCGCTATGATATTTCTTGGATTTTAAATACATTAGCGCCGACGTTAACCGTTTAATTTCATTTTCCTTCTAAAACCTCCAGGTTATCCGGGTTTCATAAATTGACCGCCGGACGTTCTAATTAGCAGCCTACTTCTGAATTCAGAAATGTAGAAACATTAACCGACCTAAATCAACCGTTCTTATGAAAGGTGAGCTATCATTACGCGTATTAAATCAGGAAGAAGTATTCGCTGGAATGCGTGATAAATGGAATCAATTACTGAAGAAATCCTCGGCTGACACAATTTTTCTGACCTGGGAATGGTGCTGGTCCTGGTGGAAAAATTTTAAGCAACCTAATCAGGCATTATATATAATTGAAATAACGGAAGGTGAAGAACTGATCGGTATCGCCCCTTTCTATATCAGCACAATCCCCTACCTGAACACAATCATCCGCCGGATCGATTTTATCAGTTTCGGAACCGTGGATGCGGAATACCTCGATTTTATTATCGTAAAAGGGAAAGAACAACAGGTCATTCACACCATTTTTGATTACCTGAATACCCGGCCGGATGATTGGAACTTTATGTATCTGGGGGAAATTCCGGAAAACTCGGTTTCAATTCCCTTTTTAACAGAGCAGGCGGCTTCACGAAAACTGAGTATCCGTTCACGACGCCACGATTGTGCTTATGTACCGTTACCTGACAGTTACGATGCCTACATTAACAGTATGGGCTATAATTTCAGGAAAAAGCTCCGTCATTTTACCAAACGCCTTGAAAAAGGTCATACGGTTGAATTTGTACAAACGCTGTCGCCTGACAGCCTGCAGGAAGACCTGGAATCACTTTTCCGGCTGCATCAGAAACACTGGCAATCGGAACATTTTGAAGGCAGTTTCATCAACCAGCCCAGGAAAGGATTTTATCATGATATGGCCAGACTTTTTATGGAGAATGACTGGCTTCGTTTGTACTCGCTGCGGGTAGACGGACAATATACCGCACATCAATACGCCTTTGAATATAACAATAAAATATTCGCTTTGCAGGATGGGTATGATCCTGACTGGGGTGAAAAAAGGGTGGCCAGAATTTTGCGGGGCTATGTGTTTAAACAGTGTATTGAAAAGGGACTGTATGAATATGATTTTCTCCGTGAAATATCAGATCACAAACGCAACTGGGAAGCCATTGAAAAATACAGTATTGATTATACGATTGGCCGGACAAATTTCAGCACCCGTATGTACCTGAATGTACCTGTCTATGTGAAACAATTCAGGAAAGGGCTGAGAAAACTGATCCCTTCACAGGTTATGAAACTGCGCAGCCGTATAAAAGAGAAAAAGGCACTTAAAGTACTGGAAGAAAAAATCCAGGAAAGCGAACAGGCTGCGGATAGTAAATAATTACCCTATTTACGTATATCTTTATATCCAAAATCCTCCAACAATGAAACCACTCAGCTTGTTACGGCCGGTATTTTCCTTTTTAATATGGCTGGTTTTCAGTTTGTCCGTTTCCGCCCAGGGATATGTTACGTTGCATGACGAGTGTGATTTCAGAGGGAAAGGCTATTATCTTGAAGCAGGCACTTACCGGTTATATCAGATGAAAATCGGGAATGATAAGCTGTCTTCCCTCCAGGTGCCGGCCGGATACCGGGTTACACTTTATGAGGATGATTATTTCAGGGGACGGACCCGGACATTTACCGGTACTGTCAATTGCCTGGATTCAGCCTGGAACAATATGGCATCCTCCATTGTGGTCGAGAATACATCGATTCAGCAGACAAACCCCAATGAGTATGTGGTATTCTATAACGATTGTTTCAACCGTGGATTTTCCCGAAGCCTGCGTCCCGGTATTTATAAAGGATCCGATCTGGGTGAATTGAAGAATAATATTTCCTCTTTTTCCATATTCGGAAATCTGCGGGTCAGGGCCTATACCACATCAGAAGAAGCCAGTGGATATTTCACCAATTTTGATCTTACACAAAACTGTCTCGACAGGAATTTCAATGACCGGATCAGCTCACTGGTGATTGAATATAAACCTTACAACAGCCCGGCTGACGCAAATAATTCCGGTGAAAGTGCCTCCGCCCAGTTTTATACCGATTGTAATTACAAAGGGAATGCCCTCCGGCTGTTGCCCGGTCGTTATTCAGGACAGGAACTGGGATTATTCAGAAATTCCATTGCCTCTTTACAAATTGCGCAGGGAATACAGGTAAGGGCTTACCAGGATGATAATTTTTCCGGCAGTTCCACCACCCTTTCCGGTGATAATACCTGCCTGAGTTATGACTGGCGAAACCGTATTGGTTCACTTATTGTGGAAGACCGTGGCGGATTCAACGGGAATACCAATAACCAGCCACAGGTACAAAATGTAACCATTTACACCGACGCAAATTTCAGAGGACAATCAGCGACCGTTTTACCAGGAACCTATGCCAATATGAATCTGGCTGACGGATTTCCTGAAAAAGCGCTCAGTTCCATTCAGATTCCGTCAGGTTACCGGGTGGTCTTGTATGATCAGCCAAATCTCAGGGGGAAAAGCTATACATTAACCACTTCCAGGAGCAGTTTCTCGCTTTCCAGCTGGAATGACAGGGCGGTGTCCATTGCCGTTTACAGAAATTAAAAAACGCATACCGTTCCGGAAAACAGGTATGCGTTAAAATTGTCAGTCAGCCGGATCAGACAAATTCTTCTTTGGCTGTCTTACTGTACTCATCGATTAGTTTGCGCTGAAGATCAAAAGGAACAGCTTCATATCCGTTCAAGGCCATTTTAAACTTAGCCCTACCCTGGGTTATAGAACGGAGTGATGACGAATATCCATCCATTTCTGCCAGTGGAACTTTTGCAATCACTTTCTGGAAATGTCCTTCACTGTCAATGCCTTCCACAATGGCTCTGCGGCTTTGCAGGTCACCCATCACAGAACCGGTAAGATCATCCGGACATAATACTTCAAGTTTATAAATAGGCTCCAGTATCTGGGGATCGGCCTGCTGGAATGCCTGACGAAACGCCTGGAGACCGGCAATTTTGAATGAAATATCATTGCTGTCAACCGGGTGCATTTTACCGTCATACACGCATACCCGGATATCACGGGCATATGAACCGGTCAACGGGCCATTCTGCATTTTTTCCATAACACCTTTTAATACAGATGGCAGAAAACGGGCATCAATGGCACCTCCCACAATACAATTGTAGAATACCAGTTTGCCACCCCAGTCAAGGTCGTGAACATCCCGGCCGCGTACGTTCAGGTCCGTTGGTTCAGGAATACCTTCATACCAGGGTTCAATCCGGAGGAAAACTTCCCCAAATTGTCCGGCACCTCCGCTCTGTTTCTTATGCCGGTAATTGGCATCAGCCATTTTGCGGATGGTTTCCCGGTAAGCGATCCGGGGTTTTACAAACTTGACTTCCAGTTTATGCTGGTGCTCAATCTTCCACTTGGCCACAGCCAGATGCATATCACCCTGGCAATGAATCAGGGTTTGTTTCAGTTCGGAGGAAACTTCCACCAGCAAAGTGGGATCTTCTTCTCTTAACTGGTGCAAAGCCAATGACAATTTCTCCTCCTCCCCTTTTTTGATGGTTTCAATCGCCACCGTCATATTGGGTGCAGGAAACTCAATGGGCGGCAATTCATAATTCCGTCCCTTGATGTGCAGGGTATTGTTTACGTGGGTGTTTTTGAGTTTCAGGGTGGCTCCAATATCACCGGCCACCAGCTCATTAATCGTTGTCCGTTTATTTCCTTCTACCAGGAAAAGCTGGGTTATTTTTTCGGTCACACCGGTACTTTCATTCTCCAGTTCCATGCCGCTTTTTATTGTCCCGGAATAAACTTTAAAGAAGGAAAGTTCGCCGACATGGGGCTCAGAGATGGTTTTATAGATGAAAATGCAGGCCGGACCGTTGGCATCACAGGGTAATTCTTCCCCTTTTTTGGTTTTCTGCGGCGCCATTTCGTTGGCACTTGGCCCGACATTATCAATAAATCCCATCAGGCGGCCGCTGCCCATATTCCGTTCGGCAGACAGGCTGAATACCGGGAAGAGATCATGATGAATCATGGCATGTTTAAGCCCTTGTTTCATTTCATCCTCATCCAGTTCGCCTTTGTCAAAGTATTTCTCCATCAGCGTTTCATCATTACTGGCAATAGCTTCAATCAGTTCTTTGTGGAGTTCTTCCGCTTTTGCTTTTTCTTCGTCGGGAATCGGCATTTTTTCAGGCTTTCCGCCATTATCCTTAAAATGATACATAGTCATCCGGAGCACGTCAATGATTTCATGGAATCCGGAACCTGTCTGGCGGGGATATTGCACTACCACCACATTGTTGCCAAAATGAGATTTGGCTTCCCGGATGGTTTTGTCGAAATCGGCGTTGTCATCATCCAGTTTATTGACCGCCAGAATCATGGGCGTTTTGAATTTTTCCGTGTACTCCCAGATAATATCCGTACCAACTTCCACACCCATTACCGCGTTTATCAGCATAACCCCCGTATCGGCAACCCGTAATGCGGAAATTACTTCTCCGGAAAAATCATCATAACCCGGGGTATCAATAATATTAATTTTATATCCTTTCCATTTGGTATGGAGGAGCTTGCTGAAAATAGAATTACCACGTTCCTGTTCAAGTTCGTGGTAATCTCCGGTAGTATTCCGCTCCGCGATGCTGCCCTTCCGGGTAATCAGGCCTGCTTCAAAAAGCATGCACTCCGCTAAGGTGGTCTTACCTGAGCCGGCATGGCCTAGCAAGACAATATTTTTTACGTGTGAGGTATCAAACTCTGGCATAGCAATAGATTTTAGGTTTGAAGAATCGTTGTGACTTATACAAATCTTCAAAATGAACAAAAGGAAACGCATGAACCCGGTTAGGGGCCGGGCTGATTAAAGTCAGTAATCAGTCGCTTAAGCGGTACGCGAGAGGAATCCGCTGAATTCGGCGCGCAGCTGCTGAAGAGTTAATTCCAGTGAATTAAATTCTTCCTGAAGACTGGCATGCTGGCTGTTAATTTCTGCAGAAGAGGAATCAGTTTCCAATTTACGTTCGTGTACTTTGATCGCCTGTTTAAGATCGTGGATGTTGATCAGCTGGATGTGAAACTGGTTGTGAAGATGTTCTACTTCCTGTAATTGTTCTTTTGAGAGAGGTTTACCGGCGACCTGGCGGATTTTGCTTTCGTCCTGTGTGAATTCATCGCGATAAGTGCGGAGCTGTGCTCTCCAGGCATTAGACTCCGCGGAGAGCTGTGAGATGTCTACCTGTACCATGGGATTTAAATTTTAGAGATTAAAAAAATGAAAGAACTGGAGGGAATGCTGGCGAAGCGGTCAGTATGTCCCGGGTGTGGACTAAGTAGAGGTGGGTAAATCTGTTTCTTTGCTACTGTTAAGGTAAGACCAATTTGAACAAATCCAAATTATTTAGATATGATTTCTGTTAAAAAAGAAATGCACAGGAATCATCCTGTGCATTTTGTTTATTTCATCCGGAAATCTTATATTATCAATGTCTTCGCACTTTCACCTTGGAGGCTTTATTTCCACGCGGCCCGGTAACCGTTGTCTTTTTAATAGTGGCTTTATTTCCACGGGGCCCGGTAACGGTGGTCCTGCTGCGGGTGACATGGTACCGCCCAACAGCCGCTGAATGCCGGTTACGGACAATTAAAGAACTGCTGCGATACGGTGTATACAGTTTATGCGCATGGATCACCCGGTGAGTACGTACCACTACAAACGGGCGGTGGTAATGGGAACGGAACGGATGCCATACATGCCAGGGATGCGGACGCCAGGGTTTCCACCAGGCCGGATAATAGCTCCAGCGGTAGGGAGAAATCCAGGGACGGTAAACCGGATCATACACAAAACGTACAGAAGGCCAGCCCCATACATTGATCACGATACGGGGTGTATAAAAATCATATCCGGCGGCATTGGGGCCACTCAATTGGCTGTCATTATAATCTATAAAGGCTTCTTCCTCTCCTCCCCCGTCGGGCTCCACTATTACCTGTTCGCCATAAATTTCCTCATCCCCGATTATCTGAATGACGGCAGTTGTATCACCCGTTTTCTCCATTTCAATAACCGCAATATCCTGGCTTTCACCAGCTGAAACCGGTACCTGCAGCACAAATGCATGTGCATTGTCTGCCGATTTATCAACGACCCGTATATAATCGATATCCCCGTCGCCATTCAGGTCGAGATTATTGATATGGTTATTTTCAGTGTTCAACGCTTTTTCAAAATCCTCAATTCCTGAAGACTGCTGAAACAGTTGCAAGGCACCCTGCAGGCTGAACTGATCGCCGGGCAGTCCCGTGGAATCCACACCCGGCTGACCCTGGGCAAAGGCGGATACACTGAAGAAGAGTATCCCGGTTACAAAAGTGGTTAAATGCTTGATTGCTTTCATGTAATAAGTTTTGTATGAGACGGTAAAAGGAGTGCCGGGTTTATTTTCCGGAAATACTTTTTTTTAAAAAAAAGGCAAAGCACGGGTTTTTACGGTAAGTTGAATTGTTTTAACCAGTTCCAGTGAATGCGGGCTGCTTCCATCCAGTGATTTTCGCCGTTCGGATATGCATGCTTCAGGTCTTTTACAAAGACAAATCTGAATTCATAACCCGTAGCAGGTATGGCAGGACGATAGGTGGCCCAGACAATTGAGTTTGTGTCTCCACTGATGGTATAGGCCGGATTCAGACCGAAATTCACCACATGATGATTGGCTATTCTGTAATGTTTCCCGTTTAAAAGCGGTATTCCAGGTGTGCTGATAAGCGTATCCAGCAAGCTGAGCGGAATAACCGGCCCTGTATTTCCGGGGCCGTAATCCTCATTGCCCACCTGGAACATAACCGGTAGTTTCCTTTTAGGCTGATATATGGTATCCATATAAAAGGCGGATGCATTTTCCACTACCGCGGCCAACCGGTCACTCAGGGAAATGGCACACTTGGCAGCCATTTGACCTCCGTTTGAAAATCCAACAAGATAAATACGCTTGTTATCGATTTTATAACGGACCCCAAGATCATTGATCACTGCGGTCAGAAACTGGATATCATCCTTTGGCACCTGACCGGTACAGAATGTCCAGTCGGCATCAGGCGGTGTATTCCATTTGGTGATATTTTTAGTTTCCCCGTTATCGTTTATACAGTAACGCAGGGATGAGGGGAATACTGTAAGAACATTCTGCTCTTCACCAATCTCCTTCCATCCCGACCGTACATACATATCATCTCCGTTTCCGCCGGTGCCATGAAGCATAAAGACGACCGGGACGTTGGCTGTTCCGGTATACGATTCAGGAACGTGAACATAATATTCACGGGTCACGCCCTCCACGGTAAGGGTGACTCGTTTTTTACCTTTGCCGGCGGAACTACTGTTGCCAGTGTTCCCTCCGCTTTCTTCTTTCTGACATCCGGTAAAGGCAACAAAAAAATAAAGTAATAGAATTGCAGAAATGCTGTGGTTCATAAAATTTGTATTAATGGTTACGACGTAAAGATGCAACCACAGCTTACAGACCTACTAGAACCCAAGGGTGATTTTATTGACGAAGCATACTGTTTCGCAACCGGGCAACAGCCGTGGTTCTGCTGGTGACATCCAGTTTGAAATAGGCATTGTTGATATGTTTTTTCAGGGTATTGAGTGAAATAAAGAGATCTGCGGCAATCTGTTGATTGGTTTTTCCGTCATAGAGCAACTGCATGACCTCAAATTCTCGGTCACTCAAAGGCGTTACCAGCTCCCGGTTGATTTTACCCGGATCCAGTCGTGGAACATGCCGGTTCAGCTCACGGGCATGATTGGATAAAGCTATTTCGATTGTGGCAAAAAGGGTTTTATCATTGAAAGGTTTGACGATATAGCCATACGGATTTGTTTGCTTGGCTCGTTCCAGGGTATCCTTATCAGAATAAGAAGTCAGAAATACAAAAGGAATATTATTATGCAGATTGATATATTGGGCCACTTCAATACCGTCTCTGTCACTTTCCAGATTAATATCCAGAATGGCAAAATCAGGCGGATTGCGCTTCAACTGGAAAAAGGCCTCTTCCGGATCATAGGCAATGGAAGAAACCTCATAATCATTATTATTGAGGTACATACCGATATTCTTAGCGATCAGCGGTTCGTCCTCCACAATAAGTACTCGTATTCCGGACATTTAAGCAATTGTTTTAAATTTTGATATAATAATACTGATATCCGTGCCCTGGCTGCCATCGATATTAATCCGGGCCTTCATTTTTTGTGCAAAGGCCTTGATAATCTCAAAACCAAATGAATTGACCGTACCGGGATCGAAACCTTCCGGTAATCCCTTTCCGTTGTCTTTTACCTGCAGCAGCAGTTCATTATCATTTCGCTTCATCTTGACCCGGATATCCCCGCCTTCCCGGCCGGTAAATGCATACTTTAATGAATTACTGATCAATTCATTTAATATCATGCCAAGCGGAATAGCCGTATCTGTATGCAGGTTAAGTTCTTCAATGTTTGTATGTAGTCTGATCTTGTCGTTCCGGATATTATAGGTCTGGAATAAGTGATTGCTGAGCATGCGGATATATTCATTCATATTCACACTGTTCACGGAATGCCCCTGATACAGGTTCTGATGTATAAAGGCCATGCTTTGTACCCGTTGAATCCCCTCCTTTATGATGGCCGTGGCTTTATCGTCCTGCAAAGTCTGGGATTGCAGATCCAGCATGCTGCTGATCACCTGCAGATTGTTTTTTACCCGGTGGTGTATCTCCTTATTCAGTACTTCGAGTTCAACAGATTGCTTACGGATGATTGCGTTCTTTCTGAGCTGACGCCGGTATTGCAGAAAAATTACGGAGCCCAATAAAGCCAGCACAGCCATGCCTGACCACATCAGCCACCTTGCCTGCCGTTCTTCATTCAGGTGCTCCTGCTTCAGTTCGTTTTCCCGGCTGAGCGATAGACGTAGTTCTTTTTCTTTTTGCAACTGATCTTCCCGCAGGAGGGCTTCCTGTTCTTTTACAGCTGTTAACAGCTTTTGTTGTTCCAGCGAAGAGTCAATGAGCAGGTTTTGCCTGACCAGGGCAAGCCGGAGCAGGGTTTCATTCCGCAACTTATCGGCTTTCAGATTATTCTCACGATTCAGGAAATCAATCTCTTTGGCATTCATATCCATCTCAGCAGTATTCTTAATTTCCGCACTGATTCTTTCCATATTGTTATTCCGGAAAATATCCTTGTATTTATCCATCTGCCGCATCATATTGAATGCCGTTTTGTAATCCCCTTGCTGACTGCTCATATCGGCCAATATGGAAAGTCCCGCCACGGCCAGCTCAGTCCCTTTTACCTTTTCAATCCTGGCCGCTGCTGAATCGAAATAAACCCTTGCTTCGGCTTTATTTTGCCGGGCTGTATAAAACACGGAAATGCCGATGAGCATCCGGATGGATAGGGCCATGTTATCCAGGTTCCCGGTCAGTTGTTCGGCCTGCCGCCTGGCCTGCATTGCGTCTTCATAATTTCCCTGAAAGGAATGAATGACCAGTTCATCAATCAGTGACTCTGCCAATACTTCCTTGTCGGCCGCTGCCAGCCGTTGTATTTCCCGGGTGAAGTACAACGCACTGTCATATTGCTTCAGGGAAAGATAAAGTCTGGATATTTTCGACAGGGTACTGATCATGCCTGATTTATCATTCAGGCTGCTTTTTAATACCAGTAACCGTTTAAAAGCACCTATCGCATTGCGGGGAACGCCGAATTCAAGGCTCAGATTCGCCATGGCTTCCTGTGCTTCACTGGTTTCTTTCAGCTGATTTGTTTTTCTTAATAATACAAGGGATTCGCGGTAATGATCAAATGCCTGCCTGAAGTAGCTGCCGGCTGAATAAACATCTCCCATTGTTTTCAAAACACGCCCGAGATAATATTCTTCACTCAGCTCTTTTAATTGATCACGTGAACGGGTCAGCAAATCAATAGCCCGGCTCCGCTCACGGGTAATAAAGGCCAGTTGTCCAAGCAAATACAAACTCCGGGCAATGCCATATTTGTATCCTTTTTTTTCTGCCAGTTGAAGCGATTTCTGGGCAATCCGCTGTGATTCTCCTACCTGTGTATTTAGCAATTTTTCACTCTGAATGAGCCATACATTCATTTGAATACTGTCTTCCTCCGTATAATCTGGTATCATAGCCTGCCCTGAGCCGGTCAACGGCAACAGTACTACCAGAAAATACAGGAGACGATGCTTCATTTTTTGAAAATACAATTTTTAACGGCGTTGAAGTTGCTGCAAAAATCTGCAATCCGGCCGGGCTCCGGCTCACCCCTGGGGGTTATTTGTTTCATTTTCAGTCGGTAGGGCTGGTTTAGGAAGAAATGAAGTTCCTGCTCCGGATGCTGTAATTTTCAATAACTTGCCCTCCCTTTATGATTTCACCTGCTACCATACAACAGATCATGGGCCGCCTTGATATTCTCGATGTGGTAGGAAGTTTTGTGAAACTGAAAAGACGGGGGACCAATTACCTGGGACTTTGTCCCTTTCACAACGAAAAGACGCCTTCCTTTACCGTTTCTCCTGCCAAAGAAATTTATAAGTGTTTTGGTTGTGGCAAAAGCGGGAATACCATCAGTTTTGTGATGGAGCACGAGAAGTACAGTTATGTGGAGGCCCTGAAATGGCTGGCCAACCGGTATGGTATCGAGATTGAAGAGAGTTTTGTGAGCGATGAACAGCGACAGCAGCTGCAAATGGCTGACAGCCTGTTTATCATTAACAGTTTTGCCCAGCAGTTTTTCAGTAAGACCCTATTTGAGTCCGAAGAAGGTCAGGATGTGGGACTGGCTTATTTTAAAGAGCGTGGATTCCGGGAAGAAATAATAAAAAAATTCCAGCTGGGATATTCCCCGGAAAAAAGGGATTCTTTTACACGGGAAGCGCTGGCCAAACAGTTCAATCCGGAGTTACTGGTAAAAAGCGGGCTCGTGGCCAACCGGAATGACCAGTTGCAGGATAATTACCGGGGCCGGGTTATTTTCCCGATACATAATCACAGCGGAAAAGTGCTGGGATTCGGGGCTCGTATACTTAAAGCCAATGAAAAAGCGCCTAAGTATATCAATACCCCGGAAAATGAGATTTATATTAAAAGTAAGATCCTGTATGGATCCTATTTTGCCCGGCAGGCTATTGACAAAGCTGACGAATGCCTGCTGGTGGAAGGATATACGGATGTGGTTTCCCTGCATCAGGCCGGTATTGAGAATGTGGTAGCCAGTGGAGGTACTTCACTGACGATTGACCAGCTCCGCCTGATCCGTAAGTACACCAACAACCTCACGATTATTTATGACGGGGATGCGGCAGGTATAAAGGCGGCACTCCGTGGACTTGACCTGGCCCTGGAAGAAGGGTTGCATGTAAAACTGGTGCTGATACCGGATAAGGAAGATCCGGACAGTTATGTAAACAAGGTTGGGGCTTCCGCATTTACCCAGTTTGTCCAGAAGAATAAAAAAGATTTTATTCTGTTTCAGCTGGAAGTGGCATTAACTGATGCAGGCTCCGATTCGGTGAAAAAATCCGAAGTGGTAAACCGGATGGCGGAAACCATTTCCAAAATCAATAAGGCGGAGGATTTCACCCGGCAGCAGGATTATATCAAGCAATGTGCTGAACTGCTCAAAATTGATGAAGGGGGACTCCATGCACTGGTGAATAAGTTTATCCGGGACAAAGTCTCGACGATGGAACGAAAACAACCGGGCGGGGCTTACAATCAGTTTGAGCAAAATGCACAACAGGCAGAACAGTCCGGATTTGATGAAGCCACATTCACCCTCTTATTTAAAGATGATCTGCAGGAACGGGAAGTGGCCAGGATTTTACTTGAATATGGGATAAAAAAATGGGATGACAAGAAACTGGTGGCTGAATATATCCTGGAAGAAATGGTGGATGAAAGCCTGGTCGACAATAAGGACGTAATCCGGCTGATAGCCGTTTTTAAGGAATTACTGAAACATAATCCGGGGCAACTGAGCCGCAGTTATTTTATTCATCACCCCGACTCTTCACTCAGCACTTTTGCTGTATCATTACTGGATTTTCCTTATGAAGAAAGTGAACACTGGCGTAAGGAGTTCAGCCAGTCATCCGGTTTTCAGAAATCGCTTTTTGAACAATCCTATGAGGATTTTATCCAGAGCCTGGCTCCCGAAAACAATGACAAACTCCTGCATTTCCTGAAGATCGGGGAAGATAAAACCAACCAGGAAGTGGAATCCGCTATCAATTATCTGAAGCTCAGAAAAATTAAGCGTATGCTGCTGGAAAACCAGCTGGACCTGGAAAAAGAGCATACTGCTGAGGAATTCAGTATGCTGCACCAGACGCATGAACATCTGAAACAGATGGAAATCGAACTGACCCGAAAAATGGGTACCGTTATAATCCGTTAACTTTTGCCAGTAACAGATCGCTGTAAGATACTTCCACCAGGTCTTCGTCCCGAATGCCAAAGGCTGTCAGGTAGCTGTCACATTGCTCTTTCAGTTCAACGGAACCCAGGGCCGGCGCTGATATATTTCCAGCTTCAATTTCCACAAAAGAGCCCAGGCCGGGTACTTCGTCAATGTGAAACTTTACATTGTCTATAAAATAAATCTCCCTCTTTTTTTCGACCACGGTTTTTATTCCATTCGCGCTGATCAGTGCAGCTTTTAATCCCGCAGCATCCTCCACTTTTACCAGCTGAAAGGCGGATGCTTTTGGACCTGCCTGATCCGGGCGTATATAAAAAATCAGGTTGTTTTCAATATTCCCTTCGCGTAGTTTCAACCGGCCATGCGGTACATTGAAGTAGGTATCTGTCTGGTGATCTGTGCCTTTAAAATCGGCCCCCCGGGAGAGCAGGTAATCACGTATAAACCGGCTGTCGGTACAGCGGGCTTTGATTTCAATATTCAGGTAGCTCATACACAAAAATAAAAAGGCTGCATCACGTTGATGCAGCCTTGTATAAAAAAGTTTCAAAATGTTTATTCTGCTACAGCAGTGGCCTGCCTTTTACGGCTGGATCCGATATCCTCACCACGATAAGATTCGCAGCGGGTAAAGCGTAATGCGCTCCAGACATGATCCAGTTCCACCCGTTCAATACTCTCATATCCTTCACAGGTCAGCCGGTTCCAGCTGCATTCCCGGTTCAGATCAGTCACAATTTTGGATGTGGATTTGGGATAAGCCACCCAGAATTTGGATCCTGTTTTCAGGGAAGGCATCACATCTTTCAGGATGCCATTGAGCTGGTTTTCATTTACAGCAAAAACCAGGGCAAAATCAATTTTCCGGCTTTTTAAAAGCGGGGTCATGTTTTTGCAGAAGGAAAGTTTACTGAATTGCTTTTCGATTGAGGAGGGCAAACCCTGAATTAAGAGATTCTTTTCGTCTGCCAGTTGCAACTTTTCAAACACAGTTTGTGACATACTTAGAAGCTGTTTTAAAGGTTCCGGCTTTTCTTTCATGGTAAAAGATCGTCCGAGTTCTCAAGCAGGGACTGCAAAGGTACTGAATAATAAGTGTATTTGCTACACACGAATAAATTAAAATTCCGCCTTATATAGCCAGCGGCTTATTTAAGGCGGAATTTCAGTAAAGTTACCTAACTTATTTAGAAACAGGTTTATATCTGGCCAGCGCCTCGGGCATGTGTTTCTTTAATTCCTCAATACGGCGGTCTTCTGCCGGGTGTGTGCTCAAAAATTCAGGTGGAGACTGACCCGCGGATGCTTTTTTCATCCGCTCCCAGAGTGCCACTGCTTCCTGAGGATTATATCCTGCCATAGCCGAAAATATTAATCCATACCGGTCTGCTTCCAATTCATGATTCCGGGAAAATGGCAGCATCACGCCAACTGTTGAACCGGCTCCATAGGCACCTAAAAACAGATTCTGGGTTTCCTGAGGTTTATTGGCCAGTGCTACAGATAAGGCAACGCCTCCTAACTGCTGCACAATCCCCTGGCTCATGCGCTGATTACCATGCTGGAGAAGTGCATGAGAGACCTCGTGACCCATTACAGCGGCTAGTGCGGCCTCATTCTGTGTAATCGGCAGGATGCCCGTATACACTACTATTTTCCCACCGGGCATACACCATGCATTCACAGTTTTGTCGTCTACCAGGTTTACTTCCCATTTATACCCGGCGAGATCGCCGGACTTATTAATTTCAGCATAATAACTTTCAACTGCTTTTACAATCCGCTGCCCTACCCTGTTTACCATTTCTGCATCACGGTTAGTGGTACCGGCTACTACTTTATTGGTGGAAAGGAATTGCTTATACTCTGAAGTGGCCATATTCTGCAATTCGGTTTCAGGTAAAAGTTTGAATTGCTTTTTGCCTGATAGCGGATTTCTGGAGCAGGCCATCAGGGCTACAGACAATAATAGAACAGCACTGACTTTCTGGATCATGGTGTGGTTATTTTTCAGGATTAATGTGCAATCATTATACCAATCCCGGTATAATAAATGTGAAATGTTCATTGTAAAGTTATAAGATTCCGCCTAATCGCCATGTTGGCGGGCATCCCGCTTGCGCTGACGACGGCGGTCACGTCCTTTGAGAATGGGAACTTTGCTTTCGTTGCCGCGGAGAAGCCGGCCGATGTTTTTCTGGTGGGTAAGTAATACCATCAGGGCTACTGCGATGGCAAAAACCCGGTAGACCGGATTGTCCACATTAAATATAACGAGTATAAAAAAGGGAAAAGCAATACTGGCAAGAATGGAACTGAGTGAAACAAACCGGGTCAGGTATAATACCAATGAAAAAATACCCACACAACTGATCGCGGTCCAGGGCGAAATTCCCAACACCAGTCCGAATAATGTTGCTACTCCTTTACCCCCTCTGAAATCTGCCCATATCGGAAAAATATGTCCGATCACCGCGGCCAATCCGAGACCCGTCTGCAGATTTTGCAGGTTGACGTCGCTGTCAGCATATTCGGGAAGTAACAGGGCCAGCTTTACGGCAATCACTCCCTTGAGCATATCCATCAGCATCACAAATGTGCCCCATTTGGGTCCTAATACACGATAAGTATTAGTGGCACCCGCATTACCACTGCCATATTCACGTATATCAATATTGAAAAAGGACTGGCTTACCCAAACCGAAGTAGGAACACTGCCAATCAGATATGCAACAATAATCAGAAGAAGTTCATTCATAGAACCTGCCATTGTTTTTGCCGGTTATACGGCCAAAACACAAAAATAAGCAAAATCCGGAAAGTGATAACAGTAAATTAACCTGTTGAAAATACAGGGTTAATGATTAAACAATATAACTCAGGTGTCAGTTGCCAGGTGACAGGTGCCGGAAAACGGCCCGTTCAAACGCACGTTAGCATACCGTCAAATGTGAAAAGAATCAGTCTATTTTGGATTTTACATCTCAGTTTAAAACTCCCCGTCTTCAAGAGATTCTTCCCGTACTTCGTACCTCCTACTTCGTACCTCGTACTTCGTACTTCGTACTTATTCCATTACCAGGCAGATCCAGTTATTCAACACTTCTTTTCCTTTCAGTACCAAAGACAGTGGACGGGCAGCATTTACGATATCCGCTTCGTCGGTGGTAAGCAGGCCACTCAGTAGTATAACCCCGCCAGTATTCAGGTCATTTTTCAGATGTTCCAGGTTGTCGAGGATTACATTCTTATTAATATTTGCGAGAATAATATCTGCTTTGCCGGCACCGGCGGCATTATCGGCCAGTTGAAGCCGGATACGGCTGCATTGATTGTTTGCACAATTTTCAAGGGCATTTTCAATGCTCCAGTCATCATAATCAATGGCCAATACATCGGCTGCGCCTTTCTTTTCTGCCAGTATGGCGAGTACACCGGTACCCGTACCAAAATCAAATACCTTCTTTCCTGTAAAATCCAGATTTCGCATCTGTCGCATCATCATAAAGGTGGTGGCGTGATGCCCGGTTCCAAAACTCATTTTAGGAGTAATCACGATCTCCATTTCCACTCCATCCACAGGGGCATGAAATCCGGCCCTGACAGCCACAAAATCATCCACGACAACCGGGTCGAAATTGGACTCCCATACGGCATTCCAGTTTTGTGCCTCAATTACCGCTTTTGTAAAGCTGAGCTTATAATCACCGACAATGGCCAGCAGTTCATCTTCCCTGTATTCCGCTTCCGGAATAAACGCTTTCAGAAAAAGTTCCGTCTCTTCAAATCCTTCAAAACCGGTATCGGCCAGCCGGGCTATAAGGACTTGTTGTAACTCGGTATCGGTTACCTCAATGGTTATCTCTATATGATTTGCCATAATAAAAAAGCCCCGGATTATTCCGGGGCTGTAAAGGTATTTTAGTTTGCGGAATTATCTTCCTGTGCAGGAGGACGTTGGCCTCCATCGCGGGGACCTTGTTCCGGTTTAGGTATCAGTACCTTGCGGGAAAGTTTAAACTTACCTGATTTGGGATCCGTGCCGATCAGTTTCACTTTCATCATATCTCCTTCGCGCACGATTCCTTCCAGTGTTTCCAGCCGCTTCCAGCTGATTTCACTGATATGCACCAGTCCCTGTTTTCCTGGCAGGAATTCCACAAATGCGCCAAATGGCATAATGGATTTCACGGTGGCATCATACGTATCACCCACCTGCGGAACGGCTACGATACCCTTGATCCAGGATACAGCTTTGTCCACTCCATCCTTGCTGGTACTGAAGATGCTGATTTCGCCACGACCGTTCACCTCTTCAAGGTTAATAGTCGTGCCTGTTTCACGCTGAATTTCCTGTATTACTTTACCACCGGGCCCGATTACGGCACCGATAAATTCTTTATCAATGAACAGTTTCACCATTCTGGGCGCATGCGGTTTCACATCAGCCCTGGCAGCAGGGATGGTGGCATACATGGCATCAAGAATATGTAAACGGCCTCTTTTGGCCTGGTCAAGTGCCTGTTGCATCACTTCCATTTTCAGCCCGTCTACTTTAATATCCATCTGTACTCCGCAAATACCATCGCGGGTACCGGTTACTTTAAAGTCCATATCTCCCAGGTGATCTTCGTCGCCCAGGATATCCGTAAGAATGGCAAATTTATCATCCTTAGTGATCAGCCCCATGGCCACACCGGATACGTGTTTGGGAATACCGATACCGGCATCCATCAGTGCCAGAGAACCGGCACAAACCGTTGCCATGGATGAAGAACCATTCGATTCCAGAATATCACTTACCACACGTACCGTATACGGGAAATCACCAGAAGGCATCATTTGCTTCAGAGAACGCTGTGCCAGGTTACCATGCCCTACTTCACGACGGCTCTGACCACGCATCATCTTGATTTCACCCGTTGAGAAAGGCGGGAAATTATAATGCAGGTAAAACTTTGAATCAACGGATTTGGCTGCACTTTCGACCAGTAACTCATCTAAAGGAGTACCCAAGGTAACAGTTGTAAGTGACTGTGTTTCACCGCGTGTGAATAAAGCAGCACCATGCGGTGAAGGAAGTACATCCACTTCCATATCGAGCGGACGAACGGTTTCAAGATCACGACCGTCCAGCCGCACACGCTCATTCAGAATCATATCTCTGATCACATCATATTGCAGATCGTGATAGTAAGTTGAAGCCAGCTTCTTGGTCAGGTCCGGCAGGCTTTCCCCTTCGGCCAGATTGGCGTCTTTTTTCAGGAACTCGATCAGTTCCACTTTTATTGCATCAAACCGGTCAGAACGCTCATGCTTGCTCAGTCCGCCTTTTGAGACTTCATATACTTTTTGCTGGGCAAAACCGTATACTTTTTCTTTCAGGGTTTCGTCAGATGCAGGTTTTGTATAATCTCTTTTGGGTTTGGCACCGGCCATTTCACGCAGTTCCTCCTGGGCTTTTACCTGGATACGGATCGCATCGTGGGCAATTTCAAGAGCTTTGCATAAGTCGGCTTCACTGCACTCCTGTGCTTCACCTTCCACCATCATCAGGTTCTTATCCGTAGCGGCAATCAGGAAATCCATATCCGATTTCTCCATCTGACTGCGGGTGGGGTTTACCACAAACTCGCCATTGACCCGGGATACCCGTACTTCGGAAATAATTTCTTTAATGGGCACATCGGATACAGCCAGTGCAGCGGATGCAGCCAGGCAGGCCATTGAATCAGGCATGATTTCAGGATCACTGGAAATCAGGGTCACCAGTACCTGTACTTCACACAAATAATCTTCGGGGAAGAGCGGACGCAGTGCCCGGTCAATCAGGCGGCTGGTCAGTACTTCATAGTCATTCAGTTTAGCTTCTCTTTTGAAGAATGAACCGGGAATACGTCCGGCAGCGGCAAATTTTTCCTGGTAGTCAACAGACAACGGGAAAAAGCTCTGACCTTCTTTAGGCTCTTTGTTGGCACATACTGTTGCCAGGATCATACAATTACCCATGGAGACGGTTACGGCTCCATCGGCTTGCCGGGCAAGACGGCCAGTTTCAATCGTTACTTCGCGGCCACCGCCAATATCGAAGGTTTTACGAATCTTTTGTTGTAACATTTTTTACATTTTTAGGGCGTTGCACCCTGTGAAGAATTTGACAGGAAATAGCTGAACTGTTTACCCTGATCGGGCCGGCAAACCCGGTATTTTATGCAGTTTTCTGCAACCGGAACCGGCTAAAAACAAAGGGTGTAAAAACAGTTATTCCCAACATCCGGAAGACATTGGGAATAGTATTATAAAACTTGCGTTTCTTTCAGAAAGAAAACCCCAGGTTTAAAGACTCTTCCCATGCCCCCGTCAGGGGATATAGGGGCTGAATGCCTTATTTCCTGATACCGAGTTTCTCAATCAGCTGGCGGTAACCAGTGAGGTTCTGCTTTTGCAGGTAATTCAGTAAACGTTTACGTTTACCAACCAGCTGCATCAGGCCACGGTGAGTTGAGAAATCTTTTTTGTTTTGCTGAAGATGACCGCTGATCTGGCTGATACGTTCAGTCAGCAGGGCGATTTGTCCTTCAATGGATCCGGTGTTCTTTGCAGAACCCGCGTAGGTTTGTAAAACGGTAGCTTTTTTTTCTTTAGTTAAAGGCATCTTTTTAGTTTTTAAAATTCATCCGGTTTTTTTCATCTTGTATTAAGGCGGCAAAGGTAAGGCTGTTTCCTGTAACAGCAAAAGCTTTGGCCAGTTTTTTTACCTCATTTTTCTGCCCCTGTTTACTGATTATCAGTCAGTAACTTACCTTTGATTCATGGAAGAACTGTCACAAGATACGCGGAATATCCTGGGGCTGCAATTGCCAACAGATCCGCGCTGGGTAAACCTGGCGGAAATGTCCATGGAAGAAATCCTGACGGACCATGCCTATTGTGAACAAAAAGCGGCTACAACCTGCATTTCCCTGATTCAGCGCTATAGCAGCCGGGTTGAACTGGTGAGCAGCCTCTCTCCCATTGTTACCGAAGAATGGGGCCATTTCCGCCTGGT
>Ga0075152_10000521_pt1 | contig 28480 bp, 29 predicted proteins | sample JI61114C2DNA_FD_70964 | JGI IMG/M metagenome (GOLD analysis project Ga0075152, IMG submission 70964) | Wastewater effluent complex algal communities from Wisconsin, to seasonally profile nutrient transformation and Carbon sequestration -... | ecosystem: Engineered > WWTP > Effluent > Algae...
ATCGACAGCTTGTTGTCCTCGATGTAGGTTTTGAAGATCGATTCGAGGATGTTGGAGGCTGCGGAGACGGCCTCTCGCGGTTTCGCCTCCACGCTTTCCATGGCTCGATCGAACTCGCGATGTATGGCGGGCATGTCTCTGCCCTTGATGAGCTGCCCGAGCGTCTTGCTCGGTGCCGAGCCACCTCCGGTAATGAAGCCGCCGATACGATATTGCAAGCCGTTGTTGGCCAGCGCGGATTCCATCTTTCGCACGTTCTCGCGCCTCTTCTGGATGCTCTCGCTTTCGGTGGTCCAGGCCGGTGGCTTGAAGTCGGCAGACATCACCGGATCTTCCATGTAGCTGCAGATGATTCGGCCTAGAACTGCAAGCGGCTCGGGGTGCTGCTTGTTCGTGGCACGCAGCCATTCCTGAGCCTTGACCGGCTTGCTTCCCTCGGGCGCGTCGCCCGAGGCCTCGGCGTACATGAACAGGCTGTTCATGCTCGCGTGGGTCTCAGCGTCTGAGACGATATTTGCCACGATGGCGATCAGGGGCGACGGGATGGACTTGGCCATTCGGGCTTTCCGGCGATGTCAGTCCCCCATTGTTATCTGCGCTAACCGCCATCCTTCCTCGACGAGCCCAGTCTTAACGGGAGGCAATTCCACCTCCCCGGGGAGTCATTGCTGCCTGTACCAGGGGCGACAGCATTGCCCTGGTAAACATACGCAGCGTGAAGGAGACGCAGGGACGCACACCCTACATACGTAGACGGGGGAGGACCGCAGTGCCTCCCCAGCGAATACGCCGACATCTTGTCGTCCGGAGTTCGCAGCCTGACACTTCGTCCTACCGAATGCGAGCGAGCAACAAATGAAGACCAAGACAGCAGTCAAGGCAGTGACCATCGGCACGGACAAAGTGTTGGAAGCTAAGTGGGGAAAGACGTTGCTTGCCGCGGGGTTCACGGCACTTCCCGACGTGACCTTCCGGTATCAGAAAGCTCTCAAGCTGAAGCCGCTCGATGTCGTGATCCTCCTGCACCTGGCGAGCTATTGGTGGAAGCCGACAGAGAACCCGTGGCCCGCGAAGGCCACGATCGCCGAAGCCATCGACGTAGACCCTCGCACCGTGCAGCGGCACATCGAGTCGATGGAGAAACTGGGCTACATCAAGCGGATCACGCGCAAGGCAAAGGCCGGCGACAACCTTACGAACGAATACGACCTCCGAGGCTTCGTCAAGAAGGCCGAAAAGTTCGCTCTGCACGAAATCGAGACGCGGGCAAAACGGGCGGCCGAAGACAAGAGCAAGCGGGTGACGCCGATCGCGGCGTTCTCGCTGATCGACGGCGGCAGGAAGAGTTAAAGGCGACGTAGCTCAAATGGATAGAGCGCCAGCGTCATGTGCCGCCCTCTGAAGGCGGCCGGCCGTGGGTTGGGTGACACCCTCATGGTACAGCGCAGGAGATCCCGGTTCGAATCCGGGCGACCGTCACCATCGTGTGATGGTGACATGCTTCGCCGGCACCACGAGAGTCGACGGGGAGTTCAGAACTGAGTGAGAGGAATTCGAAACTCAGTGAGACTCGACAGCTACCGCTTCCAGAATATCTCCACGGCCTTCATCCGCCGCTTGCTTTCGGTCGTCACATAGACCGTAGTCGTTGCCAGCGACGCATGCCCAAGGTTCTGCTGCGCAATCTCGATGGGCATGCCGCCAGCGATCGCGTGACTCGCGTGCGAATGCCGCATCCAGTGCGTGCTGGCCTTCGCAAATCGCTCCGCACCCCTGGCGTCGCCCTGCCCTCGCAGCACCGTGGCGCAGTCCGCAAAAAACGCCTTGATCTGGTCGTAAAACGTCGTCGCTGCAACTCCCTCACGCGGATCGCGCAGCTGCCCCGTACTCAACCCAGGCGCACGCAAGGCAGCGTCGCTGGCCTTGCCGAGCAGGAACGCTCCCTGGTTGCCGATGTCCTCCGGGTCGGGGTCGAGCCCGCGTGATCCCAGGTACCTGGCCAGCTCGCCCACCACGTCGACTGGCAACGGCACTTCGCGCTCCTTCTGCCCCTTGCCGATCACCCGCAGCATCCAACCCTGCAACGGCTGATCGTCGAAAGAATCGGCCGGGTACTCGACCCACTGCATGTCGTCGATGGTGGCCGCCACTACTTCCGACAGCCGCAAGCCGGTCGCGTAGAGCAGGCGCAGTCCAAACGTCAGCCGCTGGTTCGCCGAAGTTGCTGGCAGCATCTTCAACTGCCCGTCGATGAACCCCCACTGCGCCAGGCTGAAGCTTCGCCCCGCATTCACCTTCGGACCCGCGCTCCGGGGCACGCCGACGGCCGACCACGGGTTGCCCATCAGGTAGTTCTGATCGACCAAGAACCCATACAAGTTCTTCAAGATCGTGACCGCATGCCGCTGCGCGGACGCCGACAGCGGCCCCTCGAACGGCCGCCAGAGCGGCGACCAGCGTTCGCGCCCGCGATCACCACACCAACGGCTGCGCGGCTGCGGATCGGCCAGGAAGTCCCGGTACTCGATGCAGTCCTCGTTGCTCATCGAGGACAACGCCTTGCCCTTGTGCGTGATCGCCCAGAGCAGGAAGCGTTCGGCCTCCTTCCGATACGCCCGCTGAGTATTCGACAGCGCCTGGAGCCAGTCCAGGCCCTGCTCGACGCCGCTTCCGTTCCCGATCTGGCGCTGGCGCCGGCGGGCCTTGAGGTGAGCTTTCTGATCCGGCGTGAGGCCGTGCTTGGATCGTAGCCACGCGAGAATGGCCTGGTAGTCGTTGCTGGCCTTCAGCAGGCACTGCGCCGGCGGGCGGCGGTACAGACCGCGGGTGCCATCGAGCTCGGCCGGCACGATGAACTTTTCGAGGGGTCGGATATCGGTGGCCGGCGCAACCACGGCGTTCAGTTCGTGGGCGTAGAGCTGGCTACGCGCCATCGCCACATGGCGACCGACTTGAAGTTCGATGCTGTGCTGATGTTCCCGGAGCCACTCGACGATTCGCTGCGCCTTGCCCTCGCCCATCGCCTTGATGCCCGCATGCCAGCGCCGGCCGATGCCGTTGATGCGCTCGACGAGCTGGGCCAGCGTGAAGATGTCGGCGGCTTCGAGGTGCTCGGCCAGCGCCGGGTTCAACCAGGCCGCAACTGAGTCACCCGCGCGTGGCGCTTGCGCGGCCAGGCCTTCCAGCCAGCGCAGCGCGTCGAGCTGGCGCGCGATCAGTCCCGCCCGCCGACGTTGCCTCTGCGTCGCGCGTCCGAACTCGGCCTCGTAAGCGACGACCTGATCGGCTTGAGCAAAGTCCTCCAATCCCCGCGATTCCGCAAACGCTTCGAGGCTGGGCAGCGCCTGCGCCGGATCTGCAATCTTGCTGACGTCGATGCGCACCAACCGCGCGGTACCGTGCCGGTCCTGGCGTTTCGCGGCAGCAGCGAACTCGTCCCGAATCCACGCGATGGTGGCGCGCACGATGCGTTGATCGGTGGCCTCCCCTTCGACGCGGAAGTAGCGCTCCCAGCTTTCGCGCGGATCGAGCCCTTGCGCCACCGAGCGCATGAAAGCGAAGTGCCCGACGTGCAGCTTGCGCTGCCGGGCGGCGCTGACCTGGACGTGGCTGCGCGCGGATGTGCTGAATAGAGGCACCGAAGCGCCCTGCCCTGCACGCGCGCCATTCGTGCCCGCGACGGCCAGCAGCTTGCCGTCGCGCGCGTTCATTGCGCGAGTCGCGACAGCGCGGCGGCGAGGTTGATACGGGCCTGCCCTTCGAGCAAGTCCACGGCCGCCACACCGTGGTACAGCCGCGGCCGATCGAGGAAGCCTTGCAGGACCTGAGCGCGAAGATCCCGGTAGCGGAAGCCGGGCACCCACGCATATTCCTTGCGCACGTCCTGGTCGTAGCGTTCGAAGCGCTCGGGCGGGCTGCCGAGGATGGACAGGTCTATGTCCACGAGCAGTTGCGCGTCCGCACCCGTCGCAGGCGCATCGCGCTGCGTGGCCATCACCAGGTCGTGGACACGCTGCGCGGTCTCGCTGGCCAGGCCGGCACGAATGAGCGAACGCGCTGCCCAGGCGGCGCTGTTCAGTTCGTTGCTGCCGGTTTGAGGGTCATAGATGGCGTCGTGGAACCAGAGCGCGACGGCGACCTCGCCGGCTCGCGCGCTGTGACTGCGCCAGCGCGTCCAGAGCGCCAGACATTCGCGCAGGTGACGTTGATCGTGATAGTGCCGGTGCGGCTCGGCCCAGGCATTCAGCAGCTCGACCTGCAGGCCCGCAGGCGCCGACTTTCCCAGCGCCAACGAGGCCGCGTCCCAACTCGCCGTGAGCGCTGCGTCATCGAGCGGCGCGGGATAGGTTTCGATCATCGTGGGAGCCCCAGGCATCGCGACGATGCCGGCGGGAGCGCCATGCTTCAGGCACTCACGCTGCAAGCCATCAAAGCGATTCCGGCCATTTCAACCCCCACTTGTCGATCACCGCCCTCACCCGCCGGTCGCCATCGGGCACGAGCCCGAACAGGTCGGCCTGACCCCAGCGCAGCGCGTCGATGCACAGCATCATGTCGTCGCTGATCGCTTCGTCGACCGCGCGCAGCTCGAACAGGTCGAAGGGGAAGGCCTCGCCGTTGTATGTCGCGGCGAGGAACAAGGCGATGCGGTGGACCTGGCCAGAGTCGCGGGTTTCGGCGAGTGTCAACAAGCGCAGGAAGGCCTGACCGCCCTTGGCGGTCGCCTCGCCCTTGCGCAGACGGATGCGTTCGAAGTCGTCGTCGTTGTAGGGCTGAGGCGTTGAGGGCGGGGGCAGAGCCACGGGAATCTCCTTTCGGATCAATCAGTTGCCCGATTGTGAACTGGCAGTGGCTACTTTGTCACCCATTTCTAAGCATCATGATAAGGATACTTATCATGTAGCTGACTGACGTGAGGCTCGGCTAAATTCTGGCTAGCCCGTGCGCGCCCTCACCTGCTGTCAGCGCCAGGAGTCCTGGTTCTTTGGCAGCGTGCCCGCCGGGTCGTAGACGGTCAGCGCGTCGGCGGCGCTCAGTATCTCGTTGTAGAGCACCAGGTTGGTACCGCCCGGCGCGATCCGCGACCCGAACAGGATGCCCTTCGCTCCCCCGGCCAGAGCTTCGTCGGCCAGCACCCAACTGGGCGGCTCGACGCGCTGGTTGAACCAGAGCTCGCGCCAGTCGCAGTAGAACTCTTCCCACAATGGCGACCAGGCCGCCGAGTCGTAGCCTCGCCGGAAGTCGACCACTGCCTTGGCGCTGACCGTGTAGCTCACGAGGGTGCCCGGCGGCATCAACGGGGAGACTTGTTGGTACTCCCGTACGGCCGTGTCCGCCTCGAGCGCCAAGTAAAGAGCCTGTATGCCGGGGCGATTGGCCCGCCCGCCATGTGTCGCCGCGCCAGCTCCGCTCGTGGGAGCGGTCGCCCGCATCGGCGTGTGCATGCGATAGGCTGTGACGGAGTCCAGATTGGTGAGAATCATCCGGCGGCGCCGGCCTCTAGCGAGCTCACGTAGCGCAGCACATCGTCGGTGCGCCCTTCGGAGGCCAACCGTTCGGCGGTTTTGTAGCCGAACACGGCCAAGGGCTCGGTGCGGTACCAGAACAACGCCCTGTTGAGGTCACCCGTCAGGTCGGTCGCCGCCTTGATGATTCGCAGCGCCTCGCGCAGGAAGTCCTGGACGCCGCGTGAGCCAGGGGCGCGGCTGATCGTGTTGCGGTGAACGTGTGCCTGCTCGGCCAGCATCTGCAGGTCGATGTTCAGCGCCTCGCTGAAACGCTTGGGCGACAGCACCGGCGCCAGGGTGTCCGGATCCCTGAGGTAGTCGATGAAGTGCTGGTAGGTCCCACCGAGCACCGGGACGTCGATGACTGCTGTTTCGGTCATGTCAAAACTCCATTTGCGTCTGCACCATGTACGCACTATTTAAGCACCTTTTACGCAGCACTGCAAGTGAAGGCACTTCGGAAAGTGCAGCTCTCTAAGGCGGCATTTGGTCAAAGAGTTGCCGCGAAGCTGAAGTCACAGGGCGGTTTTCCCATAGGCGATCTGGCGGAGCTCAAGCCTACCGAAAGGCCTCTTCATGTGCAGCGCCAAGATACCTCCGCCCTGCCTCGACGGCAGGGCAAACCCAACCGGCCGTCAGCCCTTCAGGAAGTCCTCGATCACTTTCACCAGCGCCTTTCGTTTGGAGTCCGGGAAGGCATTTGTCTCAAACCGGACGACCGCCCTGCCCTTGCTGTCGGCCGTCAATTTCGCCACCACTTTCCCGGCCTTCGAAATCGCCAGAGTCACCGGTGTTGAACCGTTCAACACTGGGTCCGGAAGTCCGATCATTTTGGAAAAGACGCCCGCCGCGTTCAAGTCTCCGCGCGCGCCTGCCAAGGTGCGCGCCCTCTCAAGCGTGCCATCCGGGTCCTTTTGCATGGCCTCGGCAAGGGGTGCTGCCCACCGAAATTGGATGTCCAGCGGGCTTTGAAACGCGGCCACCACCGGCTCCGGCAAGCGCGCCAGGGAAACGCTTTTTGAGACCAGGGAGACATCCACGCCCAAGCTTTCTGCCAGGCGCCGCAGGGAGCTGTAGAGCCCGTCGTCAAGGGCCTTCCGATACATGGTCCCCTGCTCCCAGGGAGACAGGTTTTTCCGACCCCGATTCTCCCGCTCCATTTGCTCGAACAGGCTGACGTCAGAAGCCTCCTCGACGGCAGCAAGCACAGAGACTCCCAGGTCCAGGCATGCCCGATGTCGGCGATGGCCAAAGATCAGCTCGTAGGCCGCATCGGTTGGGGGTGTTGAACCGTTCAACACCTGCACGGGGCGAACCTTGATCGGCTGAACATTGCCGCCAGCGGCCGCAATCTCTGCCTTCAATTCCTGAAACTCGGCCGTGAGAAATGATGCTTCGTGTCGGTTCGCCCACTTCGACGCTTTGATGGTCAACGGATCGAGCTTCCGCAGCGGAGACTCTCCTTCGAGCGTCTTGACGCGCTCCTTGAGCGCCTCTGCCTCGACCATCACCGTCGACTGCGCGGTCAGGAAACTCATCATCGTGCCGGGTGCGGTTTTCGACTTGGCCGGGTCGATGGGGTCTGCGACGGGCTTCGGACCTGCCTGCAAGCCAGGGACCATCCCGGCCTTCTCAAACATCTTCCTGACCATCATTCAGCTCCCTGAATAGCGGGTGTTGAACGGTTCAACACCGGCGCACGCGGTTGCGCGTCTGAACCGCCTTGGCTTGGATCAATCTGGCGTCGCCAGACTGATTGCACAGAAGTCTCGATGTAGCCCACCATCAGGTCGTACGCATCCCGAGCCCGTTTGAACGTCCGCGCATTGCCGTCGTACTTCGTGATGTCGTAGACCGTCCCGAACTCGACCGTCGCGGAGGCAGTGACGGCCGACTTCGGAATCTCCATCGGAAGTACGGACACCCGGTTGGCGTACGTAGTCTGAATCCACTGCTTGACGATCGCGCCAGTGGCGTCCGAACTGTCGACCCGGCTCAGCAGGATGTTCATGAAGTCGAAATGCTTGTCCAGCCCCCGGTTGGTCAGCAACTGTGTTGTCAGGTCAGAAAACAGTGACCAGAACTGGGCCGCCGAAGCGAAATCCAAGGTGCTGGGCGGCAACGGCATGATGATCCCGTTGCTTGCCAGAAGCGCGTTGATCGTTGTGTACGACAGGGCAGGGGGCGTGTCGATGACGATCAGGTCATAGTCGCCGCGCACATCGTCGATTCCGTAGTTCAGAACGTTCCAGAACTCGAAGCCTTCTTCCTTGGTTTGCCGGGCGGGGAGGGCGAACTCTGCTCCGAAGAGCAGTGGTGCGGCCGGCACCAGGTCGATGCCGTCCCAGTAGGTCGGCCGGATCGCATACCGAATGGACGTCTCAGCACCCATGACCAGCGGAAGAATGGTGTCCTCTTCTTCCACCTCGGAATCCGGCAGGATGCCGAACAGCGTCGTCAGCGAGCCTTGCGGGTCGGTATCGATCACGAGAACTTTGTGCCCCAGCAGCGACATGCCCTGCGCAAGGGTGACGGCCGTCGTTGTCTTGCCGACACCCCCCTTAAAATTGGCGATGCTTACGGTCACCGCCTCGGCACCGGCCGGCCGCAGGCTCTCCTTGCGGTACTCCCGAACCCAGGTCCGGACCTCTGCCAACGTGAACTGCCGACGATTGCCGACCTCATTGAGGGCGCCTTGTGGCAAGTCGCCGCGGCTCATGCGATGGGTCAGCGACCCCTTCTCGATATTGAGAAGCTGAGCCAGCTGGCTCAGATTCCAGACGGGGGCCGCCTTGCGGGTCGTCGGAGACAACATCGCAGCACGAATCTGCGACATCATCTCGACCGAGTGGGCCGCCTGCTCTGCGATATCTGCCAGTCCGATCGGAGCCGGCGACTTGATGGTGAGCTTTGACATGGAGTCCTCCAGGCGCTAGTTTAGCGCTCGCTTTACTCTTAGTCGGCACACAATCGAAAAAGCGTAAACAGGACAGTGGGTCGCGTCAAAAATCAGCCGCAGCTATTGCATTTGCCTTCGTTCTCGAACCCAGAAAACCCACAGCGGGTTCAATTAGTTCACAAGCCTTTAATCCTTTAGAACCTTTAGGTGACAAAAAATCCTATTTAATCAAGCACTTACGTCAATCGACGTGAGGGGAAATAGGAGGTCACGTGAGTACCTTTAGGCAAGCAGGTGAGTGGATATGGGTTGCGACGTGAGGGCGTCTAGGGCCTTCCGTGAGTGGATATGGGTTTGTGGACAACTCCGACGAAGTTAGGCCGTGGCGGGTCGTCAGGAGCGAGCCGCCGGCCAAAGGTGAGCTGTTTTGGGCATGGTTGCCGACCAATTCCCGCTTCCGGTGCCCGAAAGCCGGTGGCGTCCAGGTCGATCAAGCTTCCGCTCGGGTTCAGCTTCGGGTCTTCGCAAGCGATCGACAAAGGTGAGGGGTTTTGGGAGTCCCGCTCCAAGAGCCGACGTGAGGACTTTTGGGTACCAATTGCGTGCCTCAACACGACGCTGGCAAGCGTCCGACCACGCTGACGTGAGGACGTTTAGGTTTCTGCGACTCAATGTGAGCTAGGTAATTCACGTTAACATGGCGGAATGGACCGATTCACATGACCCGTTCGTCGGCTGCTCAGAAGGAAGTGATCGAGAACCCGCTTCGCAAGCCGGTCAATACGTTGGCCATCGTGCCAACGAAGTCCAGCAAGATCACCGTCCTGGCTCGCAAGGCCTACAACGTGCTGCTCTACATCGCGCAAGAGCAGGGCATTGATCAAGAAGTCTTCCGCGCACCGCTACAGAGCATTCTGCGCGGTGTGGACTTCAATTCCAACGCCAGAGAGATCGTCAAGCAGCACCTGCGCGCGATGGTCAGCACGACCGTTGAGTGGCAGTCGCCGACGGCAGGGGAGGGCGAGGCATGGAACGTCGCCGGCCTCCTTGCGCACGCGAAGGTCTACAAGCAGTCCGGCGAAAACTGGGTTGAATGGTCGTTCGCCCCGAACATCAAGCATGAGCTGCTTGAACCGCAACGATTCGCCCGCCTGCGCCTCGACGTCATTTCGCAGCTTCGGCGCCACTCGGGAGTTGTGCTCTACGAGATCTGCGCCCGCTATCGCGACGTAGGGCTGACCGCGCGGCAGCCGTGGCCATGGTGGCGACCTGTGCTGACCGGAAGTCCGGATACTGAAGACTCGGTGAAGCAAGAGTACCGATTCTTCAAGCGCGATGTGCTGAAGCTGGCCATCGCCGAGATCAATGCCGTCACCGACCTCGATGTCGAACTGATCGAGCACAAAGCAGGGCGCTTCATCGCCGACATCCAGTTCAGGGTGGCGAAGAAGCAGCAGGAGTCCTTGCCGTTGCGGCATCCGCCTGTGCCGGTAGACCTGTCTCAGGTCGTGCGCGCAACCGCAGCAGGCATCCGCTCGGAAGACGCTGAGGCATTGATCCAGGCCCATGGAAATGACGCGATGACTGCGGGGCTCGATGCGCTGCACAAGCGCATCGCAAGCGAGTTCCCGGAGCCGCTGCGCGATCCCTACCGGTACTTGCGAGCGCTCCTTGAATCGAACTCTGCCAGTGCCGCGAAGAAGGCTGCGGAGAAGCTCGCCGAGCCGGCCACGAACAACAGCGTCGTGGCGGCCGCCGCCTTGGAAGGATGGACCGCGGAATGGGTCAGTCGGAGGCGGGCGTTGGTGGTGGCGGAGTTCGAAGCCTTGTCAGTCGAAGCCCAAGCTGAATGGGTTGGAAGGCTTCGCACGCATTTGATTGAGCGGGGTGCCCACCCGTCGATTCGCAAACGGCTCGATTCCCACGGGTGGAAGCACCAGCTCGTGGCCGGCGAACTCATACGGTTCTTCAAAGGCGCCGACTGGGACAAGCCGAGTCCGCAGGAACTGCTAGCGATTGCCGCTCAGCGAGGTGGTCGATAGGCCACGGCGCGAATCAAAACTCTCAACAGTGTTGAGAGGGCATTGGTGGTGCAGTCTGGGCAAGGTCTCCAGTTCACCCGGCTCAGGCAGCCGAACCAGCCAAGCTTCTTTCTCGGCCATGTGTGCTGGTCATGTTTCCCGTCCAGGTGGATTCCACTTATCAAGGTGTCCGTGGAAATTAGACCAGCACAGTCTGAGCTGGGCGACCTCAAGGCCTGCTGAGGCTTTCTCGCGGGAGCGAAAACCGGGATGCCCATTCCAGGCGCGCGCCGGCGCGCTTGGTCCCTGCGGGACTGCCGGCGCGCCGACACCTTCCAGGCCACCCTAGCCCTGCGCGCTTCGCTTGCCTGAAGGTCGAGGCCGGTGGTGTGGGGGGTGTGGGTTGCTGTGTCGACTCACCGTATCACGTCGTTCTCGCCGTCAAGGTCTGCGTGAGCGCGCGGCGCTCCCTTGCGCCCTTCGGTCGTCTTCGAACCCTGACCGCTGCGCTGCAACGTGAGGGATTCGGTCTCGGGCAATCCCGCCCGATCAAGACCGGAGTTCCTCATGTCGCAGTCTTCATTCTCCTTCGCTGTCTCTTGTACGGAAGCACGCTTCACGAACGCGCTGCTGGTCCGTGACGTCGACGGCCAGTACCGCGTGGCCAGTGCCGACGAGGTTCTTTCGCAGGCCTGGGGCGTGCTGGCGGATCGCGTGAAGCCCGGCGTGACGCTGTCGTCGCCGCAGGACGTGAAGGACTACCTGCGCCTGGAGATCGGCAGGCTGGAGCATGAAGTCTTCTGCGTCGTCTTCCTGGATGCGCAGCATCGCATCATCGAGCTGCGGCAGATGTTCCGGGGCACAGTGACGCAGACCTCGGTCTACCCCCGCGAAGTCGTCAAGGAAAGCCTGGCGCTGAACGCTGCGGCGGTCATCCTGGCGCACAACCACCCGTCAGGCGCACCAGAGCCAAGCCGTGCCGACGAGTACCTGACGCAGACGCTGAAGACCGCGCTGCAGCTGGTCGACGTGCGTGTGCTCGATCACCTGTTGGTCACCGCGAACGCAGTGGTGAGTTTCGCGGAACGTGGGCTTCTCTGACACGTCCCCGTCGGGGCGGCCGCGTGTCGCCCCTTTTTCTTGCTGGCTGCAAGTGGCGGTCTGCCGCTTGTCCCAGAAGGTCAATCAAGACCTGAAGTGCGCCGCTGCGCGGCGGTTGATCGCTCACCTTTCAGGCTCGCGCGTGTTACCGGTGCTGTGGAAAAGCCGGTCGGTGCGCCCCCTATGACGTACAGCTCGCCGCGGTCGATCTGCCCTGCGGTCCGTCCCTTGAACGACGCATAGCGCCTGCCATTCAGGCCCCAAGGGTGAAGGCTGCGCCCGCGTCCTCACCCGGTCTCTGCGCTTCGCTTCGAGCTGCGGCTTGCGGGCGTGCCCTTGTGTCCTGCCTGGCTGTCGCTGTTCATGCGTCGGGACGGCTCCGAAGAGCAGATTTTTCAACCACCGCAAAGGACACAGCCATGAGCGCAACGACCATCCACAGCACCGGCAACACCACCAAGGCGCGGTTCCTCGCCCCCGGGACTCACCAAAGACCAGATGCCACGGGCGCAGCAGGGAAAGGGCAGGGGAATGGGCAGGCAAGGGAGCGGGCCACGGCCCTCGAAGCCGAACAAGTCAACCCGGGCGACCTGGTGCTGATTCCGTTGTCGCGGCTGGTTCACTCCGCGTTCAACGTGCGCAAGTCGGGCGGCGAGGATGTCAGCGAACTGGCCGCCCTCATCAAGGCGCAGGGCATGCTGCAAAACCTCGTAGTGCATCCCGACGAAACCAAGCGGGGCAAGGTGACCGGCGACTATGGCGTCGCTGCCGGTGGCCGGCGCCTGCGGGCTTTGCGCTTGCTCGCCAAGGCCGGCGACATCCCTGCGGACAAAGACATCCTGTGCCGGCTCATCACACGCGAGGAAGCCATCGCGGCCAGCGTTGCCGAGAACAGCGGAAGGGCGCCCATGAGCGTTGCCGACACCGTCACCGCGTTCGCAGAAATGATCGCGGCGGGTGCGGGCGTTGAAGACGTGGCGGTGTGTTTCGGCATCACGCCGCTGACGGTGCAACGGCGCTTGAAGCTGGCGAAGGTGTCGCCCTCGCTGTTCGAGTTGTTCCGCAAAGACGAGATCAACCTCGACCAGTTGATGGCGCTGGCGATCACCGACGACCACGCCGCGCAAGAGCGCGTGTGGAGCACGACACCTGCCTACAACCGCAACGCGACGAGCCTGCGCCGGTTGTTGCTCGGGCGCGAGATCGATGCTTCCACCGATCCGCTGGCCAAGTTCGTGGGTCTTGCGGCCTACGAGGCAGCGGGTGGGGTCGTGGTGCGCGATCTGTTCGAAGACGAGGGCGGCGGCTACATCACCGACGGCGAACTGCTGCAACGACTCGCGATCGAGCGGCTGACTGAGCAGGCCGGAGCCTTGAAACTGGAAGGATGGGCCTGGACCGAAGCGCGGACCTCATTCGACTATTCGGAGCGGCAAGGTTTCGGCGTGGCCGGGATGGGCCAGCGCGAACCCACGGCGAAGCAACAGGCTGCGCTCGATACGCTCACCGTCGCACACGAGAACGCCAACACGGCCCTTGAAGCACTCTATGCCACCGAGGACGAAGAGAGCTTCGATCAGGCAAAGGCCGCCGCCCTCGAAGCCGACATCGAAAAGGCCAACGCCAAGCTGGAAAAGCTGCGGCGCGACCTGAGCGAATGGACGCCCGACATCCTGGCCTTTGCCGGTGTCGTCGTGGCGCTCGACCGCAATGGCGAAGTGACGGTGCACCGTGGCATGGTGAAGCCCGAGGACCGCAAGCAGGCCGCCAAGGCGGCGGCGCTGGCCAAGGGGGCGAGCGGCGCGGCCGACGCAGGCGAGGGCGCGGGGGTCAGTGCGCATGCCGAGAGCCTGGTCAAGAAGCTGACCGCGCACAAGACCAAGGCTTTGCAGGTGCTGCTGTCGGACAACACGCACGTTGCGCTCGCGGCGCTGGCTCACTCGCTGGTGCAACAGCTGGTCACAGGTGGTCTGCACCGGACCGTTTCGGCATTGAACATTCGCGCGCTGGACTGCGATGGCTCACTCAAAGGCGTGGCCGACGACATCGAGGCTTCGCGCGCGTGGGGCGCGTTGGCAAGCCGCCTGGACAACTGGCGAGAGCGCATCCCAGGCGATGCCGACAAGTTGCTGCCTTGGCTTATCGGTCAGCCGCAGGACACGCTGCTTGAATTGCTGGCGCTGTGTTCGGCGTTGTCGGTCAATGCCATGAGCGGGCGCGAGGCGGATCACACCGGCGACGCTCTGGCCGCTGCGGTGGGGCTGGACATGGCCGACTGGTGGACGCCGACCTCGGGCAGTTACCTCACGCAAGTGCCGAAGGCGCGAATCGTCGAAGCGGTGACCGAGGCGGTGTCGGTGGAGCAGGCGCTGCCACTCGGAAAGATGAAGAAGGGCGACGCAGTGGCGAAGGCCGAGGCCTTGCTCGACGGCAAACGCTGGCTGCCGTCGCCGCTGCGTTCGCGCCGGGCCTGATCGATTCCTCGCACCGGGCTTTTGGGCCCGGTGCAGTGCCTACCAAATTCTTGAGTTCCACATGCCAACCAACACCCACATCACCACCGCCACTGGCGGAGCGCAGTTCCCCGCCCCCGAGACTCCCCAACCGACGGAAGGGCAGGGCGATGCATTGGAAGTCCGAGAAGCAGAGTTCGAGGTGGTTGACGAAACGCCGTTCTTCGCGCCGATGGCGTCCGATCTTCTCGACAGCCTGCTAGGTCAGTACCAGGCCGCGCGCCGTCATATCGACGAGCTCGGCGCCATCGTGAACGGCGGCGAGCTTGGCAACGTCGTGCACTACTTCATCGAGGGCAACGCGGGCGACGATCGGTTTCACCGCACGGTGTACGTCGAGAAGCTGTTTCTCGTGCCGGGCGCGGTCGGCGCGTTGAATTCCGCGTATTGGTCGAAGGCGCTTGCGTTGACCGATGTTCTCGACCACATGCCGCAGAAGCGCCGCGACGAGTGGTTCAAGTCAATCAAGGAGCAGAACACGCCGGACTTTGAGGAGGCAACGGTTCGCGACACGATCTCAGGCTTGTTGAACATGCGTCAGCAGTTTCTGGCCGAGCGCGTCGATGGCATCTTTCGCGGCTTGTCCGGCGAGCACGTCACGAACGCGCCGGAAGCTTTTGGCAAGCGAATGATCCTGTCTCGCGTGCTGTCGTCGTATGGATCGGTCGAGCATTCGACGGCAGGGCTGATCAATGACCTTCGCTGCGTGATCGCAAAGTTCATGGGGCGTGATGAACCGAAGCACTACGTGTCGGGACGATTGCTCGACATGCTTCGCTGCCGCTGGGGCGAACTGGTAAGCATCGACGGCGGCGCGCTGCGCATGCGCCTCTACAAGAAGGGCACCGCGCACCTTGAAGTGCACCCGGATATGGCGTGGCGCCTGAATTCGATCCTCGCCCATCTGCACCCGCTTGCCATCCCGGCGCAGTTCCGCAAGAAGCCAGCGAAGCGCTCGAAGGAGTTCAAGACCATTGACCGGCCGCTGCCGTTCGCCGTGCTCGAGCTTCTGGCCGAGAGGCAATCGGGCGGGGCGTATGTGAAGGGGTTTTCGCTGTCCTACAACGCGAAGGAGAACCGTGCGGCGTATGACGAAGCAGTGCGCGTGCTTGTGTCGATCGGCGGCGTGCCAGACAAGAGCGGTTTGCAATTCGGCTTTGAATATGTCCCATCCGAGGTGCTCCGCGAGATTTGCACGTCCGGTTGCATCCCCGATTGCCAGTCGCATCAGTTCTACCCGACCCCTGAAAGCGTGGCGCGCGTCGCGGCGGAGCTGGCCGCGATCGGCGAAGACGACCGGGTGCTAGAGCCGAGTGCCGGGCACGGTGACCTGGCCGCTTTCCTGCCCGTCGATCGCACGCGGTGCGTGGAAGTCTCCGCGCTGCGTTGCAGCGTATTGAAGGCGCGGGGCTTCGACACCGTGCAGGCCGACTTCATCGAGTGGGCGAGCACGACGGCGGAGCGCTTCAATCGCGTCGTGATGAACCCGCCTTACAGCGAAGGCCGGTGGCGGGCGCACACGGAAGCGGCTGCGTCCCTCGTTCGCGCCGGTGGCCGACTCGTCGCTGTGCTGCCCGCGTCGGCGCGCAACAGCTTTGAGCTTGCGGGCTTTGCCTGTGTGTGGTCGCGCGTGTTCGATAACGAGTTCGCTGGAACCAGCGTATCGGTTGCGATCTTGACGGCGGCGATGCCTGACTAATCCTGATCGACGGGAACCCATTCAGATCTCGGGCGCCGGACTTCGGCCAGTGCAGTTCGGGAAGGGCCGGGTTCCCGGCTTCGCTCGGGCCGCTCTCTTTGGGGCGCTGCCCCAAGGGCGCGTGCCAGATGCCCCGCAACTCACCCGGGGCCGCGCCCGTGGCGCTTCCCCTCGGCGTTGGCCTGACCCCTCCCACAACGCACGCCGCTCAAGTAGGGGGCAGCTGCGCTCTGCGAAGCCGGAACGCCCCCTGCGGGTGCAACCACGTCCCCGCAGTTCGCAGCTCCCCCCTCGCCGCTCGGGCTTCACCCCCAATGCACGCCCAGCGCCTCGCGCTCGGCGTTTGCGTCCGGTCATCCCCGGTTCGTTCTGAGTTGCCGAGTCGAAGTGCGCCGCTGCGCGGCGGTGGAACGCCGTGCCTTTCAGGGGTGGCGCGTGTTGCTGGTGGTGTGGGGAGCACGGCCGGTGCGTTCGATGTCTGCCGGCGGTTGATCTGCACATCGGCGCTGTCTCTTGAACGACGCATAGCGCCCTCCAGTCACGCCTCAAGGGTGAAGACTGCGCCCACGTCCTCACCCGGTCTCTGCGCTGCGCTCTGAGCTGCGGCTTGCGGGCGTGCCCTTGGGTCGCGCCCGGCTGTCGCTCTTCATGCGTCGAGACGGCTCCGAAGAGCAGATTTTTTCAACCACCGAACGAGGACATCGACATGAACGCACCGGCCACCCACACCACCCGCAACACCACAGAGGCGCAGTTCCTCGCCCCCGAGACTCACCCAAGAGCAGTTGGGAATCAGGACCAGCAGCAGGGCGACATGACCGCGTTGCTTCAAGAGGTGCTGACCCGGCCGGGCGTTGTCAACGCCGCCTATCGCGCGTTCCATAACTACAGCCTCGGAAACCAAATACTCGCCGCGGTTCAGTTGGGCATCAAGGGCTTGCCGCTGTCACCCATCGCCAGCTTCAACGCATGGCGCGAGAAGGGGCGTTTCGTCAAAAAGGGTGAGAAGGCGATCAGCTTGTTCATGCCGGTCAGCGTCAAACGTCGCGCAGCCAAGGAAGCGCCGGCCGCCGATGCCGAATCAGGGGAGGGCGGGACTTACAGCGTGTACATGTTGCGACCCAACTGGTTTTCGCTCGAACAAACCGAGGGTGAGGACTTCGTGCCTGAGCTGGTCGTGCCTCAATGGGATGCGGCGCTTGCGATGTCGGCGCTCGACATCACGGAGGAGCCCTTCGAGCAGTTGCTCGGCAACCGCTTGGGGTATGCCATTCGTCGGACGATTGGCATCAGCCCGCTGAATCCGTTGAAGCACAAGACCCGGTTTCACGAGATGGCGCACGTGGTGCTGGGTCACACGACCGAGAGCGACATGAGCGATGGCCCGGAAACCGCCCGCCACATCGCGGAGGCCGAGGCCGAGGGTGTCGCCTACATCCTGTGCGCGTTGCTCGATCTTCCCGGCCAGGCAGAGAGCCGGTACTTCGTGCAGCGCTGGCTTGACGGCCGCGAGCTGCCGGAGAAGAGCGCGAAGAAGATTTTCGGCGTCGCCGACAGGATCATGAAAGCAGGCCAGCCGGTCACGCCATGACGAGGCGATGACGTGGCAGGGAACCGCAAACACGGGTTCCTTCGCGGCAACGCGAATGGGCGCAACGGATCGAACACGCCGGCGCCGTGGCACTGCGCCGGATGTGGGCGACAGCATGGGGGTCGCGTGACTCGAACCGGCCTGGCCGGCATGGCTTGGCTTGTCGGTGCGTGGTTGCGGAGTACCGGTCGCGGTGCGCCCCGCGATGTGCGCATGTCGCGTGGTTACGCCGTGCGTGTGGGCGACATGCTGGTGTCGGTGGCCGACGCCGCCGCACTGTTCCGCATCCAGTGACGGGCGCGACATGAACCAAGTACCTACTTCCCAATCGATCCTGGCTTCGCCGTGTTCCTCGTCCTGGCTGACAGCAGCACTGCGGGCCGCACTGACGCGCGATCCGGTGGATGCCGCACGCGACGCCGAACACTTGTCCCAGGTGCTTGGTGCACGAGCCTCCGCCATCCTTGCGAACCCACCGGGGAGCGCGGTATGAGTGACCAAGCCTATCGGTTGATGTTGATGAAGCGCGCGCTCGCGCGCAGTGACGCCGAACTGTTCGGCCAGCGGCCTCGGTATCTCGAAGTGGCCAGACGCCTTGCGGCGCTGCTGCTTTCGACGGACGCGCCATGAAGGTCTCACGCAAATGGATCGACTGGGCGCATGGACCTGGTGCCGAAGACGGGCAGCCGTTGGCGATGACACTTTGCGATCTGGCCAGCTCGCCCGGCACGAGCGCAATCCGCATCACTGACCCGGCGTTGATCGCCGAGGTGGTCGATGTCGCCGAGCTGTACCGCAACGCGTGCACGGGCGATGCGCTCTATGACATGGGGCCGTGGTGGATGGGGCAGCCGCGAAGGATAATTTCGGAGGGTCGAGCCGCGCTGCGGTTGACCGAAGCTGCTGACAGCGCGATGCCACGCGTGGGCCACGTGCAGTGACTACAACAAGGACCACTTCATGCTGCGCATCAACGTCGCAGGTGCCCTCAGGGGTACTTGTCATCGCCAACACCGAGGGCTTGCCAAGCGCTGCACCGGCGCGCACAAGTTGCATCGTGGACGCGCACTCGTGCCTGCCTTGAAGGGCGGCACTTGATGCGTCGGCTTGCCACGCTGGCCGGCCTGTCGCTTGCGCTGCTTCTTTGCGTCGGCCAGGTCAGTGCGCGCGAAAACACGTCGAGCACCCAAGCGGCGCCGTCCTCGTTTCGTGGTGTTGCCACCGTGACCGGTGTGGCGGACGGCGATACGCTTTACGCCGACATCGAGGGGCACTCCATCCGCATCAGGCTGGCCCAGATCGATGCGCCCGAGAAGGCGCAGGCCTTTGGCCGTCGATCACAGCAGTCCTTGCGTGAGCTGGTCTGGAAACGCCAAGTGCTGTTGTGGTGGAAATCGCTGGATCGATACGGGCGACCGATCGCCCAAGTGTCCATGGACGGGATGGACGTCAACGCCGAACAGGTCAAGCGCGGCTTCGCCTGGGTCTTCCGACGCTATTCGAATGACCCGGCTCTGCTTGAGCTGGAGGCGCAGGCGAAGTCCGCAGGGCTTGGGCTGTGGGCCGACCCTCACCCCATTGCGCCCTGGGATTGGCGAGCCAATCGGGGCGAGTGAGCCGCCCGGCTAAAGCAGCCGCACCAGCACCCACAACACGGCCAGGTGCGCTGGGTAGTACACGTAGAACCCCAGTCGAATTCGCGGCACCCTCATGCTGACCTGTCCGGCTGCAAAGATGAGCGGCAGGGCGGCGAGCGCCCACAGGTTGCGATTGATGATGTACAGAGCCGCCAGGGACGCGATCCACAGCACCAGCATTCCCCAGCTCGGGCGCCGGCAATAGGCCCAGGCAAACAGGCACGCCGCGAGCCCTGGCCACCAGAACTCTACGACTGCGCCGCCCAAGATGAACAGCACGCCGGCTAGGGCGATCCGCGCCCAACCGCCGACCTCGATCAGCCACGCGCAAAGTGTGGCGATCAGCAAGGTCGCCATGACATTGAAGGGCCACCATCCCCACCCCAATCCACCCAGTGCGATGAACGGGACACTCGCGATGCTGCCGAACACTGCGAGGCGTGCGGCCGTGCGCTTGAAAGCGCCATCGGCCAAAGCATCAGGCCGAGCCAGGTTGTAGCCCAGCACAAAACCGAACAGCGGCATGGCCAGACGCCCCGCCGCGAACAGCTCGGGCACCGAAGCATGAAGCAGGTGCTTGTTGACGTGATCGAACGTCATCAAGATCAGGGCGAGCCATTTCAGGGCCTCCAGCGTGCCGCTGCTCAGCATCAGCGCCGGTGCTGTGCTTGCTTGTCTTCGAACCTGTGATCCGCTCGCCGCAGCTTTGATGCTCACGCTCATGACCCGCTCCCCTCATGACAAGCAAAGGGCCGTCGCACGCCACCAAAGGTTCCCGATGGCATACAGAGCTTGCGTGGCAGTCCGGGGGACTGCCGCGTGCCCCGGTAGGAGCCGGCCCGGTAGGGCTGCAACCCGCCTGAGCGGGGTGCACTCCGTAGCCCGGGGCACTCATGCCAGAGCGCGCGGACGTGGCATGCGGCAGTCATCGCAGCCACAGCGCCGCACCCCCCATGCCGAGCGCTGCTCCGACAACGAAGGTGCCGACCAAGGGCGCGAGCCTGGTCCCAATTGCGGTGCTGTGAAGCTCGATCTGCCTGGCGATGTCGCGCACCGCCGGTGCGAGCTGATCGGCAAACGCCAGCGTCGCCGCTTCTTGCATTGCCGTGCGGTGGTCTGCCAGGGCCTGCGCCGTCGTTGCCGATGCTCGACGTTCGATGTAGTCGGCCAGTGCCTTCTTGGTCGCGTCGGTGAGCTGCGCCACTTCGGCCGAGTAGGTGGTGCCGGCTGTCGTCAGAGCGGCGGCAGCCGATTCCAGGCGCAGTGTGTTGATCGCCAGTCGTTCGCCGGCCGAGTCGGCGGCGGCCAGCACGGTGTCGACACCACGAAGCGCTTCGAGGATCAGCGCTTCGCGGGCCGTTCGAGCATCGGTCACGCCGCAAACAGCGCCGCGAACGCGGCGTCCAGATTCTTGTTGCAGGTCTTCGCCAGGCGCTTCATGGCAATCATCTGGATCGCAGCGTCCTGCTCTTCTTCGTTCGCTGCCTCGCGCAATCTTTGCCGGTAGTCGGTCGCGTCGTCGTTCAAGGCGCCGATCGACAACTGCTGCGTCTTGAGCATGGCGAAGAGTTCGTTCGAGAAGATCACGCCCCCTTCGGGGATCGTTGCCTCGCCGCTGGCGCAGAAGCCGAACACGCCCGCGAAGTCGGTGCGCAGGTCATCGTCGGTTTCGACCTTGTTGATGAGCACGAGGATCTTGGTGGCCGGTACGCCGATCGCGCGCAGCGCCCGGATCGTGTTCACCGTGTCGGCCTGCTGCTTGCCGTCCTTCACCACCGGCACCACGAAGAGGTCGAACTCTTCCTGACTGTCGGCGTAGTGCTGCATCATTTTGAGGAAGTCTTCGACGTTGGACGAACCCACGTCCACGATCGCGTTGTCGAGCTTCATCAGGCGTTGCTGCAGCTCGTTGTAGTGCTTGCCCCTGAGCCTGGCCACCTCGACGCCATCGCTCGATGCATCGACGTTCAGGCTCTCGACGCTGAACACCTGGGCTTGCAGCCGAGGTTGCAACAGATGCGCGGCGATCGTGCTCTTGCCGACGTTGCCGCTGAAGTTCAGAACGCAGACTTTCATGGTTTTCCCCTTGGCGCCAACTTGGCGAGTGCTTTCATGTCGGGCGTGCTGCGCATGACCTCGTCGAGCAGGCGAGGGTCGTGCGCGCCGAATTTCGATGCCGAAGCCGGGTTCGGCAGGTGCGCGAGCGTGGGAACGCTGGCGATAAGGCCGCCGCTCGGGCGCCCGACCGGCACCGGTGCCGCGTCCTGGCGCTGCTTGCGCAGGCGGGCGATGACGTTGGAGAGCTGGTGCGGCGTGATGTCGATGCCGACGCCCATCAACGCAGTGACGATGTGAGCGCGCGGGCTCCCCTGCGACATGGCGGCCTCGATCTGCGGCAACAGCGCCGCAATGCGGCGGGCCTTCGACGGGGGATGGCTGGCGGCGCTTTGTTCTAGGCTGACCGTGAACGCGTCCGTCGTCATCGGGCTGTTCGGGATTGGGGGTGCGTTGAGGTCATCGGGCGTACTTTTTGGGTTCCAAACACACAGATGGCGCAAAACAGGTGCGTATGACGGCACTATATGTGATTGCAAAGCAATGAAAGTGCATATAAAGTAAATATGCGTGGCCAGAACAGCGCGATATTTGCAACGGAGTGCCTGTTCGGTGCTCGTGGAGCACGATTTTGTAGGCCGTGCGAGTAGGCGATGTGCTGGAGCGGGGAGGGAGTGCGTATGCGTTGGTGTTCTTGTGGTGACGAGCTGGTGTGCTTGTGTGCATGGAACGCTATGGAGTTGCGTACCGTGTCAGATCAATTGCTGGCTGATGGCGACCCCTCGAGCGACCGTTGTGTCGTTGCGCGGCGTCTTGGTGGTTTTCGAGCGAGTGCGAACCGATGAATCCGACGTTTGAGCGTGTTGCGTGGGTGAGCTACCCAGTGCTGCGGTGCCTGGCACCGCTGGACGCAATCCTGGCGCCGGCCGCAGGTCTTGTACTGGGTCAAGACCTTGCCCGCCTCTGGCGGGCTTGTGGGGGCCGTGCTGGGGGTGTTTTGCCTCGGGTTCGGCATCAAGCGCGCGTACCGCGCGGTGACCGAATTCGAGGCCTACCGCTGGACGACGCTTCGCCTGGCGAAGCTCGCCATCACGACCTGGGTCGTGATGGCGCTGTTCAAGCTCGTCTGGTTCATTCAGGGGTGAAGGTGCGACACCAAACACAGATGCGAAAGAGTGGAGTGCAGGGGTGAAGGTGCGACACCAAACACAGATGCGAAAGAGTGGAGTGCAGGATAGGCTGCGCCGGCTTGTGTGTGTCACGAGGGCTGCCTGATGCAGCCCTCGCAACGGGCGACCCTTCACGTCGATGTCGGGCCCGAGCTGTCGGCTCGGCTCCGAGCCGCTGCCGCGGCGGGTGGTCGCACCCCGTCGGAATGGACTCGCGAACTCCTCCAGCGAGAGCTGGCGCGGGCGGGCGCATCGGCTGACAGCGAACGCCCCGTCCCAGCCACGAACCCCGCGACACCGGCATCAGCAACCCCCCGCCGTCTCGTCCTCGACGCCGAGCTGGCCACCCTGCTGCACCAAGTCCAGCAGCAAGGCCAATTCCGCACCCGCCCCGCAGCGCTTCGCCTCGTGCTTCGCCACTTCCTCGGCCAAGGCGCGGCGATGATGCAACCCGTCGACGCGGCCCCGTTGAAAGACGGCGTGGCCGCACTCATGCGTTCCAATCACGAGCTGCTACCGATCGGCAAGAACATCAACCAGATCGCCAAGTCGCTGAATGCTAGGCAGGGCGGGTTCCGCAACTCGGATACCAGGAACCTGCAGGCCTTCGCTCAAGTGGTGAGGGATCACGTCGAGCAGGCGGCAAGGCTCGTCACGGCGATGCGCTCCCTTGTGACGCCCCACAAGCCGAAACCATGAGCCGCGAACGCACCAAAGGCACCGCCGGGCCGGTCTCGGCGCACGACACGGTGCGCAGCATGCTGGACACCGACGGCATGCTGGCCGAATGGGGTGCCCGGCTGTTCTATCCGATCCCGAAGGGCAAAGGCGATTCAGGGGGCGGCAAGCTGCCGCTTGTGGCCATCGCTGCAGCCATGACACCGATGGAAGTCCGCAGCCGAATTCGCAGCACGGTGGCGCCAGGCGCTACACAGGTGATGGTGAAGATCACCGGTGGCGGTCGGGGCATGAAAGCGATCGCTGCGCACTTCAGGTACATCGGCCGGCTGGGCAAGGACGAGGTCGGCGGCAGGGGCCAAACGCTGGAGATCGAAGACGAGCGCGGCGAGAAGATCCAGGGCAGCGCCGGGCTGGCGCAGCTGACCGACGAGTGGCGCGTCGCCGGCGCGTACATCGACGACACGAGCTCGCGACGAGAGGCTTTCAACATCATCTTCTCGATGCCAGCAGGCACGCCGCCAGAGGCGGTTCGCGAGGCCACGGCCGACGCGGCGAGCGAACTGTTCGAGGGACACAAATACGTGTTCGTGCTTCACGAAGACCAAGGCGCCCCTCATGTGCACCTGTCGGTTCGCGCCGACCGATACGACGGTGTGCGCCTGGCACCACGCAAGGCAGACCTGGACCGCTGGCGCTCGGTGTTTGCGCGAGGGCTGCAGGACCGCGGTGTCAACGCGGTGGCCACCCGGCAACCCGTCAGGGCCGCCAATCGCAACTACCGCAAGCTGTGGGAGGAACGAGCGGCCGGCCGCGGGGCACTGACTCGGCAACGCCCCGTCCAACGGACCAGCGCGAACGCCCTCGCTGCACGCGCCGAAGCCATCAAGGCCTGGGAGCAGATCGCGCGAGCGCTGGCCAGCTCGAAGGACCCAGCCGATGTTCGGCTCGCAGTGGACGCGGTTCGGTACCTCGCGGAAGTGGCCCCGGGCGGGCAGGAAGCGGCAAGGGTGGCGGCGCAGCGTGCCCGGCATCAGGAGGCCGAACGTTCAGCGGGCGCGCGCAGCGCGCCGAGGGCACAGCGGGATCTCTCAAGGTCGCCGCGACGCTGAGGCATGGCTCGCCGCTGCATTCGGCGCATGTTTTGCAAGGACCGGTTCCGGTTTCCCAGCCGACCTTCGGGCTTCGCGAGTGGCCAACTGCACTCGACCGAGATGGAATGGACACCGCCCCTTCTTCCACGCTGAGTCCTCGGCGAGGGGTGGGTGGTGGGATTGGTGTGCGAGAGTGACATCTCCACCAACCAACCTTTGCAGAACGGAGGTCCCGAGATGCATGCCACGACGTACGGATTGGATGTTGCCAAGCGAGTCTTCCAGATGTACTGGGTCGACGGCGACACGGGTGAGATCGTGAATCGCCGCTTTGGGCGCGATGATCTGATCCAGTACCTCAGCCGACGCCCGCCGGGTCGAGCCGCACTCGAAGCTTGTGGCAGCGCGCACTGGTGGGCACGCAAGATCAAGGCGTTGGGTCATGAATTCGTGCTGTTGCACGCGAAGTTCATCCGGCCGTTCGTGCAGACCAACAAGACCGACGCCGCGGATGCGCGCGCCATCTGGACGGCGGTGCACCAACCAGGAATGCGGACGGTGGCCGCGAAGACTGTAGAACAGCAGTCCATGCTGAGCCTTCATCGCATCCGTTCACTCGCACACCCCCTCTGCGGCAATTGACCAGAGGGCCTTGAGGCCACGCTTACGTAGGAAGCACCGGTTGGCCTTCTGCTCCACTGCGAAAATTAGTGTGCGGCAAGGCCGACCCGACCCTCCTCGCTTGATGGGGCGGGTTGGCGCAGCGAGATTGATCGGCACTAAGGCTTCGCTTGCCCGGTCTCAACGTATGGTCGGTCCTTTGCGAGAAGGACTTCGTGGTGCCCTTGTCCGGCAGGAATCATCGGAAAGCAGTTCTCCTCCGCCGCGACCTGCACATCTAGGAAGAAGGGCCCATCGGATTCGAGGCACTGCTCGATCGCTGCATCAAGATCCTCCCGCCGGTCGACGCGTCTCGCACGCCAGCCGAAAGCCACGGCCAGGGCAACGAAATCCGGCAGGGCCTCGGTGTAGCTATGACTGTATCGTCCCCCGTGAATCAGTTCTTGCCATTGCGAACCATGCCCATCCGCCCGTTGTTGCACAGCACGACCTTCACGGGGGTGCGTGTTGTGCAGCGGTCGACATCTCTTGAATGTTCATCAGGATCGACGCGTCTCCGCTCACGCAGATGACCAAGCGCTCGGGAAATGCAATTTGCGCACCGATGGCCGCCGGCAGGCCGTAGCCCATCGTGCCCGCGCCGCCGGAGGTCAGCCAGTCGTTCGGACGATCGAAGCGCAGATGTTGGGCGGCCCACATCTGGTGCTGGCCCACATCCGTGGAAACGATGGCGCTTCGGTCACTAAGCGCGGCTTGGAGGCGAGACATGAGCGCAGGGGTATGAATGACCGCTTCGTCGTCGAAGAACGCGAGCGACTTCTCGTCGCACCAAGTCTCGATCTTGGACCACCAATCAACAAAGCGGCGAGGGTCTGGCGCGCGGGCCGACCTCTTCGATGAGCGCGAGAAGAAACTCGCCGCAGTCGCCCACCAACGGCAGGTCCGCCTTGACGACCTTGTTGATCGATGCGGGATCGATGTCCATGTGAATGAACTTTGCGCCCGGACAGAAACTCTCCAGCGTCCCGGTGACGCGATCGTCGAATCGCGCGCCGACGCACACCACCACGTCTGCATGGTGCATCGCGAGGTTGGCCTCGAGCGTACCGAGCATCCCGAGCCACAGCGGATCGGAAGCCGAAACTGCGCCGAGGACCATCAACGTGACAGTGCAAGGGGCGCCGGTCATGCGCACTAGCGCCGTGAACGCCTCGCAGGCGCCCGGGCCGGAGTTGATCAAGCCGCCGCCGCCGTAGAAGACCAATCGGCGCGCGCTACTCATCAGATCGGCGGCTGCGCGCAGCCGCGCGATCGGAAGCGGTTTCACCGAACGGTACGCTTCGCCGCGATGGTCCAGTTCGAATGCCGGTCGCCCTCGACCGCGCGCCAACCCGAGCTGGACATCTTTCGGTACATCGATCAGGACAGGGCCGGGCCGTCCACCCGTCGCGATCGCGAACGCCTTGCGCACGGTGTGCGCAAGCTCGTGCGTCTCGCGAACCTGCACGTTCCACTTGGTCACGGAGCGGGAGATGCCGAGCGCATCGCATTCCTGGAACGCGTCCGTTCCAATCGCGCTCGTGGCCACCTGCCCGCTGATGCACACGACCGGTATCGAATCGCAGAGCGCATCCAGGAGGCCTGTGGTCGTGTTGCTCATGCCAGGGCCGGACGTCACGAGAACGACGCCGACCCGCCCCGTCGTGCGCGCATAGCCTTGAGCTGCGTGGACCGCGGCCTGCTCGTGCCGGACGAGCACGTGTCGCAACTGCGGCGTCCAGTGGAGCGCGTCGTACAGGGGCAGTACAGCCCCTCCGGGGTAGCCGAAAACGGTGTCCACCCCGAGCTCGAGCAAGGTCTCCACGATGGCGCCCGCGCCGTTGATGGCAACCGGCGTCGACGCTTCCGCTGGCGCTGCGAGCGGTGATGCCGATGGGTCATCCCGTTCCGGTTCAGGGGCCGGCCATCCGGCTCGCCGTGCCGTGTCCGGGCCTGCGCCAAGAGGGAAAAGACTGAAGGTTCAGTTTCATTCATGGTTCAACGTCTGCGCAAGGGGGTTCCGAGGTTCTGCAAGCGCTTCTTGTCTCGAATGGTCTGGTTGCCTGAGTTGGGCTGTCGGCGCAATCGGCCGTGTACGACTTGATCGGTGTTGGACGGCCGCATTGATGACCTGGTCTTACGGCGTGGCCCGCAAGACGGTCAAAATCTTGCTGGCGAAAAAGCTTCTGCCGGCGTGTAGGGTGAGTTGCCCTCCATCAGGTCTGCGAGCAGCCTGGCGCTGGCAGGGCCCAAGGTGAAGCCGTGATGACCGTGTCCGCAGTTCACCCACATGGTTGACGACAATTACCTTGGCCGGTCGACGACAACTATCTTGGCCGGTTGAAGGCCTGCGCCGGGCGGGTCCTGGAGGCGAGGCTACCGTGAGTCTTTCGACGACAGATCGAAGGCGAGCGGCATTCCCGGCAAGAAGATCACGGACCACCAAGTGCACCAGTACAAGCAACATCGCAACACGCTCACGCAGGTTGCAGCCGCCGCCCGCCCCGGCATCAGCGAGCGCAGCGCCCGGCGCATAGACGACAACGACGCCTTGCCCTCGCAGCGTCCAGCGCGAGGCTGGCGCACCCGCGAAGAACCGCTGACCGAGGTGTGGGATGTCGAGGTCGTCCCGCTGCTGCGCACCGACGCCTTGCTCAACGCCGTCAAGTTGCTCGAAGAACTGCAGCGTCGCCACCCCGGGCAGTACGACACCGGCGTGCTGCGCACCCTGCAGCGCCGCATGCGCCAGTGGCGAGCCTTGCACGGCGCCGAGCGCGACATCTACTTTGCGCAGGAACACCCGCCCGGCCGGCTCGGTCTGTCGGACTTCACCGTCTGCGATGAACTCGGCGTCCAGATCGGCGGCGCTGCGTTCCCACACCGGCTGTACCAGTTCGCGCTCGCTCACTCAGGCTGGCGTCATGCCGAGGTCAGCGTCGGCGGAGAGAGCTTCATTGCCTTGTCTGCCGGGCTGCAGGCTGCGCTGTGGCGCCTGGGTGGCGTGCCCGAGGAGCACCGCACCGACAGCCTGTCGGCCGCCTTCAACAACCTCGCAGAGCAAGAGACGCTGACCCGTCGCTACGACGAGCTGTGCCGCCACTACGGCATGCGCGCCAGCCGCTGCAACCCGGGTCAGTCGAACGAGAACGGCTCCATCGAGTCGCGGCACGACTCGCTCAAGACCGCACTCGACCAGGCCCTGCGCTTGCGCGGCAGCCGTGCCTTCGATGATCGACCAGGCTACGAGGCGTTCGTCGACCAGATCGTGCAACGCTCAACATGCGCGTCACCAAGAAGCTGGCTGTCGAACGCCCGATGCTCAAGTCGCTGCCGACGCGCCGCACCGCCGAGTACGAGGAACTTCCGGCACGGGTGAGCAAGTACGCCATCTTCACCGTCAAGGGCGCGCAATACAGCGCCCCCAGCCAGCTCATCGGGCACCGGCTGTCAGATCAGCGACGAAACGCTGTCGTGCAGCCGGCCCGCCGGCGACCTTACTTCTCCCGATTCACATCGGGGAAAACCCAAATCGAGAACACCAGGAACACGCCAAAGGCGATCGTGATAAGGGTCGGCCATTGCAGGCCCTTGGAGTGCTCGTACAGGGCTGCCAATCCCGAGATGGCGAGCATCACGAGCGAACCCAGCAACTTGACATAGGTAGGCATGGCTGTCTCCTCGCTTCAGCTTCGCGCCTGCGCCGACGCCCTGGCCGTCGGAACGAAGGATCGGCGCAGGTCGTTGCGCACATGGGTCTGGTCGTAGCCGTTGAACAGGTGTCCCCAGAATCCGCGATCAAGGTCGGAAGTGCCCATCATCCAATCCGGAAGTGCAGTGCCGATGCCCATATTCACAC
>Ga0075152_10000522_pt1 | contig 28453 bp, 32 predicted proteins | sample JI61114C2DNA_FD_70964 | JGI IMG/M metagenome (GOLD analysis project Ga0075152, IMG submission 70964) | Wastewater effluent complex algal communities from Wisconsin, to seasonally profile nutrient transformation and Carbon sequestration -... | ecosystem: Engineered > WWTP > Effluent > Algae...
CCACCCAGTTCACATCAGCGTGTCGTTCAAACGCAGCCATTCATCCTCCTAGGGACGTGCAGAGTTCAGATTGCCGATTGCTACTTGCGCTTCTTGCCAGCCGTCATCGACAACTGGACCATCGTCCCGATCAGGCCGAGACCGATCCAGGCGATCGGTGCCCAGCGCAGGCTCGGGGCGGATGTCGGATAGAAGATCCACACCTCGGTGTCCGACGCACCGCGAACGAGCCCCTGCTTCCCCGGCGGGAAGGCATTGACCCACGCGAGCACTATCGTCCAGGCGCCCGCGAACGCGGTGCCGACAACGATGACGTACTTCTGGACGAACATGGCGCCGACCGCACCAGCCGCAGCCGCCGCGAGGATGCCGACGGTTGGAGGTTCGCCGGTGCCGACCTGGCTCCAGACGAGGTGCGCAGCCAGGACGCCGACGCCGGCGCCGACGAGGGCCACCCCGACGAACCAGGCAAACGCCAGCACGACCGCACCGAGGAACCCACCGACCAGCGCGGCGACGAGCATGCCGGTGTTGTTGGCCACCCCGACGATCGAACTCGCCGCCATCGCCCCGATGATGAACCCGTAGATGCCGAGGACAATGCGGAAGAGACGGTGACCGGCGAAGCAGGCCAGGACTCCTCCGAGAAGGAGCACCAGCGCCGCAGGCTGCTCGTATCCGTGCGGCAGCATCACCTCAGACCTCGCGACGCCCCTCGAGCGCCTTGTGCATGGTCCATTGGTCGGCGTACTCGAGGTCGCTGCCGACGGGGACGCCGACGGCGATGCGCGTCACCTTCACGCCAAGCGGCTTGAGCAGCCGGGCGAGGTACAGCGCGGTGGTCTCCCCTTCGACGTTCGGGTTGGTGGCGAGGATCACCTCGGTGGCGCCCCCGTCCCCGATGCGGGCGAGGAGCCCCTTGATCTTCAGCTCGTCCGGACCGATGCCCTGCAGCGGCGAGATGGCGCCCATCAGCACGTGATAGACCCCCCTGAAGTCGCCGATGCGTTCGATGCCCGAGACGTTCTGCGGTTCCTCGACGACACAGATGACGTGCTGGTCGCGGTCCGCGTTCTGGCAGTACTCGCACGGATCCATGTCCGTGATGTTGTTGCAGATCGAGCAGTAGGTGACGCGCTCCTTGACGTCGCGGAGCGCCACCGCCAGCCGCTCGACGTGCTCGCGCGGCGTCTTCAGGAGGTGGAACGCCAGACGCTGCGCGCTCTTCGGCCCGACACCGGGCAGGCGCTGCAGTTCCTCGACGAGGCGTGTGAGCGGCTCAGGAAAGGACATCAGGGACTCGGAACACCAGGTGCAGCCGCTACAGATTGAAGCCGGGCGGCAGCATACCGCCCATCTGCTTCTTCATCTCGTCGTCGGCCTTGCGCTGCGCGTCGTTGATCGCGGCGACGATGAGGTCCTGCAGCATCTCGACGTCGTCTTTCGACACGACCTCGGGATCGAGCTTGAGCGAAAGCACCTGCTTCGCGCCGTTCACGGTGACCGTCACCATGCCGCCGCCGGCGCCACCCTCGATTTTGAGTTCGGCCGCCTGCTTCTGCAGGCGATCCTGCATCTGCTGGGCCTGCTTCATCATCTGCTGCATCTGCTGGATATTCATCGTCTCCTCACTCTTACATCTCTTCGACGTCGCGGATCTCCGCGGGGAAGACCTCGAGCAGCGCCTGCACGCCGGTGTCGGCGAGCGCCTGCTCCTTGAGCGCGGCCTGCTTCTCGACATCGACGGCCGGCCTCGCCGTCCTGGGGGCGTCCTCCTGCACGACATCCGCACCAGTGCCGTCGGCTTCGATGCTGATGTTGCGTCCGGCGAGCTTCGAGGCGATGCCCGCGAGCGTCCCCTTGTACTTGTCGAACGGCACGCTGTACTTGAACGACGCGGCGAAGGTCATCACGAGGCGGGTGCCGAGCACCTCGATCGTCTGCGCCTGCACAAGCAGCGTGTTGTAGAGCATCTTGTTCGACGCCCTCGCCTCGTTCAGCACCGCATCCTTCAGCGCGGAGCCGCCGAGCCCGCCACCGGGAAGCGGGGTGAACTCGTCCGGCGCCGCAATGCGCGGGGCCGACGCCGGCTTCGGCAGCGGCGCGCTCTCGGCGCGGCCCGACGACGGGTCGATCGACGGCCTGGCCGGCGCGGGCGGCACGACGCGCGCGGCTGGCGGCGCAGGTGCGGGAGACGGACGTGAAGCGGGCGTGGCCGGACGGGCCGCTGGCGGCGCCGACGACGGACGCCCGACGCCGGCCGGCGAGGCGGCACGCGCGAGCGGCTGACCCGAACCGGCCTGCTGAATCAGGTCCTCGATGGCCACCAGCTTCCGCTGGTGGATCCACCGGAGCAGCGCCATCTCGAGGTGATACCTCGGTTGCGCCGCGTTGCGGATGTCGTTCTCGGCGCGGGTGAGCAGGTCGAACGAGCGGAGCAGGTCCTCGCGCGAGAACCGCTTCGAGAGCTCCAGCAACCGCTCGCGGTCCGCTTCTCCGGCGATCTCCGGATCGGAGGCCCGGGACGGATCGACCGAGAGCACGAGCAGGTCGCGCACGACGCGCGCGAGTTCGCGGCAGACCAGCCGGAGGTCGTACCCCATCTCGACGGCGCGGCCGGCGAGGACGAACGCCTGCACGGCATCTTCGTCCGACACAGCCTGCAGCGTGTTCAGCAGCAGGTCGCGCCCGACCAGCCCGAGCACCGTGCCGACGTCCTCGGTCGTGATGGTGTTGCCGGTGAAGGCAATGACCTGATCGAGCTTGCTCTGCGCATCGCGCATGCTGCCGTCGGCATCGCGCGCGATCAGCTGGAGCGCTTCGACGCCGACGTCGATCCCCTCGGCCTCGCAAATCTTCTTCAGCTGGTCGGCAATCGCCTTCGTGCTGATCATCCGGAACTCGTACACCTGCGCACGGGACAGGATGGTTTCCGGGATCTTGTCGAGCTCCGTGGTCGCCATCATGAAGACGACGTGGGGCGGCGGCTCCTCGACCGACTTCAGCAGGGCATTGAACGACGAGGACGAGAGCTGGTGCACCTCGTCGATGATGAAGACCTTCTTGCGATCACGCACCGGCATGATCGACAGCCCCTCGATGATGACCTCGCGGATGTTATCGACGCCGGTGTGCGTCGCCGCGTCGATCTCGAGGACATCCATGTCGCGGCCGGCGGCGATCTCGACGCAGGCATCGCACTCGCCGCACGGGTCGGGTGTCGGTCCACTGCCGCGCTCGCAGTTGAGCGCCTTGGCGAGGATGCGGGCGGTCGTCGTCTTGCCGACCCCACGCGGGCCGGCGAACACGAACGCCTGCGCCACGAGGCGGTCGTTCAGGATGGCGTTGCGGAGCGTGCGCGTGACCGCCTGCTGCCCGACGACCTCGTCGAAGCGCTGGGGGCGCCACTTGCGCGCGATGACCTTGTCAGACATCAGAGAAATGCTAATCGCTAAACGCCAAAATGCTAAAGGGATACGCCGCAGCGAGCGCCGGCGGCTACCGTGCGGAAGGGAGGGGCCTGAAACGGGTTGTGGACTGAACCGCGATCCGGATGACCTGCGGCACATGGCAGGGTCTGCTGAGCGCTGCTACCTTCCGGTCCTGACGCGGTTCGCAGTCTGGCATTGCACAGGGTCCGGACCGCGGTGCAGTCCACACGTCCCTAGGTTACTTCGTATCGCCGCCATGCACGAACGCAAAAAACGCGCGGGACGAACGTCCGTCTCCGGCGTTCCTGCGTCTTCGCGTGCGTGCGTGGCGCCGAGGTCGCCCTGCTTATCCGAGGCGCTTGTTGATCTCGGCCCAGTTGATGACGTTCCACCAGGCGTCGATGTAGTCGGGACGACGGTTCTGGTAATTCAGGTAGTAGGCGTGCTCCCAGACGTCGATGCCGAACACGACCTTCTTCGAGGCCATGAGCGGGCTGTCCTGGTTCGCGGAGCTCTCGACCACCAGCTTGCCGCCGGCGTCGATGACCCACGCCCACCCGGAACCGAACCGGCCGATCGCCGCCTTCTTGAACTCGTCCTTCAGGGTGTCGAAGGTGCCGAACGAGCTGTTGATGGCGTCGGCGATGGCGCCGGTCGGCGCGCCGCCGCCGTTGGGCCCCATGATCTCCCAGAACATCGAGTGGTTCGCGTGGCCGCCGCCGTTGTTGATCACCGCCTGGCGGATGTCGTCCGGCACGCTGCTGATGCCCTTGAGCAGGTCTTCGATGGACTTGCCGTGCAGCTCGGGGTGCTTGTCGAGCGCGGCATTCAGATTCGTGACGTACGCCTGATGATGCTTGCCGTGGTGAATCTCCATGGTGCGCGCGTCGATGTGCGGTTCGAGCGCATTGAAGGCGTAGGGCAGTGCGGGCAGCGAATGGGCCATGTAGCGTGTCCTCCTAAACGGTCTGTCAGGCTGATGCGATCGTAATCGGAATCGGGTTCACGAGATGCTGAGCATCCGCTCGAGCGCGACGCGGTTCCAGTGCTTCTGGTCCTCGGGAACCACGATACGGTTGTGGACCTCGCCGGCGACGAGCCCCTCGAGCACCCACAACAGGTGATTCGGTGACACGCGGAACATCGTCGAGCAGAGGCAGCCGAACTGGTCCAGCGAGTAGACCGTCCGGTCTGGCGCGACCTGGTCGGCCAGGCGATTGACGAGATGCACCTCGGTGCCGACGGCCCACACCGAGCCGGCCGGGCTCTGCCTCACCTGCCCGATGATGTACTCGGTCGACCCGGCGTCGTCGGCCGCCTGCACCACGTCCCACGGCACCTCGGGATGCACGATCACGCGTAGCCCCGGGTGCTGCGCCCGCAAATGTTCGATCTGGCGCACCGTGAAGCGGACGTGGACCGAGCAGTGCCCCTTCCACAGGATGATGCGGGCCTGCCGGATCTCGTCAGGTGTAAGACCACCGCACGGTTCGTTCGGATCCCACACCACCATCTGGTCGAGCGGCACGCCCATCTTGTAGGCCGTGTTCCGTCCGAGGTGCTGGTCGGGCAGGAACAGGATCTTCTCGCCGCGCGCCCAGGCCCAGGTCAGCGTGGCCGCCGCATTCGACGACGTGCACACGACACCGCCATGTTCGCCGACGAAGGCCTTGATGGCCGCCGACGAATTGATGTACGTCACGGGAACGACCGACGCCAGACCCTCCCGACCCTCCCGACCCTCCCGACCTTCCTGGCCTTCCTGGCCGTCCTGGCTCTCCCGCCCTGCAATGATCCCCATTGCGCGAAGGTCCGCCCAGCACATCTCGAGCTGCTCGGGGTCGGCCATGTCGGCCATCGAGCACCCGGCCGCGAGGTCCGGAAGCAGCACCTGCTGGTCCGGCGCACTGAGCACGTCGGCGCTCTCGGCCATGAAGTGCACGCCGCAGAACACGATGAACTCGGCGTCGGGGTGCTTGGCCACCTGCTGCGACAGCTTGTACGAGTCGCCGATGTAGTCGGCGAACTTGATCACTTCGTCGCGCTGATAGTGATGACCGAGAATGACGAGGCGTCGGCCGAGCGCCGCCTTCGCGGCCGTGATGCGACGGTCCATCTCCTCGTCGCCCAGTCCGACGTACCGATCCGGCAGGGGCTGCCGCTCTGCCAGGTGGCTCTTCTCGTAGTCGGTGAGGAGGGGGATCAGGGACACGAACCCAGTCTAATCAATTGGTGACGTGGTGAATGGGTGACGTGGTGACTTGAACTCACAAAGGCACCAGATCGGCAACTCACCAGCTGGTGAGCATGTCCTTTGGGCGGCTCAGCTGGCGACGGCGGCTGAGCGGACGATGTTGTAGAGCGTGTCGCGTTCGTAGGGTTCGCGGCCCGCGGCCGTGATGAGCTGTTCGAGCTGGCGCGGCGTCATCGTGTTCGGCGTCTTCGCGCCGGCCACATGGTAGATGGTCTCTTCCTGGACGGTGCCGTCGAGGTCGTTCACCCCGAACCAGAGCGCCGTCTGCGCCACTTCGACGCCGGTCGCAATCCAGTACGCCTTGATGTGCGGCACGTTGTCGAGCATCAGGCGGCCAACGGCGTGCACGCGCAGCGAGTCCGTCGCGGTCGGCGCGGGCAGCTTGCGCATCTGGTTGTTGTCCGGATGGAACGCCAGCGGAATGAACGCCTGAACCCCGTGCGTCTCGTCCTGCAACTCGCGGATGCGCAGCATGTGGTCCACGCGCTCTTCCATCGTCTCGATGTGCCCGTAGAGCAGCGTGACGTTGGTGCGCATGCCGAGCCGGTGCGCGATGCGATGAATCGACAGATACCGATCCGCGTCGCACTTGTCGGCCGCGAGCTTCTTGCGCACACGGGCCGAAAAGACCTCGGCGCCGCCGCCGGGCAGCGAGTCGAGCCCGGCCGCCTTCAGCTCCGTCAACACCTGTTCGTCGGTCTTGCCGTAGAGGTCGGCGAAGAATGCGATCTCGACAGCCGTGAAGCACTTGAGGTGAATGCCCGGGCGGATGCGCTTGAACCCCTGCAGCAGCTCCGTGTAGTACGAGAACGGCAGGTCGGGGTGCAGCCCATTGACCACGTGCACTTCGGTGAGCGGCTGATGCGCACGAGCCTGGAGCTTCGCCCAGACATCTTCCTTCGTGTGCGTGTACGCGCCGTCGTCGCCCGGCTTGAGACGCGCGAACGAGCAGAAGAGACAGCTCGCCACGCAGACGTTCGTCGCCTCGAGACGGATGTTGTAGTTGTAGTAGGTGCGGGGACCGTGGAGACGCTCGCGCACGCGGTTGGCCAGCCATCCGACCGCCAGGAGATCCGGCGAGTCGAAGAGACGCACACCATCCTGAAGCTCGAGACGCACGCCTGCGTCGAGCTTCTCGGCGATGTCGGTCAGGCCTGCAGTGCGGAGGCGAGAGAGCATGGCTCAGAGCGAACGGCTGGAGCAGCGCGACGGCTGCTCCGGCCGAGGTCGCGCGTCCTAGGTGCGGACGCCGAAGATCTGGATCCGCAACGACCGCGCGCGCGGGCCGTCGAGTTCCGCCATGAGGATGCGCTGCCACTGACCGAGGACCACTTCCCCGCCGCTGACCTGCAGCGTGAGGTTGTGCCCGAGCAGCAGCGCACGCAGGTGCGAATCCGCATTCATGCGGTCGCAGTCCGAGTGGTCCGGATCGTTGTGCATCCACTCGGCATCACGCGCAACCATCTCTTCCAGGAAGCGCTTCATGTCGGAGAGCAGGGCGGTCTGGAACTCGTTGATGAACAACGCGCAGGTCGTGTGCATCGACCAGAGGGAGATGAGTCCCTCCCGGATGTCGAACTGGCGCGCGAACTCCATGACCCGGTTGGTGAGATCGACCAGTTCAATACGCTGGTCGGTGTCGATCACGATCGTCTCACCATGAATCGTAAGGCCGCCGGTCGTCGCCGAAGCCACATGCTCTACGGGCTTCTCGCGGACGGTGACGGTCGAACTCTTGCTCATGCGCTCCTCGTAACTTGTGGGATGTTCGGATGCGAACAGGGTATGTTACGAAAAAAACTCTCGCTGAAGCAACCACACAGAGCTTCTGCGCTATAGTCAGGGCACAACTTGACGCTCGCCCCGGCGGCCACGCGAAGTGGGTGCGATTCCCACACGGTCCCGCCACTGTAAACGGCTAGCGCCAATCCGGCACCGAATCTCCCGATTCGGTGCGTGCCCGGCTGGAGGTTCCACTTCCGGCCTGACACGGTCACTGGGCTGCACCTGCCTGGGAAGACATGGATCGGCGCGTCACACCGTAAGTCAGGAAACCTGGCCAACCGGGGGCGTCCTTTTTCGGCGCGTGAGACGCCGGAAGGAGCATCGATGCGACCCCTTCGCCCAAGCGGCCGGGCCTTGCCCTGTCGTCTTCAATCCGCTGTTCGTGTCTTCGCAACCCTGATATCCCTGTCTGCCCCGTCAGCTCTGTTCGCAGCTGACCTGGCCGGGGTCGTCGTCGACCAGAGTGGTCGTCCCCTGCCCCGTGCCCGCGTGCGAGTGCTTGCTGGGTCGGACGCCGCCACGCCGCCGGTCGGTTCAACGGCCGACGGATTTGCCGACGATGGCGGGCACTTTCTGCTGCCTGCCGCCGCCGGATGCCGCGTTGAAGCGTCGCTGACCGGCTTCCGGACCGCCAGCGTCCCCTGCGGCGCAGGCGAGCTCCGAATCGAACTCGCGGTCGCCCCCATCCAGGAAACGGTCGTCGTCACCGCCACACGCACGGGCGTGCCCGCCGGCCAGGTCGGTGTCAGCACGACAACCTTCACCAGGGCCGAGATCGAACGACGCCAGAACCCGGTGGTCGCCGACCTGCTCCGCACGGCCCCGGGCGCCATGGTCATCCAGACGGGCGGCCCTGGCGGCGTGACCGGCCTGTTCGTCCGCGGGGGCGAGAGCAACTACAACACCGTGCTGGTCGACGGCATCCCGGTCAACGAGCCCGGCGGCACCTTCAACTTCAACAACCTGTCCACCGAACATGTGGACCGGGTGGAGATGGTGCGTGGCGCCAACTCGGCCCTCTTCGGGTCCGATGCGATGTCGAGTGTCGTGCAGGTGTTCACGAAGCGCGGCACCGCGGCCGCAGGCGCCCGTCCCTCCGTGAGCGCGCAGCTCGACGGCGGCAGCTACGGCACCCGGCACGCCAGCGCACTCGCGTCGGGCACCGCGGGCCGTATGGATTACGCGCTCGGCGCGGCGCGTCTCACGACGGACAACCGTGTGCCGAACGGCGGCTTCGACAACACCACGGTGTCGGCCAATGTCGGCGCCACCCTCGGCTCGTCGGCCACGGTGCGGGGGATCTTCCGTGGCGAACTCGGGCGCACCGGCACCCCGGGCCAGACCGCGTACGGCCGTCCCGACCTCGACGCGTTCTACCAGCATCACAACGTGCTCGGTGGCGTCACGGTCGAGCAGCAGCTCACGCGCGCGTTCCACCAGCGCGCCACCTACTCACTCACCGCCTCCAGGCAGGCCTCGACGAACCTGGTCGAGGACGCGCCGTACACGCCGACCTACAAGGGACGCACGGCGCCGTTCGAGTTCTACGACTTCACGTTCGACAGCCGGACCACCCTGCGACGGCACTACGCCAGCTACCAGGGCGACTGGCACCTGGCTCGCGCGAACAGCGGAGACCACCGCCTGACGATGGTGGCCGACTGGAACGGTGAGCGTGCGCGCCTCGACGACCGGATGAGCGGTGATCGCTCCACAGCCTCGCGCGACAACGTCGGCGCAGCCGTGCAGCACCAGTTCCTCTGGCGGCGTCTATCGACCACGGCCGGCGTGCGGGTCGAGCACAACCAGAGCTTCGGCATGGCGGTCGTGCCGCGCGGTTCGGCCGTCGTCGTGCTCCACCGCGCCAGCGGCGGGCTCGGCGAGACGCGGCTCCGCGGAGCAGCGGGCCTTGGCATCAAGGAACCGACCGTGCTCCAGAGCTTCAGCACGTCGCCGTACTTCATGGGGAACCCCGACCTGCAACCGGAACGGTCGCGGGCGCTCGAGGTCGGCCTCGAACAGCGGTTCGCGGGAGACCGCGCCAAGCTGGATGCGACCTGGTTCGACAACCGGTATCGCAACATCATCGGGCTGCGCCCGACGGGCGGGTACAACTCGGAGTACTTCAACATCGGCCTGACACGCGCGCGCGGCGCCGAACTCGGCGCGGAGTTCGCGCCGCATGCCTCGGTCCGGATACGCGCCGGCTATACGTTCGTCGACTCCGCCATCGTCGAGAGCACGTCATCATTCAGTCCTGTGTTCGCCGTCGGCCAGTGGGCGTTCCGGCGCCCGCGCCACTCGGGCTTCGTCCAGGGCTCGTGGGAATGGCAGCGCCTCACCGCAGACCTGAGCGGCACGCTCGTCGGCCGGTTCGTGGACAGCGACTTCTCGTCGCTGGAACCGGCGATTCTCGAGAACAGCGGCCGCACGGTGTGGAATGCGCAGTTCTCGTACCGCGCCACGGCGGCGATGACCGGCATCCTTTCGATCAACAACGTCACCGGACGCGACTATCAGGAACCGCTCGGCTACCTCGCCCTGCAGCGCGCTGTGCGAGCGGGCATTCGGGTGCGCTTCTAGCGCGTGCTCCAGGCTCGGCGGCGCATGCGCCCCGCGCAGTGCAGATGGACACACCGTTCCTCGACGTTCACGATCTCGCCTTCGCCTACGGACGTGGCGCCACCGCGCGCCGCGTCCTGGACGGCGTGTCGCTCGAGGTATCGAGGGGTTCGGTCGTCGGTCTGCTCGGCCCGAACGGCTCGGGCAAGACCACACTGCTGCGCATTCTGTCCGGGGGGCTTGCGCCACTGAGCGGTTCGGTCCGTCTCGACGGCCAGCCGCTCGGCGCCCTCACCCGTCGCGCGCTCGCACAGCGCATGGCCGTGGTACCACAGGAAACCCGCGCCACATTCGACTTCACCGTCCTCGAGATGGTGCTGATGGGGCGCTACCCGCACCTCGGCGCGTTCGAACTCGAAGGCGCCGACGACCTCGAGATCGCCAGGCAAGCGCTCAGCGACACCGGCACGCTGCCGCTCGAACATCGCCCGTTCGCCACCCTCAGCGGCGGCGAGAAGCAGCGCGTGGTGATCGCCGGCGCGCTCGCGCAGGCGTCCGACATCCTGCTCCTCGACGAGCCGACGACCGCCCTCGACCTGCGGTATCAGTTCGAGATCATGGCCGTGCTGAAGCGCCTGAACGCGGAGCGGGGCACGACCCTGATCGTCTCGACCCACGATCTGAATCTCGCCGCAGCCCTGTGCGAACGCATCGTCATGCTGAAGCAGGGGCAGGTGCTCGCGCATGGTCCGACGGCGGACACATTGACGTCCCACAACATCCGGGCGCTCTACGATGTGGACGCCGACGTCCGCTTCCATGAGCAGGCAGGCCACCTCACCGTGGTGCCTCTGGCCGGAGCACGCTGACACCGTGACGACCGCCCCCCGTGGTTCGTCGGTGCGCACGCGTCTGCTCTGGACAGTCGCCGGGTTCGGCGCGCTCGCCCTGGCAGCCATCACGCTCGCACCGCTGGCGGGCAGCACGGACGTGAGCCTCGCGCGCGTGTTCGACCGGACCCTCCCCTACGCCGACAACATCGACGCGCAGATCTTCTTCGTCGCGCGCCTGCCGCGTGTGCTGGCGGCGGCGCTGGTCGGCAGTTCGCTTGCGCTCTCTGGCGTCGTGTTCCAGGCCCTCCTCCGCAACCCGCTGGCCTCACCGGATACGCTGGGTGTGTCCGCGGGCGCGTCGCTCGGCGCAATGCTCGCCATCACCTTCGGCGCGGATGTCTCGCTCTTCGGCCTGTCGGCCATCCCGATGGCCAGCTTCACCGGTTCGCTCGGCGCCCTCACGATTGTCTACGGCCTGTCGGTCGTCCGGCGCAGCGGCACGTCGACGATGGTGCTGCTGCTCGGGGGGGTGACGCTCACCGCGCTGCTGTCGGCCATCATGGGCTTCGTGCAGTTCATGGCTGACTTCACCCAGACCTTCCGCAACGTCCGCTGGATGATGGGCTCGCTCGACGTCGCGTCGTACTCACCCATCGTGGCGGCGCTCGTCCCGACTGCCGTGGCCTGGGGCGGGTTCGCGACGCTGCCGCGCGTACTCGACCTGATCAGTCTCGGCGCGGAGTCGGCCGCCGCGAGGGGTGTGGACGTGCGCCGTGCGGAACGCGTCGCTCTTGTGAGTGCGTCGCTGGCCACCGGAGCGGCCGTCTCCCTCGCCGGCCCCGTCGCCTTCGTCGGCATCGTCGTGCCACACCTGGTGCGACTCGTGGTCGGCGCCGACCACCGGCTCGTGCTCCCGGGCTCCGCGCTGTTCGGCGCGGCACTGCTGATCGCGTGTGACCTCGTCGCACGGACAGCGATGGCCCCGCTCGAACTGCCGGTGGGCATCGTCACGGCCCTGGTCGGTGGTCCCGTGTTTCTCTGGCTACTGTTCCGGCGAACATGAGAACGGCACTCTCGTCACTGCTGCTGGCCGTTGCGCTGATCATCGCGGGAGAGGCGCGTCCGGCGAGTCAGTCGAGCGGAGACACGGCGCCCCGTCGCATCGTCTCGCTCGTGCCGGCGACCACCGAGATGCTGTACGCCATGGGGGCGGGCTCCCGTCTGATTGGCGTTGGCTCGTACGATCGTTTCCCGCGGGACGTCGAGAGCCTGCCGAAGCTGGGAGGGCTGCTCGACCCGAACACCGAGCAGTTGCTGGCGCTTCGTCCGGACCTCGTCATCGTGTACGACACGCAGGCCGAGTTGCGGCAGCGACTCGAGCGAGCGCGCATCCCGATGTGGAGTTACAGCCTGAAGGCGCTTCCCGATGTGGCGGCCACGATGCGGGCGCTCGGAGCGCGCATCGGCATGGCCTCAGCCGGCGAGAGCGCCGCGGGCCGCATCGAGGCGCAGCTCCGCGCCGTGCAGGCGCGGGTGGCCGGGCGGCCCAGGCCTCGGAGTCTGCTCATCTTCGGGCGCGAGAGCGGCGCGCTCCGGGGCATCAACGCGAGCGGCGGCTACGGATTCCTGCACGACCTGCTCGAGCTGGCCGGCGCGGTCGATGTCCTCTCCGACATCAAACAGGCCGCCGTGCCGATGAGCAGCGAGATGGTGCTCGCCCGCAGGCCCGACGTGATCATCGAGCTGCATTACGGCGAAGCCTGGCCGGCGAACCGGCTCGACGCGGAGCGCCGGGTCTGGTCCGGCTTGCCCTCGGTACCTGCGGTCCGGAACAACCGGATCCATCTGCTGACGGGAGATGAGTTCGTCGTCCCTGGCCCGCGCGTCACGCTCGCGGCCGAGCGCCTCGCCAGAACCATCCACCCCGACGCGTTCCGCTGACGACCACCGGTCATCGAACAGCGCCTGCGGCTCGGCTGGCGGGTTCGCGCGTGTGGGGGACGCGCCGGCTCAGTTTGAGATACGCTCGATGTGGCTCCGGATGCTGCCGTCGTCCGCAGTGAGCCACCGAGCGATGTTCGCGTGACCATGGACAGCGAAGACGACCTCATCTGGGTTCAGCGGTGCCTCGCTGGCGACCCGTCCGCATTCGAACCGCTGGTCGAGCGGTACCACCGCCCGCTGTTCAACCTGGCGGCACGTCTCCTGGGCAACCGGGACGAGGCGCTCGACACCACGCAGAACGCTTTCGTGAAGGCGTTCGAGCACCTGCCCTCCTTCGACGTCAACCAGCGCTTCTTCAGCTGGATCTACCAGATCGTCAGGAACGAGTGCATGAACGTGCTGCGTGCGCGGCGTCCTATGGCGCCGCTGCCGGCGGATCTGGTGGCCAGTGGCTCGCCGACCGACGCGCTCGAGCGGGACCAGCGGCAGGCGGTCGTCCAGGCCGCGCTGATGCAGTTGACCGACGACCAGCGGGAAGTCGTGCTCCTGCGGCACTTCACGGAACTGTCCTATGAGGAGATCGCCGTCTCCACGGGTGTGCCGGTCAAGACCGTGAAGTCGCGCCTCTACTCCGCGCGACAGCGCCTCGCCGTCCTGCTGGTTGATGAGAATTCGGCCTAGTTCGTCGCTCGCACCAACTTTCACGGGCGAGCCGTGTATATCGACAACAGAGAGAACGTGTGTATGAGCAACGAACAAGAGCCGGAGCTGGAACTCGACCCCGCGCGTGATGCGCGGGTGAGCGACGCCCTGGCTTCGCTCGGCACGGTGGAGCCGCCCGCAGCGTTTGTGGGCCAGGTGATGTGGCGCATCAACGGGCAGACCACCCGGGGGCAGGGGACGCGCGGCACGACGCGACGCCGCGGAACAGGAATGGGCATGGCCAAGAAGATCCTGATCGGCCTTGCGGGCATTGCCGCGGCCGGGCTGCTGGTGGCCTACATCAACGGTGGGTTGCCCTCGTCGGGCGCGGGCACCGAAGGCACCATCGGCGCGGCGCAGCGCTATCAGGCCGAGCAGATCAAGAAGGGCGACGTTGCCACCGGGAACGCCGAGCTTCAGGCGTTCATCCAGACCGAGGCGTTCGACGCGCTGATTCACGACAAGCAGGCGATGGCGGCCCTTGCCAGCCCGGCGCTTCAGCAGGCGCTGGCCAGCCCGGCCGTGGCTGCCGCACTCGCGAGTCCGGCGCTGCGACAGGCGCTGGTGTCGTCGGCGGTGCAGCAGGCGCTCGCGAGTCCCGCGATCGCGCAGGCCCTGGCGGCGCCAGGTGTTCAGCAGGCGTTCGCGTCACCGGCGGTGCAGGCGGCGCTCAGTGCGCAGGGCGTGCAGGCAGCACTGACCAGCGCAGACCTCGCGAAGGTACTGGCGAGTCCGGCGCTGGCGCAGGCGTTCGCGAGCCAGGCGTTCCAGCAGGCCCTGGCCAGTCCGGCATTCCAGCAGGCGCTGGCGTCCCCCTCGCTCGCGCAGGCACTGGCTGCGCCTGGCTTCCAGCAGGCGCTGGCCAGCCCGGCATTCCAGTCAGCGCTGGCGTCGCCCGGGTTCCAGGCCGCGCTCGCCAACCCGCAGTTCGCGCAGAGCCTCGCGGCTCAGGGATTCGTCGCACAACTGTGGGCACAGGCCTCGGCTGCGGCGAACCTCGTGTCGTCTGAAGCGCTTCGCGAGAAGTAGCACGCCCGCCCGCCGTTCGGTTCGAATGGCGCGGTCTGGGGGAGTAAGGCGCAGAAGGCGTCGTGGGCCGGGGGGCCGCGGCGCCTTTTGTGTTTCAGGCTGATCGCGACGCGTCATGAGCACCCTGAACATTTCTCAGGCGCTCACCAACTTTCAGGCAGCACGCGCGTATATAGCAGCAAGCACGGAAATTGCGAACCAGCGGGTGCCGTTCTGCGGCGAGCTGGGGATGCAAGGCACGAGGGGCGTCGTGGGCCGGGGGGCCGCGACGCCCTTCGTGTATCAGCCCACCCGCCTTACGAATCCTCTCGCCGTCCGCGCGCCACGCCGGCGATCCCGGCGGCCGTCAGCGCCAGGGCCCCACCAAGGCCCAGGATCAATCCCACACCGAAACGCACCGGGGGCACTGGCTGAAGGGGCACGTTGTCGACCAGCGCCACGGCTTCGGCGCGTGCCTGTGCGCGTTCGGCAATCGTGCCGGGCCCGGTGATCCAGACCACGAGCAGCGTCGTCACGCCGGCGAGCCCGGCCAGCACGAGCCATGGGTGGGTGTCCGCACGGCGGACCAGACCCGCACCGGAGGCAAGCGCGCCGAGCAGGCCGACCGCCAGCACGAAGAAGCCGGCCGGATCCGGGATGCCCGGAAGGCCGACGGCGCCGATGCTGAGCCACGGCAGGAACGCGGCCCCCGCGAGCGCGGCACTACCGGCCAGCGACACCAGATAGAGGCGCGGCTTCGGGTCAGACAAAGAGCGGCTCCGGCGAGACCGGGACCAGGTTGAGCGCCGCGGCCTTGTCGAACATGGTCGTGACCGCGCGAGTACCTTCAACCCCGAGGTCCACCGAGAAGGCGTTCACGTAGAGGTCGATGTGTTTGTACATCACCGCCTCGCTCATCTCCTGCGCATGGGCACGCACGTAGGGCAGGCTGGCGTCCCGATGCGCGAACGCATACTCGACACTGCGGCGCACGACGCGGTTGACAGCCTGCTTCACGTCGTCCGGCAGCGATCGGCGCACCGCAATCGCACCAAGCGGGATGGGGGTTCCTGTCTCGCCTTCCCAGAACTCGCCCAGGTCCGCGATCCGGTGCAGCCCCTTGTCCTGATACGTGAAGCGGTTCTCGTGAATGATGACGCCGGCGTCGAACCGGCCGTCGAGCAGGGCGCCTTCGATGTCCGAGAAGACGAGCGGCGTGCGGTCGGTCGCCTCTGGGAACGCGAGCCCCAGCAGGAAGTTCGCCGTGGTGTAGACACCTGGGATCGCGATGCGCAGCGTGCCGCTGCGGACCTGTTCGGGCGAGATCGGCCTGGCCGAAATCAGCAGCGGACCGCAGTTGCGTCCAAGCGCGCTCCCGGCCGTCAGCAGCGCGTAGTTCGGGCGGCAGAAGGCGTAGGCGTGGTAGCTGAGCTTCGTGACATCGGCGGTGCCGGCAAACGTCTCCCGATTGAGCGCTTCGACATCCGCCAGATGCGGCGTGAAGGTCAGCCCTTCCAGGTCGATGCGGTTGTTCACAATCGCATCGAACATGAAGCAGTCGTTCGGGCAGGGAGAGAAGCCGAGGGAAAGGTCCATACGGAGGCTATCAGGCACCGAGCAACTGCAGCGACACGCGGCCGAGGGCCTCGATCGCGCCCTTGAGATCCCAGGCGGCACGGTTGCGACGCTCCACCCTGTTCGAGACGGCACGCACTTCGACGAAGGGTACTCCAGCCACGAGGCACGCGTACATGAACGCGGCACCTTCCATGGACTCGACGTCTGCCCGTTCGCGTGCGAGGAGCGAGGCGATGGACGGTTCGTGGCCGTGGGCGGTGTTCACCGTGAGACCAGCCACCTCGGGGAGGGCAGCCAGCGCTGGAATGGGGGGCGGCTGCAGGTTCACGATCCGGCCAGACGCCCAGGGGAACTCGTCGATCCCGAGCAGACCCATCTGCTGGAGGGAGAGAAAAGCTGGTCCGTCCTCGGCCCCGAGCTCCGGCATCGACTCGGAGACGACGTGGACCACGGTGCCAGGCATCAGGTCAGGATTGAAGCTGCCGCAGACGCCGAGGTTCAGCGCCAGGTCGTACCCGCCGATGGCCAGGGCGCGGGTGCACCAGACCCCGGTCGCCACCATCCCGACACCGGTGAGCAGAATGTCGACCTTGTGCGGACCGAGCAGTCCGCTCAGGACACGGTTGTGAGCGACAGCGCCGGAGAGAGCCGAGACAAGCGGCTCGACCTCCGGACGCGTGGCGGCGGCGACGAGAACCCTCATGGGAAAGTTAGAACCTAGACGTTAGAACTTAGAAGTGAATTGGACAGCTCTGCGATTCAGTTCTGACTTCTGAGTTCTAAGTTCTAGCTTCCTTGCGCGTCTTTGAATTCCTCGTACCACGCCATCTGGATGGCTTCGAGCTTCGGCTCGTTCGAGGCTTTGGGATCATCGTCGAATCCGTCGAGGGCCAGCACCCGCTCGCGAAGATCGGTGAAGCGGACCTTGAGCGGGTCGACCTCCGGGAACTTCTCCACGAGCGCGATGCCGATGTCTTCCGCGTCGGTCCACTTCATCGCGCGACCTCCTCCGGCTTCTTCCGGTCGGACTTGCCGAGCTGGATGCCGCCGCCTTCCTGCACGTAGTTGCGGGTGTACATCGGCAGTTCGCAGACCACATCCCCGGTGACGACGGCCTGGCAGCCGAGCCGCGAGTGCGGCGTCAGATCCCACGCGGTGTCCAGGCGGTCCGCCTCGTCTTCCTGCATCTCGCTGAGGTTCTTCTCCCCTTCGCGGACGATGACGTGGCAGGTGGTGCAGGCGCAGCTGCCGCCGCAGGCATGCTCCAGCTTCACCCCGAGGTTCTTGGCGATATCGAGCAGCGACTCGGGCTTCCCATGGTGGGAGTACTCGAGCGTGCCGTGTTCGAATGCGACGGTCTGCGGTTCGCCGTCGATGATGAAGGTGACTTTGGGCATATCTCTCAGGCTCTGGGCTTCGGGCGTCTGGCTTCAGGCATCGTCGACCCCAGGCCCGAAGCGTCGCCAGCCAGAAGCCGACGTTGCCGGGAGCCCGAAGTCCGGAGCCTAGAGCCCATCTACATTCTTCCCCGCCAGCGCCGCCTTGACGCTGCGGTTCATGGTGACTTCGGCGAGGTGCCTGGTCGCTTCGTTCAGCACCGTGGTCCACTGCAGGATGGCATCGCGATTGTCGGACTTGATGACGTGCTTGAGTCCGGCCAGCGCCTGCTCGATCCGCTTCTGCTCTCCGTCCGCCAGTTCCTCTGCGGCAATCGCGGGGAACTCGGGCGACCGCAGCGTCTTCTCGGTGGCGGTGATGACCGACTCGGCCTCGTTCCGCGCCTCGATCAGCATGCGTGCGGCGAAGTCCGCCTCGGCATGCTCGAACGAGTCGATCAGCATCTGCTCCACCTGATCGTCCGTGAGGCCGTACGACGGCTTCACCTCGATGCTCTGCTCCACGTTGGTGCGCAGCTCGCTGGCGGTGACGCTGAGGATGCCGTTCGCATCGATCTGGAACTGCACCTGCACGCGCGGCATGCCGGCCGGCATCGGTGGAATGCCGCGCAGACGGAACCGCGCAAGCGAGCGGTTGTCTGCGACGAGTTCGCGTTCACCCTGCAGCACGTGGATGTCGACGGCGGTCTGGTTGTCGACGCCGGTCGTGAACATCTCGCTGCCCGTGGCGGGAATCGTCGAGTTTCGCAGGATGATCTTCGACACCACCCCGCCCATCGTCTCGATGCCGAGCGACAGCGGCGTGACGTCGAGCAGCAGCATGTCGCGGTTGCCGGTCACGAGGATGTCGGCCTGGACCGCCGCGCCGAGCGCTACGACCTCGTCCGGGTTCAGTTCGCTGTGCGGTGTGCGTCCGAACAGTTCGCCGACGAGCCGGTGCACCAGCGGAATGCGCGTGGAGCCGCCCACGAGCACGACCTCGTCCACCTGTGACGGCTGCAGGCCGGCGTCGGTGAGCGCCTGGCGGCACGGCTCGAGGGTCCGGTCGATCACCGGGCGGATCAGCTGCTCGAACGCGGCACGCGAGAGCGTGACCCCGAGCAGGTCGGCCTGGTCGTGATCCGACAGGTCCCACTTGGCCTGGATGACCGCCTTGCGGATTTCCTGAACGGACTCGGGCGTGCCGAGCGCGGAGAACCCCTCGGGCAGCGTGTGACGCGGCTGCGGGGAGGCGAGGTCCGCGAGGACCGCCTCGAGCAGCAGGATGTCGATGTCGTCGCCGCCGAGGTGCGTGTCACCGTTGGTCGACAGCACCTGGAAGACGCCGTCCTCGACCCGCAGGATGGAGATGTCGAACGTGCCGCCGCCGAAGTCGTAGACCGCGATGACGCCGTGATTCTTCTTGTCGAGCCCGTACGCGAGCGAGGCCGCCGTCGGCTCGTTGATGATGCGGAGCACCTCGAGACCCGCGATGCGGCCGGCGTCGCGCGTGGCGGTCCGTTGGGCATCGTTGAAGTACGCGGGCACGGTGATGACCGCACGGTCCACTTCGTTGTCGAACTCGCCCTCGGCCAGGAAGTGCTCTTCCGCGCGGCGCTTCAACTCACGCAGCACGAAGGCGGAAATCTCGGGCGCCGTGAACTCGCGGTCGCCGAGGCCGATCTTCACGACGCCGCCCGGCTCGCCCGACACCTGGAACGGCAGCAGCTTCGCCTCATCCTGGACATCGTCGATGCCCTTGCCCATGAAGCGCTTGGCCGAGTAGACCGTCCGGCGCGGGTCGGTCAGCAGGCGACGCTGCGCCTCGCGGCCGACGTAGATGGTGCCGTCAGTCGGTGCGGACACGATCGACGGAACAAGACCATCGCCATTCTTGTCGCGAATGACGAATGGCGCGCCATCCTTGACGTAGGCCACCAGGCTGTTCGTGGTTCCGAGATCGATTCCGACGACTTTGGACATAGGGGCTATGGGCGCTGGGCGATAGGCCCTGGGCCAAGTTCTGACTTCTGACTTCTAGCTTCTAGCTTCAGCACTGTTCAGAGCTGGGGTCCGCCGGCGCCGCTGACCTCGCGCTCGATGGTGGCGAGGAGGTTGTTGATGTAATTGCGCTCGAGGATCCGCTCACGCAGGGCACGCAGCACATCGGCCCTGGCCGAGGCGTCGGTATCCGCGAGGGCGTCCCATCGGTCGGACAGGATGCGGAGCTGCTCTTCGTGCTCGGCCCGCTTCGCCTCGATCGGCTCGGCCGCGTTCGCCAGCCGTGACCGCCACTCCGTCTCCGGGGCGCCGGACGCGCGCAGGTCGCGCACCTCGTCGAGTTCCTCGTTCAGGGCGAACACTTCCTCGAGCAGCGAGGCCGGCACTTTCTTGCCCGCTTCGTGATCCGCCGCCTTGAGCACCCCCTCGACCTCGAGCAGGTAGGCCACGCGGGTCGCCGGCTGCTTCAGCGTCCGGTACGCGTCATTGAGGTACGACGATCGCTCCAGGCTGGCCCGGCGTTCGGTCGGGGTCGCGTTGTAGTAGAAGTCCGGATGGAACTGGCGGCTGAGCGCACGGAACTGCTGCTCGACCTGCGCGGCATCCAGGTTCAGCTTGCGCGGCAGGCCGAGGAAGCTGAAGTAGTCGCCCTGGCGGCCGAGCGTCAGGATCTTCGTGCAGCTCGGGCAGAAGTGGACGTCGACCGGCGCGCCGCCGCCGCATGTGCGGCAGTTCTGGACAAAGTGCGTGTGGCTGGGGGTCATGGTAGGAAACACTCCGCGCAGGCGGAGGCGCTCATCAGGCGCCGAAGGAACTCCCGCATCCACAGGTCGTCTTGGCGTTCGGGTTGTTGAACACGAACCCCTTGCTGATCAGGCTCGTATCGTAATCGAGCACCGTCCCGTTCAGGAACAGGAGGCTCTTCTTGTCGACGTACAGCTTGGCGCCGTCGGCGCCCTGGAAGACCTCGTCGCCGAAGCGCGCTTCCTTCTCCCAGGCGAACGTGTAGCTCAGGCCCGAGCAGCCGCCGCCCTTCACGCCCACGCGCAGGCCACCATCGTCGATGCCCTGCTTGGCCATCAAGGTCCGGATCTTCCGCGCCGCTGTATCGCTGATTTCGATGCTCATAGGTTTCAAGGCGGGCCGGGCTGGCGAGCCTGGCGGGACTGCTTCAGTCCTGCCGGCCTTGCCTGCCCTGCCTGCCGACTCCGCTCATTACGCCGTCGGCTGGGCCGACGCGGTGGCAGCCGGCTTCTCGGCCGCCTGCTTCTTCTTGTAGTCGTTGATCGCCGCCTTGATGGCGTCTTCGGCGAGCACCGAACAGTGGATCTTCACCGGCGGCAGCGCCAGTTCTTCGACGATGTCGGTGTTCTTGATGGCGAGCGCCTGCTCGACCGTCTTGCCCTTGAGCCACTCGGTGGCCAGGCTGGAGCTGGCGATCGCCGAGCCGCAGCCGAAGGTCTTGAACTTCGCGTCGTCGATGATGCCGGTCTCGGGGTTGACCTTGACCTGCAGCTTCATCACGTCGCCGCACTCCGGCGCGCCGACGAGCCCCGTGCCGACGTTCGCGTCGTCCTTCGGGAGCGAGCCGACGTTGCGGGGGTTCTCGTAGTGGTCGATCACCTTGTTCGAGTAAGCCATTTCTCAAATTCTCCTGAATCGCGAATCGCGAATCGTCAATCGCTGAAGTGAAGTTGCTGACGCTGCATCCGGCCTCACGTTCGCGAGGGCCGATTGCAGATTGGCGATCAGTGGGCTTCCCACTGCATGGTCGAGAGGTCGACGCCTTCCTTCGCGAGTTCGTAGAGCGGCGACATCTCGCGCAGGCGCGTGACGACGCTCACGAGCTTATCGGCCACATAGTCGACTTCCTCTTCGGTCGACCAGCGGCCGAGGCCGAACCGGATCGAGGAGTGCGCCAGGTCGTCGCCGGCGCCGAGCGCCTTCAGCACGTAGGACGGCTCGAGGCTGGCGGAGGTGCAGGCCGAACCCGAGGAGACCGCCACGTCGTTGATGCCCATGAGGAGCGATTCGCCCTCGACATACGCGAACGAGATGTTCAGGCTGTGCGGCAGGCGGTGTTCGACCGACCCGTTGATGAAGATCTCGTCGAGCCCCTTGTGGAGGCGATCGTTCAGGCGGTCGCGCAGGCCGCTCAGACGCGCGGCTTCGCTGGCCATCTCGGCCTTCGCGATCTCGGCCGCCTTGCCCATGCCGACGATGCCGGTGACGTTGAGGGTGCCAGAACGCATGCCGCGTTCGTGGCCGCCGCCATCGATCTGGGCGGACAGCAGCACGCGCGGGTTGCGGCGCCGCACGTAGAGGGCGCCGACGCCCTTCGGGCCGTACATCTTGTGCGCGCTGAGCGACACGAGATCGACCTTGAGCGCGTTCACGTCGAACGGAATCTTGCCGGCGGCCTGCACCGCGTCGGTGTGGAAGAGGATCCCCTTCTCCTTCGCGATCGTGCCGATCTCGGTGATCGGCTGGATGACGCCAATCTCGTTGTTGGCCGTCATGATCGAGATGAGGATGGTCTGGTCGGTGATGGCGGCCTTCAGCTCATCGAGGCTGATGCGGCCGTCCTTCTGCACCGGCAGATAGGTGACGCGGTAGCCGTCCTTCTCGAGGCGCTTGCAGGTATCGATGACCGCCTTGTGCTCGGTCACGGCCGTGATGATGTGGTTGCCCTTCTCACGGTACATCTCGGCGACGCCCTTGATCGCCAGGTTGTTCGATTCGGTGGCGCCGCTCGTGAAGACGATTTCCTTCGGGTTGGCGCCGATGAGGTCGGCCACCTGCTTGCGGGCCTTGTCCACGGCCTCTTCGGCCTGCCAGCCGAACGGGTGGTTGCGGCTCGCCGCGTTGCCGAAGTGTTCCGTGAAGTACGGCAGCATCGCCTCGACGACCCGGGGATCGGCCGGGGTCGTGGCGTGGTAGTCCATGTAGATCGGAAGCTTGATGGCCATAGGTCTCTTTTGTCTCGTTACTGCGGTCCGGGTGAAGCCGGACATCCACGTTCGCAACCTGCCCGGCGATGGCCGGGCGCCACGTCAGTTGTGCGTATGGAGCACCATCGCGTGCTCCGTCGGTTCGACCTGCGGCTGGTCGGCCGCGAGTTCGGCGATGGTGCATTCGCCCAGTGCCGACACGATCCGCTCGCGCACGCGCCAGAGCGGGTCCCGCACGTTGCACTTGGCGAACTGATCGCAGTTGCCTCCTTCGGTGGAGGAGCAGGCGGTCACGGTGACCGGACCGTCGATGGCCTGGATCACGTCGGCCACCGAGATCAGCAGCGGCACCCGCGCCAGCTGATAGCCGCCGCGAGTCCCCTGCTGGGACACCAGCAGACCGCGCCGCACCAGGCGCTGGAGGATCTTCGCGAGCAACTCGATCGGAATGTCATAGAGACCCGCGATCTCACGGGCGCTGGACGAGCCGTCCCCGCGCAGGGCGAGGTGCTTCATCGCGATGAGCGCGTAGTCCGCTTTCTTCGAGAGTCTCAACATGAGGTTCTTAAATACGACTGTGGCAGTCCGGTAGAATCCGACCGCGCGGGTCCTATATTAACACCGAAGAATGGGCAGGCAAGGCGGGCAGGGCCGGCAAGACTGAAAAAACTCAGTCCGGCCTGCCCTGCCAGCCCCGCCTGCCCCAACAGTGGTCGGGAAGGCCTGGAGGGTCGGGAGGGTCTGGAACTCCTGACCGTGCCGACCGTCCAGACCCTCCTGGCCTCTTCAGTACTTGGGCTGGCTCGGGTCGACCTTGTCGACCCAGTCCAGGATGCCGCCCTTGAGGTTCAGCACCCGCTTGAAGCCCACCGTGCGCAGGTAGTCGGCCGCCTTCGCGCTGCGTCCGCCCATCTTGCACTGCACGACGATCTCCGCCTCCGGGTCCAGCTCCGCATAGCGGCGCGGAATCTCGCCGAGCGGAATGAGCTGGGAACCGGGGATGCGGTTGATCTGGTATTCGTTCGGCTCCCGCACGTCCACGATGACGAGCGCGTCGCCGCGGTCCATGCGCTGCTTCAACTCGACTGCGGAGATCTCGGTCTGGCTCGGCGCCTGGCTCGAGGCCACGGCAGCCTTGGCTTCGGCTTCGACCGATGGCCGCAGCCCGCAGAACTCCTCGTAGTCGATGAGCTTCGTGACCGTGGGGTTCTTGCCGCACACCGGGCAATCCGGGTCCTTCCGGAGCTTCAGCTCGCGGAACTTCATCCGCAGCGCGTCATAGATCATGAAGCGGCCGATGAGCGGTTCGCCGATGCCGGTGATGAGCTTGATCGTCTCGGTCGCCTGGATGACGCCGATCACGCCCGGCAGCACGCCGAGCACGCCGCCTTCCGCGCAGCTCGGCACGAGCCCAGGGGGTGGCGGCTCCGGGTACAGGCAGCGGTAGCACGGACCGTCCTTGGCGGCGAACACGGAGGCCTGACCTTCGAACCGGAAGATCGACCCGTAGGCGTTCGGCTTGCCCAGGAGGACACACGCGTCGTTCGTGAGATAGCGCGTCGGGAAGTTGTCGGTGCCGTCGAGGATCACGTCGTACGGCGCGAACAGCTCGAGGGCGTTCTCCGACGACAGCGCGGTCTCGTAGGTGTCGATCTGGATGTGCGGATTGATGTCGGCCAGCCGCTCTTTCGCCGACTGCAGCTTGGTCTTTCCAATCGACGAGGTGCCGTGGATGATCTGGCGCTGCAGGTTGCTGTAGTCGACGACATCGAAGTCGACGATCCCGATCCGGCCGACACCTGCGGCCGCCAGGTACATCGCCGCCGGCGAACCGAGGCCGCCCGCGCCGACGCACAGCACGCTGCCCGCCTTCAGGCGGCGCTGCCCGTCCACTCCGACCTCCGGCATGATCAGATGCCGGCTGTACCGCTTGATCTCCTCGTTCGTCAGCTGAGGCAGACCCTCGACGTCTCTCACCATTGCAGTTCCTTTGAAAAGGCACGGGGACAGGGCGGCGCGCCACCAGGGCGCGCCAGAGCCGAACTGCCCCGGACCTTGTTGCCTTCCGGGTTAGACGCCGCCGGCGACCGACGGGATGATCGAGACCGTGTCGGCCTCGCCCACCGGGGTCTGGTCCTTCTGCAGGTACCGGATGTCCTCGTCGTTGATGTAGATGTTGACGAAGCTGCGGAGCTTGCCCTGCTCGTTGTAGAGATGCGCCTTCAGCCCGGAGTACTTGGTGGTGAGGTCGGCGAGCAGTTCACCAATCGTCGCGCCGGAGGCCTCGACGGCTTCCTGCTTATCCGTGTACGGGCGGAGCGGAGTCGGAATCAGAATCTTCGTCGCCATTGAGCGTGCCCTCGTCGAATGCGGAACGGTCTTCCTTGAGATACCAGACGGTCATCAGGCGCGAGACGCCTGACATGACCGACACAATTACGTACGCAAAATTCGGCCACGCATGGTCCAAGTCAAACTGCGATGGCCGGGCCGGATGATCGGGGTGCGAGTGGTAGAACCCGAGAAGTTCGCCACCGAGTTCGGACGCCTTCTGCTCGGCCATCCGGTAGTCGGACGGCCGCACCAGGAAGCGCCGACGCGGGCCTTCCTCCGTGGTGTTCGGCAGCGGCACCGCCGCCGTGACGACATCGCCGCGGCCGATCAGCGCGCCGCAGCATTCGTGGGGAAAGGTTTCTTCGCCGTGGCGGCGGATCACCAACGCCACGCCAGGCTCGAGCGCGCACACCCGGGGAGTTGTTGTTGTCACTCGGCAGTCCAGAAGGCTTCCGTGAGGTACTTCTCGGCACCGTCGGGAAACACAGTAACGACGACACCGTGGTCGAGGGTGCGGGCCACCTGCAGGGTCGCGGCCAGCGCGGCGCCCGCGGAGATCCCGACCATCATGCCCGCTTCTCGCGCCAGGCGCCGGACGCAGCGATGCGCCTCCTCGGTGCTGACACGCAGGTCGCGGTCGGCCAGCGTGGAGTCGTAGATCGCCGGCACCATCGCCGTTTCCATGTGCTTCAGCCCTTCGAGCCCATGGAAGGGCGAATCGGGCTGGAACGACATCACCTGGATGTTGGGATTGAACTGCCGGAGCGCCCGGCTCGTGCCCATGAACGTGCCGCTCGTGCCCAGGCCGGCGACGAAGTGCGTGACGCGGCCCTGCGTCTGCTCGATGATCTCGGGACCGGTCGTCTCGAGGTGGGCTCGCCAGTTCGCTTCGTTGCTGTACTGGTCCGGATAGAAGTACTCATCCGGGTGCGCCGCCACGAGTGCCCGGACCGCCCGGATCGAGCCGTCGGTCCCCTCGAGCGGGCTGGTCAGCACGAGTTCGGCGCCGAAGGCGCGCAGGATCAGCTTCCGCTCCGGGCTCGCGTTCTCCGGGAGGAACAGCTTCACCTTGTAGCCCTTCGCAGCCCCGATCATCGAGTACGCGATGCCGGTGTTCCCGGAGGTGGCGTCGGTGATCGTCAACCCTGGCCGAAGCCGCCCCGTGCGCTCGCCCTCCGCAATCATGCGCGAGGCCGCGCGGTCCTTCACGGACCCACCGGGATTGTGCCACTCCGCCTTCGCGTACAGCTCCACGCCCGGACACTCGTGCTCGAACCGGCTCAAACGGATGAGCGGCGTGTGGCCAATGAGCTCGAGGACCGACGAGACTGCGCGGTCTGTCACGGTGGTTGGGGACGGCGTTGACGACATCATGGAAACTGCGACCGTAGAAGTCCGAGATTATAACAAACTGACCGTGCGCTATACTCGGCGAGTCCGTGCCCCCCTCTTCGACCTCCGAACACCATCCAGCTCAGCAGGTTCCAGACACAGTCGTCCGTATTGGCGGCTGGCTCTTCCGGAAGCGCACCTCGATCCCGCTCCCCATCGTCGCGGCGCTGCTGCTCATTCCGCCGCGCGCGGCCGACGCCGGAGCGCACTGGATGGTGTGGGCCGGGCTTCCGGTCGTGCTCGCCGGTGAACTGATCCGCATGTGGGGGGTCCATCACATCGGCTCGGTGTCACGAACCAGGACCGAACGTCTCGGACCACTGATCGATCACGGCCCGTTCGCGATGGTCAGGAACCCGCTGTACATCGGGAACATCCTGCTGTGGCTCGGGTTCTCGGTCAGCGCGCGACTGCCGTGGCTGGCGCCGATCGTGTTCATCCTGCTGGCGCTGGAGTACCACGCGATCGTGCGCTGGGAAGAGCGCCTGCTCGAGTCGCGCATGGGGAACAGCTACCGGGACTACCTGCTGCGCGTCCCGCGCTGGCTGCCCAACCTGGCCGGCCGCTCGACCTCGGGCGAGGACGCCGCGTTCTCGTGGACCCAGACGCTCTACAGCGAACGCGGCACCTTCATCGCGATCCTGGCCGGCTACCTGCTCCTCGCCGTCAAGTCGCGCATCTTCTAATCCTCGCGAGCCCCCGCGTCGGTCGTCAGGCCTCGAGCTTGAGACTCTGCCACAGGTACCAGCTCGCCACGGACCGGTACGGACGCCACGCCTCGCCGAGTTTGTTCAGTTTCTTCGCGTCGGGCCGCGTGCGGAGCTTGTAGAGGCGCTGCACGGCGTTCACGATGCCGAGGTCGTCGACCGGCAGCACGTCGGGCCGATGGAGCCGGAACATCAGGAACATCTCGGCGGTCCAGCGGCCGAAGCCTTTCACCTCGGTCAGCCGGGCAATCACCGCTTCGTCATCGAGCGATTCGATCTCATCGAGCACGAGCCGTCCATCGACGATCCGCTCGCAGAGGTCGCGCACATAGCGGACCTTCTGGCCGCTCAGCCCGACGCCGCGCAGGGTCGGTTCGTCGAGCGCGAGGATGGCCGGCGCCGACAGCGGCCCCTCGGGGAACAGCGCGAGGAACCGGCCGAAGATGGTGGCGGCCGCCTTCGTCGAGAGCTGCTGACTGACGATCGACCCGGCCAGAGCGGTGAGGTGATCCTTCCGCTGCCGGTCAGCCATCAGGCATGGACCGATGGCCTTGATGGCCGTTCCGAGCACCGGGTCCCGGCGCATCAACACGCGCCGCGCGCGGGCGTAGTCCTCGGGGGTCAGGGACGCTGGGGTCATCGGCGCAGTGTAGTGCGAGATGTCGACGCCGGCATCAGCGGAACAGGGCGGTTACTTCGACCTCGGCGCGGATCTCGATCTCTCCAGGCGCGATCGGCGTGCTGGCGTCGGCCACGCTGGCGACAGACCGCTCCAGCATCATCTGCGGCGCGCCCTTGAAGCGCGGCTGCGGCGCGTCGACGACACGCAGGATGCGCTCGATGGTCCGCCCTGCGCCACTGGCGATCGCCTCGGCTCTCGCGCGGCCGTCGACCACGGCCAGACGCAGCGCCTCGCGCTCCGCCCCGGCCCGATCCTTCAGGTCGAAACGGACGCCCGACACGCTCGTGGCGCCGGCATCCACCATGGCGTCGAGCACATCGCCCACACGCTCCACGGCATCCACCCGGACTTCGACGCCGTTACTGGCGGCGTACCCCCTCGGGGTGCGTTTGCCATTGGCGAAGTCGAATTCCTGCTGAATCGAGTACCCGGTCGTCCGGATCGCATCCTTCGGGATGCCAGCGGCGCCGAGACGCTGCTGCACCGTCGTCATCGCCTGGGCATTCTGCTGCTGCGCGTCCCTGGGCGTACGGGCGCGTGTGTCGACGGCAATCGTGACGAACGCGCGGTCCGGCGCGCGGCGCACGGTGGCCTCGCCGGTCGTGACGATGGTCGGGAGCTGCGGGGGGGCCGCAGCGGGACTCTCCTGGGCGTGGACCGCGGGCGCAAGTCCGAGCACGAGCACGATGAGGGCGGCGTATGGACGCATGGCTCTTCCTGGTCTGCCGCGACGGCGGCGGTCCCATCAGTCATACTAGCTGCACTGATATGACGCCGCTCGAGGGTTTGGTGGTCGTGGACCTGACGCGTGTCCTGTCCGGCCCGTACTGCACGATGATGCTGGCCGACATGGGCGCCCGGGTCATCAAGGTGGAACAGCCGGGCAAGGGAGACGACACGCGCGGATGGGGCC
>Ga0075152_10000523_pt1 | contig 28431 bp, 23 predicted proteins | sample JI61114C2DNA_FD_70964 | JGI IMG/M metagenome (GOLD analysis project Ga0075152, IMG submission 70964) | Wastewater effluent complex algal communities from Wisconsin, to seasonally profile nutrient transformation and Carbon sequestration -... | ecosystem: Engineered > WWTP > Effluent > Algae...
AGGGTCACCTGCCAACGCCTCGCTTATCTGCCGCATCCAGTCATCGAGTATCTCAGGTGTCCGCGCATTGGGCGTGGGGAAGCTGCCGATGATGCCTGCCTTGGCCTGTGCAATCACCATCTCCGGACCTGAAATCAGGAACATTGGCGCCCCGATTGCTGGAAGGACAAGATTATTTGATAGCTGTCTAGGCAAGCGCATTGCGAGTCAGGGCCTTTCGTTTCAACCATAGCTTGCATAAAGATACCCACTTGTATAGTCATACTTTGCCAGATGTGATTTTGGAACAGGAGAGGCGGTTTCAAGATTGGATACGCATCGCATTTTATGGGAGGATGATATGAAAAAATCGGTTCTTGGAATGATGGCCACAACGATGTTGGTTGCCCCAACAGCGGCCTGGGCGCAGGATGCTGCGACAGAGGAAGAGGGTGGCCTGGAAGAGATTGTCGTTACCGCCCAGAAGCGCGAGGAAGGCCTTTCGCGCGTTCCGATTTCCATCTCTGCCGTCGCGGGGGAGGCGATTGCCGAAAAGGGTACTGCAAATCTTGAACAGCTTTCTGCCAGCGTGCCAAACCTGCGCATCACGCAGACCGGCATTGCCAACCGGATCGTTGTTCGCGGCATTTCATCGGGCGACAACAAGGGCTTCGAGCAATCGGCGGCGATGTTCGTCGACGGCATCTATTATGGCCGCGATCAGCATCATCAACAACAAGCCAACCGATGATTTCGGAGGATCACTCACCGGTTCTTACGAATTCAACCACAAGGAAACCCAATTGACCGGTGTGGTCAATGCGCCACTCGGCGATATGGCTGGGGTGCGGCTGGTCGGCTATTACCGCAAGCAGGGTGGCTATATCTTCAATACAACGCTCAATCGCAACGAACCGAAGGTCGATACCAAATTCTTCCGTGGAACGTTCAGCCTCGGCAACGATGGCCCCGTGACTGCGTCGCTGAAGGTCGAGCATGCCGATTTCGATGTTCTGGGCCAGGCGCGCGAAAACCTGTTGCCGCGCGGAACCTACAGCGCTTCGCCCTTCTTCACGACGGTTGATACCGTCTTGGATGGCCGCTCGCAAAACGGCGGCTTTGACAGCCGGACCAAGATATTCAATTCCACGCTCGACGTTGCGATTGAGGCCGGCGCACACACCGTCAACCTGATCTCCGGTTACGCACATTACAAATCACGCGAAATACTCGATGTCGACTACACGGCCTTGAAGATTCTCGACGGCACCAATCAGGGCGAGACCTATGACCAGCTGTCGCAGGAAATTCGCCTGACCTCGCCCAGCGACAGGCCATTCACCTATCTGGCGGGCATATATTACCAGACATCCAAATTGGCAGCGCGCGATACCGTTGTCTTTGGAGACTTTTTCAAAACACTGGCCGGTCCATTCGCCGGATTTCGGCCCTTGGGTGATTCTCGCAGTGAACGCCAGTTCCGGCAAACGTCGGATCTCTGGTCGGGCTTCGTACAGGGTACCTATGCCTTGACCGAGCAATTGCGGGTCACCGCGGGCGTGCGCTACAATCACGAAAACAAATCGGGCAAGCGCGATCTCGCTATCTTGGCGGGGCCTACCAATTTGACCCCAATCAACATTGTCAGGGCGGTGTGGGGTGCAGTGCGTGTGGTTGAGCATTCGATCAGCGGCGAGTTTACCGAAAACGTGACGACGCCGATGGCGAACATCCAGTATGACCTCACCCCCGAGCTGATGGCCTACGCATCTTATGCCAAGGGCGCGAAGGCAGGCGGGTTCGATATCCGCTCCAACTCGTTGCCCACCACTCCCGGCTTTCCCGGCGCTTTCCAGTTCCGGCCGGAAAAGGCGGACAATTACGAAGTTGGCCTGAAATATAAGAGCCGCAACCTCAGTTTTGCCATCAACTATTACAACACAAAATATAAGGATCTTCAGACGTCGACCTTTGATGGCGGCATCGGTTTCAACGTGGACAATGCATCAGCGGCGAAGGTGAGCGGCGTTGAGGCTGAAGGCCGGGTCGCGCTTGGCGACCATGTCCTGCTCAGTGGCTCTGTCGGATATCTGGACTTCAAATATACCGACTATCTGCGTGGGCAATGTCCGTTCGGCCAGGCACCCAATGTCCAGCCCGGCAATTTCTGTGACTATTCGGGCACAAGGGCTACCCTGGCTCCCAAATGGACCGGCAATTTGGCAGCGGATTTCGACTATCCGATGGGCGACAATCTGCAAATCGCGCTTAACGTCAACGCTGATTTCTCAAGCCGCTACCAGACCAGCGCCAATGTCCTTGACAGTTCGACCTTCCAGAAGGGCTATACCAAGATCGGTGCTCGTCTGTCTTTGGGAACGATCGACGATGGCTGGCAGATCGCGCTTGTCGGCCGCAACCTGACCAACAAGCGCATCATCCTCACCTCGGGTGCGCTGCCGCTGGCAACGACACTGACCGGAAACACCGGGGTTGCAAATACCGGCATCTTCGACCGGCCACGTAACATTGCATTGCAAGCAAGTGTGAAGTTCTGATCATAAAGGCGGAGCCGGATGGTAATGTCCGGCTCCGTTCCTTAAGAGGAAAGAGTTAGCGATGCTGGTACTTTTTGCCGCAGTTGCGATGGCAACAGGTTCAGCCCCGGAGACGGCTGTGCATGCTAATGCCTGCCAATCGCTTGCCGGTCGCCTCGACGCTGCAACTTTCGAATCGATCGAAGCAAAAACGGTCGAATCCAAAGGCGATATGCCCGCCTATTGTCGCGTCAAAGGCACGATCAAACCCAGCATCGGCTTCGAGATGCGGCTGCCGCTTTCCGGCTGGAACGGCAAATTCTATCAGGCCGGATGTGGCGGCTATTGCGGCATCATAAACCCCGATGTGCCAGGCTTCGCCAATGGTATCGCGGAAGCCACGCGGCGCGGCTATGCCGCTATCCATACTGATAGCGGGCATCAGAGAGCGTCGGCCAATGATGCCAGTTGGGCGCTCGGCAACCGTGAGGCGCTGGAGCTATACGCCCACCGCTGGATTCCGCTAGCCTACGCAGCGGGAATTACCATCGCAACAACCTATTATGGGCAGGCTCCTCGCTACCGATATCTGGTGGGGTGCTCCAATGGTGGTCGTGTCGGATTGGTTGCTGCGCAACGCTATCCGACGCTCTTCAATGGCATCATCATCGGCTGCCCTCCGGCTGACTTCACGCAGGTCGGGAGTGCTTTTGGCGCTTGGAAGCTGAGAACCAACCGTGATGGACAAGCACCAATTCTCGGACCTGATTTTGCGCGTAAGCTGCCATTCCTGATTGAGTCTCTGAATGGTCAGTGCGATGGTCTGGACGGCAAGGTTGACGGACTTATAGCTCGACCCTCTTCCTGCAAAATCGACTATGCCCGAATTCGCACTTGCCCCGCAAATGAAGGCGGAACATCATCCCCCGCAGATTGCCTGACGGCGGAGGAAAAGCAAGTGGTGCGCCAATGGCATGAAGGCCCCAAAGATAGTAGGGGCCGCAAGCTGATTGGCGGCATGCCTGTTGGCAGCGAAGACGAGTGGCGCGTTTGGTATTTACCCGAACCATCCAATGCCGCTGGGACGCAAATGGCCGATGGTTTCACCCGCTACATCGTGGCCGATCCGAAATACCCCGGCTTCTCGGCAAAGAATTTTGATTTCGATCGCGATCCGCAGCGTCTGGCCCGCGACTTTGCCCTTCTGAATGCCAAAGACACCGACCTTTCGGCATTTCGTGCGGCTGGCGGCAAGATCATCATGTGGCACGGCATGGCTGATCCGCTTGTGGTGCCCTGGCAGACCATCAGCTATTACGAGCGCGTGATGAAGCGCATGGGTGGCAGAGCCAAGGTGCAGAAATTTTTTCGTTTCTTTGAAGCGCCGGGCCTCGGTCATTGCTGGATTTTGCCCTCAAGCAGTGCCCCGGAAGAATTTGATCCACTTGTGGCCATTGAAGACTGGGTGGAGCACGGCAAGGCACCAGACCAGATTCTCGCATCACCTTCCAAGCGTCAGGGTAGTGGTTTGACCGTCACCAAAATCCGTTACCAGCCATATCCCTTGCCGCCGCTGGTTGGCCAATGAAGGTGATAAGGATGAGACGCAGTGTCATGGCTATGGCACTCTTGCTGGCCTGTGCTTCGGCACAGGCCCAACAGACTGCTTTAAGTCCCGCCGACAGCGACCCCGCCAAAATGGGATGGATGCAGGGCAGCCCGCCGCCACCTGAAAAACGCGTGCAATTTCGCGATGGCAGTTTCTTTGTGTTTCCGAAGACACGCTGGTCATTCGCGCATATCCAGGAAGTCATCCCCACAGGCCGCATAGCGCGCGGCAACGGGCCGGTCTCACCCTTGCCAATGAAGCTGCGAAGCGATCTGGATGCAGTGACCTTCACGCCACTTGGTCGCAGCGATATAATGCGCTGGGATGAGGCGTTTGACGCTGTTTATGGTGATGCCGTTCTGATCCTGCACAAAGGCAAGATTGTATATGAGCGTTACAACGGAGCGATGGGGCCTGATCAACCGCATATCGCTTTTTCGGTCACCAAATCCTACTTTGGGACGCTGGCTGAGATGATGATCGCGGATGGTGTGCTTGACGAAGCAGCACTGATCACGCGCTATATTCCGGAACTGGCCGATAGCGGCTTTGGCGATGCAACGGTCCGGCAAGTGCTCGATATGACGACCGGTCTGGCTTATTCGGAAGACTATACTGATCCCAATGCTGACATTGCAAAATTCTCGCTGGCCGTGGGCGCAGGTCCGGCCCCTCCGGGCTATACCGGCCCCCGTGCCGCCTACGACTATTTGCCGACAGTGCCCAAGAAAGGCGCGCATGGCGAAGCCTTTACCTATAAGTCAGTCAACACGGAAGTTGTTGGCTGGCTCATCGCCCGCATCACCGGGAATCGACCGCATGAAGTGCTCAGCGACCGCATCTGGTCCAAAATGGGAATGGAGCATGACGCCTCGATCATCGTCGATAGCGCAGGCTCACCATTCACGGCAGGCGGCCTGAACCTCACACTTCGCGATATGGCACGCTTTGGTGAGATGATCCGCAACAATGGCCGTTTCAATGGGAGGCAAATCGTTCCTGCTTCCGTCGTGAAGAAAATCCGCGCTGGCGGGAGCCCGGCCGATTTCGCCAAGGCAGGATATAAGCTGCTGCCTGGCTGGAGCTACAAAAGCCAATGGTGGGTGACCCATAACGCCCATGGAGCATTCTCTGCGCGTGGCATTCACGGCCAGACAATTTATGTCGATCCCAAAGCGGAAATGGTCATCGCCCGATTTGCATCAAACCCAAAAGCGACCAACGCCAGCTTTGATCCCATCTCGCTTCCCGCCTATCACGCCGTCGCAGAAAGGCTGTTGACCTCCAAGTGAAGCACGAAACGATCCGGGCCTGTTCAATCTGGCGCGCGCTAGAGGTTGTTGGCGACGTGCCCGTGCTGCTGCTTCTCGAACAGGCGTTTTTGGGCAAGCACCGCTTTGATGAATTTGTGCTGGAAACCGGCGTTGCAAGATCGGTGATCAGCAACCGGCTGGAAAAATTGGTCGAGGCCGATGTACTGACCAAATTGCCGGAGCGGAGGTCAGGATATCGCCTGACCGAAAAGGGCCGTGACCTGTTTCCCGTCGCCCTCATGATCCTGCGCTGGCAGCACCACTGGGAGGAGGGTGAGCGCGGCTTTTCAATCAATCTGGTCCATCGCGAATGTGGTCAGACCATGGTTCCGGTCGCAGCCTGCGATCATTGCGGCGCGGAAATTGATCCGCGCGAAGTGACCTGGGCACCCGGGCCCGGACTAAGCCAGGTGACACCAATTTATGGACGTCGCCGACGACAGACAGCGTCCGCAATTGCCAAGCGCGGGAACCGGACAATGGTCGATTCGGTGATTGGCTTGTTCGGAGATCGCTGGGCGACATTGGTCGTGCGCGCGTGTTTTACCGGTATCCATCGATTCGACGACATCCAGCGCGACTCTTTGATGGCCACAAACATATTGGCTGACCGGCTCGACCGGCTTCAGAAGCAGGGTATCATTTATGCCAAGCCCTATTCAGGCCATCAGGATAGATTCGAATATCGCCTCACCGAAAAGGGGCGCGATCTTTATCCGGTTCTGCTCGCCCTCCTGCAATGGGGTGATCGCTGGTACGCCGACGCAAAGGGGCCACCTCTGTTGCTGACCCACGAGAAGGGAGGGCATGCCTTGCGCATGAAACCAAGCTGCAGCGTTTGTTCCGGCAGGCTGCACTTGGCGAACACCAAATTTGATCGTTGATTGCCCATATTTGTCGAGCGTCACCTCAATTACTGGTTGCTGAAACCAGTCATATGCCAACACCCCAAGTGACCCCTAGGTGATAGCCACGAGGGAACGCTTCGACAGCAAATGAGCTTCGCCAAAGTGTTTAGCGCGGAAATATTGAGGGAAGACCATCATGCTGTCTAAAAAATGGCAGCAAAGCTGGTGACCCCTACGAGTGTAAAACTCAATTCTAAAGCAAGTTCGGGACGTACCTAAGTCCTCAGTAAAAATAAGCGATTTATGTTGTAAGCCGTTCGCGGTCGGTCGCCCTGATTTGCGCAAACTCCCTCCACTAAGCGGGAACGCAAATCAGGGAATCGAACTTGTGGCGCCGTCAGCATTAGAAGCGCACGGGGTTCGCGTTTCAACGATTCCGATCGGCAAGCCATCACGGTTGGAAATGGATATCCGACTTAAATCTAAAATTGGGGTGACAAGGGTTCCGTTTTTGAATGACCGTGCAAAATTCTAGGGAGAGAGCAGTTTGCATAACATGCACATTCCGCTTGCCCGAAGGCTACACTATCCGAAACACTGCACCTATTGCTGACACTGCGATGAGCGCCACAACCAGAACCCGCCATTGCCTCTCTGGAACCTTGCCAAAAAAGCGAGTGCCGAGCGCGTTTCCGCCCGCCAGCGGCAAAAAGCATGCAAGTGCAAGCCCTGCCAGTCGCCAATCAAGCTTGCCGAGCGCCAGAGCCAAAAGCGCCACGGCCAAGGGTGCCCAAAGGAATATCACAATCAGTGCATCGCGGGTTACCGCTGCTGGAACGCCCTTGCGGACGAAGTAAAAAATTACCGGTGGGCCGGGGATGGCCGCGAATGCTCCAATCAAGCCGGTAAGTAAACCTGTCAGAATCGCAGGCAGTTTACCCTGCGGCGGAAGGGGCGCACGAGGAGCGATCATCACGATGAACGCAAGCATGGCAATCGCAGCAATGGCCAGCCGTGCCACATCTTCAGGCGTGCTGAACAAAAGCAACAACCCGAGCGGAGTCGCGGCGATTGTCGCGACGGTGATCGTTAGAACCAAAGGGCGATCAACATTGCGCCACGCTGACCTGTACCCCATCAGCCCTGCAAGGCAGCCGATCAGCACGGCAAGGAGTACGGTTCGTTCGGGCGGCAAGACTAGGTTGATGAGTGGCACCAGTACCACTGCAAGACCGACGCCAGTTAGCCCCCTGACAAAGCCCGCCACAAAAACGATCCCCCAAATGGTGGCCAGTTGCAGCAGCGTGATGCCAGTCAGTGTTTCGATCACAGCAGCACCCGCTGCAGCAGCCACATCGAGGCGGTGGCGCCGATGCCATAGCTGCAGAAGCGGATCGCTGGTCGCATCCAGGCCGGGCGCTGATTGTGCAGGCCCCAGAGAAGGGCGAGCGTCGCAGCGACGATCAGCAGCTGCCCGGCTTCAACGCCCAGATTGAAAGTGAGGAGGGCAGTCGGCACATCGCTTTCGGGCAGGCCGATTTCCTTTAGGGCACCCGCAAAGCCAAAACCGTGAAGCAGGCCGAACAGGAAGGCGACCACCCAGGGAACACGTTCGGAGAGGCGCGGCTCACCCTCTTTCTTCTTCACTATCTCGACCGCGAGAAACACGATAGAGAGCGCAATTATCGCCTCCACCGGGCGTTGCGGTAGCCCAAGCAGGCCGAGCGTTGTGCCGATAAGCGTGATCGAGTGTGCAACTGTAAAGGCCGTGACCGCAATGGCAATGGTGCGGAAACCGGCGAGTAGCAACACCAGCGAAACGACGAACAGCAGATGGTCGTAGCCAAACACGATATGTTCGACGCCGATCACGAAATAGGTGCGCGCAACCTGCCATGCGTCTGGCTTCGCCGCGATTTCAACCGTGGGTTCGGACGCTGTCAGTCGCAAGGCCTGCACTGGCCTGCCCAGCGGGGCGACGCGGACGAGCACATCGGTTTGTGCTGCGGTGAAATTGGAAAGGCCGATGGTTTGCCCTGCTACTGTGCCGGTGCAAGCGATGTTGAAGGTGGAGATCAAGGCCATCTCCCCCATCTGCCGCTGAGGATCGCCCTTGGCGATGCAGCCCTTGGGCAGGATGGGCTGAGTCGCAGGAGTCACGCCGCCGCGCATCGGGGCCTTCCAGATGAGGGTCCAGTCAGACGCCGTCTTCTGCGTGAACTCCAGATAGCCGGGGCGCAGTTCGTCAGCGCGGGCGGGCTGCGCCATCAGGAAAAGCGTGGCGAGCGCCAGCCAGAGCAGCCTGATCACGGCTTGGCGATCCGGATCGTATAGCTGTCGAGCAAGGTCTGATACGCCTTGGCCTCGCGGTCCTTCACCGTTTGCGCGCGCCAGTCATTTTCCAGTTTCTGCCGCACCTCCGCGAGTTTGGGCTTGGCGCTCGCCTCCACCTTACGCATGCGGACCAGATGCAGGCCGAAACCGGACGGAACAGGCCCCGCCCATTGGCCGGGCTTGATCCCGGCCAGGCTGGCGGCAAAGTCCTCGCCGAATTCTGTCGCGATTCTTGTCCGGTCCACAGCTTCCGGACTGCGCGGTAGCGAAATGGCATCGCCCAGCTTTTGCCAGTCAGCGCCCTTGTTCAGCGCGGCAAGCATCTCTGCGGCGCCGGCGGCGGCGCCATCCTGCGCGGCCAGATAAATCTGGTCAAAGCTATAGCGCGCGTCTGCGGCATAGGCCTGCGGGTTCTTGTCGAGTAGCGCCTGCAACGTCGCGTCATCAGGCGCTTCATTCTCCAGCTCAGAACTGGCGAGAAATTCCATCTTGGACCGGATGCGGCGGCGGATGATCGTGTCATCCTGATCAAGGCCCATCCGCAACCCTTCGCGATAATAGACCTCTTCCTTCACATAGTCCCGGATCAGCCCGTCAATCTCGTCTTGCGCTGGCGGGCGCTGCCACGTCTGTGCCCAGCTTGCCGCCAGCCGCTCGACCTGCTGTTCGGTAATCGTGATCGTCCGGCTTTCCGGGTCAACAGCGTCGCCCCGCCATGCGAAGAACAGGAAGAGTGCCAACCCCGCCAGCAGGAAGTGAACCAAAGGCTCCTTCAATGCGGCACGGAGCCGCTCCCTCAGGCTCATGGCGCTACCTTTGGCGAATACCAAATGGGCGAGGTATAAGCGCGCTCCTGCGATTCTGCTTTGACGCCATCTGGCAGAGCAAATTGATACCGTGCCGCATCATAGGCTGGCCAGCGGGGCGTCGGAATTTCCAGAACGCGGGCATAGTAAAAGGCGCGAACGCCTGGCTTGAATTCAGGATCGCGCCAAACCGTGCGCAGTTCGACGGCACCGATGCTGTTGCTATAGGTCGCAGTCTTCAGATCAACAGTGTCTCCCACGGCGGTGAGGCGGCCATCCTTGCTGACTTTGCGCGTTTCCGGGCTGCTCCAGGCAACATTAAAAATGCGCTCATGCGTCTGGCCCGACGCATCGACCCAACCTTTAATGATCTGGATGCGGTCAAGGTTTGCGCCAGTGGCGTCCTTTAACGCCGAAATGATGAAGCTCGGTGCTTTCGATGTCGCGGGGCGCAGATCGCCACCCATTGGGACACCGCGCGCATAGCCTTGCTTGACCCAGTTACCCTTTAAATCGCGCTCGGAAAAATCCCAGCCGCCGAACAGGCGGACCTGAAGCCGGGTGCCGGTTGTGGCATAGACTTCGCGGCGGCGCATGGCATCGAAGATGGCCTCACGCGTGTTCTCTTTCGCCCAGACCGCTGCCAGCCCTGCCGCTAAAGATTGCCAACCAAAGCGCGTGATCGACCCGCGCTTTTCCGTACGCATCGCCCGTTCGGCAGAGGGTTCCAGAATGAAGGTTTCACCAAGGTGATTATTCTCTTCTGACGTCGATAGTCCGGTGTGGATATCACCGGCGCCGATCATGCCGAATTTGAACGGATTGATGCCCAGCTTCGCCTCCAGCATCAGCCCGCGCTTAAGGGCTTCCCGGGCATATTCGCTGGCGAACATATCGTTGGTTTTGGTCGCCGAGAGGTCGAGATTGCCAACATCCCACCCCGCTTTGCCAAAATTCGCAAATTCATCGTTGGGGGAGAGGAACGGGTGCGACTCGCTTTCGCCTTTGGCCTGGACGATTTCGGTCAGTGGTTCCCAATATTGCCGCCGCCGCGCATAGTCGGCGGTCAGCGGTCCGCCTTTGAAATCATTGAGTGCGAACATCATTCCGTTGGACAGATTGCCATTGTGTGGAATGCCCAGCACTTGGCCGCCCGTGGTTTGCTCGTAATTCGCAAACCATTTCCACAGGTCTTCCGGGTCTTTGCTATCCAGGGCGGTAAACGGCATAGTTTTGCCAAATTTTTCGACGCCATCACGGAACACCACAATGCGGTGCAGATTGTTGCCTTTGACCAATGAAGTGAACTCATAACCGATAAAGGCCGTGAATTTGCCGGGCTGATTATACCGCTCAACCGTGGCCACATGTTGCGCCCAGACTGATTCCACCAGCTTTGCTGTAATCACGCGGTCATAAAGGATGGGTGGCAGTTTTCCTTGAGAGAATCCAGAGATCAGCTCGCGTGCCGCGCTGCGACTTTGCTCCGGCGTGCCTTTCATCATCTCGGCCCAGCGTTTGACCGTAGGGTCCGCCGTCAACAGTGGATTTCCGGTCAGTATTTCACGGCCCGTACCGATCTGTTCGGCATGGTCGGCGACCACCATGAAATCAAGCGGACGCGCCAGCTTTGCCTTAATGCCAGTGTTCGATACGACCGTTTCGCCGCTGCCGAAGCGCAGAGCATCTTCGGGCATCAGGCGTGTCCCCATCAGCACCGCGTCGGAACTGTTCGCCGTATGCAAATGGGTTTCGCCAAAAAAGACCCTCGTCTCTGAAGACGGAGCCGCTTTTTCCTCAAGGCGGGCCGTTGTCTGCGCACTAGGGCGTTCGGCAGGGACGGGTGGGCTGCAACTTGCCAAAGCAATTCCGCAGGCCAGCAGCGACGCGGTGTGGATGTGCAACCGGATATATTTCATCGTGATCCAACCCAAATTGGCGAGCCGTAGCCGCGTTCCTGATGAATCAACTTTGCATCCTTTGGCAAGCTGCGCTGGCCGATCTGCACCATGTCATACGCCAGCCATGTAGGTGTTGGAATTTCGAGCACGCGGGCATAATAGAAGGCGCGTTCACCGGCGCGGTGCGTTGGATCACGCCAATAGGCAGAGAGAACTGGCGCACCGATGGTGTTGGTGTAGGTTGCGCCCTTCACACTGTTGCCGACCGGCGGCAGCTTGCCGCCTTTGCCCACCTTGCGATTGCCGCTCCACGCGACGTCGAACACCCGCTCCTGCATTTTGCCCGCGCTATCGATCCAGCCTTTGACGATCTGGATGCGGTCGAGGTTTGCGCCATCGGGATCGCGCATCGCTTCAACCAGAAATGTGGGAGTAGCACCGCCACCCGTCAGGTCTGAGCCCATCGGCACGCCTTTGGCATAAGCAACACGCGCCAGATCAGGCGCATCCTTGTCGGCGGCGGTGAAATTCCAACTGGCAAACATTCGCAGACGGAGACGCGTTCCGGTTGTCGCGAAAACTTCGCGGCGCATCATCGCGTCGAAAATCTCTTCGCGGGTGTTGGCTCTGGCCCAGACGCCGACAAGCCCGGAGGCGAGCGATTCGTAGCCGAATTGCCGCGTGCCATCCATTTTTTCCAGTGGGACAATGATCGCCTCATCGTAACGGACGTCACCACCGCCCGGCTCCATCGGCGAGACTTTGCCGAAGAAGTTATCCTCCGCTGTTCCAGCAAGGCTGGTGTGGCTGTCCGACGATCCGATCATGCCGAATTTGAACGGGTTGACACCCAGTTTCGCTTCGTAGGCCAAGCCGCGCTGCAAGGCTTGCCGCGCATATTCACGCGGCAGCATCGCTGGGGTCTTTAGCTCGGTACCGAAATTGCCGCGATCCCAGCGGTAATAATCGGCGAACTCGTCGCGTGTGGAGAGCAGGGGGTGTGTCTCCCCATCGCCCTTGATCTGCGTGACTTCATACAGCGGCTCCCAGCGTTGCCGACGGCGCGCATAGTCGGCAGACAGCGGGGCGCCGGTGAAGGTCACATCGTCGAACATCCGTCCGTTGGAGAGATTGCCATTGTGCGGAATGGCCAGCGCGCGACCACCCGTCGTCTTTTCGTAATTCTCCAAATAGGCCCAAAGCTGTTCGGGATCAGACGATTCCACCGCAGAAAGCGGCAGCACTTGGCCAGTCTTGTCTCCGCCATCGCGGAACATCACCACGCGATGCAAATTGTTGCGGTTGGGGGCAGACGTATATTCGTAACCGATAAAGGCGGTGAATTTGCCGGGGTCATTGTAGCGATCAGCAGCCGACACAATCCGGTCCCAGATCGGGCGGCGGATTTCGTCTCTGTGCATCACCGGGCGTCCGGCATTACGCTCTTTGGACTGCAAGCGGTATGCCCCTGCAAAATCACCCTTGGCGACGAGATCGATCAATTGCCGACCTATTGGATCAGCCAGTGCGAGCGGATCGCGGCTGGCGACCAGAGGCCCCAGCCCCATCGATTCGGCATGATCTGCTACCACAAGGAAATCGAGCGGGCGGCGCAACTTCGCTTTGTGGCCAAGCGATGCGGTCACCGTCTCACCGCGCGCAAAGCGGTAGGCCTCGTCCGGCCCCAGACGGTCACCGACCATGCCCGCATCCACACTATAGCTCGTGTGGAGATGGGTATCGCCGAAATAGACGCGGTCCGGATATTCGGCGGCGAGATTGGGGGAGTATTCGCGTGCTGGCTTAGCAGGCGCTGCGTGTTGCGCTGCGACGGCAGTCGCCACCGAAAGGACGATGGCCGTGCCGATCAGCCAGTTTTTCCTGTTCACCCGCGCACCCAGATCGGCGAGCTCCACGCCCGCTCCTGAATGGTCAGCGGCAGATCCTTGCGCACCGGCTTGCCAAGCAGATTGGCTTCATAGGTGGACCAGCGGCAAGTGGGATTTTCGAGCACGCGCACATAGTAAAAGGCTCGGCGCTTGGGATCGAAATCCGGATCACGCCAGGCGATTTTCAGTTCGGGCGCGCCAATATTCGGATTGATGCGACACGTCTTGGTATCAACATTGGCGGCGACTGCCGGGCAACGGTGCGTCCTTGCATCTGGAATGCCGGAAGCACAGGCAACGTCATATACTTTCTCTTTCAATTGTCCGCCCTCGCTCCAGCCCCGGATGATCTGCATCCGTTGCAATCCAGCGCTGTTGGCATCCTTCGTCGCCTGGGCAAGGAAGGTCGGCGCGCCGCGTCCGCTCAAGGCCAGATCACTGCCCATCGGCACGCCTTTGCCATAAGCAAGCGTTGCGAAATCCTTGCGGACGAAAACGCCCGCAGGATAATCATAGCCTGCGAACAGCCGTACCTTGATGCGCGGGCCGGATGTGGCGAAGGTTTCCTTGCGACGGAAGGCGGCGAAAATGTCTTCGCGGTTGTTCCGCTCCGCCCAGACACCGGCCAGTCCTGCCGCGCTCCACTTATAAAAGGGCGTGGCATTCGATCCTGTCAACTTTTCCTCGCCAGACCAATTCACCGCGCGGCGGCCTTCGGGGGTGCCGTCATTCAGGCCGGTTTTGCCGAAATAATGATCCTCCTCCACCGGGCCGCCAGCATTGTGCGTGTCTGATGATCCGATCAGCCCGAACTGATAGGGATTGCGTCCGGTCTTTTCTTCGATTGCCAGCCCGCGCTGCAGCGCTTGACGGATATAGCCGCCATCAGTCTTGCCCTTGATATCGGTGCCCAGCAACGTGTCATAGGTCTCGAAATCCGCCCATTCGTCATTGGGAGAGAGCAAGGGATGCGTGTCTGACGTGCCCTTGACCTGACTCATTTCGACAATCGGTTCATTGCGCATCCGCGTTTCGGCATAGGCATTGTCGATAGGCTTGCCGGCGAAGTCGGTGAACTGGAACATCCGGCCATCAGAGACATTGCTGTTATGCGGAATGGCGATGCCATCGATCCCTTTGGCGCGGTTGGCATCCAGCCATGCCCAGAGATCTTCCGGATTGAGTGAGTCCAGTGCGCCAAAGGGCTGATCGGGCACGCGTGCACCTTTGAACAGCACCACCCGGTGAAGATTTCCAAAACCGGGCTGCGCCGTATATTCATAGCCGGTGAAGGTCGTGAACTTTCCCGGTTGGTAATATCGGTCCGCCGCGCTCTTCAACTCCATCCAAGCCGACCCGACAACGTCACGATTGTCCATTTCGGGGATCGGTTTGCCTGAGGTGATCGACTGGAACACCTTGCCAAATGCCGCCGCAATCTTGTCGCGCGCGCTGGAGAACATGTCCTTGGCATAGTCGATGGCCGACATCGGGCTAGCGGCATCATCCATTGCTGGAAGCACGCCCAGATATTCACTGTGATCGGTGACTGCATAGAAATCCAGCGCGCCGCCTTTCAACTGAATGTCGTAGCCGCTGGCGTGGCGCACGCTCTCCCCCAGTGCGTAGCGATAGGCATCGTCGGGCGTGCGGCGGATACCAAAGATATAGGCATCGAAGGACAGGCCAGTGTGGACGTGAACGTCACCGAACAGTGCTTGCCGCCGATCAGCTTCATCGGCAGCGGCCGGGGAGGAGAGCGCCAGCAAGGCCGAGCCGGTCAGCCAATATGTCTTGATCGGTCGCGTCATCTTCTCTCTCCCAAACCCAACTTTATGATTTCGCCGATACCCAGATCGGCGAGGTATAGGCACGTTCCTGAATCGTCAGCGGCTTGCCTGTTGCACGCGGGTCGATGCCGAGTTTGATCGCGTCGTAAAGCGAATAGCGCGGCGTCGGGATTTGCAGCACACGGGCGTAGTAGAAGGCCTTTTGCCCCGCTTTATACTCCGGATCACGCCAGAAGGTTTTGAGCTGAACCGCGCCGACGCTGTTGATGTATTTCCCGGTCTTGAGATCGACGGTGTTCTTGACTGCCGGAACCTTCCCATCTTTGCCGCGCTTGCGTTCAGCGGACCAGACGACGTCGAAGATTTTCTCTTGGGCTACACCATTGGCGTCGATCCAGCCTTTGACGATCTGAATACGATCCAGGTTGCCACCATCAGGGTCTTTCAGTGCCTCAACAAGGAAGCTCGGTGCTTTGCCTTTTCCGGTCAGATCGCCGCCCATCGGAACGCCGCGTGCATAGCCAGAGGCGGGGAAGCGCGACGCATCCAGATCGCGCGCGCTAAAGTTCCAGCCAGCGAACATCCGCACCGCCATGCGCGGGCCGGTGGAGGCGTAAACCTCCTTGCGTTGAAACGCGTCATAGATGGAGCGCCGGTCATTGCGCGGCGCCCACACCGCGACGATCCCCGCCGCGCCCATGTCCCAGCCTTTGGCAGAACCCAGGCCTGTCGGGTTTTTCCGGAGTTCTGGCCGTGAATCCTTCTGGCCTTTTCCCGCGAAACGGTCTTCTTCAACCGCCGACATGCCCGTGTGCGCGTCAGTCGAGCCGATCAGGCCGAATTTATAGGGGTTCACGCCAGTATTCGCTTCAATCTCCAGCCCGCGTTTGAGCGCGGCACGGACATAATCCGCCTCCACCGGCTTGGCGATCGGGCCAGTGGGCACCATCACGAAGCTGTAGCGTTCATAATCGGCGAATTCATCGGTGGGGGACAGGGCGGGATGCGTTTCGCTATCGCCCTTGATCTGGGTGGTTTCCACCACACGTTCCCAGCGCATCCTCCGTTCGGCATAATCGGCGGTGATCGGATTGCCCTCACTATCCTCCACCTGAAACATCTTGCCCCAGCTGAGGTTTGAATTGTGCGGGATGGCGACAAAGTCTGCGCCGGTGCGTTTGTTGGTCGCGTCGAGCCAGGCCCAGAGTTTTTCCGGTTTGTCACTTTCCAATTGGCTAAAAGGCATAAACTGCTTCGCCTTATCCGCGCCGTCGGGCGTAAAAATAACGCGGTGCAAATTGCCGCCACCGGGTGCTGAGGTCCATTCCCATCCAATCAGCGCGGTAAACTTGCCGGGCTCGTTAAACTCTTCAGCGGTATCGATATAACTGTGCCAGGCCGCTTGTCTTTTGGTGCCGCCGTGGAGATCGACATAGGCCTGCTGCGGCGTGACCAAATCACCGCCCGTTTCTCCCGTTCCAATGCGGACGAGGTAATGATAGGCCTTGAGCATCTGTGCCGCGACGCTGTCTCCGATTTGCGCCAGCATGCCCTTGCCGGTCGCAGTGTCGGCATAGCCTTCTTCACCAGCATAGACCTTTCCCACGCTGCCCACCAATTCGGCATGGTCGGCAACAACGAGGAAATCGAGCGGTTTGGAGAGTTTCCAATTCTCCCCCGTTGTCGGGCTAACCACCGTCTCCCCGCGTGCGAACCGATAGGCGGTTTCGGGTGTGGAAGTCGGCGTATTGAACAGGAACACATCGAACGAATGCGACGTGTGCAAATGCGTATCGCCCCAATAAAGGTGCGTTGGCACGGTCTGCTTGACCGGTTTGGCGGCCGCCAAAGGCCCCGACAATGCCGTGAACGCCAGCAACAGCGCTGCCTGCTTGCACATCCTGTGCGCCATCTTCGCTCTCCCGCCCGTTCTTATGTTCACATGCCTTCGGGCATGCGTTGGTTCATCAGTTTGCCAGCGCTAAAGCCGCCGTCAATCACAATCGAAGTTCCAGTGACGAACGCAGATTCATCCGACGCCAAATAGACGATGCTGTGCGCAATCTCGGAGGGCAGGGCAAAGCGCGTTTGCGGTGTGTTGCGCAGATAATAGGCTGCCAATCCTTCGCCGCCACCGAGCAAGGCCACCATTGCCGGATCAACCTTGGGCAAAGCGGTTGCAAAGATGTTGGTCGCAACTGGCCCTGGATGGACCGAGTTGACGCGGACAGGCTCGCCAAATTCGCAGCATTCCATGGCGGCGGCTTTGGTGAAGGACTCAACGCCACCCTTTGATGCGCAATAGGGCACGCGCAGCGGAGCGCCCATCTTTGAATCTACGGACGAAATGTTGATGATCGAGCCATTGCCCGATTTTACCATCTCCGGGATTGCGTGTTTGGTCCCCAGAAACACGCCGTCGAGATTGACCGCCATGACACCGCGCCATTCGTCAAGCGAAGTTTCGGTAAGACGGCTGCCGTGGCCAATGCCCGCATTGTTCACGAGGATGTGCAGCCCGCCGAAGCGCGATACGGCCTCGGCAATCACGGCCTGCCACTGCGCTTCATTGGCGCTATCATGCGCCATCGCGTGCACAGCATCGCCCAATTCCGCCGCGAGCGCGGCCACGGCATCGCCATTGATGTCGGTTGCGATAACCTTTGCTCCCTGCGCCGCAAATGCGCGTACGGTCGCCTCGCCGATACCGCTACCAGCACCTGTTACGATGGCAATTTTGCCGCTCAGTCTGTTGCTCATAAAGCTATCTCTCCTCTTTTGCTTGGCTATCAACGCGGCCAAGAAGAAGGGCTTGTCATTTTCCGCCACAAGGTTGATGATATGCGCCATGAATGCGGTTCCACTCGCCAAAGACTATATGCTGCGCTCTGCCGGGCTGGAGGGCTTTGTGCCGTTGATGCACGAACTGGGGATTGACGGGGCAGCCCTTATTGCGAATGCGGGGATCAAGCTCGATGCCTTGGCCTCGCCTGACAGCACAATCTCTTATGCCGCTTTCCTCGATGTTCTCGCCGCCGCGCGCGAAGCCAGCGGTTTGCAGCATATCGGCCTGCTGATTGCTGAGCGGCAATCCATGTCGATGCTTGGTCCGCTAGGCTTTGCAATCGCACAGGCTCCGGACGTGCGCGAAGCGATTGGTGAGTTGAATCAGTTCATCCACCTGCACAATACTGGTATTGCTGCGCGGCTGGTGACTGAAGGCGACACCGCAATGTGGCGGTTGGAAGTATTGCTCTCCGGCCGCCCCGGTGTACGCCAGCAAGAGGATCTCGCCGTTTCCATCGGCGTTGGCATATTGCGCAGCCTGTTGGGGCGCGATTGGTCGCCTGAACTTGTCACCTTGCAACGCCGTGCGCCGATGAACACTACCCCCTACCGTCAGGCATTCCGCTGCCCGGTGGAGTTTGAAGCCGAGCATAACCAGGCCGTATTTGATTATGCCGTGCTCAATACACGCATTGCCCAATCGAACAGCCAGCTTCACGCGATATTGAACAATCATTTGCGCGGGCTCGATGCTAGCGGGAAGCTTGATTACGCCACTGAAGTGCAGCAGATCATCTTGCACGCGATGAAAGGCGGCGAATGCACGCTGCCACGCGTCGCGCAAATGCTCGGTACCAGCCAGCGCACCTTGCAACGCCGCCTGTCCGCCGAAGGCCGAACGTTCCGCGACGAGCTCGAGACCGTCCGTGCCCGTGTTGCCATGCGCTATCTAGAGGAAACCGCCATCCCGCTTACCAGTCTGTCGATGACGTTGGGCTATTCGGATTTAGCCGCCTTCAGCCACGCCTTCAGTCGGATGACCGGGGTCAGCCCGAGTGCCTGGCGTAAGGGGGGAAGGGCAAGCTAAAGCGCGCCGTGTTTGCGCATCACCTTTCGCACAATCCCCATCGTGATCCAATTGAACAGTCCCGGCATCCGCCGTGCGGCAAAGGCGGTCGCCTTGGCTTTGAAGCCCGGGATGATCATCCATGTTCCGGCTAGCAAGCCATCCAATATCTTGTCGCAGGCAAAATCGGGTTGGAGCGACCCTGCGACCTTTTTGATATCAAGGCTGATCTTGTTGCCTTTTGCGATTTCTTCCACGACCATCGGTGTCATGACTTCGGGCGGGCAGATCACGCTGATGTGGATACCGTGCGGTTCATATTCCATGCGCAAAGTCGATGCTAGGCCGAGCACCGCGAATTTCGATGTCGAATAGGACGTATAGCCATAATTGGCTGCGATTCCCGCCATCGACGCGGTCAGCGCCAGCCGGTCGCCTTTGCGCAAATGGGGCATGATCGCGCGGGCGAAATGGTATGTCCCGGTGACATTGATTTCCATCACGCGGTAAAATTCTGCATCCGCCATTTCAGCAAAGGAAGCCGATGCGCCAACGCCCGCAAAATTAACGGCGAGTTCTGCCGGACCAAAGGTGGCGATGGCGGCATCCACAGCTGCCTTTACGCTCTCCAGCTTGGTTACATCGCAAGCGTGGTGCTGCCATACTGATCCCGCGGCATTCAGCACCGTTGCGCGTTCATCGGAAATGCCGAGATCGAGCACCGAGACTTTGACGCCCCGTTTTAGCAGACGCTCGGCAATGCCGTGCCCAAGTCCGCTGCCTGCGCCCGTGATGATGGCGTGCTTCATTGTCAAATCCTCCCCCATAGCCCAGTCCAGTTTCAGGATGTGGCCTTCATGATTGCCATCAATATCCTGTCGAACAGATTGGCCTTTCGGAACCCGAATGCGCCTGCTGCGATCTTGCTGACGTAGAGCGTTTCAATGGAAAAGCCTTGTGGGTCTTGTGAATAGGTCAGCGCACACAAGCCGGGTGCGGTGACCAGCGGCGCATTGGGTTTTGTGCCGACTGCTTGCATTGCCGCCAGTGTCTTGCGAATATCATCAGCGCTTTCGAAGCCCAGCGCCACATTCAAGATACCGTGATCCGCAAGAGTGTAGCCGTCAGCCCAAGGCTGTGGCACGGGGCTGCGATACTGGTTTAGTTCCAGCGTCACTGTGCCGCCGTCGAGCAGCACCATGTCTTTGTCCGCTCCGGTTTCTCCCCAGAGTTGCCCCCAATCCGGGGCCGGAGCGGACAGCGGCGTACAGCCGCAACCCTCGACAAAGCTGCGCTTTGCGATCTCCAATTCAGGAACAGACAGGGCCACGCCTGTCAGCCGGGCTTGTGGCACATCGGCTTCGATGATCTGGACGGCTATGCCATCGGGATCGCGCAGATACAAAGTGCGCTTGCCGTGCAGTTCTAAAATCTCAACCCCGGCCCGCGCTGCTACGGGAGCAAGCGCGGGCACGGAGAAGATCAGCCGCGAATATCCGATATCCTGCGGCTGACGGTTCGATGCCAAAGTGCGACCCAAAGGGCAATCGAACTGGAAAATCTCAAACTGGAAATAGGGGCGGTCATCCATCAGCCAAGAGCAATTGGACGATGCACCTTTCATGCCCTGAACAGCTTCGGTGGCTTTGCCTGAAAAATGCGTGCCACCGACATGGTTGAGATCAAACAGGTCCCGATAAAAGGCCAGCGAAACCTCGCGGTCTGCTACGCTGATCGCAACCTGATTGAACCGTGCACTCATGCCGCTTTGCGCATCTCAGGCAGAAACTCGACATGGGCGAGGATATTGAAATCGGCCCAGTCCGCAGCACTCATGCCAACAATCTGCTTGAACAATGGCATGCCCATATGGAAGCAGGTCCCGTCATCCAGCTGGTTGTCCAGATACTGGCCAGAAGGTGAATCGAAACAGATCACCATCTCGGTGCCTTCGTCGCTCCACGGCAGATGGTTGTTGCCGAGCGATTCGATCGCCATGTCTCCGGCGTAAAACGTGCCTTCGTCATAGGACCAACTGCCCGACACGGTGTAAGCAAAGGCCGTGCAGTGGTGGACATGGCGCGGCATCCGCGAATTGGGAGCAAATTTTGCAGCAAGCACGACGCGCCCACTTTCTTCGTCTGCCCGGTGCAGCTTGATGCTCACGCCTTCCGATCCGGGGACCTTGCCAGTCAGGTCCAACCAGTCACCCTCAGCGCCGCGTACGATGGTTACTTCGTCCAATGCCATGACAAATCCTCTCTTGGTTATGGCACGAGATATGGTGCACATATTCTTGGCTATCTTGTGATATAGCGCCATTAATTTGCGAATATACGCCACAATTAATGCCAGAAGTTTGATCATTTGGCATATATTCGCAATTATATGGCGCGCATTCACAAATAAGATCGCTGCAGGATCGCCAAAGCGGCGCTCATTAGAATCAGAAATGATCGTATTTCAGGGAGAGAGTTATGCAAACGGCAACACAATTTAAGTTGGCCGCCAGCCTGATTGCGCTGGCAATGACCGCTGGTACCGCGCACGCACAGGATGCGGCCGTGCCGGATGAAGCATTCGATGCCGGCAACGAAATCGTGGTGACGGCCCAAAAACGCTCGGAGCGCTTGCAAGATGTTCCGATTTCGATGGCAGCCGTCAGCGAAGAGACGATGACCAACAACAACGTCCTAACCGTACAAGATTTGGGTCGTGTCGCGACCAATTTCTCTGCCACACGCTCTGCCCAAGCTAGCAGCATCCGTCTCGCTGTGCGCGGCATTGGTGCGCCCGGCAATACGGCGACCGAGCCGAGTGTTGCTGCTTTTGTGGACGGTGTTTATGTACCGCGCCCCGGCTCGATCATCGGCAATTTCCTCGACATAGAAGGCGTTGAAGTGCTGCGCGGACCGCAAGGCACACTGTTTGGACGCAATGCCAGCGTTGGCGCCATCTCATTCCGCTCGGCTACGCCCAAGGATGAATTTTCCGGCCAGATCAGCGCCGAAGCGGGCAATGGCGATCGCTACAAAATGACCGGCCATGTCAACCTCCCGCTTGGCGAAAACGTCGCATTGCGCGTTGCAGGCCTTGGTTCGTGGTTCAAGGGTTATTGGCACAACCAGCTTGATGGTAAAACCTATGGCGGGTCGGATGACTATGCGGGTCGCGCGTCGATCAAGGCCGATCTTGGCAATGTCAGCTGGATCGTTCGTGCAGACTATTCCAAGTCGGATGGCGACGGCTTCGTGCCTGCGGAATTCCGCTTCGATTCGGTTTCCGCGGCGCAAGGAACGGCATTCCGGGCGCTGCAGACCAGTTTGACTGGTTCGGCAAACGACACTGTGTTGTTCGATCGCAATTTCAATCAGCGCGTAACGGCAGATTATAAGGATCGCAACTGGGGCCTGTCGAGCGATGCAACGCTTGATGTCGGCGGATACTCGCTGCGGCTGATCAACAGCTATCGCAACTGGCGCAGCACGCAGACCGATGGGGACACGATTTTCACCACAGTTCCACTGTCATCGCGTCAAGGCGGCTTCACCTCGAAAAGCCACAACCACGAATTACAGTTCATCTCGCCCAAGGATGAGCTGCTGGGCGGACGCCTCGATTTCGTCGCTGGCCTCTATTATTTCCAGGAAGACTACACGATTGACGAACGGCTTCAGGCCGATGCGCAATTCTGTAACGTTCTGGTGCCCGCAGGCGCGCAGCGCACCGCGTGTAACACCAGCCTTGCTGCGGGCGGCGGCGTAAACGCCACCGATCAGGATTTCAGCCAGTCGGTTGAAAGCTTTGCCGTCTATGGTCAGACGACCTTCAAGATTGCCGAGCCCCTGTCGCTGACGCTGGGTGGTCGTTGGTCCAAGGACGACAAGAGCGCAAGCTATGTGCAAAAGCGGGCCTTCCCCTTTGCTGCCACGCTCCGCGCCATCGAGAATGCCAATCTTGCGCTGAAGGATGATCGCTTCACATGGCGCGCCAGCTTGAACTATAAGCCCAACCGCGACATGTTATTCTTTTTGAACTATTCGACCGGCTATAAATCGGGCGGGTTCAACTCGGGCGCTGGTGCTGTCGCGCTCAATCAGGCGCGTATCTTCAACCGGGAAACGGTGAAGAATTACGAGCTCGGGGCCAAGACAACATGGCTGGATGGCGGGCTGATCGCCAACCTGACGTTCTACCGCATGGACATAGGCGGATTTCAGGATCGCGCTTTTGATGGCGTCAGCTTCCTTGTCCGCAATGCCGGCAGCTTGCGCCATCAGGGCTTTGAACTCGACACCACAATCCAGCCATCGGATAACTTTACCGTCAACGCCTCGCTCGCCTATCTGGATTCGAAGTTTACCGATTACCCAGGTGGCGCTGGCCTGCCGGGCTGCGCGGCAGGCCCGGCTATCTGCGCTGGCCTTCCCAACAATGGCCGTACGCAGGATCTGAAAGGCAAGCGCCTGAACTATGCGCCTGAGTTCACCGGTAATTTCGGCGCAACTTGGACAGGTGACATCGGCAGTTCAGGCCTTGGCTGGTCGTTGAATGGCAACGTGTCGCTGACGTCAGACAGCAACAACGGCGGCGTGAACGATGCAAACCCACAGACCGCGCAGGATGGCTATGCCCTTGTCGGCGCGCGCTTTGCGATCAACGGTCCCGATGACCGCTGGAATGTTGCGCTGTTCGGCAGCAACCTGACGAACCAGGGTTATTGCAGCGCCCAATTCTACCAGGTGCTGGATACTGCGTTCGGCCTGCGCAACGGCACATTCCCGGGCAGCACCGGCGTGCGCTGCAACGTCGCGACGCCGCGCACCTACGGCGTGTCAGGAACCTTCCGCTTCTGATAGATGGATTTTGAGGCGGGCGTCGTTCGAGGTGCCCGCCCTTGCCTTGCTCAGGAGGGATGGCGTTATGACGACCCTTGTTTCCAACGACGAGCCGGTTCGCACGATCATCATCAATCGGCCTGACTGCCGGAACGCGGTTGATCCCGAAACGGCGGCTACCCTGCGAACCGCCTTTTTGGATTTTGAAGCGGACGAATCTGCGCAAGTTGCGATCCTCGCCGGTGCAGGAGGCAATTTCTGTGCGGGTTTTGATCTCAAATCGGTGGGCTCGGGCAAGGATCGCTATGAACCCGAAGGCGCCGGGCCGATGGGACCGACGCGGATGCTGCTTACCAAACCCGTTATCGCCGCTGTTGAGGGTTATGCCGTAGCGGGTGGGCTGGAGTTGGCTTTGTGGTGTGATCTGCGGGTGGCGTCGGAAACTGCAATTTTCGGTGTGTTTTGCCGACGTTGGGGCGTACCCTTGATCGACGGTGGCACCGTGCGCTTGCCGCGCATCGTCGGCCAGGGCCGCGCGCTGGACATGATCCTGACCGGAAGGCCTGTGGCGGCCGACGAAGCGCTTTCAATCGGCCTTGCCAATCGAATTGTTCCCGCAGGAGAAGCGGTCGTAGCGGCCCAAACACTTGCGGCGGAAATTGCGCACTTCCCGGCGCTGTGCATGAAGACCGACCGGATGTCTGCCTATCGCCAATGGGATTGTGAACTCGCCGAAGCCCTGCGCTACGAAGGGCGCGAAGGGGCGAAGCCGCTGCGTGCCGAAGCGGTTAAAGGAGCGAAGCGCTTTGCCGAAGGCGAAGGACGCGGCGGAGCATTTTAGATTACACCCTTATACGGGATAGCGCCAATGCTTATACCTCTGGACCATGCCGATCGCTGTTGGCGCTTCGAGCACAACAGTGACGGCGACGGCGGGATTTTTGGGCGAACCGGAATGTCTGGTTTTAGGGTGTCGTGCGCTTAGCCACCGTTCAGCAATATTCCGCCTTGCGTTGATTTTTACCGGATAGAGCCTGCCCTATCTTCTTTACCCAGATAGAATAGCCTTTACCGTTCATATGCAGTCCATCTGAAATGAACAATTCGGAACGCGGTTGCCCTTTATCAAGCATTGTTTGGACAATATCCACAAACACCAAATCGTCACGCTCGCTAGCGAGACCGGAAATGCTGGCGTTCAATAATGTCTGCTCCGGAAAGTCGGCTTTCCGTGCAATGGAAGGTTTTGCTGAGACAAAGTAGACCGGCGTCGCACCAAGTAAGGCCGTCTTCAAATCCAGAAAACGGTTAAAATCTTGCAGCACCGTCGCAACTGGCGTGCCACTGTTGACGTCGTTTTCGCCTGCATAGAAAATTATCTCGCGGGGTCGATATCGGCCAACCACATTGTTAAAATGCAGGTTTATATCCGAAATCGATGCTCCGCCAAAACCACGTTTCAAGATTCTCCGCTTTGGAAAATCCTGCTGCAGGTGCGACCAGAAACGGAAACTCGAACTTCCTACAAACAGCGTTTCACATCCGGTTGGAGGGTAGATTTCATCTTCCACGGCAAATAGTCTTATTTCGTCGGCAAAGGGAACGGGCGAAGCAATCGCCGGATATATCGGAGTCAGCACAACAGCGCACAGCATTATTCCGCGAATTATCAACATTGCTACTTCTCCCTATCGCTAGCCACTAGTCATCCAAACGGCCCAACCTTGGTTTGCGCATTAGGATCGAGATTGGCAAGCAAGTCACGCTTCAACTGCGCGATGTCATCCGCTGAATCCCGATCCAATATCCCCTTTATATCGGGCGGCAAATGCGCGCCCGGGTCTCCGTTTTGCAAAAACACATAATGATCAAACGCCGCCTTCCATGCGCGACGCTGCTCCGCTGGAAGCCCGCGAAAAGCGATGACCCCGTGCAGCAACGCGTCCCATGGAGACCCCAGATCCTGCCGAGCCGGATCCCACCAATAGTTCACCAATATGTTGATCGGATCAAACGCCTCCACATGATGATACCATTGATAGGGAATATAGAGCGCGTCCCCGGGCTCAAGCTCGGCCTCCTGTGCCACGTCCAGAGCTTGCGCATACCGTGGATAGCGTTCGAAATCCGGCGCACTAACATGCACCATGCTGATGGGGGTGCCGCCCGGCGTTAATTCGAACGGTCCCATATACAGATCGGCAACAGCCTCTGGCGGGAACAAGGTAAAGCGCCTGCGCCCAGCAGCCACGCAAGCGATATTTTCTAGCTCATCATTATGCGTGGCAACCTTTGCCGCATTGCAGATCCACATTCGTGGCATAACCGATGGCGGAAGCAGCGGGTTGGGATGGGCCACAGCAAAACCAGGAAGACAATTGTGCACAGCGACGCCCTGCGCTGCGAACGCTTGGCCGCTTGGCGATTTTGCGTCGGTCAGCAGCAACTCCAGAAAGGAGCGCAAAGTGGTTTGCTGGCGAACGAAATTGAGCTGTTTTGCGTCTTCGGTGTAATGAAAGCACCCGTTGATTTCGGCTTCGCCCAAAGCATAAACCAGCGGCACGTCTGCGGCATTTGAAAGGATTGCGGCGACAAGCGCTTCGTCGCTCAATCCAGCTGCCTGCACCATCGGCCAATCCGCTACAAAACCCCTCATCAACACGGGTTCGCTTGCGGCACGGACAGCTTGGTGGAATGTCTGACTGTCTGTTGATTCTAAAGTCGCGACATTTTTCATCGGCGATTCCTTATTTAGTCAACACGACAGCCCACGCAGTTTGGCGCTATCATATTCATATTGGAAGCGTTACCATTATCGGTATCAGACCCTTCAAAGGACATGCAATGCGAATATTGCACCTTCTCCTTCTTACCCTGTTTGCCCCTGCCTGCGTCGCGGCAAAACATCCGCAGACTGGAACGGTGTGCGAGCCTGCAATGCTGGTGATGACGTACAATATCCGGCTCGACACACCCGTGGACGGGGACAATGGCTGGGTGCATCGCAAGTCCTTTCTGACTCGGCAAATAATCACAATGCGTCCGCAAATTTTGGGCATGCAAGAGGTGCTGCCAAACCAGCGCGCCGATCTTGAGGCAGCTTTGAAAGGCTATGATTTTGTCGGTGCGGGACGCGATGACGGTAAAAATACGGGAGAAGCGTCTCCGCTAGCGATTGAGCGACGAGCATTCAAAATTTCATCGAGCGGCACATTCTGGCTATCGCCAACACCCTCGGTCCCTTCGCTGGGCTGGGACGCCGCTTATAAGCGCGTGGCAAGCTGGGCCCATATCATCCGGCGCAGCGACGGGGCCAAGCTACTGGCGATAAATACGCATTGGGATCATCTGGGGCAGCTTGCGCGCAAGGAAAGCGGTCGCCAGATCCTCGAATGGATCGAAAACAACCGCAGTAAAAACGAGCATTTGATACTGCTCGGAGATTTCAATGCCGATGAAACCGAAGAATCGGTTGTCCAACTTTCGCGCGCTAAGGACCCGCAGATTGCATTGGTCAATAGCCGTCGCGAAGCATCAAACAGCAGTGACAGGCCCATGGCCAGCTTCAACGCTTTCAATACAATTCCGGTCACCGGCAAGCTGATCGATCATATCTTCGTTAATGCCGGCGTTCATATTCAGGCACATGCGGTTGTTGCGCAGCATGAAAACGGGCGCGTCGCCTCTGATCATTTTCCGGTTGTGGCTTTACTCAATGTTCCTTCGCCACGCCGAACTTCGCGTTGTGGCGGGAAATGACCGCATCCTCAGACTAATCAATCGTCGATCGCAAATTTGGAAATCCGCTGGATCAACAACCGCTCCATACGGTCATATCCGGCGACGTCAGGATGAACGCCATCGGCACCCAATTGGGCGGGTAGCGCTCCCTCAGGCGAAGCCAATACATCATAATAATCTACTAAGCTAAAATGGTGCGTCTTACTGGCTGCTTTGAGCCTGCGGTTGATTTCCCGGATTTTTTCAACCGGCTTGATCTCTGGTCGCCAGAAGAAGGCGGCGGCAGGAGGAATGGTCCCGACGACAGGTTTTATACCATTGGCCTTTGCCAATTGCACCATCGCCAAAATGTTGTTGACCGTGGCCGCTTCGTCAATCGCTCCGGTGTTTCCGGCGACGTCATTGGTTCCGGCAAGAATGTGGACGATCTTCGGGCGATGCGCGATCACATCGGGCATCATCCTCAGCAGTATTTGCGGCGATGTTTGCCCACCAATTCCTCGATTGATGCGACTGTCAGGAAAAAAGCCGGGGCGTTTATGCTTCCATATTTCGGTGATCGAGTCGCCGATGAATACAATATCGACCTTGCGCCCTTCGCGTTTGATCCGTTCGTTGTCGCTGGCATAGCGACCAAGCCATGGCCAATCCGAAACCATGTCTTTGTCGCTACGCCCCGGTTCGGCGGCTTTGGCACCAGCGGATGCCAGCGTTAGCGCAGCAGCACCCGCAATTATTGATCGACGTGATGTGCCCAGTTCCATGATATCAGTGTCCTGCGATCGCAGCACCACCATCGGCATGATAGACCTTTGCACGCTGCGAAAGCAGGCCAAAGACCGCGATCACACCATAGGCCAGCATCGGAATGATGAACGACAAGGTCAGGCTGGACTGGTCCGCCATTTGGCCAACGACATAGGGCAAGATGGCACCGCCGACGATGGCGACACACAAAAGTCCGGAAGTCGAAGCCTGCGATACCCCGGCCCG
>Ga0075152_10000524_pt1 | contig 28379 bp, 15 predicted proteins | sample JI61114C2DNA_FD_70964 | JGI IMG/M metagenome (GOLD analysis project Ga0075152, IMG submission 70964) | Wastewater effluent complex algal communities from Wisconsin, to seasonally profile nutrient transformation and Carbon sequestration -... | ecosystem: Engineered > WWTP > Effluent > Algae...
GTTTTCCTTGAAATCCCAGAATACACCTTCCGATAAGGCTTCAATACTGGTAGTAATGGTGCCGGTAAGTTTCATGGCAATAAAATCACCCGGAAGCATGATCTTATCAATTTTTTCATATACATCCGGCTCATTCTCTTTTACCCAGGCCAGTTTGGACGCGGTAAAATTTCCCGGGGAGTTGAGCAGATGCAACAGGCACTTATCCCGGCCAATCGTTTCAAAAGCCTTCTCCCCCGTTTCCACCGCCCGGCTGTCGCACCAGATAATACTATGCCGCAATACCTGCTGGTCTTTATCAACGGCCACTAATCCATGCATCTGGTAAGCGATCCCAATAGCCCCGATGTCTGCCGGATTGTAAGCCCGCTGTGCATGTGCTTTTAAAATCGCCAGTTGTACCTGTTCCCACCAGGATTCCGGCGATTGTTCCGCCCAACCGGGGTGAACGGATATTATTTCCGCTTCCGTTTCCGGATATTGGGCAGTAGCCACCGTTTTCTGAGTGGCGGCATCAATTACCGATACTTTAACCGAAGATGTTCCAAGATCTATTCCGAGCAATAACATGATTCAACTTTTAATAATAGCATGCAAGTTAATTTAAAAACAAAGGAGGGATGAAAGAATTCACCCCTCGTGACGATTGCTTATACGAACTGCTCTGCTAAAAAAACAGGTTAAAAACAATTCAGGAGTAGCGGATCACTGATCACTATCCGCATTCCGTACGAACCACTTATAAAAGAACTTTCCCTTCCGGACGACGGATCACTGTTCCACCAGTGTGGTGATACTGCCTGGAGGCAGTGTATACACCAGACTGTTGCTGACCGCCGTTACTGCACTGCCGGCCACCGCATTCTTTGCAGCAGAAGTGGTATACGGCACAAAAGAACCGACAGTATCATCCTGGAAGTTGATCTTATGTTTTACATTATAGCTCCCCCAGTTGATCAGCACCACAATCCGCTTACTGCCGTTTTTGTAAGCGGAGACCAATACATCATTCCGTGTACTGGGCGTACTGGAGATACGCACGGCGCCTTGCTTCACAAACCGGGCGAACTGTGATACAACATACCCTCTTTTAGTAATGGCACCATCCTGACCAATCAGGCCATAGAAGCGTTTTCCATACCACCATACATACGCATTGAAATTGGCCTTGGTGAAACAATCATGGATCTCAATGGCTGTATTGATACAGGCATTCCAGGTGGTAAGAGTATCCAGGTGTTCGGTCATCCATACTTCCAGTCCCTTGCTTCGGGCCAGCGCATTTTCCACCATGCCTCCACCATATAAGTGGGTACCTACTATATCCAGGTTGGCCACTGCCCCGTTATCGGATAAAATGGTATTCACATAGGTCTGGTTATTATTGACGAGCTCCGGCGCCATCAAACGTGTGGCCGTTATTGCCGCCCCCTGATTTTTCAGGAAGTCCCTCATTTCAGTTGCTGTCCACACACAGCCTTCATAACTGGGTTCCCAGTCCGGTTCATTCTGAACAGACACGGCGTATAAAGGAGCTCCGTTGGTCTGCATATAGAGGGCAAAATCATTCAGGTATTTCGCATAAGCCGCGGCACTGTCCGGGATGAGTTTTCCGCCAACAATATTGTTATTGGTTTTCATCCGGGCGGGTGGACTCCAGGGTGAGGCAAACACCCGTGCGCCCCGTTGAATGGCTGCTTTGGCATGATTCAGTTCTGTCGCCCTCCAGGCATCATCGGAGGCGATCCGGATGCGCAGCAGGTTCAGTCCCACCTGGTCTGCTCCTCCACCAAAAAGGCGGTCAAACTCTTCCGCGGTCAATGCCGTGGTATTGGGTGGGTTGAATACGGTAGCACAACCAAATCCCTGTATCAACTGGTTGGATTGGTTCACATAAACCGTGGTCTCGGCTTCAACCGTGGCAACAGTATTACCACCATCATTTCCTTTATTCTTTTTACAGGACAACAGGAGCATTCCTGCCAGCGTCATGGTCATCAGACCCGATCTGTATGTTGAAAGCAATCGCGTGTTCATAAATATTCTTTTAGATTCACCATTCGATCTTGCTATTGATTTACTTACTCACTAACTCCACTATGGCACTTTTCAAACCCGGTGAGGTCACGTGTACAATAATTTTCCCGGGTTTTCCTTTCCGGGTTCTGATTATAACCAAAGCCAGGCCGGCATAGGCATTTCTTTCCTTCGACACAAAAGAAACCAGGCTGGCTGGATCACCATTATCGGTGGCTGGAATATCGGCCGGACCTTCCACGCTGAAGCGGATAGCATTCGCTGCATCCGGTACCAGCCGGCCGGCACTGTCTGTCACTTTAATGGTAATAAATGAAAGATCAGTTCCATTCGCCAATAATTGCCGGCGGTCAGTCTGTGGTTGTAATTTTACAGCAGGTCCTGTGGTACGTACTTCATCTGTTGCCCAAAGCTTGCCTTTCTGATATACGATTACTTTCAATACGCCGGGTTCATATTTCACCTCATCCCAACGCAAACGATATTCATACGCTCCTTTTTTCTTTTTTCCGAGGGAACGGCCATTCAGGAACAACTCCCCTTCATCACCTGAAGTAAATACATGTACGGGGGTGACGGCTCCGATCCGATCAGGCCAGTTCCAGTGCGGCAGGATATGCGCCATGGGAAACTGCGACCGCCATCGTGACTGGTACAGGTAGTAACGGTCTTTTTTAAAGCCGGCCAGGTCAATGATACCTGAATAGGAGCTCCGTGCAGAATAATAGGGTGTGGGTTCTCCGAGATAATCCCATCCTGACCAGACAAATTCACCCGCCACAAAAGGATGCTTATCCTGTGAGCCAAACACTTTATCCGGTGATGCCCCGAATTGAGCAGTATAGAGTTCGTAAGCACTGACCTGTTTATTCACCGGATCACCACCGGTACTGTCACTGACCGGCGCACTGATACCCGGTGTAACCGGAAAGATATAGGCCCCCCGGGTACTGAGTGCGGAAGAAGTCTCACTGCTAAGGATCAATTTATCAGGGAATTTGTTTTTGAATGCCGGGTACAAAGGCGTGGTACGAATACCACGGAGATGCGCATACGCAGGAGCATCCCGTATCCCCTCGCCTTGATAGTTGAGATTGATAATATCCATCATAGCCGGAAAAGGCATATCCGGTTTGGCATAATTCATCGAAGCCGTAGCGGGTCTTGTGGGATCTTCGTCTTTCACAATGGCATATAGTTTCCGGGCCAATAAGGCTCCGGTATCCGCTGTATATTGCTCCCCTACTTCATTGCCAAAACTCCAGGCAATTACCGAAGGGTGGTTACGGTCGCGGCGTATAAAACTCCGGGTATCGGCTTCATACCAATCAGGAAAAATCAGGTGAAAATCGAGCGGTGTTTTCTTCCGCTCCCAACAGTCAAACACTTCATCGATCACGAGGAATCCCATCCGGTCGGTCAGGTCCAGCAGTTCAGGGGCCGGTGGGTTATGAGAGAGACGGATCGCATTGCAACCCATTGATGCCAGAATTTCAAGTTGCCTTTCAGCTGCCCTGGTGTTAAAAGCAGCACCAAGAGCCCCAAGATCATGATGTTGATTGACCCCTTGTATGCGAATGGGCTTCCCATTCACCAATACCCCTTTCAACGGATCAAATTGTACATCACGGATGCCGAACCTTGTTTCATAGCGGTCCACTTCCTTTCCATTGACCAGGAGTCGGGTAACCGCCATATACATTTTTTGTTGCTTTACCGGCACCGGTTCCCATAAGAAGGGATTACGGATCTCTTCGGTTCCGTTCCATCGGCTTTTTTCACCAGTAGCAACCGTGATGGATGCAGCGGGTAATGAAGCAGCTTTCATTCCGGCCTTATTCAAAAGGGGATCGAAGGTGAAAATATCGGTTTGGATATCGGCTCGTAGTGTTGTACCGGATGAATTCTCCAGTTCCAACTGCAAATCGAGCGTGGCCGCCGTTGCAGATACATTGCGGCTGCTGATGAAACTACCCCATTGGGCAATATGCAGGGGTTGCACTTTGGTCAGCCATACATTGCGGTAAAGACCGGCACCCGGATACCAGCGGGCTGAATGGGCCGGGTTATCCAGCCGGATGGCCAGCTGATTACCGCCACCCGGAATAATATAGGGTGTGAGGTCAATGCGAAAAGAGTTATAGCCATAAGGCCAGCCACCGGCCAGGTGGCCATTGATCCATACCATGGCATACGACATGGCTCCGTCGATATCCAGGTAAATATTTTTTTGTTTGTCGCCAACCGGTATATCCAGTTTACGACGGTACCAGGCCACACCCTGAACGGGTAAACGTCCCATGCCACCACCAATAACTGCATCCGCTGCTTCATAAAACGGACCTTGTATGGCCCAGTCATGCGGTAAGGTGACTGGTTGCCAATCCGCGTCATTGAATGCCTGTTGTACAAGGGGGAAATCGCTTCCCGGATCACCTGCAGGACGACGATGATGCCTGGCAGGATCCTTAATAAAATTGTTTGCTGTGGGGAGTATCCATCTTTTCAGGACACTGTCACCTGCTGCCAGGGTAATGGCTTCAGTTGGGCGGGCGTCCGCCACAATATTATCATTCCGGTCATTCACAACCGGACGCACATCATAAATAAGATTATCCGGTGTACCGGTGTAGCGCATAAACCGCCACCCTTCATTCAGGGAGATACGGGTTCTGCTGCCTGCGGGAGTTTGTGCCGGAAGGCATTCAGCCAGCAGTAAAAAAAAGGGCAGTATCAGCCAGCTCTTTTGGGGTTTGTGGAATTGCAGTATCACCGGAACAGAAGATTGTTGATCGCATTCACAGTACAGGTTAAAAAACAATATCTGCACTATGAATTCAAAAATTTAAAAAAAGGGAGAGATGAGTACACCCCTCCCTTCTGATTGCTTATGCTTAAAACGAAAGAACTGCCATTGATCAATAACCCGGATTCTGTGCAAGCACGGCTCCCCTGTTTCGTTCAATTTCTGACTGAGGGATCGGCCAGAGATTGTACTTCGTTTGTGCGGCACTGGCATAAAACGGATTACATTTTACGACCCGGTCATACCATTTATTCAAACGCATCAGCGTGAATAATCTTTTTTCTTCCACGCCTAATTCACGGATTCTTTCATCCAGGATATAGTCAATCGTAACATTGGCAGGAGCCACGGCTGATGCACCGGAACGGGCCCTCACCACGTTGATATCATTGGCAGCTAAAGTTGGATTGCTGGCTCCCAGATATGCTTCAGCCCGTAACAAGTAGGTTTCGGCCAGCCGGATTAAATACTGATCCTGGTAGGTAAAACCGGCACCGCCTTTTAATGCCTGCGGATAAGCACCGGAATACAGGTTGGATGGATGACCACCGGGTTCTGTACATTTGGTGGAATAAGGATAGAAAGCACGACTGGGCACACCGGATGTCAATGTGGCACCGCTGGTTCCCTTCGTATTGGCAGGTAAGTTATGAAAATCAATATCTGTGTTTAACAACGGACTGGACGGATTCGACGCTTTAAATTTACGAACGAAATTATGGTTGGCATTCCGGATATCATTCACCGGATCACCCGCATACACGCTGTCAATAAAATACTTGGAAGGCGCCCAGAATCCAACCCCACGGCCGCCGGTATAATCACTGGTGGGCCATCTGAAGGCGGCCACATTATTTACGGTCAGGTCGCGCACCAGGGGGGCATGAACCCTTTCCAGTGAGAAACCATCACCGCTGGCAAAACTGGTGGTGGAAATAGCCGCACCACCGGGCACATCAGTTTCGATCTGGATGACCCAGATAGACTCTGTATTACCTGAACCATTTTTACGGTTCTGGTTATTCTTACGGAATAAATCCCAATACACATCACCTGGTACTTCTGTACGGCGGGAACCGAAGCGGGATGTCATCATCGCCATACCTGTGGAATTGATCACCGCACTGGCGGCTGTTACCGCATTCTGAAACTGTCCGTCAGCTACATATACTTCGGCCAGCAGGTGGTTGGCCGCCTGGCTGGTTACTTCACCGTCTTTTACGGTAGTGGCCGTAATAGCCGGCAAATTGACTGCGGCAAAAGTCAGGTCAGCGATCACCTGTGTATAGACTTCTTTGCGGGTGGCCCGAACGTAATCGACTTTAGGATCGGTCACTTCATTCAATTCCAGCGGCACGCCACCCCATACATAAGCCAGGCAACGGTAAGCAAAAGCCCGGAAGAAACGGCCCCTGGCTTCAAATAATAATTTGTCGGCTGCCGACATTTCTGAAGCGGGTATGCGGGCAATGACAGTATTGGCTTCAGCTACGATTTTATACAATGCTCTCCAGTGATTGGTCATGATACTGGAGTTGGGGTTGATCTCCCCGGAAAGATTGGCCGGAAAAGCGGCGGGTACATAAAAAGCGAGGTCCGTTCTGTACTGGTACTCCATCGGATCATTGTCGTTCAGTGTATACAATTCCTGACGGACTAACCGGTAGAGGTTGTTTACGGATGCCTGAAAATCACTGGTCGTTTTAAACGCATTCTTTGCACTTAAAAAATCCAGCGGGGTTTCATCCAGGAAGTCCTTCTTGCACGAGAAGGTCCCCGTGAGCAGAAGAAACAGCATTAAAAATGATAGGATCTTTTTCATATAATAATATTTACCTGTGTTTGAATTAAAAAGTGATATGAGCACCAACAGTAATGGCTTTCAATGCAGGGCGGCCATCCAGTTGAAGTCCCTGTCCGGTTTCAGGATCCCAACCTTCCCAGTTGGTCCAGGTGGCCAGGTTCTTCGCGCTGATATAAAAATTAAGTGCCTGAGCTTTGATCTTCTGAACAATTTTGGGTGATAAACTATAAGAAAGAGATACGTCCTGCAGGCGTATAAAACTCCTGCTTTCATACATCGGGGGTTCCACTTTGGAATGGCTGCCGGAAATGATTCTTGGGTATTTGCCATTGGGATTCCGGGGTGACCAGAAATCAACCTCATTCAGATCATTATTACGTACTGAGTTGTCTTCGCGGAAATAAAGGCGCATATTATTACCCAGGTATCCGTCTTTTCCGCCCTGGATCGAGTTAATAAAGAAGCTGAACATGAAATTTTTATAGTTCAGGTTATTAAACCAGCTGAAACGGTAAGCCGGTTCCTGACGGCCCAGGAATATACGGTCAGCGGCGGTGATATCGCCATTTTTATCCAGGTCAAGCACGCTTAAACTACCCACCTGGAATCCGGGTAACCGGGTATCGCCCAGCTGATAGATTTTTTCTGCCTGGTAGTCGAAAATTGCCTGAATGGATTTACCAATAAAAAGACCACTGGATACCAGGTCATCTTCAATCCCATCATTGTTGGCATCGAGCCCGGTCAATTTTTTAATCTTATTGGTGTTGGCCCAGAAGTTAAATGTGGTAGACCATTTAAAGTCCTTATTGTCGATCACTTTATAATTCAGCGTGGCTTCAAAGCCTTTGTTATTGATTTTCCCTACGTTACTCGCCGCCAGGGTAAAACCGGTTATGGATGGAATGGCCACATCAAATAACAGATCGAATGTATTGGTATTGTAATACTCAAGTGAACCTGTCAATTTGTTACCCAGCAAACCAAAATCAACCCCGAAGTTCAGTCCTTTTGTTTTTTCCCATTTCAGGTTAGGGCTTTCCAGTGTGCTGATCTGCTGTCCAAAAACGGTACCGCTTCCATCTCCATATACATAGGAAGTATTGGTTAGTACGCGTGACAGGGAACGGTATTGAGTGGTGAGTGTTCCCGTGGTGCCATAACCCGCTCTCAGTTTCAGGAAATTCACCACTTTGATATGCTCCATGAATTTTTCACTGGACATAATCCAGCCGAGTGCCACCGTGGGGAATGTGGCGTATTTGTAGTTCTTTGCAAAACCGGAGAAACCATCCCGGCGAACCGTGGCTGTTAACAGGTACTTGTCATTGTATTTGTAATTCACCCGGCCCATCTGGTAACTCAGGGCTTCGCTGTTTGCATTGGTGGTGATATTTTTTGTTGTAGCACTGCCGAGGTCATTATAGCTCAGATTGAGACGGGCAAAGCCCACTCCTTCTGCAAAGGTCCGGCTGTATTGCCGTTCAATGGCACCATAAAGGGCCGTGGCGGCCAGGTCATGTTTGCCAAACCTTTTGGTATATGACAGGATATTATCCAGTGTATAATCATAATACTCCTGGTTCTCCTTATAGGCACGGCCGGTGAGGCCTCCATCGAACTTACTTGCAAAATAATGCTGGTCAGTCCGGAAGTTGTTTCCGAAGTTGATCCGGTAATTCAGGCCCTTGATAAAAGGAATATCCAGATCGGAATAAATATTGGCAAAATAATACTGGTGCCTTTCCTTATCATCTACATAAAAGGTATTGAAGGGGTTGGGCACAACGGTATTGGTCGGAAACGGGATGATATTGCCGGCTGTATCAAACGGCACCAGCAACGGGGAAGCAATTGTTAAGTTACCCAGTGAAGGTTCAGCCCCATCCTGGTTTACAAATGAACCCGATGCGACCAGGCCTACTTTCCACCAATTGGTCGCTTTCACTTCCATATTGGCCCGGATGGATTTGCGCTTGAATTTATCATTCACGATAAAGCCTTTCTGATCCACCAAACCGCCGGAAAGCTGATATGTAATACGGTCACCGCCGCCGGAGAAACTCAGGTTATGTTCCAGGATACTCCCGGTATTGGTTCCCTGATCCCACCAGTTATAATTATTCGGCAACACATCCGTACGGGTGGGATTCGACATGGTCGGATCCACTACGGCCGCCACATTAAAAGCGGGATTAGGGGTGGTATAATCGGGTCCCAGGAAGGCCTGGGTATAGAACGCGTCTTTAAACTGTTCAAGGTATTCTGCCCGGTTCAGCGGCCTTAATCCGACAGTAGGTTGCTGGGAAGTATACGCTGTGGAAAAGGCGATTCTCGGTTTCTGATTGTAACGGCCTCTGCGCGAAGTAATCAGGATTACTCCATTGGCACCCTGGGCTCCATATACAGCTGTTGAACTGGCATCTTTCAGTACGTCAATGGTGGCGATATCATCGGGGTTAATAGAAGATAAGGACCCGTTATATTGAATACCATCCACGATGATCAGTACATTCTGGTTCCCGCTCAGGGTCACCCGGCCACGGATCGAAATCGGAGGCGTGCCGCCGGCAACGGTGGAAAGCCCCACATTGAGTCCGGGTACTGTTCCTTGTAAAAACTGCCCGATATTGGTATTGGGTGCATTGCCCATAGCTTCAAGGTTTACCCGCGCCACGGAACCGGTTACATCCACTTTTTTCTGCGAGCCATATCCTACCACTACCACTTCACTCATTATTTTATCAACCGCGGTGAGGGCAATTTCGATGTTGGTCCGGTTATTCACTTTAATCTCCTTTTCCACAAAATCAACAGAAGTAACCACCAGTGTGGCCGTACCCGGCGCATTAATTTTAAAAACACCCGCGGCATCCGTTGTGGTTCCCATCGATGTGCCTTTTACAATAACCGAAGCACCAGCCAGTGGTTTTCCTTCCTCATTGGTTACTTTACCATGAACAATACTGTTTTGGGCATTTGCCTGCGGAACAAGCAGTAGTTGCATCAGCCATGCTATGCAAAACAGCATAGGCCGAAACGTCCACTTGCCTGAACGGAGCAGCGATGTCAGATAGGCAGTCTTTTTCATAAACTTCATTTTGGCAATTAAGAGTTAGAAATAATTCAGTAAAAATGATGAACCGGCAGGTGTACTGAATTCACCGGCTGGCAGATGACGAAATGAACAAGAGATTAAAACTGTGTGCAGATGCCTGTATAGCCTGTCTGAAGATCCGGATACCTGTGCCGCTATGGCATTGATATCCCTTTGTCCGGAGATTTGTCGTTTTTTCATATAGCAATGGCAACAGCTTATTTAAAATTTCACCGGACCAAATCCGGCGTTGGCAAAACGAATATAGGATTTTTTTGAATTATTGCAACCGATTGCAATTTTTTTTAAAAAACTCTTCCCGACCTTTGTCCGATGGCGGAATACAAGGAGATAACCATTTATGATATAGCGAAATACCTGAACATTTCGGCTACTACCGTCAGCCGGGGATTAAAGAATCATCCGGCTATAAACAAGCACACCTGCAAGAAAATTGCCGAAGCAGCCAAGCTCCTGGGCTACAGGTCCAACAGTTTTGCCAGCAGTCTCCGCAGCAAGACCACCCATACGCTGGGTGTGATTGTACCCAGAATCAGCAGCTATTTTATGTCTTACGTGCTGGCCGGCATGGAAGATGCGGCCGGTCGCCATGGTTATACACTAATCATTAATCACTCCAACGAAAGCACAGATAAGGAAAAGACCAATGCCCAGACCATGTTTAATAAACGGGTGGACGGTTTACTGATTTCGGTGGCCTATGACACCCGGAATATTGATCATTTACTCCCCTTTTTTAAAAAGAACATACCGGTTGTTTTCTTTGACCGCACCTGGTCGCATAAAGAGAGCATGGCGATAGAAATCGACAATAAACTGGCCGGCTATGAAGTCACCAAACACTTACTGGATCAGGGATTCCGGAAAATTGCCCACCTCACGGGGAACCTGCTCCGTAATGTTTATGCCGACCGCCTCGCCGGGTACAAGGAAGCGCTCCGCGACTACCGTATCCCCTTTGAAGAAAAAAGGATATTCATCGGCCCCCTGTCTGAAAACGCAGGGATCCGGCTGGCCGAAAATATCATCGCCATGAAAGACAAGGAACGCCCTGATGCCGTATTTGCCGCCAATGATACATCGGCGGTCTATTGTTTACTCCGGCTGAAAGAAGCGGGCTTCCGGATTCCTGCTGACATTGGATTCGCCGGATTCAATAACGATCCCGTAAGCCAGGTTGTGACCCCGCAACTGACCACAGTTCAGAATCCCGGCTACCAGATGGGTGAAACAGCAGTAAACAACCTGATCAGTCACCTGAAAGGAAATACAGATATCAAAGCCACCCCGAAAATCATTCTTCGTTCAGAATTAATTATCCGCAGATCTTCCCTTAAAAAGAAAACTTTGTAAATTGGTTTTTTTCCCGAATTTTATGCAACCGATTGCAACATGAAGCCAAAAAAAGACATTACAATCTACGACATTGCCCAGCATTTGTCCCTCTCGTCTGCAACGGTCAGCCGCGCCTTACAGGATCATCCGGCGATCAATAAGAATACACGAAAAAAAATCCAACAGACAGCCAAAGACCTGGGATACCGCCATAATACTTTTGCCAGCAGCCTGCGCAAACAAAAGACCAATACCATCGGCGTGATTGTACATGAACTGAACAGTAACTTTATCACTTCCGTGCTGGCGGGTATTGAAAAAGTAACCACCGAAGCCGGGTATGACCTGATTATTGCCCACTCCTCGGAAAGTTATACCAAGGAAGCGGCCAATGCCCTGAACCTTTTTCATAAACGCGTAGATGGGCTGATCGCTTCGCTCGCTTTCGACACAAAAGACCTGGAACACTATCAGTCATTTGAAGAAAAAGGCATCCCCGTGATTTTCTTTGACCGGGTGGAAGAGAAAACAACCAGCACCAAAGTCATTATTGATAACTATAAATGCGGTTACCAGGCTACCCAGCACCTGATCGAGCAAGGCTGTAAGAAGATCGTACTGGTAACAGCCAGCCTGAAACGAAATGTATACGCCCAACGTCATAAAGGATATACGGACGCACTCTTTGACAACGGCATCCAATATGAAAAAGACCGCGTACTGATCAAGGACCTGAGTGAACAATGCGGTGTGGAAGCGGCCCTGCAGATCCTGAAAATGAAACCTCTTCCTGACGGGGCTTTTATCACCAATGATTTCTCGGCTGCCGTTTGCATGCGGACATTACGGGAACATGGACTGCGTATTCCGGAAGATATCGCCATCGTTGGCTTCAACAATGATGCGATCAGTAAACTGGTGGAGCCCCAGATGACCACCATCGACTACCCGGGTATTGACATGGGCGAGATTACCGCCCGCAACCTGATCAATCACCTGAAAGGACTCAGTGATATCAAACATACCAATACGATTGTGGTACGTTCAGACCTGATTATCCGACAGTCTTCTTTACGTAAACCCAAAAAATAATCGGATGGCCCGGAAAAGACTGACATCATACGGATTGGTTTTCCTGCTGCTGCTGTTCTTTTTTGCGGGCAAAGCAGAAAATGGCTATGACTTGTGGTTAAGATATCCACAGATCAGCAACACCTCACTTCGAAACCAGTATTTACGTCAAATCGGTTCCGTCAGTATTACCGGAAACTCCACTACCCTTCAGGCGGCAAAGGAAGAAATAATAAAAGGACTGACCGGGCTCACCGGACGTCCTCCCCTGATAAAAGAACAGGACACCCGTGTGTCACCAGGGCTGATCATCGCCACTGAAGCCAACCTGGGTGTTCTAAAAAAAAATATTTCCCCGGCAGAATGGCAGCAATGCGGAGAGGAAGGATATCTGCTGACTACCACGGGAACAGGGCCTGTACGTATTATCATCACGGCCCGGACAGATATCGGAGTCCTCTATGGTGTTTTCCATTTCCTGCGCTTACTGCAGACAGAACAACGCCTGGACAATCTGAATATTCTGTCCACCCCCAAACTGAAACTACGCCTGCTGAATCACTGGGACAACCTGAACCGGACCGTGGAACGGGGTTACGCGGGTTTCTCCATCTGGAACTGGCACACGCTTCCTTCGTATATAGATCAGCGTTATATTGATTATGCCCGGGCCAATGCCTCGATCGGCATCAATGGCACGGTGCTTACCAATGTAAATGCCAACGCCACCATTCTCAGCCCGGCTTACCTTCAAAAAGTAAAAGCCCTTGCGGATGTATTCCGCCCGTATGGGATTAAAGTCTATCTCACCGCCCGCTTCAGTGCCCCGATTGAGTCAGGCGGCCTGAAAACCGCTGATCCGCTCAATGACGAAGTGCGACAATGGTGGAAAAATAAAGCTGCTGAAATTTATACACTGATTCCGGATTTCGGAGGCTTTCTTGTAAAAGCTAACAGTGAAGGACAACCGGGACCACAGGATTATCACCGCACCCATGCTGACGGCGCCAATATGCTGGCCGATGCGGTAGCCCCCTTTAATGGAATTATAATATGGCGCGCGTTTGTATATTCAGCAGAGAATCCCACTGACCGGCATAAACAGGCCTATGATGATTTTGTTCCGTTGGATGGAAAATTCAGCGCCAACGTAATGGTGCAGGTGAAAAACGGGGCCATTGATTTTATGCCCCGCGAACCGTTTCATCCGCTCTTCGGCGCCATGCCCAAAACACCCCTGATGATGGAATTTCAGGTGACACAGGAATACCTGGGACAAAGCACCAATCTCGTTTACCTTGCCCCGTTGTTTAAGGAAGTACTGGAAAGTGATACCTGGCAAAAGGGGAAAAGCAGTAAGGTGGCCAACGTCATTGACGGCAGCCTCGACGGACATCAACTGAATGGCATGGCTGGTGTGGCCAATATCGGTAATGATATCAACTGGTGCGGGCATCCTTTTGCCCAGGCCAACTGGTATGCACTGGGAAGACTGGCCTGGGATTACAACCTGAGCAGCGCAGCCATTGCGGAAGAATGGCTGCGGATGACCTTTACGAACGAACCCCGGTTTACAAAGCCGGTTGCAGACATAATGCTTCGCAGCCGCGAGATCCTGGTGGACTACATGAACCCGCTGGGACTCCACCATATTATGGGTACCGGCCATCATTATGGTCCGGCACCCTGGGTCAATGATCAACGCAGACCTGAATGGAATCCGGTATACTATCATAAAGCCGACAGCGGAGGCATTGGATTCAACCGGACTCATTCGGGTAGTCAGGCTCTTTCCCAATATCACCCGGAAGTGAGGAGCCAATGGGAAAATCTGACAACCTGTGATGAAAAATACCTGCTCTGGTTTCACCATGTACCCTGGAACCACCAAATGAAAAATGGCCGCACACTTTGGGAGGAACTCTGCCATCGTTATAATTCCGGTGCTGCGGAAGTGGCCCAATTACGGAAAACCTGGGATGCGGCAGCCCGGTTTACTGACAGGGAACGGCACCAACAGGTAAAACAATTACTCGGTATACAGCAGACTGAAGCCAACTGGTGGCGGAATGCCTGCCTGCTTTATTTCCAGGAATTCAGCAAACAGCCATTTCCGGGCGGTTTTGAAAAACCGGATCAGTCACTCGACTTTTACAGGAAACTGCGTTTCCCGTATGCACCCGGTAATTAAACAGAATAATTAATCAGATTAAAACTGACATGTTTACAACCAAAGTTGCCAATATTACGGGTGTGATACTTCCTGTTGACGGAGGAAAAAGTGTCGGGTTCTGATTCACCAAAAGCTTCAGTCAGCCATATGCGCAATTATATTTTTTCTGCCCTTCTGCCCAGCCTGCTGTCAATAACAGTCCAGGCGCAACTGTTTGCTCCCGGCAAAACGGAGTTCCCTTTACAAAACGTCGTGATCCTTACCGATACAGCCGACTATACCCTCATTCAAAAATCAGCTGAATTAGTAAGACAGGATATTGAAAAAGTAACCGGCTACAGCCCCCGGATCATTCATAACATTGATAAACCCTATACGAATATAATCGTCATTGGCACCATTACCCGGTCCGCCTTACTAAAAGAACTGGCGGCCGGAAAAGAACTTTCTTTCAGTTCCCTGGCCAATCAATGGGAAGGCTATCAGGTAAAGAATATTGTAAATCCATTTCCACATATAAAAAATATTCTTACACTGGCCGGTAGTGATCGACGGGGGACGGCCTACGCGGTCTTCGAATTCAGCAAACAATTGGGCGTTTCGCCCTGGTACTGGTGGGCCGATGTACCGGTAACCCCGAAAAAAGAATTGTATATAAATACAAAAGCCCATTTCGCCGATGCTCCGAAAGTAAAATACCGGGGCTTATTCATCAACGATGAAGCACCTTGCCTCAGTAACTGGAGCAAAGAACAATTCGGGGGCTTCAACCACCTGTTCTACGAGAAAGTATTTGAACTGATGCTCCGCCTGAAAGCCAACTATCTCTGGCCGGCCATGTGGGGAAACGCCTTTTATGATGATGACTCGTTGAACAGAAAATCAGCGGATGAATATGGAATTGTAATTGGCACCTCCCATCATGAACCCCTGATGCGGGCCCATGATGAATGGAGACGGTATGGAAAAGGCAAATGGAATTATGACAGTAATGAAGTCCGGCTGAAAGAATTCTGGAAACTGGGTATGCAACGCGCCTGGAATGAGAAAATAGTTTCGGTTGGTATGCGGGGAGATGGTGATGAACCGATGAGTCGCGAGACAGCTACGGCCCTGCTGGAACGGATTGTAAAGGATCAGCGCGAAATCATAACATCAGTAACAGGACAACCGGCTGAAAAGACCCCGCAACTCTGGGCCTTGTATAAAGAAGTACAGGATTATTATGATAAAGGCATGCGTGTACCCGATGATGTGACTTTATTATTATGCGATGACAACTGGGGAAACCTCCGGAAGTTGCCTCACCTCAATGAAAAACCCAGAAAAGGCGGTTATGGCATCTATTATCACTTTGACTATGTGGGAGGTCCAAGAAATTACAAATGGATCAACACCAATCATCTTCCCCGGATCTGGGAACAAATGCATCTGGCCTGGGAATACAAGGCAAGGGATATCTGGATCGTGAACGTGGGCGATATAAAACCTATGGAACTTCCCATCTCCTTCTTTCTCGATTATGCCTGGAACCCCGAACGGATCGGTCCTGATCAGTTGCAGTCCTATACAGAGAACTGGGCCCTGCAACAATTTGGCTCCGGACATGCAAAAAGAATTGCGGAGATACTCTCCTTACAGGGAAAATACATGAGTCGTCGTAAACCAGAAATGCTGAATGATAAAACATTTAACCTCGCTTCCGGAGAATTTGAAGGAGTCCGGGATGAGTACCTGTGGCTGGCAAAAAAAACGGATACTATCTATAGTCAGATCGATCCTGCACAAAAATCCGCCTTTTTTCAACTGGTGGCACATCCGGTAAAAGCAGCAGCCAACCTCTATGAGTTATACTACCAGGTTGCGCGGAATAAAGAAGCATTTGGCAAAAACGATGCTGCCACTAATTATCATGCAGAGAAAGCCAAAACGGCCTATCTCACTGATTCTTTACTCACATTTAAATATCATGCATTGAACAATGGCAAATGGAATCACATGATGAGCCAGACCCATATTGGTTATACCTACTGGCAACAGCCTCCGGCTAATAAGCTGCCGGAGCTGAAATACCTGCCCGGCGTCACCGCTGCCGAACCTAAAACAAAATACCTGAAGGATGTGATGGCGGCCAGGTCAGAGCCGGATGGGGATAAGCCGGTGTTTTACCAGATAGAAGAATCCGGTGTATCCATCGAAGCGGCACATTATACCCGTGCCATATCGTCCAATGCGATTCATTGGAAAGTGCTGCCGGATCATGGCCGTACAGAAGATGCGATCACCACTTTCCCGGTAACAGCTGAAGCCCTGATACCCGGGGGAAGTAGTCCGCATCTTGAATATGATTTTTTTACGTACAGTAAGGATAGTTTTACCCTGAAGATTTATCTATCGCCTACGCTTAATTTCCATAATAAACCGGAAGGACTTCAATTTGCGGTATCAATTGATAACGAAACACCCCGGTTGATCAGTCTGAATGCGGAAGACAAGAACAGTATTTCAGGCATCTGGAATAAATGGGTGAGTGAGAATATCATTATCAAAACGAGCCGTCATTCGATCCCCACGGATGGAAAACATACCCTGAAGTACTGGATGGTGGATAGCGGGGTGGTCTTACAGAAACTGGTACTGGATTTCGGCGATACGGAAGACCGGTATCTCGGTTCGTTTGAAACAATGCGCAACAACTAAAATGCAGCAATATGAAATATAATTTTTTTTTCCTGCTGGCCGGTCTTGGCACTGTCATCCTTTTGGGGAGTTGTGGTGCTTCAAAGAATTTCAAAGGGGCCCGGGTAACGCTCTCTTTGTCCCAACAATACCGGAATGACTTTCGCATTGGTGCCGCCCTTGACACCAGGCAGATACAGGAAAAAGACAGTGCGGCAAAAAAACTGATCGAAGAGCAGTTCAACAGTGTAACGCCGGAGAATATCATGAAATGCGAAGTCGTTCACCCGGAATGGGGGCGTTATAATTTTTCTCTGGCCGATCAGTTTGTGGACTATGCACAAAAACACCGGCACTTCATGGTCGGGCATACCCTGATCTGGCATTCGCAGCTCTCCCCCTTCGTCAGCCGGATCAGTACGGCTGATTCCCTGATGAAATTCATGACGGAACATATCAGCACCATTGCCGGCCGGTACGCGGGAAAAGTTAATGGCTGGGATGTGGTGAATGAAGCCCTGAATGAAGATGGCTCGATGCGGGAATCCATCTTTTACAAATTGCTGGGGCCTGACTATATCGTGAAAGCTTTTCAGCTTGCACAGCAGGCGGCACCGAATACCGAACTGTACTATAACGATTATAATATTGAACAACCAAAGAAAAGAGCGGGCGCCATTGCCCTTATCAAAAAAATCCAGGCAGCCGGTGTTCGTATTGACGGGGTGGGTATACAGGGACACTGGCGTGCCAAAAATGTTCCGCTGAAAGATATCGAAGAAAGTATTAAAGAATATGCAGCCCTTGGACTTAAAGTACATTTCACCGAACTCGATCTCGGCGTGCTTCCCAATCCCTGGGACAATGATGCCGCGGATGTGAATATGAAAGCGGAATACTCCGCTAAAATGAATCCTTATCCAAACGGCCTGCCGGATTCAGTGGCCACCCAACAGGCCGACGCGTATGAAAACCTGTTCCGGCTTTTCCTGAAATATAAAGATAATATTGCCCGGGTCACATTCTGGGGCGTGCATGACGGGCAATCCTGGCTGAACGGATGGCCGATCCGCGGACGTACCAATTACCCTCTGTTATTTGACCGCAACTATAAACCCAAACCCGCCTTCTACCGTGTTTTTAATGCCAAGAGCAGCCCGGTGACGGAGAAAAAATCATTCTAACGATACAATCTACCGCATATGACAAATTCAACACAGCAATTATCGGTCCGTGAAAAAATAGGTTACAGCCTGGGCGACCTGGCAGCCAACCTGGTTTTCCAGACCCTGATGACCTACCTGGCCTACTTTTATACAGATATATACGGACTTGACACCAACGATGCATCAGCAGTTATGTTGACAGTAGGACTGGTAGCCGCTTTTGGTTTCAATCCGGTGATCGGTGCCATCGCAGACCGTACCGTATCCCGCTGGGGGAAGTTCAGGCCATGGATCTTGTGGACGGCCGTTCCGTTAGGAGTAGTAGCCTTGTTGGCGTTCAGCACACCCGATTTCTCCTATAAAGGAAAACTGATCTATGCCGTGGTCACATATACTTTCTTACTGTTGCTGTATGCGGCCAACAACCTTCCTTATTCCGCATTGAGTGGTGTAATTACCGGTGATATGAAAGAACGGAACAGTATGTCGGCCTACCGTTTTGTAGCCGTCATGTTCGCCCAGTTTTTTGTTCAGGTATTTATGCTCCCGATTATTGAATATGCCGGTCATGGGAATAAAGCGGACGGAATAGAAAAAGTAATGACCTGGCTGGCTATCATTGGTACGGTCATGTTGATCATCACTTTTCTGACCACCAAAGAAAGGATCGTGCCCAAACCGGAACAGAAATCCAGTTTAAAGGAAGATCTCGGCGACCTCGTGAAGAACAAGCCCTGGGTGATCATGCTCTTACTGACCACGTTGGTATTCATTACGCTGGCGATGAAGGGCGGATCCTATGTTTATTATTTCAAGAATTATGTCGATAAAGAAAGCCTGACTCAGTTTATTCAGCCGATCACGGGATTCCTGTCCGGCATTGGAATGAACTTTTTTGGGGAGGATCCCGTTTCTGCAGGTTTTGGTCTGTTCAATGCAGGAGGGATTATTTTCATGATTGTAGGGATTACGTTGTCAAAAGGTCTGGCTGACAAATACGGGAAACGGGATGTGTTTGGGGTGACTTTGTTCATCTCCACCCTTTTTATTCTCTTCTTCTATTTCTTCCCGCCACAATCAGTGGCCCTGATGTTCACTTCACAGATCCTGCACGGATTTTTCTACGGCATCACGATCCCCTTGCTCTGGGCCATGATCGCTGATGTAGCTGACTACAGTGAATGGAAAAACAACCGCCGGGCCACCGCCATTATTTTCTCCGCCATGATGGTTGGATTGAAAGTTGGTCTCAGTGTAGGAGCGGCCCTGCTTACACGTATTCTTGGCTTCTATAAGTATGTGGCTAACAGTGATGCGGTACAGACGCCCCAGGCCATCAACGGCACCAAAATGCTGGTAAGCGTCTTCCCCGCCATCCCCTTCCTGATCGGCGCGGCCCTTCTTTTTTTCTATGAGATCAATAAAAAAATGGAAGTACGGATCGAATCCGAATTACTGGAAAGAAGAAAATAATCACGTTAAATAAAACGAATATGCCAGAAGACCCGATCAATCATATAGATTTCGACGACCTGAACCGGCGTGCTATTTCACAACCACTGGTGAATCATATTTACACGGCCGACCCGTCTGCCCATGTTTTTCAAGGTAAGATATTCATCTACCCTTCTCATGATATTGATGCCGGCGACGCCTTTGATGACCTCGGCAGTCATTTTGCCATGGAAGATTACCATGTCTTATCGATGGAATCACCGGATGACATGATTGCTACTGATCTCGGTACAGCCCTTCATGTAAGGGATGTACCCTGGGCCGCCAAACAACTTTGGGCACCTGACGCGGCGGAGAAAGACGGAAAGTATTACCTGTTCTTTCCGGCTAAAGGTCATGATGGCATTTTTAGAATAGGCGTTGCCGTTAGCAACTCGCCGGCAGGTCCGTTTACCCCGCAACCAGCACCAATCCAAAAAAGTTTCTCCATCGATCCCGCCGTTTTTAAGGATGATGATGGATCTTACTATATGTACTTTGGCGGCATCTGGGGCGGGCAACTGCAACGCTGGCGCAACGGCACATTCAATCCGGAGCAACCGGAAAGTCCGTTTGCCTTTTTACCGGAAGCCCATGAACCGGCACTCTGTGCCAAAGTGGCCCGGCTGACAAAAGATTTATTGGAATTTACCGAAGAGGCTAAAGACCTTGTTATCCAGGATGAACAAGGCAATCCACTGCTGCAGGGCGACAATGACCGGCGGTTCTTTGAAGCCAGCTGGATGCATAAATACAACGGCACGTATTATTTCTCCTGGTCCACCGGTGACACACACTATCTCTGTTATGCCACCGGCAACAATCCGTATGGTCCGTTTACATATAAAGGACGCATACTGGAACCCGTGGTGGGCTGGACATCACACCACTCGATCTGCGCATTCGGTAATCAATGGTTTCTTTTTTATCATGATTCCAGTTTATCGAAAGGAGTTACCCATTTGCGCTCCGTAAAAGTCACCCCGTTGCAGCATGATGAGAACGGTTTCATCCAAACCATACAACCTTACCGCTGATGACAAGAAAATACATACTGTTTATCATATTGCTTGGTATCTGGTCCTGCAATGAAAGGAAATTCATCCAGGCAAATGACCAGATGATCGCAGATGCCGATTCCCATCCGGGTGAATGGCTGACGCATGGACTTAACTATTCAGAAGACCGTTACTCACTACTTAACGAAATAACAAAAGACAATATATCCGGGCTCAGCCTTGCCTGGAGCCGGTCACTCGATTCAAAACGCGGGATTGAAGCTACCCCGTTGATTGCAGACGGCATAATGTACCTGACAGGCGTTTGGAGTATTGTTTATGCAATTGATGCGGAAAACGGGGAAATACGTTGGACGTATAATCCCAAAGTACCTCCACAACATGCGGAAAAAGTCTGCTGCGATGTTGTCAACCGGGGAGTCGCTTTATATAAAGGCCGCATTTATTCCGGTACACTGGATGGACGGCTTATTGCCCTGGATGCAAATACAGGCAGCCTGCAATGGGAGGTCCGGACTGTGGATACCACAAAACCATACTCCATCACCGGTGCACCCCGGGTAGTGGATGGAAAAATTATCATTGGCAACGGTGGTGCTGAATTCGGAGTTCGGGGGTACATAAGTGCCTATGATCCGGAGAATGGAAAACAGCTCTGGCGTTTTTATACGGTTCCCGGAGATCCGTCCAAACCTTTTGAAAACAAAGCGATGGAATCCGCGGCAAAAACATGGGCCGGTGACTGGTGGAAATATGGCGGTGGCGGTACTGCCTGGGATGCCATGGCCTATGACCCCGATTTAAAACTGCTATATGTCGGAACAGGGAATGGTTCTCCCTGGGATCGTAAATACAGGAGCAATGGGATTGGCGATAATCTATACCTCTCTTCTATCCTTGCGCTTAACCCGGCCAATGGCGAACTCGTATGGTATTACCAGACCACGCCCGGTGATAGCTGGGATTTTACAGCGGCTCAACATATCATTCTGGCTGATCTCGAAATAAAAGGCCAAAAAAGAAAAGTGCTGATGCAGGCTCCCAAAAATGGTTTTTTCTATGTACTTGACCGGACCAATGGAAAATTCATCTCCGCCGACCCCTTTGTGTATGTAAATTGGGCCAGTCATGTAGACTCAATTACCGGACGACCTGTAGAAAAAGACGGCGTACATTATGAAACGGTAAACACGGACATTTCACCCAGTTACAATGGCGGACATAACTGGCACCCGATGGCTTTTAATCCGGCATTGGGACTGGTCTATATCCCGGCAAGGGAGAATGTGGCCAACTATGGGCATGATACATCATGGATTTATAATAAACGCAGTTTCGGCACGGGCAATGGCTGGAACCTGGCAATTGGAATTGATCCCCGTAACCCGATGAGGTATGACAGCAATACGCGAAAATTTCCGCGGGGTATGCTGATCGCGTGGAGCCCGTCATTACGAAAAGAAATATGGCGTGTACCACAGCTTTCAGATTGGAATGGTGGCGTACTGACCACCGCTTCAGGGCTGGTTTTCCAGGGAACGGCCCAAGGCGATTTTATCGCGTATGACGGAGCAAACGGAAATATAGTATGGAAAATAAACCTGGGAGGTGGCATTATTGCTCCACCAGTCAGCTATAAAGCCGGTAACCGGCAATACATTTCAGTAGCTGTTGGCTGGGGCGGCGGGTATGGCATGAAAAAGAAAATGGCCCCCATTCAAACCGGAAGGGTTTTCTCTTTTGCCCTGAATGGAAAAGGCAGCATGCCCGTATTCAATACGGCGGTCAGGCAACAAATACCTGAAACCGTTTTTCTTGCGACAGCGGCTGAAATCAGCCAGGGTGAAACCCTTTTCTGGAAATATTGCGGCACCTGCCATGTGGTAAACCAGGGAGGTGGCGGCCTGGCTCCTGACCTGGCCTATTCGCTGATCGTGTCAGACCCTGTTTCCATGCTGAAAGTAGTGAAGGAAGGCGCCTATTTACCACTCGGTATGCCTAATTTCGGGGACCGGTTGACTGAAAAAGACATACTAAACATACGGAACTATGTGCTCAGCAAATCACACGATCCGGTGACAAAAAAATAACCACTCATGAAAAAGCTGTTACTCCCTTTCCTGTTACTTTCCACCGGGCTCAGCATGGCCCAGGATTATAAAACATTCCCCATGTGGAATCCGGCAGTACCGGTTGAAGTACGGGCCAAAGACGCAATCAGCCGCCTGACCCTTGAAGAAAAAGTGGCCCAGATGCTGAATGCCGCCCCTGCCGTATCACGGTTAGGAATACCCGCATACGACTGGTGGAATGAAGTATTACACGGTGTGGCCCGTACCCCGTATAAAGTGACGGCCTACCCGCAAGCGATCGGTATGGCCGCTACTTGGGACAGTAATTCATTAAAAAAAATGGCCGATTTCTCCGCATTGGAAGGACGCGCCATTCATAATAAATCCATTGAACTGAATAAAACCGGCGACCGGTATGTCGGCCTGACATACTGGACCCCCAATATCAATATCTTCCGCGATCCCCGATGGGGCCGTGGCCAGGAGACCTATGGCGAGGATCCCTTTCTGACCGCCATGATGGGAAAGGCGTTTGTTAATGGCTTACAGGGCAATGATCCCCGTTATTTGAAAGCCGCTGCCTGTGCCAAACACTTTGCGGTTCACAGTGGCCCGGAACCCACCCGTCACTCTGATAATTTTAATCCCAGCGCCTATGATCTCTGGGATACGTACCTGCCTGCATTCCGTGAACTGGTGACCAAGGCCCATGTGGCCGGTGTGATGTGCGCCTATAATGCGGTGGACAAACAACCCTGCTGCGCCAACGATCAGCTGATGAATGATATTCTCCGCAAGCAATGGAATTTTACCGGCTATGTAACCAGCGACTGCTGGGCGGTGGATGATTTTTTCCGGTACCATAAAACCCATAAAGATGCCACCGGTTCTGCGATTGACGCGGTGATTCATGGTACCGACCTGGAATGTGGCAATTCTGTATACCGTACACTGATTGATGCCGTTAAAAGCGGACAGATTAAAGAATCCTTTATTGACCTTTCCCTGGAACGTTTATTTATCATTCGTTTCCGGCTGGGAATGTTTGACCCGGTATCCATGGTGAAATATGCGCAGACTCCGGCTTCCGTACTGGAGTCTCCAGCACATAAAGCCCATGCTTTAAAAATGGCGCAACAATCTATTGTATTACTGAAGAATGAGAACAATACCCTGCCACTGAGTAAAAAACTGAAAAAAATTGTAATCCTCGGCCCCAATGCAGACAATAAAATTGCTTTACTAGGCAATTACAACGGCACCCCTTCTCATGTGACCACCATACTGGAAGGAATCAAAGCAAAACTGGGTAAGGACGTGGAAGTGGTGTTTGAAAAAGCCATCAATTTCACCAATGACACCCTGATCGCCTATGAGGATTTTAGTTCCCTGCTCAGCTTTGAAGGCAAACCAGGCGTAAAAGCCGAATACTTCAATAACCGTAAACTCGAAGGCAATCCTGAAACCACAGAGATCGTGAAAAATATTGACCATTACTGGACAGAAGGTGAATCCCCGGCGAAGGGCATTGGCATGTCTGATTATTCTATCCGCTATACCACCACCTTAACGGCTGACCGGGATGGTATATATAATTTTGAAGTGGGCGGCGATGATGGCTATCGTATTCTGATCAATGATTCAATTCTGATCAACTCCTGGAATAAATACCGCTGGGGTACTCAGTCATTTTCCTACCCATTTAAAAAAGGACAGGCCTATAAAATTGTGGCAGAACTCAACCAGGATGGCGGTAATGCATTGATCAGCCTGAAAGCCGGCAACAAAGTAAAAACGGATTTTACTGCACTCGCCAACCGGCTAAAAGATGCTGATGCGATTATTTTCGCTGGCGGCATATCTCCCCAACTGGAAGGAGAAGAAATGCCGGTTACCATTCCCGGCTTCAAAGGAGGTGACCGCACCAGTATCATGCTGCCGGTAGTACAAACTGAATTAATGAAAGCCCTGAAAGCTACCGGTAAACCAGTAGTATTTGTCATGCTTACAGGCAGTGCCATTGCCATACCCTGGGAAAATGACAATATCCCGGCCATTATCAATGCCTGGTATGGCGGTCAAAGCGGGGGTACCGCGGTGGCGGATGTGCTTTTTGGAGATTACAATCCTGCAGGAAGACTTCCGGTTACATTTTACAAATCTGATAGCGACCTGCCGGGTTTCAGCGATTACTCCATGAAGGGAAGAACCTATCGTTACTTTAACGGAGAAGCCCTCTACCCTTTTGGTTATGGATTGAGCTATACCCATTTTAAATACACCGTAACTAAAATACCAGCCATCCTGACAAAAGGAAAACCCGTTACCGTGTCCTTTACGCTGACTAATACCGGTAAAAAAGACGGGGAGGAAGTGGCCCAGTTATATATCACCCATCAGAGCGCAGGTCTCAAACCTATCCGGGCATTGAAAGGTTTTCAGCGGGTATTCCTGAAAGCCGGTGAAACCAGAAAACTGATGTTTACGCTTACATCCGAACAATTATCTCTGGTCAATGAAACAGGGGGACTCTATCAACCCTCAGGAAAAATAAGCATCAGTGTTGGCGGAGGTCAACCTGGTGTTTCGAATAAAACCAGCAGTAATATCGTGACAAAAGATATTACTGTACAATAAATACGGAATGAAAAAAAGTCTGCTGCTCCTTTCGGTTTTTGTGTTCCTGAACGAAAGTAATGCCCAGGTTCGTTTGCCCCGGCTGATCCGTGACAGTATGATTTTACAGCGGGACAGTAAAGTAACTATATGGGGATGGGCTTCCGCCAATGAAAAAATAGCAGTGAAGTTCAACAACAAAACCTATAAAACCAAAGCGGATGTCTCCGGAAACTGGAACCTGATCCTTCCTCCCACGAAAGCCGGAGGTCCTTACACCATGGACATCACCGGCAAGAATAAGATCAGCCTGAAAGAAATTCTGTTCGGGGATGTTTGGTTTTGCAGCGGGCAAAGTAATATGGTACACCAGCTGAATATTCATGATATCACTTATGCCAATGAAATAGCCAATGCCAATTATCCGCAGATACGTCAGTTCTGGATTCCTACACTGACCAACCTGCAAGGACCATTGGATGATCTGCCGGCCGGCAATTGGAAACCGGCTGTAGGTGAAGAAGTACGGCCCTTTTCAGCAGTAGCCTATTTCTTCGCTAAAAAGTTATTTGAAAAATATCAGATCCCTATTGGCATCATCAATGCCAGTGTGGGTGGCACACCGATCGAAGCCTGGACCAGTGAAGAAGGATTTCAGGATTTTGCTTCAGTCAGTGCTATCATTCAAAAAAATAAAGACACTGCTTATATTAATAGTTTCAACCGGCGGTCCGGTCCTTCAGGAACAAGAGCCCAAACCGACCTGGGCATGACGGGTATGTTTAAATGGTATGATCCGGCTTATTCACCCAAGGGCTGGCGGACAATCAATATCCCGGGTTACTGGGAAGACCAGAGTATTAAGGATCTGAATGGCGTGGTCTGGTACCGCAAAGAGATAGATATCCCCGCTTCCATGACAGGTAAAGCAGCAAAATTGTTCCTGGGAAGGATTGTGGATGCAGATGAACTCTATATCAACGGCAAACTGGTGGGGAGCACCACCTACCAATATCCGCAACGCCGGTATAAATTGCCGGAGGGCATTTTAAAACCAGGAAAGAATCTCTTTGTCATTCGTGTAACAAATACGGGGGGAAAAGGGGGCTTTGTTCCCGATAAACCCTATTGCCTTTTTGCCGGAACAGACACTGTCGATCTGAAAGGCACCTGGCACTATAAAGTGGGCGATGTGTTTCCCCCCTTTACCGGAGGTGGCGTTGGTAGTGGCGGACTTTCTTTCCAGAACCAACCAACCGCCCTGTATAATGCCATGGTGGCACCGGGAATTAAGTATACGATTAAAGGTTTCTGCTGGTACCAGGGTGAAAGTAATGCGGGTAAACCAGAGGAATATGCGAAATTACTGCCGGCCCTGATCCGGGACTGGCGTACAAAATGGAACCAGGGCCCGCTTCCCTTTCTGAATGTGCAGTTACCGGGATTTATGGAATACAATTACCTTCCGGTGGAGAGTAACTGGGCGGCTATGCGGGAATCTCAGCTGAAAGCACTCTCCGTAGAAAACACGGCGATGGTCGTTGCCATTGACCTCGGGGAATGGAATGATATCCATCCTGACAATAAAAAAACCGTAGGTGATCGCCTGGCATTGGCGGCGTTTAAAACAGCCTATGGAGAAAACATTATTCATTCCGGTCCCATTGCCCAGGAAGTATCCGCTGATGGAAATAAACTGATCATCCGGTTTACCCATATTGGCGCTGGCTTAATGACCAGTGACGGTGAAGCACCGGCTGAATTTGCCATTGCGGGTGCTGATAAAAAATTTGTCTGGGCCAAAACCCGCATTGAAGGAGACCATGTAATTGCCTGGAATGATCTGGTTTCACAGCCGCTTTATCTACGATATGCCTGGGCGGACAATCCGGTGAACCCAAACTTATTTAATAAGGAAGGCTTGCCTGCTTCTCCATTCCAGGCAACACTTAAGTAAAAATGAAATACAAATTTTACATATTAGCCTGCTTTCTCCTGTTTACAGCGGTTGCCCATACACAAACCGATACCATTGCTCATGGGCTATATAAGTGGCCAGGCTCCACCATGGCACTGCATCCATCGCAAACTGTTTTCAAAGGTTCCACCCGGGATTTCTCCTATATAGAAATGCAGGCGCATTGGCTGGGGAACAACAACCATTTTTTTTACCAGGTACCCGACAATGAAGAATGCCTGGTAATCTTCGTTAAAGGTTCAGCGCAGTTTTTTTGGCAAGACACCAACCAAAACATTCCAACCGGGAGTATTGCCTTGTTGATGCCGGGTGAAAAAATCGGTATCCTTCCGGGTGACGGCAAATTTGTACAATTTTATACCATGCAATACCGGAGTAAGTTACCCGCCGATAAAATGCGTGGAGATACCGCAGGCGGCAGTTTTATCATTAACTGGAACGACCTGCCAGTTAAAACCAATGCCCGGGGATTCCGCCGGGATTATTTTGACCGGGCCACCTCCTTATGCCGTCGGTTTGAAATGCATGTAACCACCCTTCATGAAGGCTTTGCGAGTCATGACCCGCACCGCCATCCGCATGAGGAAATTATCCTCAACCTGGATAATCAGACTGAAATGCTGATCGGTGATCAGACATATAGTGGAGGACCCGGTGATTTTTATTACCTGACATCGGGCATCCTGCATGGGGTGAAGAATACCGGGAAAGGAAGTTGCTCGTATTTTGCTTTTCGGTTTGAATAATAAAAAATGAAAAAATCAGGCATCGCCTTACTAGGTCTTGGCTATTATGCCACGGAACAACTGGCTCCGGCTTTCCGGGAAACTGAAAATTGTTTCCTCGCCGCTGTGATTACTGGTCAACGTTCCAAAGGTGATTATTTTAAAAACAACTTTGGTTTAACTGACCAACAAATATACACCTATGATCAGTTTGACCTGATACAACAGGACCCGTCGATCGATATCATTTATGTGGTACTCCCCCACCATCTGCATGCTGAGTATA
>Ga0075152_10000529_pt1 | contig 28240 bp, 18 predicted proteins | sample JI61114C2DNA_FD_70964 | JGI IMG/M metagenome (GOLD analysis project Ga0075152, IMG submission 70964) | Wastewater effluent complex algal communities from Wisconsin, to seasonally profile nutrient transformation and Carbon sequestration -... | ecosystem: Engineered > WWTP > Effluent > Algae...
ACCTTCGCGTGCCTGCTGCGGCTGTCGTGGAGGTGAGGCGTCCGGCCCAGTCGGCGAGGCGGTCGGCGCCGGGTTGGCGGGCGAGGTGGAGGAGCAGAGTGGTCAGGTGCCGCAGGTCGCTCAGGTACGCAGCGGCATCCGTCGGCTGTCCCAGAACCGGGACTGGTGATCTGCACAGTGCGGTGTCGACGCGGGTCTGCATTGCGAGGACGGCCGGCGGAGCGGGTGCCGGGACGATGGTGGTGAGGTCGTGCTGACACTGCTTGGCCGGGCCTGCACCCAGGGGGTTCCCGCAGATCGGGACGGCGCCGACTCGGCGTAGGTGGGAGTGGCGCTGGTCCCGGAACGGCCGCTGGCAGGACGGGCACTGAGCGACGAGCAGCGCCTGGTGGTGGGTGCAGGCGGTGACGATGAGGAGCCGCCACGCGCTGTGCCAGGTGTTGGTGTCGGCGAGGCAGGCGGGGCAGACCTGGGTGCCGTGGGCGGGTGACCAGCCGCGGGCGGCGACCTGCCGGTAGGAGTGCCGGTCGTCGACGTCGAGGCCGGTGAGGTCCAGTGCGGTGCCGTCGTACGCGGCGAGCGTGGTCGCGGCGACGTCATCCGGGTCGACGCGGGCCAGGGTTGCGAGGTGGGTGATCGTGCCTGGGGCGGGTGCGAGGGTGAGGTAGCGCGTGCCGACGCCGTCGCGCCGGATGAGGGTCAGGAGTTGGGCTGTGCTCAGGCCGTTGGCGTCAGCGAGGTGCTCGAGCCAGGACTCGATGGACTCACCGGTTCGTGGGGTGACGCTGACTGGCAGGGATGCGCTCACGCTGGCTTCTTGGCGCGGGTGAAGGGGTCGCGGGTGCGGTAGGTGTCGGGGGCGCCGTTGCGGTAGCCGATCCCGGCGGCGATGCCGGTGTACCCGGACAGCTGCGCGAGGTCGGCGCATTCGGCCGTGATGGGGCACAGCGCGCAGACCGCTGCGGGTTCGAGGAGCTGGCGGGCCCGGTCGGTGATGGCCTGGGCTGCGAGGTAGGCGTCCTCCCAGGCGGCCCACCGCTGGGTGAGGTTCTTGCAGTTGCCGTCGTCGAGGGTCCAGGCGGCGTCTCGGGCGAGGACCTCCCGACTGGTGCCTCTCATCACGGCTCCGTTGCGCTACCGGGTGGGCACGGCTCGGCCCTCCAACGCGTGCGCAGGTCGTCGACGACCGAGGGATACAGGGCATAGGGCGTGAACGTGAGGTCGGGGATGCCGGCGGCCAGCGCGGTCGCCGTGGTGGTCGTGCACAGCCCGACCGGGAGTCCGTCGCGGGTGATGACCCACGTCTGGTCCGGCAGGGTCGGGCAGTGGCTCCTGGTGGCAGTGAGCCATTCCTGCGCCAGGAGCCGGAGCTCTTCGTAGTAGTGCTGGTAGAACGTCGCATCCATCTGTGGGATGGGGGTGTCGTCGATCGCGGTGAGTATCTGCGCGGTGCGCTGGTGCAGGTTCTCCACGGCGGGGTTGTCGATCGGTTTCATCCGTATCTCCTGTTGGCCGTGGCCCAGGTCGATTGGGTGGCGTGGATTGCGTCGGCGTCGGCGAGCAGCTGCTGGGCGGTCTCGGCCAGAACGAGCTTGCTCTCGGGGTCCAGTCGTGTGTCGAAGGCGCCGATGTCGCGGTCGGGCGTGGTGGGCCACGGGCTCGAGCGCATGGGGCCGCGGGTGTACCGGGTCCAGATCCAGCCGAGCGCAAGGCTCTCGCCGGTGCGGTCCCGCACGAGGGGGTTGGTGAGCCGCCGTCTGGCCGAGGCCGGTAGCCGGGTGACGGGGCGCAGGGTGTCGCGGCGACGCTGGTAGTCGACGAGCCCGTCCGCGATCAGCTGGTCGAGGGCTGCGATGAGGAGGTCGGCGTCGCGTTCGCGCAGACCGTGAGCAGTGTGGACAGCGTCGATGAGCGCGGAGGTTGGGATGCCGGCCACGCCGAGAGCGGCCATCGCCGCCTCAGGTGTGACACTGCCGTCGCCGACCTGGGTGATGAGTAGGTAGAGGGCGGTTGCCGCTCGGGTCCTTGACAGCCACGCTCCCGGTCCGGGGGCCGGCGCGTCCATCGGTGGGGGCAGCATGCTCGGCACGTGATCCGGTCGCAGCCCGTCGTGGTGGACGTGGTGGCGGAGGCGGGTGAGCATCCACTCGAGCCGCTCGTGGTCGGTGCCGGTGAACTCGCCTCCCCGGTGAGGGCGGGCCGCCCTGGCCGTGGTGTGCGAGCGTGTTCGTGGGCTGGTGAGGACCAGCAGGGCAGCGACGGTAGTGGGGTCGGGGCTGGGGTAGGCGCCCCAGCTGCGGGCGGCGCGGACATCGATCGGCGGAAGGGTGACGCCACAAGTGGAGGTGTCGCCGGTGATGGTCGCGGCTCGGGCTTGGCAGCGACGACGCAACCGGTAGAGCACGCTCCGGGCACGTGGGTTGTCGATCGCGTCCTCGGCAAGTTCGGCGAGGACGCCGGCCAGTTCGAGCACGCGAGCGGACGCCGGGCGGACGGCATCCGCGGTGCCTGCCCGCACGAGGTAACAGCCGCATCGAAGGCAGACCGGCATCAGCGCGGTCTGCCAGAGCAGGTCGGTGTGCCCAATGGTCGGGGTGCAGGACTGGCAGATCCACCTGACGTCGTGGTGCAGTCGCCACCCGTGGCGACGTTGGGGGCCATGTCCTCGGACGATCAGCGGGTACCGGTTCATTGTCAGTCGCGTGGCGGAGCCTTGATCCAGACCGCCGAGGGTGTCGATGGCCGCGAGTTCCCCGTCGGGGACGTCGACGTCGTGCCGCCACGGCCGCAGGACCCGCGACGGGGTGAGGCCGTTGGCGTCGGCGAGGCGAACGGCATACGAACTCAGCGGCTCCCTCGGCCAAGGCGTAGGTCGGACCGGGAGCGGCGCCGTCATGGCCGGCCCTTCTTTGCCGCAGCCGCGACGTCGATCTGGCCGTCGACGGACCGCTCGCTCAACTTGACGGCATCGAGGTCGTCGTGGGTGATGACACTTCGACGGTCGTGGACGGCATCCAGCACTGACCCGGCTACAAGCTTGGCAACCTCGCCGACGAAGCCCTGGGTCCGCCGCCAGATGTGCTGCGCCAACTGCGTGATGAATAGGTCCGGGGCGGCACCGGGCAGGTGCTGCAGCGGCCGGTCGGTGGCCGTCGCGAGGAGGTCCTGCCACGCGGCCTTCTTTTCAATGGTGCTGATTTCGAAGGCGTCCACCGTCATCGTGGTCAGCCGTGCGCGGATCTGTGGGTCGTCAAGGATGGCGGTGCTCTGCAGGTGGGCGCCGACGAGGATCACGGTGCCGTTCTTGACCTCGCCCAGCTCGGTGTTGAGGAACTTGATGTAGTCCAGGACCGCGCGACCTTGCGCGTTCGTCGATCGCAGCATGTGCGCGTCGTCCAGGATCACGACATGCACCCCGTGCATCCGCAACGCATGCAGGACTCGGGTGGTCGTGGTTCGGGCGAGGCCTTCGGGCGGGTAGCCCAGGTAGAGCAGGATCAGTGCGTTGATCTCCTTGATCGAGCTCGACGCCATCAGGGTCACGAAGACGACGGGCACAAAGTCCGCGATCACCCCGGGCTGGGGCGACCATGTGGGCCGCGCCTCGTTGACCTGATCGCCGAGGACGCGGCGGTGCACTCCGAATCCCCACTGCTTGAGCAGCGTGGACTTGCCCGCCGAGAACGGAGCCGTGACCGCGACCATCGGCATCGCGCCCGGCTGTCGAAGCCGGTTCGTCTCGACGATGTCATCGAGGTGGGCTTTCACGGCCTCCATGGGCTTGGAGAGAACAATCGTGGCGTTCATCGCCACGGAGAGTCGACGGAAGTACTCGTCTTGGGCGGCTCGGGACGAGCTCTCATGCTCTGCGATCGAGAGAGGAGCCGGCCATACGGGGGCCGTGGTCGTAGCCTGACGATGCCAGTCGTGAGCGTCCACCTCACACCATCTCTCGGTAGTCGGGCCAAGGCTCGTCGTCGGTCTCTTGTGCCGATTCAGAGGCTGAGGAATCGTCAGTTGAGTTGGATGCCGACAACCTGCGAGACGGGAACCGGAGAACGCCATGGCGCGACTCCTCAAGAGTTCGGGCGGCTGAGGCAGCCTCGGCGTGATCGAAGAGCGCCTTCTCGTGGCGCAGGCGGGCGGCGGTGAGCTTGGCGCGCCACTCGTCCATGTCTGAGCCCGCCGTGAGCTGGGTGAGTTGGTCGATCAGCTCGAGCATGACTTTGCGCTTGGACAAGGCGCCGTTGCCGCCACGTTCGCGCAGGAGCCGGCGCGCCTCGTCGATGACGACGTCGGTCAGGGGTGCGTGGACCAGGTGGGATTCGCGCCATTCGAGTTGGTGGACGCGGTCCGTGACTGGGTGCCTGATCCACAGGTGTTGCCGCTGCCGGTGGTCGTAGAGGAAGGGCATCCGGTCGTCGCCGGCCCGGAAGGTACCCGGCCTGAGCTGGCGAAGTTCGTCGAGGATCTCCCCGTCGTAGGTCAGGCCGCGGTACTCAACGCCCGCGTTGCCGATCTTGAGCCAGCGAGTCGGAAGGAACTGATAGATGAGATCGGGCCGTTGCGGGACGACGAGGTTGCCGGCCACGGGCAGCAGCATGTCGAACCGTTCGAGCGGGGTGAAGTGGCCTGCTTCCATGCCTGGCAGGCGTATGCCGTCGTGCGGGGATCGGTGGTAGTCCAAGGCGATGAACCGATGGAGATGCTCCTCGAGCTCCTGAGCGGTGAGAAGCGGCTTGTCCGCGATCATGACCGTGCTACCGCGCTCGGTGACCCGTCGACCTTTGAAACCAGGAATCTGTTGGCAGGCCCGCTGGAGACTCTCGTGCCAGCGCTCAACGTGCGCGTTGTCAATGGGGCGGCTTCCGCGCGAGGGGAGGAGGTCAATGCCGAAGTCGGTGAGCAGGGCGCGGAACTCGGCGGACAGGAAGATGGAGCCGTTGTCAGCGCGTACCGACATCGGCGTGACAGCGGGTTTGATGTGCTCGCCTCGGATGGCCCGGGTGGTGTTGGGTCTTGGGGATCGGTGTGCGTTGATGGGCCGCCCGTGGAAGTCCAGGCTGACGGGGAGGCCGCACCAGCGGAAGCTGTCGATCGTCACGTCATCGTCTCCGGCCACCAGCATCGACATGGGTCGCATGGCGTCGTAGAGGCAGAGGCTGGCTTCGAACGAGGTCGCGCTCCGAGGGACGACACGCAGCGCGACGATCACTCGGGTGGGTACGGAGATGACGGTGATGACCTCGACGGAGTAGACGCGTCCCGTCAGGGGGTCAATGACGAATCCGTCCCACCTGGTCACATCGATTGCCAGGTGACCTGGGTGGATCGCGGGGTAACTACGCCTGCCGGAACTCTTGCGAAGCTCCTTGCCTCGATTCTGCCGGGTGGTGTTACCGATGGCCCTCATGCGAGCCGAGAGGTACTCCTGAAGGAGCCGCTGTGGCAGATGGACGTCCCTGATCCCTTGCTGCTTCAACTGCACACGGATCTGACGTTCGACTTCCTTCTGGTTGTCGATGCTGATGTCCCCGTCGTAGCGCGAGAAGATCTCCTCGGCAATCCGGAGGAACCTTGGGTCGAGCGCGTCAAAGCCCTGGACCCCTTTGGTCTTGCGTCCGTCAACGAGTCCACGGAGACCCTCGCGCTGCCACGCCTTGACCCAGAGCCGAACGGTGCTCTCGGACACCGACTCGGAGATGAGTTCGCCTGCTTGGACTCGTCGCATGATGACCCGGTCGGCGCTTCTCTCCACGGACAGTTGGCGAGCCATCCGGCGGATGCGGACGGTCAAGCTCGCGCCGTAGCCATCACCGAAGGGGTGGAACGGTTCGCCTGGTCTGGCGAAGTCGGCGAGCCCGTCGCGGTAGCCGGTGAGGAGTTCCAAAACGACTTCGAGTCGTGCAAGGGCTTCGAGCCGGGCGGCCATGGGGAGGCTGCTCCACCAGGGTTCGAGTGCGAGATGGACACCTTGGACGCCCGTTTCGTCGGTCTCGCGTGCCTCGAGTTGGTCCCAGCGAACTTCTTCCTCATCCCCGACAACGGTCTTGACCCGTATGCCGTAGCGCTCGACGGCGAGCACAAGGACCGGTCCGTTGGGCATGAGTAGCCGCATGCCCTTGGCGATAACGACCTCTTGGCTCATGCCGTGGGCCCTTCCTGCGGCTGTGACAACGGCGTCGAGCGACTCAGGTGCTTGTCGAGGTCGCAGAGCAGGTCGCCGGCCCATACGGCGTGCCACATGGATGCTGTGACGTGGCCACCTTCGTCGTCCGCATCAAGCACAGCGCCGATGGTCCTGATGCGGGTGTCGCGCACGAGGATCGCCAACCTTGCGGCGTAATTCACGGGCTCGCGCCGGAAGCCGTGCAGCCACATGAGGTTAGCCCGACGAACACGAGTGAGCCCGGCGAAGACCTCGTACCGCCAGCCCATGCTCCGGCAGGCTGGGCCGGTGAGTTCGGCCTTGATCTTGAAGTCGTCATCCTGGCGGCGGGTGGCACGGACGTCCCACACAGTGACGAGCCCCGTGCGATCCACGCTCAGGAGGTCCGGAGTGTGCTCGAGCCGACGTTTCCCACGCTTCGCGGGCAGTCGCAGGCGCATCGGCTGCGAGACCAGCCACGTGACGTCTGGACGACGGTCAAGTTCGCGAAGGAGGTCATGCTCGAGCCCCGATTCGAGCCTGATATGGCGGCCAGTGGTGGTCGCGTAGGCGTACACCGGGACATGCCGGGACTTGGCCGTCGATTTGGGCGCTCTGACGCGCGCAAGCGAATGCGGGTCTGGAGGGTGCTCACCGTTCCAGGCTTGAGTCCCCTCGCCCACGTCAAACCACCAGTCGACGGGATCGTCGGTCAGCACCACAGGGGCTGGCTGCCTTTGGACAGGCGGAATAGACTTGGGCACGCGGCGGCACCTTCGTTTCTACGCAAGATTCATCGGGGCCGTCCACGGGGCACCTCCGTCGCAACCGGATGGTGCCCCACTTCATTGGCCTTGCCCCGAGCGTAGAACTGAGCCCAAATCGTTGTCGACGCGGTGGACGCCCGTGTCTTCCCGTCGATTATTTCGTTCCAACGGTTATCCACATGAGTCGTGCCGTCGTGCAGCCTGTGTTGAACTGACCTGCAGGAACGCAATAATCGACACCTCCTGAAGCCGGCCATTTGACCCCCTGGGAAGGATCTTCGCCATGACGAACTTCGGTCTCAGCTCCGTCGATTTCACGAACCTGATCCGAGAGATGGCGATGGAGGACGCCAAGTGCCTCAACCCGAAGTGCGACGCGAGACTGACCTACCGCGCGGCCAAGCGGGGCCGTCAGTCGCTCTACTGCGATGACGTGTGTCGCCGCTCGACGTGGCGCGCCAGGCAGAAGCTCAAGGCTGACCTTCAAGCCGTCCTCGAGGCACCCGAGATGCTCGAGCGACCTGCCACCGCGGAACAGTTGCGTGCCGCCGAGGCCAGGCTTCGATGGCTACTCGCGCGATACCCCACCGACCCAAGAGCGGATGACGAGACCGAAAGCCGCGATGTTGATCAGCTTCCGGCGGCGGTCATCTTCGCGAGGATGGACTACGACTGGACCGAGGAGGCTCTCGCTGAGGCAGGGCGATATGACGCGCGGATGCGAGTCAGGTACATGAACCGACGGAGGAGGCCGATGCCGGTGACTCCCACGATGGAGGAGCGGGGCAGGGCGGCGATCGCTCGTGAGCGACGCCTCGAGATGGAGCGTCTCCTGCTCGCCTTCGAGAGTTAGTGCGGTGCGGTTTGGTCGGACCGGTGATGACTGTCGGTGCTCTCGGTCAAACTGGGACCCGCCGCCCGGGTCGAGACAGCAGAGGGGGTGAGCAGCGATGTCGAGCGTCGCATCGAGCAGCACTGAGGAGTTGCTGCAGCACTTCCATGAGCTTCTCCACGCGCACTTCAGCGAAGTCCGGGACGCCAGGGCCGAGCTCGAGCCGGCGTCACCCGTCTTCGCCTTGGAGCACGACCTGTCGACCGATGACCTTGAACTCCTCACGCGCACTGTGCGTGACGCGATCAAGAGCCACCACATCAAGCGATATCGCCGCAGTTGGCTGCCGTTCGTCGTCTACGCCGCCGAGATGGGATATGGGTATGCCGGTGATGAGTACTGGACTACCTTCTCGTCACTGACCCCGCGCTGGGAGAGTCAGGAGCGCTCGACTGTTCGCGACTGGTTCCTCCAGTTTTCCGATCATTTCGCCGGAGCGCGTCCGACAGGGGCTTGGGCAAACCACTTCACGATCATCTCTTGGCCGATCACTCACGCTGTTCTTCCGACCTACTTGCAGCGCTACCTCGCGCAGTTGCTGTTCGAATTCAGCGGCGCGCTTACCCCGGACCTCTTAGACGATCCGGAAGCCCTCGGCGTCCGTCTGGCTCGCCGCGCGTCCAACTACACCGAGCGCTTCCGCATCTTCTGCCAGAACACCACGCTCCTCGGTCAAGTCGCGGTCGCGCTGCTCTCGGGGGATAACGAACCGACACCATACTTGTCCGCATCGACCCTAACGCGCATCGTGAATGGGCTCTCAGAGGAGTCGCAGGCCCGCCACTGGTTGAAGTCGGCCAGGGCTTCGGCTCGTCGCGTACGCGGCTTTCGTTCTGGCGAGCGGGCACCAGCCGTCGCAACCACTTCGAAGCACCTGCCCCGAGCGACCGACCCCCGACTCTTCCTTCGCTACGACGAGGGGTGGAAGGCCTTTGCTGAGCTTCCGGACCTCACGGTGCTCGGAGCCGAGAGTCACGACATCTATAGCCAGCTCCGGATGTCCCGCGCCACGGTGAACGGAGGTACTCGTCCGATCCCCCCGAGCGGCTTGCTGTATGCGGGGCAGGAAGTGCGCCTCGCCCGCTGGCCCCGCCCAGACCAACCGTTCCTGCAGCTAGATCGGGGCGATGTCGCCACGAACGGAATCCTGGGGGCACAATGCGTCATCACGAAAGGACCTTGGTGGCTATTCCGACGCCAGGGCTCTGGTCTTGCGGTTGAGGTCAAGGGCAAGTTCGTCCGACCCGGACACCGCTACGTGCTCATCGGCGCCGAGACGCTCGGTGCCCCCGCGGTGCCGTGCGCCGAGACCACCATCGAGGCGGCCGATGTCAAGGCCTACGACTTCCAAGTACCGCCGCAGCTCAGCGAAACCGAGGAATCCGCCCTGCTGACGGCCGGACTGTCCGTTGTATCGCACGTCGCGATCCGACCCGTGGGCATCGTGGCTAGTGCTTGGGATGGTGAAGGCGAGGTGGAGTGGCTGGCGGGAGAGCCGGCCATGCTCGGCATCCGCTCCGACCTGGTCCCGAAACGAGCACAAGTCGTCATCGCTGGCAGCGTCTACTTCCTTGAGTGGACGGCGGGCGAGGCCGAGTTGCTGTTCACGCTCGAGGGCCTGCCCATGGGCACGCACGAACTCAACGTGGCTCTGCTGGGTGAAGGTGATCGCCCACTCGCCTCGGGTGCGTTGGTCGTCACCATCCGTGATCCCCAGGTCCGTCCGGAAGGCGCCTCAATCGGGGAGGGCATCCGCCTGCTCGCTAACCCGAACCGGCCGACCATGGCCGAGCTTTGGGACGACCGAGCCGTCATCACCGTCGATGGACCAGTCGGTACTGAGGCTGACCTCAGGGTCACTTTGTTGGACGAGCGGTCTCAGTCGAAAGCCGAACTCAAGCGCTCCTTGCGTTTGCCGCTCGAGGAGGCTGACTGGCGCCTCGTAGCCAAGACTGTTCGGACCAACCAACGCTTCACCGATGCTTACGACAGCGCAGAGTCCTGCGTTGTCTCGGTGGTGCGTGACGGCGTCGGGTTTGCGACGCTGACATGCGAGCGAGGCTTCCAACCACTCAGGTGGCGGTTCGCTCGCAACCACGACGGACAGGTAACGGCGACCCTGATCGACCGTACGGATGGCGGCACGACGAGCCTCGACTTCTACGACGTTGAAGCACCTCTGAAGGCCATTCCGAAGGAAGCTGCAGGCACCCTCGCCGTGCCGCCTCGTGGTGGTCTCGCAGTCGCGACGGCGGGCGATGCGGTGGCCGCCGCGATTTTGCCGACCAACCCCAACGCCATGCTCCGGCTGCCGAGAGCGCGCCCGGTTGTCACAGCGACGTCCCATTCACCTCGTGAGGTGCTGAGGCTAGCCGAAGGGCATCAACGGTGGCTCGGTGCGGACCTTCCGGCCGACCCGTTTGCCACCTACCAGAAGCAGTTGATCGGCGACGCCATCGCCGGGGCGATCGGCGCGCTCATCGGGGGCAGCCGCTGGGCCGCCGTCGAGCGAAAGCTGATTGGAGCGCCCGACGCCTGCGACTACCTCGACGGCATGCAGGACGCGGTGGGCATTTCGACCGAGCACAAAGCGCTTGCCTCGACCATCGCCTTTAGCCTTTACAGGTGGCTCAAGCCAGAGGATCTGCTTTCCGGATTCCACGAGGTCATCTCGCCTTACTTGGCCGGCTACGGCCTGAAGGGGCGACCCTCGACGCCACGCTTCCTTCTCATGCTCGCTGGGCGGCCGGGCTACATCACTGAGTGGGATTCGGGCGGGAGCATGTTCATTCTCGAACGGGTGCTCCAGTCGCCGGTGCTCTACCGCGCAGCTCGCTTCGCCGTCCTCGGTACGAGGGCACTCAACGACGCCGAAGGTGTGGAGCGCGGCTTCTGATGAAACTCACCAAGCTGACCGCAGACATAGCGTCCTATCTCGCCGTCGAGACACTTGGCCTCGATCCGGAAGCCGTCGCGCTGACGTCCACCGAGGGCATTGCCGTCTCGCTGCGCCGGGCCGCTTCGTTCATGTGCCCGACCAGCCCCGGCAGGCTGGTCGACGCCGTGCTCGGTGCCCTCGGGCCACTCGACAGGGATGACCTCCAGCGAGACGAGATCGTCCAGTTGCTCGACCAGCTAGTGGCCTCGGGTGACCTGCTGGAGTTGCGGCACGAGAGCGGTCGATCAACGCGATTGCTGTACCTCGCGCCGCCGTCGTTCATTGAGCGCGTGCCAGGCACCTACCTGCTCCTGGGTGTGCGTCCCTTCGGCGCCCCCTTGATCAGCGACGAGTTGGCGGGCGCGATCGAGTACGAGGGGCACACCCGAATCCTGACGTTGGACCTCGCCGACGCCGAGATCGAACTGCGTTCGCGCGGACTGAAGCAGGTGCCGAAAAGGCGATGGGTGAGTACTCCGAGTGTCGAGACGCCGGTCGACCTCATTGAACGGCACCGTGCCCGACTGAGCGTCGAGGCCGAAGCGGGTGAACTGGATGGCCTCCAACTGCTCGATCCGGAGCTGAAGGTGCGCTACTACCGAGGGCGTTGGCGGGCGCCTGCATCTACCGATACCGGCGACTTCGTGGCTCGTCGGCCACAGGCATACGGCGCCGACCTTTGGTGCCTGGTCCGTTTCGAGGCTGGTGTACCGATGCGCCTCATGGAGTTTCCGGTAGCCGATCCCGTCGTCCCCGGCCGCGACGAGGCCTGGCGCTACCAGGCGGCGATCGACGCCCAGCGCGGCACACCGCAGGAGTTCCGCATCAGGCGGGGTGCCCGCCCAACTGATCACGTGGCACTCGACTTCTTCTCACCGCTCCCCGGATTCGCTGAGCGCTACGTTCAGTTCGCGGGGCTCGCCCTGGCGAAGACCCCCGGAGCGCTGTTCTCCTTCCGCCTGCCCGCTGAGGCAGTGGACAACGTGACCGAGTTCCTGACTGACTTGCTTTGGATGACCTACCAGGAGGACAGCCGTGGCGACTGAAACGCCCACCATCGCTGAGACGATTGACGAGATCCAGGCCGCCCTGCGCGACTACATCGAGGCGACGTACCACGTCGGTCACCCGACGGTCGTTCAACAGCGACGACAACTCCTGACTCTTGAGGGCGTGCTGTTCAAGGCGCCGTACATCGAGAGCACGCCGCGCTACCAGACGAACCGACGGTTCAGTGAACTTGATGTCGACCCGGAGATCCACACCTTGTTTGGGATGCTCACCCAGAAGATGGGCGACCTCGACCGACTGCTCTACGACCCGCCCTACACCCACCAGGCCGAGGCGCTGGAGTGGACCTCGCGGGATGGCAAGAGCCTGGCCATCACGACGGGCACCGGTTCTGGCAAGACCGAGTCGTTCTTGCTCCCCATGCTCGCCAAGCTGGCGACAGAGGCGGCACACCGACCGACGTCGTTCTCCGCGCCTGCCGTCCGCGCCCTAATCCTCTACCCGATGAACGCCCTGGTGAACGACCAACTAGGTCGTCTACGCCTGCTCCTTGGTGATCCGCGCGTCACGACGCAGTTCAACGCGTGGGCTGGTCGTCCGGCACGGTTCGCTCGCTACACCAGCCGCACGCTCTACCCGGGCGTCCGCACCGTCAAGAAGGACCAGCAGCGCCTCGGCTCCATCGAGGACTTCTACATACTCTTGATCGACCAGGCTGCCGACCCGAGCGCGCCGGGGCACGCGCATGCGAAGGCGCTCAAGGCAAAGCTGGAGCAGCGGGGCAAGTGGCCCGCCAAGCCCGATCTCAAGAAGTGGTTCGGGCCGAAGGGTTCGCGCTGGAAAGACCCCAAGACCGACGAGTTCATCCGCGCCGTCATGCAGCCAGATGACCCGGAACTGCTGACCAGGCACGAGGTGCTGGCTGCACCGCCGGACGTACTCATCACCAACTACTCGATGTTGGAGTACATGCTCATGCGGCCACTGGAGCGGCCGGTGTTCGACCACACCCGACAGTGGCTGGCCGACAACCCCGAAGAGAAGTTCCTCCTTGTGGTCGATGAAGCGCACCTGTATCGGGGGGCGGCTGGTGCCGAGGTAGCGCTGCTCTTGCGCCGGCTACGTTCGAGGCTTGGGATCACGCCGGAGCGGCTGCAGGTGATCACCACCAGCGCCTCCTTCACGACCCCGGAGTACGCACGCGGCTTTGCCGCCCAGCTCACGGGCAAGGACTCGGACGCCTTCCGTACCGTGACGAGCCAGTGGGCGCTTCGGTCCGGCGCCACGGCCGGAACGGCCGCTGACGCGTCGCTACTCGCGAACGTGCCGTTGGAGGACTTCTACTCAGGTGACTCAGACGCTGAGCGGGCAGTTGCCGTCGCTAGCCTGCTCGACAAGCGCGGCGTCGCGGCCCACGACCGCGGGATCGGCGAATTGCTGGACCAGGCACTTAGCTCGTACGGCCCGATGAATCTGCTCGTCAACGAGACGATGCTGAAGGCGCAGCCGGTCAGTGAGTTGGGGCAGGTGATCTTCCCAGGCATCGATGCGGAGCAGGCGGACAAGGCCGTGACCACACTGGTCGCGCTCGGCAGCGCAGCCCGAAAGACACCCGATGAGGCGGGTCTGCTCCCGTGCCGCGTGCACGCCTTCTTCCGGGGTCTGCCCGGGCTGTGGGCCTGTATCGATCCGGAGTGCGTTGCGGTCGACCGCAGCGAGCTTCCACCCGGCCTCGGCCCTATCGGCAAGCTGTACGCCCAGCCTCAAGCCACCTGTGACTGCGGTGCTCGGGTATTCGAGTTCTACACGTGCCGTCACTGCGGCTCGGCCTACGCCCGGGCGTACACCGACAACGTGCAGGACCCGGACTTCTTGTGGCATGAGCCGGGCGGTGCGTTCCAGACCACCAGTGGCTCGATCCCCGAACTGTTTCCGCTGGACATCCTCCTCGAGGAGCCCTCCGCGGTCCAGGTGGAGGTCGCCGAGATCGATCTTGTGACTGGTCGGCTCCGGACCGACCATCCGCCGACGCGCAGTCGCGTCGTATTCCTCCCGACGCTCAGAGCCGGCGAAACCGTCACCAGCGACGATGATGAGGACGACAGCGACGATCAGGCCGAGGCCAACGGCGAGTTCAAGCCGTGCGGCGTCTGCGGTCAGATGGCAGGCTTCGGACGCTCCTCGGTTCAGGACCACCAAACCAAGGGTGATCAACCGTTCCAGGCGCTGGTGACCCGGCAGATCGAGGTTCAGCCGCCGAGCGCTCCCTACTCGGACTTCGCCCCGCTCCGGGGCCGCAAGGTGCTGGCGTTCTCCGACTCGCGGCAGGTCGCCGCTCGTCTGGCGCCCAACCTGCAGGCCTACTCGATGCGCGATGTGATTCGTCCGCTCATCCTCAAGGGCTGGACCGACCTTGCCGCTCAGCCGGGTATCGGCGCGCAGATCAGTCTGGAGCGCCTCTACCTGGCGGTAATGGTCGGCGCCAAACAACTCAAGGTGCGATTGCGCCCTGAGTTGCGACAGTCCGAGTCCCTTCACGTCGTGGGCGACGTCGGAGAGGCTGTCGACAAGGGTGCGCTCACTGGCGACGTTGCCGCCGTGATGGAACTGCTCATGCTGACGGCACAGCCGCCGCAGGCCTTGCTGCGTGCCATGTACGCCACGCTGACGGACAAGTACTACGGCCTTGCATCGCTCGGCCTGGCATCTCTGCGCGAGAAGGCCAGCCTGACGGACGGACTACTCGCCAACTTGCCTGCTATTCCCGACGTGGCGACCACAGACGAGGAGCGCTTGGCCCTTCTTCGTCTGTGGCTCGCGCAGTGGGCAACCCCGGCACGCGGCATCTGGTTCCCGGGGATGACCCAGGAATGGTGGCGGCAGAAGGGCGGCGTCAAGCCGCACTCGGGCAAGTTCCAGACGATCGAGCGGTCGCTCGGCACTCCGGCCGCAAGGAAAGTCTTCAAGGACTCGTGGCTGCCGACGATCCTGCCGAAGTTCTGCGAGATGCAGGGCAACAAGTACCGGCTGCTTGCGGGCAACGTCGCGCTGGATGTCGGGGGGCTGTGGGGCTACTGCGAGCGCTGCCGCTTCACGCAGCGCCCGTTCCCCGGCTCGTTTACGTGCGTGAGCTGTGGCGCCGATAGGGTGCGCACGCTCGATCCTGAGGCGGACGAGGTCTTCCAGGCACGTAAGGGCTACTACCGGGAGAGTGCCGAGCGCGCCCTCAATACCCCCGACAAGCCGATCATGAGCATCATCGCAGCCGAGCACACCGCCCAACTCAACGCGGCGCAGTCCGACGCGGTCTTCTCCCGTGCCGAGGAGTACGAACTACTGTTCCAGGACGTCAACGTCGGGTTGCCTCGTCCGGGCGAGCAGGAGCGAGCGGCCATAGACGTGCTCTCCTGCACAACCACGATGGAGGTCGGTATCGACATCGGCAGCCTGTCCGGTGTCGCGCTCCGCAACATGCCGCCGTCGCGAGCCAATTACCAGCAACGAGCTGGTCGGGCTGGGCGTCGCGGCAACGCGGTTGCCACCGTCATCGCCTTCGGCAGTGCCGATACGCACGATGACCACTACTTCCGCAATCCCGATCTCATGATCCGCGGTGACGTGGACGACCCGATCCTGACGTTGGACAACGACGAGATCGCCCGTCGTCACGTCATCGCGTACCTGCTGCAGCGCTACAACCAGGCTCGGTTGCCGCAGATCGATCCCCAGGACCAGCCGCAGCTGTTCGAGGTGCTCGGCACAGTGCGAAGCTTCGTCGGCACGACGTCGCCCCTCAACCGCGCCGACTTCGAGGAGTGGCTGAACCAGAACGAGTCCGATCTCAGCCGGGATGTGGACTCGTGGCTACCGTCGGAACTGAAGCCCGAGGATCGCCTGACGATCCTCGACGAGTTGGTCACCAAGACCCTCAACGAGATCGACAAGGCCCTGGATCTGGAGCCTGACGGCAAGCTCCCGGAGCCAGAGGAAGGCGACGCCACTCCTGACGACGAGGAAGTCGAGGAGGGCGATTCAGGCGAGGACGGCGCGGCGCTTCCCAGCGAGCCGCGCAGTCAAACGAACCTTCTCGACCGCCTGCTCTACAAGGGCGTTCTGCCTCGCTACGCGTTCCCAACGGACGTCGTCGCCTTCCACGTCTTCGACCGCGACAAGTCTGAGCCGTTCCACACTGAGTTCCGGTACGCCCCGAGCCAGGGCCTGCCCATCGCCCTCAGCCAATATGCCCCGGGCAAGGTGGTCTGGATCGACAATAAGGAGTGGACCTCCGGGGCGATCTACGCTCCGATGCACAAGGAACGCTTCCAGGCATGGCGCGACAAGTGGCTGTACTTCGAGTGCCAGGTGTGCCACTACGCCAAGCACTTCCCGTACGAACAGGCAGAGCGCGGCGAGGAACGTGACTGTCCCGCGTGTGGAGCGGTCGACAAGTTCGGCAAGGCGATGAACTGGATGCGTCCGCCGGGGTTCGCTCACCGCGCCAACGATGAGCCCGGCACCAGTCCAGATGACGCGCCAGCAAACAGCTATGCGACGCGCGCCAAGTTGGTAGCGGAAGGTCCCGAGGAGGAAGAGGCTTGGGACCACGTCACGCCCCGTCTGGAGCAGACGTACCGCCGCGACACCCTTCTGGTCACCAATACCGGACCACGCAGCGAGGGCTACACCTACTGCACGCGGTGCGGCCTCATCGAGCCGACCAAGGGCGCGAGCGGCGTCGTGTCTGGAACCCACCCGAAGCCGTACCCGGACGAGCGGGAGCCAGACTGCCAGGGATCGGCCTCGACGCGCGGACTGGTGCTCGGCACTGATTTCATCTCGGACGTCCTTCTGGTCCGGCTGAAGGTCGAGGCGCCTCTGACGCTGCGCCCGGAACTGCTCTCGACCCAAGTGGCGCTGCGAACGATTGCAGAGGCGCTGACGATCGCGGCGACCGGCGAACTCGACGTCGACGCGAGCGAGTTGCAGGCCGAGTATCGGCCAGCGCTGACGCCGGCCGGTAACCGTGGCCTTGAGGCAGAGATCTACCTCTACGACACGCTGGCAGGTGGCGCAGGCTTCACGCGCCGAGTGCACGGGTATGGACTCTCGATCTTCAAGAAGGCGCTGGAGCGCCTGGAGACCTGCCCAGCTGACTGCGACGCGTCCTGCTACCGGTGCCTGCGAAGCTTCCGGAATCGCTTCGAGCACGGGCTGTTGGACCGCAAGGTCGGGGTAGCGCTCCTGCGGTACGTACTCGACGGCACGATGCCGAGCCTTGACGATGTGCGGGTGAGTCAGTCGATCGACAAGCTGCTGGCGGACCTCGACAGCCGTGACATCAACGGCTTTCAGTTCCTGAAGAACGAACCGGTTGAAATCGCCGGCTTGGGCACGATCACTGCACCGCTACTGGCCCGTGGCAAGGGCAAGGATCGCATTTTCTATATCCAGAGTCCGCTCACCCGGGACCGGCCGCCGACGCAGGAAATCTGGGACGCCAAGGAACTCGGCGGCGTCCCGGTGTATCCGGTCGATGACATGGTTGTGATGCGGAACCTGCCCGTGGCGAGTCAGCAGGTACTCAAGTGGCTGAGCTGAGCGAGCCGAGGGTGTACGAGACGGGGGTCGCCTCGGGGCGAGCACTCCTCTCCGATGCGCCCGCGATGTGGAGCTATTCGTCGCTCAAGGACGTTGAGGGATGCCCTCGTCGTTACGCCCTCTCCCGTGCGGACTATCCGGATCTGTGGGAGCAGCATGGCTATCCGCGCCTGCCGATTCCGGCGGCGATCCGCGGCGATGTCGTCCATAGCGCTCTGGAGATCATCGTCAAGGCGCTGGTCAAGGCGGGGTGCACGTCAACTCGCTCGGCCGAGGGCGTGGCGGTACTACGTGGACTCGGCGGCTACACAAAGGTCGCGGAGGACGTGCTCGCCAAGCAACTGGCCCGGTTCGACGGAAACCCCCGCCTCACCAGCGACCGGCGCGATCAACTCACCCGCCACCTCACGGATTTCGTGCCGCAAGCGCGTGAGCAGATCCAGACCTACCTGAACCGGATGGAACTCCACCCGTCAGCGGTGCCTGGGCCGAATACGCCACCGCGCGACCCCGCAGTGCGCTATCGCGCGCGCACTGGTGACCACCCGGAGAAGGAACTGGTGGCGGAGTCACTTCGACTGAGGGGACGCATCGATCTGCTCAGCGTCGATGCGGACGGCGCCCAAATCACCGACTTCAAGACAGGCGCCAAAGACCCGGCGCATCAGGATCAGCTCCAGATATATGCCCTCCTCTGGAACGAGGACAACCTCGTCAACCCGGACGGACTCGCGGTGACCGAGCTTATCGCAGCCTATCCGAGTCATAACGTCGCATCCGCAGCGCCGACTGCTGAGCAACTGTCCCGGCTCCGTACCGGAGTGGCGACCAGGGTCGAGGCGGCTGATGCTGCCGCTAGCGCCGACGATCCGGTGGCGATCCTTGGCGACCACTGTGGCCTGTGCAGCGTCCGAGGGCTGTGCGACACCTACTGGACAAGTGGCACCACTGCGACGACCAAGGTGCCTGAAGGAACCTGGTACGACCTCGCGGGGACCGTCGTGCGTGAGCACGGCGTCAGGAGCTTCGTGCTCCAAGAAGCGAAGACCAGCGCCGAAGTGTTAGTTCGGACGCCGACACCTTCGTACACCGTCCCGATGGATCGAGATATCCGAATCCTCGGTGCTCGCCGGGTGGTGGGTCCAGACGAAGAGGGAGCGCTCATCGCCGCGGTAGCCAGCGTCTCCGAGGTTCTCGAACTGGGCGAGTAGGGCGCTTACGCCTCGCGGACGGCGGTTCGGAGCGCGCCAATCGGCAACGCCTCTTCATCGATGGGCATGGGCACGCGAGCGCCGTGCCGAACGGGACGCACCAGGCGGTTCGCCCGCATCGACTCCCGGACATGTTCCTGCGCCGCACGCCGACGGGCCCAGCGCTCGAACCACCACCTCGCCACCGCCTCGCCGTTGTCAGAGCGCTCGAGGTCGAGCAGGTATGTCGGCTCCTCATCCACACCAAGCGAGTAGTCACGGACGTTCTCGACCAGAGGCACGCCGTACAGGATGCGCTCACGCCCGTGCTTCAGTAGCTCGTTCGTCGGCCATCCGAGTGCCGCGAGACCCAGCCGCACCTTGCGCAGTCGTGGGCTGACGCCTTCGCCAAACAGGCTGTTGACGCGGACGAGACGACCACTGTGCACGCAGAGCCGCACAAGCGCGTCGACCGTGGCGTCCGAGAAATGCGACGTCCCGAACGAACGCGAACGCCCAAGCTCGTAGAAGCCCATCCGCGAGTCCTCGGCACCACCCATCGTCGAGGCGGGCCAGAACAGTCGGTTGTACTGGCTGGAGCCCGTGCCATAGAGCGACGTGGTGCCAACGAACGACAATCGGGCTTCACGGGTGATCGGTCGCCCGGCCATGGCCGAGGCGATCTCGCTGGGTCGCGCGTACTTCGTCCGGTAGGCAGCGAGCACCGTGGGAGACACAGCCATGGCGCCGACGAGCTTGCCCGCCGCCAGCGCGTTGTATGGCGCGACGGCACCGCAGACCGTCAGGTCCGCGATAACCGTACCCACCCGCTCACCACGAGCGCGTCTGACCAGTCGCCCGATCTGCGTCCTGGCCTTGGGGTCAGCCAGCGCCCTCTTGAGTCCATCCAGGGTGGCTGTGGTGCCGAGGTAGCCGCCAACCAGCGCCTGGATCTCGAGCGTCTCGGCGAGTAGTTTCGACCGTTTCGACCGGAAGAGATGGGTCTCAGCTCGCGCCACCCATGCATCTGTCTCGATGTTGCGGACTTCGCGGACCACACCCGCGCGGTGGTGCTTCGCGCGGTGCCTTTCTGCATCCGCCTTGAGGCGAGCTACGACGTCCGGCGAGGGCTTCTTGAGGTCGCCTGGTTGCAGCACACCGTCGCGCAGGAGGTCGTCAACATAGATCTCGTCGCGCTGCGTCTCGATCCGACGAGCCAGCCACTGCGCCACCCGGGCCGTCGGCTCCGCCTCGATGGCGCCGACGAACTGCTTGGTGTCCCATCCCATCCAGTTGTCGCGCTCGGCGATCTGGACCACCGGGCTGGAGATCGCGGCAATCCCGATCACCGCGTGGTACTCAGCAGCGGCGTCCCGGATCAGGATTGGCATGGAGCGGCCGGGCACTGTCGAGTAGGCGTTCGACCACGTGTGGCGGAAGTATCGCCAGATGTCGTGGAGCTTGAAGCCCGTCAGTTCACAGATGCTGTCACTGTCCACGACTTGCACGTACGGCTGGATGGTGTCGCTAGCCTCAGGGCGCTCAGTGAGCGCGTCGGCTAGTTCGCGGCCGTCGCGCATCAGGTTGAAGACCGACACCAGCCTGCCGTCGTGCTGATGGCTGCGCTCCATGCTGCTCACGAAGCGTCGCACGCTCGGTTGCCGCAGCTGGGCGTCGCGACGCAGGTGTTCCTGACGGCGGATGCGGGCCTTCTCCGTTTCCCGATCCGCCTGCGCATCGGGCTGGCTGAGCAGCGGACCGTACTTGTCGACCTGGACGGTCCAGCCCTGGTCGACGAGGTCAACGACAACGTGGGCAGCAGCGGTCAACGTCGGCTTGTTGTAGAGGTCCGTCAGCCCCGCAGCCGTGAACCAGAACGTGTGGTCGCGCGGTGTCTCGGGGTCAAATCGGACGCGGGCCAGAAGCGCGCACAGGCTGATGAAGCCGCGACGCTCCGCTGAGGTGGCGCCAGCGGGCAGAGTGAGGGGAACGTACTTCGCGTCTTCAGTCATGACTTCTGCAGCATCCGTCCGTAGGTGCTGCTCCATGTGTGGACGAGGTCGTCGAGTGGCTGTCCGGCCCGCTCCAACTGCACCGCGCTGCGCGCGAAGGACAGCAGGAACAGTTCGAGCGAGGTGCGGAGTGCGGCTGCTGCCTCGCCCTCAATGGCCTGCAACGGCTGGTACAGCGCCGCGAATGCCGGGTGGTCAGCGTTCATTGTCAGGTCGAGTGTGCGATCGGCCAGGGCCGAGTGGAACATCGTCTCTATTGGCAGCGCCTCCGACCCCAACCGATACTGGATAGCACCGGGCCGGCCCGGCGCCGAGATCACCGGCAGATCCGGGTCGGCTGCCGCCGCGATACGGCAGGAGGCCTCAGCGGCTGCCTGGAACTTGACGTCCTCGAATGCCTGACGCACGCGGGCGTTGAGCATCCGAGCGATGGATTCCAACTCCGGCTCGATCGCCTCGCGAAGCGTCGCCGAGGGCCTGATCCCTTGCTTGTTGATCGTGATGCCGAAGTGCTCATCAAGGCGCGGGTCGAACTCGACCTCGCACCGCCACCAGTCGTCGTAGTTCTCCTTGCGCTTGCCGCCCATCAGGTACCACCCGCTGGCGATCTCTCTTCCGGCGCGCAAGATCGAGACGCCCCCACTGCCGACAATGCCAGCGCGACGCTTGGTGACGTTGTCGAGGTGGTGCCAGCGCTCGACCGGAAGCATGGCGAATCGAACCGTCACGATGGCAGTGCCGCCGCCTACTGTCTCTAACTCGTAGTGGAGTTGCTCGAAGGCGAGGCGCGCCGATGCTCCCTCGACCTCGGCGGTCAGCATGGTGGGGTCGACCGCCTCTACTGGCGTTCCGTTGATCGTCAGGCGCAGACCCGAGGCGATGAAGCGGCGGTACATCCGCCCTAGCTCACGATGCAGCGATCGATCCAGCCAGACCAGACGCCGATACTCGATCCGGTCGCACTGCATCCAGCGCACGCGGCAGCCCGACGCGGAAGTACCGCGTGGTCCGCGGTGCGCAACAAGTGTCGGATCGCTCCCCGCCACGATGGCATCCACATCGAGGGCGACTGTGCGCTCATAGCCGCCATGCCGCCACGCGGTCACCTCGACGCGACGTGCTTGGCTGAGACTCGCCGCTGGGAGCCCCATGCCGAACCGCCCAAACGATTGACGGGCGTCGAACCGAGATGAACCGCCAAACCGCAGGCAGATTTCCAACTCGGCCTTTGACATGCCACAGCCGTTGTCCTCGACAACAATCTCGGGGAGGGCATCCGCACCGTCGCGGCTAATCCGGATGGCCACCTCGGATGCCGACGCTTGTAATGAGTTGTCGACCAATTCAGCAAGCGCAGTGGAGATGCTGACGTAACCGGACTCGCGCACCGCGCGGATGAAGTTCGAGGAGACCAGCAGGTCGTCGACTCGGGGAGCGTGTCGGCTCATGGTCCTCCTCAGGGCAAACTCCGTTGCTTCAGAGTAGCTCTCTGAAGGGCAGGATGTCATCCTGACGGCCCGCCCGAGTTGCCGCGCCACGTCCGAGTCGAGACGGTCACCGTGATCCGCTTGGTTTTTGCCGGTTCAGTGAGGTCGAGGCCCTGTCCGTTGGCGAGCACGAGGCGCACCGTCGGGCGAGCGGCGCCGGCTGCCATGACATACGGCTCCGCCTTGGCCAGCCAGACAAGTGTCCCGGTGCGCTGAAGATCGAATGCCACCTGGTGGCCCGTGGTCGTCATCGTGAACAGTCGATCCGAGACGGCCGAAGCTTCGATCGTGTCGCCCGCGAGGGAATCAGGCGTGGGCGAGAACGACTTCAGCGAGTTGATCCCGAGCACCTGCAGCGTGGCGATGTCTTCGCCTTCGAGGCGAGTCAGGATGGCCCGAATCTCGTCGGGGGTCTGAAATGCGGCCATGAGTCCTATGATTCCGCACCGATCCCTGGCCCTTGGCCTCCGGTGGCCAGAGAGGGTCCGCATCGCGCTCAGAAGCCGCTGATCAACCGATCTGCCGTCCAGATTCTCGTCTGCCACCAACTGGAAGGCGGGCGCGCGGGCGACCCGGGCGCGGCCGGACCGCATCCTGCGAGACCGAACGTAAAGTTCATCGGGCAAGAGTTCAATCTTGGCTGCATCTCGACAAATCAGAAGCCGCCGTCACGCGCCATGTTGTTGAACCGGCTGTAGTGACCCTGGAACGCCAGGACGATGTCCTTGGTCGGGCCGTTTCGGTGCTTGGCCACGATCACGTCGGCCTCACCGTCGCGCTCGGGATCGGAGCGGTCGCGGTGCAGCAGGATCACCATGTCAGCGTCCTGCTCGATCGAGTTGTGTACGGCGATGCCGTTGGCGATGAAGTTGTGACAGTCGAGCACCGTCGCGTCGAAGACCTCCTCGACACCATCGACCTCGACTGAGACGACCTCGTCCCAGAAGACATCGTTGGTCGCCGTCATCTCGAGGTCCGCATCCCCTAGGACCTCCGCAACCCGAGAAAGGCGCGATCGGGAGGGAGCAGACGCATAGAGGGCGGAACCGCAGTACTGCATGCCGAGCCCCGCCTGGAACTCTCGGGTCGTCATACCGCGCGCCGCCATCGACTCCCGAACGTCGTCCCAGACCGCCTTCGGCACGGTGTCCACATTGGCGTTCGCCGTTGTCGCACGCACGATGTCGAGAAGGCGCGCCGCCGAAACACCACGCTCCCCGTGGACGCCAATCTCCTGCAGGAAGCGCCGTTGGCTGTCCACTCCGGAAATATCGATGGTGTAGCCGGGGCGATACCCGGCCTTCTTCGTCGTCCGCAGACGCGTCTGGATACCGAAGCGCAGGAGCAGACGAGTCAGGTCATCGACGAGGCGGCGTGACGTAGAGGCGTAGTAGATCCGGCCGCCACGCTCGTCCTTGCGAACCGTCACAGAGCCATCCGTCGCCCACAGGTGGCGGATGAAGAGTGAGATCTGCTGCTTCGGCAGGCTGAACAGTTCGCGCGGGAGGAACTTCTCGTGTGACCGAGCGCCGAAGAGGCCAAGTTCGTCGAGCCACTCCGCGATCGGGTTGCGGACGCCATGAGTGAGCTTGAACGGGGCACGAAGCCGCAACGTGGTGCAGCCCGCCTGCGGGTAGTCGTCGCGGACGGCAGCGACCCCGAAGACCATGGCCGCCTTGGTCACGGCCTCCAGGTTGTGCTCGTCGATGCTGGCGTAGCGGATCGGCTGGCGGCGCACAAAGGAACCGTCACCGATCAGGTGCGCCAGCAGGATGACTCGACTGTCATCCCAGTGCGCCACCTCGAGCGGAGACGGCACGTGCCGGGGAACCGCGATGCGATCACCGGTCCGCAGCGCCGCGAGCGGCTCCCAGCCGTCGTAGGTGAGGAAGGGGTGGTTCTCGGTGGCGCGCACCGTCTTGCCGCTGGCAAGGGTGAGCCGCAGAACGGGCGCCATGCCGGTGGAGAACGCGTGCGTCATGGTGCGCTTGGTGTACCGCAGCCCGTCATCCAAGGCCCACACGGTGATGTCTCGTTCACCGCTGGCGTGCAGTTCACCGATCGTGGTCTCGGCGCCGGTGTCAGCCCGCAGGATGCGTGCATCACCCGGCAGACATCCCGATTCACGAAGGTCGGACATCTGCGGCCGCTTGTCGGTTCGCTGCTCCGGGCCACGGTTCAGCTGGCTGATCGCGATGACCGGGACCTCGAGTTCCTTGGCGAGCAGCTTGAGCGCTCGCGAGAACTCGGCGACCTCTTGCTGTCGTGACTCGACCTTCTTGCCCGAGCTCATCAGCTGGAGGTAGTCGATGATGACCATCTTGAGGTTGTGCTGCTGCTTGAGCCGGCGGCACTTGGCCCGGATCTCCATCAGCGACATGTTCGGGCTGTCGTCGATGAACAGCGGGCTGTCGGAGATCTTGCCCATGATCCGCGCGAGCTTGTTCCACTGGTCCTGGCTCTTCAGACCCTTGCGCAGGTCCTGGAGCTGGATCGTCGCCTCGGCGGACAGGATGCGCATCGTGATCTCGGTGCGGCTCATTTCGAGCGAGAACACCGCGGTCGCCATGTTGTGCTTGATCGCGGCCGCCCGGGCGATGTCGATTCCGAGCGTTGACTTGCCGACGGCAGGCCTCGCCGCGATGACGATCATCTGCCCGGCGTGCAACCCGTTGGTCAGCTCGTCGAGTTCGAGGAACCCGGTCGGCACGCCGATGAACTCATCGGTGCGCCCCGCCGCCGCCTCGATCTCCTCCATCGTCTCGTTGAGCAGCTCACCCAGCGCGTGGTAGTCCTCGCCGCCGCGCTTCTCGGCCACCGAGTACACCTCGGCCTGGGCGCGGTTGACGATCTCGTCGATGTCCCCTTCGCCCTGCCCGTAGCCCATCTGCACGATGCGGGTGCCGGCCTCGACGAGCCGCCGCAGCACCGCCCGCTCGTGGACGATCTCGGCGTAGTACCCGGCGTTGGCCGCCGTCGGCACCGACTGGATCAGCTGGTGCAGGTACGCCTGCCCCCCGACTCGGGTGAGGTCACCGCGCTTCCCCAGCTCATCGGCGACGGTGATCGCATCGGCAGGCTCGCCACGACCGAAGAGGTCGAGGACGGCATCAAAGATCAGTTCGTGTGCCGGGCGGTAGAAGTCGTGCGACTTCACGGCTTCGAGGCAGTCGGCGATCGCGTCCTTGTTGAGCAGCATCGACCCGAGCACCGACTGCTCGGCGTTGAGGTCCTGCGGGGGAAGTCGGTCGTCGGGCGGCCCGTCGGAGGGGGCGCCGTACGACGCGTTCAACTCCGCAATGGACACTGCACACCTCTTCCGAACTAGCCCTGATGATGATCGGTTCGAGCGGCCCGCTCACCGGCCCGACGCCCTGTGAACAGCACATCAGAGGCCACCGACACTCCACCGACGAGCCACGGTAAGCGCTGCCACGAGGTGCCCGACACCACCCGTGTGCACAACCTGTGGACAAGGTGTGCAAAACGCCGAGCCTCGATGTGCACACTCGGTGGACAACCCTGTGGATGGCGCGGTGAAGATCCGAAACACAGGCGGCTGACCTGCGCAAACGCCACCCACGTCATGTGGAGTGAAGAAACTTTCGGGCGTGTCTCATCCACATGGCGTGCGTCACCCCGCGGCCAGGAAATCATCCTTACCAGTCGGTAGCAGTCGGTGCGGAGCCGCCCCTGTGGATGATCGGGATGCGGTGTCGGCGAACATCCGTGGCCCTGGTGGGCAGCACGTCGGACGCCCCCGGGGATCAGCCGGTGCGGCCGTACCGCCCCGCCGCCCGAGCCCGCGCCTTGGCCGCCTCGACCTCGCGGTCCTTGGGCGGCGCCGTCGTCACGAGGTCCCCGAGCAGGTGCGCGGTGATGTGCGCGATCTCCTCGACGGCCCGGTCGAAGGCCTCCTGGTTCGCCTGCGACGGCTTGGTCGTCCCACTCACCTTGCGCACGTACTGCAGCGCCGCGGCGCGCACCTCGTCCGTGGTCGCCGGGGGCTCGAAGTTGTTCAACGGTCGGATGTTGCGGCACATGCACCCACGGTAGGCCGACCACGGCACCAAACGCACGGCATCCACGCACGGCGACGGCACGGCATCCGGCCGCACCACCGCCCACCCAAGGCGTGCCAAACCTCACCTGAAATGCCCGCGAAACAGGGCCAAGATGGTGACCATGAGGATCATCAGCGTCGATGAACTGGGCCGACTGTTCGCTTCCCTGCAGGGCAAGCCGCGGGTGGTGGTCTCCGGGAACGTCGCCGTCCCCTGGCCGGCCGTGCGCATCCTCGACGCGAACAAGGACGAGTACACGATTCACGCACTGAACGCGCCGCCCGGCATCCCGGATCGCGAGGGCGTGACGGCCGAGACGTGCTTCGTCGGCGCCGGCATGCGCCGCCACTCGAACCTGTCGTACGTGCCCAGCCGGCTCTCGCTCGTGCCCGTGCTGCTCCAGCGACGCATCCCCGCAGACGTCGTCATCATCCACTGCGCCCCGCCCCGCGACGGCCAGCTCAGCCTGGGCATCGAGGTCAACATCCTGCCCGCGGCCATCGAGGGATGCCGGATGCGTTCGGGTCGCGTCGTCGCCGTCATCAACGACCAGATGCCGTACACCTACGGCGACGCACTCGTCCCCGTGGAATGGGTCGACGTCGCCATCGAGGTGTCCGAGCCGCTGCCCGCGCACGACCCCGCAACCCCCGACGACGACAGCCGCGCCATCGGCGAGCGCGTCGCCAGCCGGGTCAGCGACGGCTCCACCCTGCAGATGGGCATCGGCGGCGTCCCCGACGCCACGCTCAACGCGCTCACCGGCCGGCGCGGGCTGCGGATCTGGACCGAGATGTTCTCCGACGGAGTGCTCGCCCTCGACCGGGTCGGCGCCCTCGAACCGCACCACCCGCTCACCGCCTCGTTCCTGTTCGGGTCGCGCGAGCTCTACGACTGGCTCGACGGCAACCACCGGGTGCGGATGATGCGCACCGAACACACCAACGACCCCGGCCTCATCGCCCAGCAACGCAAGATGACCTCGGTCAACACCGCTCTCGAGGTCGACCTGTTCGGCCAGGCCAACGCGTCGCGGATCAACGCGCGCATCTACTCAGGCTTCGGCGGCCAGACCGACTTCATCGTCGGGGCGCTGCACTCGGCCGGCGGGCAGTCGTTCATCGCGCTGCGCTCGTGGCACCCCAAGGCCGACGTGTCGACCGTCGTGCCGCTCGTCGACGAGCCGGTGACGAGCTTCCAACAGAGCGCCATCGTCACCGAGCACGGGGTCGCGGAGCTGTGGGGGTACGACCAGCAGGCCCAGTGCCGGCACATCATCCGCGACGCCGCCCACCCCCAGGTGCGCGAAGAGCTCTGGGAGGAGGCCGCCCACCTCGGCCTCGCGTGAGGGCACCCCTGCTCGACGTGAGTGCGGAAGTGGTGGCCCTGACCGCCACTTCCGCACTCAAGGCAGGATGGGTGAGGTGATCAGTCACCCGAACCTGGGTCTGGTGTCGGCGATCCGGGCCGCCCTGGCCGACCCCGCTGTCGGCGACCCCGAGCGGGCCGTCAGCCAGCGGGCCTACATGAAGTCGCCGATGCCGTTTCGAGGGCTCAGCAAACCTGAGCTGACCGTCCTGCTCCGGCCGCTGCTGCGTGATCGCGCCCTCGCGCCGCACACGCGCGAGGAATGGTCGGATGCCGTTCGCGACCTCGTCGACCACGCCACCCACCGCGAGGAGTGGTACGCGGCGTTGGCCGTCGCCGGTCACCGCGCGGCCCGCCCGTGGCAGGACCCGGAGGCGCTGGCCCTGTACCGCCACGTCGTCACGACCACGTGCTGGTGGGACATCGTCGACCCGGTCGCCGCGGACTTCATCGGGCCGATCCTTCTGGCGCACCGGCCGGTCGTCACCCCCCTGATCAGGGCGGATGCCGTGGACCCGCACCTCTGGGTGCGCCGCACCGCGATCCTGGCGCAGCTCAAGCACCGTGCAGACACCGACGTCGACCTGCTCTCAGACGTGCTCGACGCCAACCTCGAAGGGTCGCTGCACGGCAAGGACTTCTTCATCCGCAAGGCGGTCGGGTGGGCGCTGCGCCAGCACGCTCGGGTCGATCCCGACTGGGTGCGGGCCTACGTCGACAGCCACGGCGACCACCTGTCCGGGTTGAGCAGGCGCGAGGCCCTCA